>Ga0153956_1000399_pt1 | contig 50895 bp, 54 predicted proteins | sample TSFL040MetaG_FD_104704 | JGI IMG/M metagenome (GOLD analysis project Ga0153956, IMG submission 104704) | Attine ant fungus gardens microbial communities from Florida, USA - TSFL040 MetaG | ecosystem: Host-associated > Fungi > Mycelium > Unclassified | place: USA: Florida, Wekiwa Springs... | reverse complement strand
GCAGGATCGGAACGCCGAGGAAGGAGTGGTAGATCTCTTCGCCGGTTTCCGGCAGGTAGCGGAAGGCGGGATGCGATTGCGCGTCGGAGAGGTTGAGCGGCTGCGCGGAGGCGGCGATCGTGCCGACGAGGCCCTGCCCCATCTTGAGCTGCGACAGGTGCACAGCTTCCTTGTTCAGACCTTCGGTGGCGAAGAGTTCCAGCACGCCGTCGGCGCGCAGCACGTAGACCGAGCACACCTCGGCCACCATATTGCTCGCGATCTGGCGAACGATCCGGTCAAGGCGCTCCTGCGGCTCGAGCGGCTCCGCCATCAGCTCGCGCAGCCGCTTGAGCAGAACGCGCGGACCGCCGGATAGGTCTCTCATTGCGCTACTCGCTCCCGAAAATCGACAGAACCGTCAAACGATCCGCCCGCAACATCTCCCCGTTGCGGGCCGACCATCTCCAGCTTCAAATCAACTCTTATCGAGACCGTAGCAGGAATGCAAAGTCCTGACCGCAAGTTCTGCGTAAGGACCGTCGATAAGGATGGAAATCTTGATTTCCGAGGTGGTGATCGCCTTGATGTTGATGCCTTTTTCGGCAAGTGCCGTAAAAGCGGTCGCAGCCACGCCGGCGTGAGAGCGCATCCCGATGCCGATCACCGAGACTTTTACCAGGCCCGATTCGCTCTGGATGACGTCGAAGCCGATCTTCTCCTTGTGACCGGCAAGCACGCGCATCGCCTTCTCGGCGTCGCCCGACGGCACCGTGAAGGTCATGTCCGTCTTCGAGCCGTCCTCGGAGATGTTCTGCACGATCATGTCGACGTTGATGTGCGCCTCGGCGAGCGGGCCGAAGATGCCGGCGGAAACGCCCGGCCGGTCGGCCACGCGGCGCAGCGAGATCTGGGCCTCATCCTTGGCATAGGCAATGCCGGTGACTACTTCCTGTTCCACGATTTCTTCCTCGTCACAAATCAGCGTTCCGGGCGGGTTCAAGAGATCGCCCATGCCCGGCGCATCGGGATCATCGAAAGAGGAGCGCACGAAGGTCCGGACCTTGTGCACCATGGCAAGCTCGACCGAGCGCACCTGCAGCACCTTGGCGCCGAGCGAGGCCATTTCGAGCATTTCCTCGAAGGCGATCTTCTTCAGGCGCCGTGCCTTCGGCTCGATGCGCGGATCGGTCGTGTAGACGCCGTCGACGTCGGTATAGATGTCGCAGCGGTCCGCCTTGAGCGCGGCGGCGATCGCGACCGCCGACGTGTCCGAGCCGCCGCGCCCGAGCGTGGCGATGCGGTTGTCCGGGCCGATGCCCTGGAAGCCGGCAATGACGGCCACCTGGCCCTCGCCCATGCGCTTGACGATGTCGGCGCCATCGATTTCCTGAATGCGGGCGGCGCCGTGGGCGTTGTCGGTGCGGATCGGGATCTGCCAGCCCTGCCAGGAGCGGGCGTTGATGCCCATGGCCTGCAACGCGATCGCCAGAAGGCCGGACGTCACCTGCTCGCCGGACGCGACGACGGCATCGTATTCGCGCGCATCGTAGAAGGCATGCTCGCCGCCGGCCACCTTCGGCTGGTTCTGCACCCAGGCGACCAGCTCGTTGGTCTTGCCGGACATGGCCGAGACGACGACCGCAACCTCGTGGCCGGCATCGACTTCGCGTTTCACATGGCGGGCGACGTTGCGGATACGGTCCAAGTCAGCGACGGAAGTCCCGCCGAATTTCATCACGATGCGTGCCATGAGCCTCTACCAATCAATCGCCGGACCCGGCCGCAGGCTCAGAGGAAAGCGGGCTTTCGGAAAGGCTTGCGGCGCCAGGAGAGCGGAACGTCCAGTTGCGGCGTCTCTTAACGAGTTTGGGCAAGGAGGGCAATGGGGTGAAGCAACGTCGTCGCCGGCGTGAGATGTTCACCGCATCTTAATAAGGCTGTTCTTATGCTTGGACGGTTCGAGCAGATGCGGAAAGCGTCGAATCCAGCCGCATGATCGCGGACCGAGCGCAAGATATGCTTGCCGCAATCTTCACCCGAAGCCCTCCCCGCGAAAGGCGCAGCATGATGGCAACCGCCGGCACCTCCCCGAAAGAGCTCGCGCAGCAGAGCCGCAAGGAGCTGTATTACAACGCCTTCAGCACGCTGATGCGGCTGCAGATCGACGCCTCTCCGGTCAATTACGAACTGATGTGCGAGATCATCGGCGGCAACAATCCGGAGCTGCGCGAGAAATTCGCGCGCCTCGGCAAGACCGTCGGCGAGGCGGAGCTGGAGGAGCTGGCGCGCAGCTATTTGCCGCACCATTTCGGCAAGTCCAATGCCGACAAATCCGCCACCCTGATCCGCGGCGAGATGAAGACCTTTACCGAAACGCTGCAAAGCGGCCAGACCTCGCTTTCCGACTACACCAGCCTGCTCGGCCAGGCGACCGGCCGCATATCCTCGACCGATCCGAGCGACACCGAGGCGCTACAGACCGAAATCCAGGTCATCCGGCACGCGACGGAAGCGCAGCACTCGCAAAGCTCGCAGCTTCTGAAAAGCGTTGCGACGCAAATCTCCGCCGTCGGCACCATCACCGACGAGCTGGACGAATTCGAGCGCATGAAATTCGTCCACGTCGCCACCCAGCTCGCCAACCGGCGAGGCTTCAACAAGCGGCTGACGGAAATCTACGCCAACGAACACTTCCCCGAAGAAGTGTCGCTGCTCTACTGCAATCTCGTGGCATTGCAGCCCTTCGAAAAGAAGGAGCTGATCAAGGCCAAGGAAACCATCCTCCAGCGCCTCGGCGCCATCGTTTCCCAGAACGTGCACCGGGCCGACTATGCCGGCTGGCTCGACCGGCCGCAGATCGGCATCCTCGTCGCGACCACCGCCGAAAGCGACATCCAGCGCCTTGCCGAACAGTTGAAGCTCGGCTGCCTCGGCGCCTTCGGCGCAAGGCAGGGTGCGCCGGCCGTAATCGCCCGCTTCGGCTGCGCCAACACGCTCGACGCGAAGACGCTGACCGAACTGGTCACCCAGGCCGAAAAGGCGCTGGAAGCGGCAACCGCGGCGGACGACGAGAAGGTCGTCTTCTTCGGCGGCGGCAAGACCGCCGCCACGCGCAAGGATTGGTCCCTCTACAAGGATTGAAGAGGGGAAGGCGCAGTCACGAAATCACTTCGGCTGCGGCACGATGCGGATATAGGGCTTCGGTGAACGCCAGCCGTCCGGATACTTGACCTTGGCCTCCTCGTCGCTGACCGAGCCGGCGATGATCACGTCCTCGCCCTGCTGCCAGTTCACCGGCGTCGCGACCTTGTGCTTGGCGGTGAGTTGCAGCGAGTCGATCACGCGCAGCACTTCGTCGAAGTTGCGGCCCGTGGTCATCGGGTAGACGAGGATGAGCTTCACCTTCTTGTCCGGACCGACGACGAAGACGTTGCGGACCGTCTGGTTGTCCGCGGCCGTGCGCTGGGTCGGATCGCCGGAGACGGCGGCCGGCAGCATGCCGTAGAGCTGCGAGACGTTAAAGTCGATGTCGGCGATCATCGGAAAGTTCGGGGCGTGGCCCTGCGTCTCGGCGATGTCCTTCACCCAGCCGTCGTGGCGGTCGAGCGGATCGACCGACAGGCCGATGATCTTGACGCCGCGCTTGTCGAATTCGGGCTTGATCTTGGCCATGTAGCCAAGCTCGGTGGTGCAGACCGGCGTGAAATCCTTCGGGTGCGAAAAGAGCACGGCCCAGGCATCGCCGATCCAGTCGTGGAAGCGGATACGGCCCTCGGTGGTCTCCGCCTCGAAATCCGGTGCGATATCGTTGATTGCAAGCGTCATGGAAGCCTACCTCATTCTCATTGTTTGCGGTGCAGTCTGCGCCTTTTATTCCTTTAGGCAACTCTTCCCTTCAAGGAATGACGGCGCTTCGGACGCCAGGGTATTAGCCCAGCATCTGCATCCTTCCAAGGCCGAGAATGTCGTTGAAGAGCGCGATCGCCATGCCGATGGCGACGACCAGCAAGCCGATCAGAAACAGCCGGCGCGACCGGTCGTATTTCGCCGCGATCAGCGAATCCCGCGCGAGCAGATCGGCAAAGACCTTCACCTGGACGGCGATCCCGACGAGCAGCAGCACCGCCGGCAGGATATCGACGCGGCTCCAGTCGTTCGGATTGGAAACCCAGCGGCCGATGAAGTTCAGCGAGAAGCCGAGAATGATGCCGGCCGCCGTCAGCGACCCGTTGCGGAATGTCGCATCGATCTTTTCCGGATCGGGCTCGGACATGAAAACCCCTTCAAGACGTCCAAGGGCTAGAAGGTCAGAATTTTCAAGGCGTGACAAGCACCCTTGACTTCCGTCCGGGTTCGTCCGACTTCACAGATTGCGATATCAGGAGAGCCAGACCATGACCGAAGCGGCGAAAAGCACCGTCGACCAGAGCGAGGTGGACCGCTTTTCCGCCATGGCCGCGGAATGGTGGAGCCCGACCGGCAAGTTCAAGCCGCTGCACAAGTTCAATCCCGTGCGCCTCGCCTATATCCGCGACCACGCCGCCGAGACATTCGGGCGCGATCCGAGAGCGGCGCGGCCGCTCGAAGGCCTGCGCGTGCTCGACATCGGCTGCGGCGGCGGCCTGCTCTCCGAGCCGATCGCCCGCATGGGCGCCTCCGTCGTCGGCGCCGACCCGTCCGAAAAGAACATCGGCATCGCCTCCACCCATGCGAAGGCCTCCGGCGTTGCCGTCGACTATCGCGCCGTCACCGCCGAGCAGTTGGCCGAAGCCGGCGAGACCTTCGATATCGTCCTGAACATGGAAGTGGTGGAGCATGTCGCGGACGTCGAGTTCTTCCTCTCGACCTGCGCCAAGATGGTGCGCCCCGGCGGCCTGATGTTCGTCGCCACCATCAACCGGACCCTCAAGGCCGCGGCGCTCGCGATCTTCGCCGCCGAGAACGTGCTGCGCTGGCTGCCGCGCGGCACGCACCAGTATGAAAAACTCGTCCGCCCCGAGGAGATCGAAAAGCCGCTCGCCGCCGCCGGCATGGAGATGACCGCCCGCACCGGCGTCTTCTTCTCGCCGCTGCAGAACCAGTGGAATCTCTCCAGGGACATGGACGTGAACTACATGCTGGTGGCGAAGCGGCCGGCCTGAGCCGGCGCTTACCGCCCGGCCAGCGTCAGGATCTTTTCCCGAAGCCGTTTGGCGACGCTCTTGGTGTTCCGGTACATGTGAAGCTGCGCCGTCACCTGACGGACGTCGCGGTCGCCGTTCTGCGTCAGGCCGACGATCAGCGTGCCCATCGCCTCGCGCTCCTGCCAGAAGCGGCTCATGATCGGATGATCGGGCACCGCGCAGGAATCCGAGCGCTCGATGTTGGGATCGTCGAGGTGCCATTCCGTCACCCGGCCCATCAGGAGCTTGCCCGGCGAAAAGCGCGCGACGGCTTCGTCATAGGCGGTCTTCCAGGTGAAAGCCTCGCCGCCCATCATCAGCACGATCATCGAGGCGACCGCCCGGCCGTTGAGGTCGATCGTATGGATGCGCACGGCGTCGACGGCGGCAAGGTTGGACACCGCCTCGCGGGCGAACGCCGCGTGGTGGCGGTCGAGCACGAGCGCGCTGCGCTTCCTGCCCTTCCAGCCGCCCGCCTCCAGCGCCAGGAATTCCTCCATGCGCGCATGCACGTCCATCGGCTGGCGGGCGACGGCATAGGAAACCTCACCCTCCTGCTCCAAGAGACGCCATTGACGGCGCATTTCGCGCAAATGCGACGTGGAGATCGAGCGCTTGAGATAATCGAGCGCGTCGTCGGCGCTTTGCAGCATCGGCCGCTGATGCGGATTGGCGACGCTGACCGGCAGGTTGCGGCCGATGGCCACCGCCTTTGCGAGCTGCGCAAAACGTCCGTTCAGCCGGACATCGGGGAAGACCAGCGTGGTCGGCAGGCCCGCATCCTGCCGCGCCAGCGCTTCGAAGAGATTGTCGAGCGTTTCGGCCGCATCCTCCGCATCGACGAGCGGCGTGCCGAGCGGCCCGAAGGCATTCGCCCAGACGCGGATGATCGACGGGCCGATGGCGATGCCGGGCTTGTCGACGGTAAAGGGCATCAGCAGGCGCATGCGGCTCGTCGAGCCGGTCTCGTCGCGCATCAGCGCCAGCCGCACCTGCCGATCCTCCAGCCGCGGCATCGCCGGCGCCAGGAAACGCCCGGTGAAGAAGACGTTCGGCTCCATCGACCGGTTCGAAAGATAATCCAGCTCATCCTGCAGCTGGTAGCCGAGCTTGCCGGGATAGAAACAGAGCTGACGCCCCGGCCGGCCGACGTCGATGCGGGCATCGGCGCGCGGCGCGTCGAAGTGGAGCGAGGCCATCCGCGGCGTGACGCCGTCCTTGCCTGTGGTGTGATCGGGCGTGGAACGAGGTGCGATCATGAGGCCACCCTTGCGAAGGCGAAGGAGACGATGCCGAGGGTGCGGCGGATCGCCAGATACAGGAGCAGCGCCTCGATCGTCATCGCGATCGCGACGGCAAGGGCCGCTCCCTGAATGCCGAGCGTCGGGACCAGCGCGACGTTGAGAAGGATGCTGGCGACCAGCACCGCGCCATAGAGCCAGCCGCACAGGGCCTGCTTGCCGGCCATGATCAGCAGCAGGTCGCCGGGTCCGACCAGCGCCTTGGCGAGAATGCCGGCAAAGAGGATCGCCATCAGCGGCCGGCCGGCCGTGAAGGCCGGGCCGAAGAGCGAAAGCAGGAGATTGCCGGCGGCGAGCACCGCAAGCCCCACGGCCAGCGCCGGCCAGAAGCCGAAGCGCGCGGTCTCCGCCGTGAACGCGGCCAGCCGGCGCTTGTCCCCTTCCGCGATGATGGCGGAAAAGCGCGGGCCTGCCGCCGCCTTCACGGAAAACTGCACGAAATGCACCAGCGCCATGGTCTTGGCGGCGGCGAAATAGATCGCCACCTGCGCCGGATCGAGGAAAATGCCGGCGGCGGCGACATCGGCGTTGGTCAGCAGATAGCCGATGCCTTCGATCACGAAGATCGGCAAAGCGACTTTGGTCCAGATACCGAGTTCGATCGTCTTCGGCCCCGCCGGATAATGCCGGCCGAGCCGGCGCGTCACCGCGAGCGATTGCAGAAGGACGGTCACGAACGCCGCCGCAAGACCGGCCGCGGCCGCCGTCGCGGCACTTGCCGTCGCGCCTGAAAGGACGGCGATCAGCAGAAAAGCGATGATCAGCGTCGGGCGGATCAGGAAGGTCGGGCTGAGCGCCATGATCGGCCAATGATTGGCGCGCGCCGTGCCGTCGAACACGTCGCCGAGCGCGATCATCGGCAGCGTGAGAAGCGCAAGCGCCAGCGGCACATGATAGAAATCGCCGATCCTATCGCCGAAGAGCCGGAGCGCGCCGAGGCCAATGGCGGCAACGGCCGCGGCGGACACCAGCACGACGATGCGGGCCGTGACCAGCAGGCCCCGCGCCTCGGCAAGGGCGCCGGCGGCGCGGTATTGCGGCAGGAAGCGGATGATCGCCGTCGGAAAGCCGAGGCAGGAGAGATTGCCGAGGAGAACCGCAAGAACCCAGACGAAGACAAAGATGCCGTATTCGAATTCGCCCATCGTCCGCGCCAAGACGATCTGCGAGACGAAGGCGAGCCCTGCCCCCAGCACGCGGATGACGAAGGCGGCAAGCGCCATGCGCCGATCCGCCGCTTTTTCGCCGGAGCCGGGGGAACGCGCGCCCAGCATGAGCGCCGCCGGTCGCCCGGATAACCCGGACGGCAGCACTTTTCCGGCTGTTTCCATGACCGCCATTCTCAACACACAATACTTCTCGAACGCAGGCATAATCCTGCGGCAGTCTTGCCAGACCGGCGTTAAAAAACGGTTTTCGTTGAGCCTTCGTCCAAATGCAAAATGCCGCCCCGAGGGCGGCATTTTCAGGTTTCCGGTATTTGCCGGCTCAGACGGTTTCCGCCTCGAAGGCGCCGTGGCAATGCTTGTACTTCTTGCCCGAACCGCAGGGGCAGGCCTCGTTGCGGCCGACGCGGCCCCAGGTGGAGGGATTGCGCGGGTCGCGGTCTTCCGGCGCGACGATGCGCTCATTGCCGGCGGCGAGCACGGCGGGCGCGAACTGGTCTTCGCCGGTTGTGGCATCCAGGTGATGGGCCTGCATGAAGGGCAGCGGCTCAGGCTCGGGCGCCGGCTGCTGCACCAGTTCGACGCGCGAGAGCTGCGCCGTCACGGCCTGGCGGAGGTTGTTCAGCAGCGACTGGAAGAGTTCGAAGGCTTCGGCCTTGTATTCCTGCAGCGGGTCGCGCTGGGCGTAACCGCGGAAGCCGATCACCGAACGCAGGTGGTCGAGGTTGACGATATGCTCGCGCCAGAGGCCGTCGAGCGTCTGCAGCACGACGGAACGCTGGACATAGGTCATGATCTCCGGGCCGAAGCGCTCGGCCTTGGAGGCGGCCGCCTTGTCGGCAACGTCGGCGATGCGGGCGCGGATATCGTCCTCGCCGATGCCTTCTTCCCTGGCCCAGGTTTCGACCGGCAGGTCGAGATCGAAGAGCTGGTTAACGGCGGCGCGGAGGCCGACGGCATCCCACTGCTCGGCATAGGCGCGCTCGGGGATGTGCGTGGAGACGAGGTCCTCGATGACTTCGTGGCGCATGTCGGCGACGGTTTCGTCGATGTTCTGCGCTTCCATCAGCTCGACGCGCTGGTCGAAGATGACCTTGCGCTGATCGTTCAGCACGTCGTCATACTTCAGCACGTTCTTGCGGATGTCGAAGTTGCGGGCCTCGACCTTCTTCTGGGCGCGTTCCAGCGCCTTGTTGATCCAGGGATGGACGATCGCCTCGCCTTCCTTCAGACCGAGCTTCTGCAGCATGCCGTCCATGCGGTCGGAGCCGAAGATGCGCATCAGGTCGTCCTGAAGCGACAGGTAGAACTTCGAGCGGCCGGGGTCGCCCTGACGGCCGGAACGGCCGCGCAGCTGGTTGTCGATGCGGCGGCTTTCATGGCGCTCGGTGGCGATGACGTAGAGGCCGCCGGCGGCGAGCGCCTGCTCCTTGAGCTGCTTGATCTCTTCGGCGATCGCCGCGATCCGGGCGTCCCGCTCCGGACCCGGCTCGACTTCGCCAAGCTCGCGCTCGACACGCATTTCGAGGTTGCCGCCGAGCTGGATGTCGGTACCGCGGCCGGCCATGTTGGTGGCGATGGTGACGGCGCCGGGCACGCCGGCCTGCGCGACGATATAGGCTTCCTGCTCGTGATAGCGCGCGTTCAGGACCTGGAAGTTGGAGAAGCCCTGCTTGCGCAGGCGGTCGGCGAGATATTCCGACTTCTCGATCGAGGTGGTGCCGACGAGCACCGGCTGGCCGCGCTTATGCGCGTCGAGGATTTCGGCGATGATCGCCTTGTACTTCTCGTCCGTGGTCCGGTAGACCTCGTCGTCCTCGTCGATACGCTTGATCGGCAGGTTCGTCGGCACTTCGACGACGTCGAGGTGATAGATGTTGCCGAATTCTTCCGCTTCCGTCGCCGCCGTGCCGGTCATGCCGGCGAGCTTGCCGTACATGCGGAAATAGTTCTGGAAGGTGATCTGCGCCAGCGTCTGGTTTTCCGGCTGGATCTGCACCTTTTCCTTGGCTTCCAGCGCCTGGTGCTGGCCTTCGGAATAGCGCCGTCCCGGCATCATGCGGCCGGTGAACTCATCGATGATCACCACTTCACCGTTGCGGACGATGTAGTCCTTGTCGCGCTGGAACAGCTTGTGGGCCTTCAGCGCGTTGTTGACGTGATGGACAATCGCGACGTTTTCGATGTCGTAGAGCGAGTGGCCCTTGAGCAGGCCGGCCTGCTTCAGCAGGTTTTCCAGCTTCTCGGTGCCCTCTTCGGAGAAGTTCGCCGAGCGCTGCTTCTCGTCGATTTCGTAATCCCCTTCGCTCAGCAGAGGAATGAAGGCGTCGATGGTGCTGTAAAGTTCCGAGCGGTCGTCGAGCGGGCCGGAGATGATCAGCGGCGTGCGCGCCTCGTCGACCAGGATCGAGTCCACTTCGTCGACGATCGCGAAATTGTGGCCGCGCTGCACCATCTGGGCGCGGTCGTATTTCATGTTGTCGCGCAGATAGTCGAAGCCAAGCTCGTTGTTGGTGCCGTAGGTGATATCGCAGGCATAGGCGTCGCGGCGTTCCTCGTCGGAGAGGCCATGGACGATGACGCCCGTGGTCATGCCGAGGAAGCCGTAGAGCCGGCCCATGGTGTTGGAGTCGCGCTGCGCCAGGTAATCGTTGACGGTGACGACGTGCACGCCCTTGCCGGCGAGCGCGTTCAGGTAGACCGGCAGCGTCGCCACCAGCGTCTTGCCTTCACCCGTCTTCATTTCGGAGATGGCGCGCGAATGCAGGATCATGCCGCCGATCAGCTGTACGTCAAAAGGTCGCAGGCCGAGAACGCGGCGCGCACCTTCGCGCACGACGGCGAAGGCGGGCACCAAAAGGTCGTCGAGCGTCTGGCCGTTGGCGAGCTGCTCGCGGAATTCCACGGTCTTCGCCGCAAGCTGCTCGTCGCTGAGCGCCCGCATCTCGGCTTCAAGCGCATTGATGGCATTGACTTTGGGTTGGAACGACTTCACCACGCGATCGTTGGCCGAGCCAAACAACTTTCGGGCAATTCCACCTAGGCTGACCATATGACTGGTCCTTTCTGAAATTTCATGTCCGCCGTCTCCCAAGCGTCGCCCCGCGAAAAACAGGGCGCATAGACAAAGGAAACGCCCGGAAACGTTCTGGACGCGAGGTTGCGTGACAGATAAGAGGGGGGTCGGATGATGTCAACGGGATTGGCCGATACAGAAAGGCCACATTCCGGTGCAGAAGGCTTTTTCCGGCCGGATTCACATAAGGATGTGCCGGTGCGAACCTCGAAGGGTTATCTTATGCTGAGCTACAACAAAATTGCAGCCGTCGCATTCGCGGCGTTCGTTGCATTCCAGGCCCCCGCTTTCGCCGCTGCCGCGACCGACCCGGTCGTCGCCAAGATCGGCGACGTGGAAATCCACCAGTCCGAGCTCGACCTCGCGGTGGCCAATCTCGACCCTCAGCTCGCGCAGCTGCCGGACGACCAGAAGAAGATCGCAGCGCTCTCCGCCGCCATCGACGTGAAGCTGCTCGCAACGGCCGCCGCCGCCGAGAAGCTCGACCAGTCGGACGAGTTCCAGAAGCGCATGGCCTATCTCAAGGACCGCGAGCTGCATAACGCCTACTTCAAGGCCCATGTCGTCGACACGGTGAAGCCGGAAGAAATCAAGGCGCGCTACGACAAGGAAGTCGCAGCCCTTCCGAAGCAGGAAGAAATCCACGCCCGTCACATCCTGGTGAAGACCGAGGACGAGGCCAAGGACATCATCAAGCAGCTCGACGCCGGCAAGGACTTCGCCGAACTCGCCAAGGAAAAGTCGACCGACCCGAACAAGTCGGAAGGCGGCGACCTCGGCTATTTCGGCCATGGCCGCATGGTCAAGGAATTCGAGGATGCAGCCTTCGCGACGCCGGTCGGCACCTACACCAAGACCCCGGTGAAGACCGATTTCGGCTATCACGTCATCAAGGTCGAGGACAAGCGTGACGCTCCGCCGCCGCCCTTCGAGCAGGTGCAGGACCAGGTTCGTCAGCTCGTCATGCGCGACAAGTATCTTGAACTCCTGAACAAGGCCAAGGCCGAGACCAAGGTCGACATCATGGACGAGACGCTGCGCAAGGGCTATGAAGAGGCCAACAAGCAGCAGGCCGAGGGTGGCGAGCAGCCGCCGGCCGAACAGCCGCAGCAGTAACAAACCAATCAGGCCCGGATCTTCCGGGCCTTCCTCTATCCAGGGTCAGGTCATGTCCGGTTCCGTCTCTCCGCTCGCCCCGAAAACCTTCGCTTGCCTGGCCCCGCTCCGCGGCGTGCGCATGGCGACGGCATCCGCCGGGATCAAGTACAAGAACCGCACCGACGTGCTCCTGATGGTGTTCGACGAGCCGGCTTCGGTCGCGGGCGTCTTCACCAAATCCAGATGCCCGTCTGCCCCGGTCGATTTCTGCCGGCAGAACCTGTCGCACGGCGTTGCCCGCGCCGTGGTCGTCAATTCCGGCAATGCCAACGCCTTCACGGGCCTGAAGGGCCGCCAGGCGACCGAACTGACCGCGCAGTCGGCCGCCGCCGCCGTCGGCTGCAGCGAGCGCGAGGTCTACCTCGCCTCGACCGGCGTCATCGGCGAACCGCTGGACGCGACCAAGTTTGCGGGCGTTCTCGGCACGATGCACGAGGAAGCGACCGGCGACTTCTGGTTCGAGGCCGCCAAGGCCATCATGACCACCGACACCTATCCGAAGGTCGCGACCCGCAGCGCCGAGATCGACGGCGTCAAGGTGACGATCAACGGCATCGCCAAGGGCGCCGGCATGATCGCGCCCGACATGGCGACCATGCTTTCCTTCGTCGTCACCGATGCCGACATCGCGCCCGCGGCACTCCAGTCGCTGCTGTCGGCCGGCGTCGGGCCGAGCTTCAATTCGATGACCGTCGACAGCGACACCTCGACTTCCGACACGCTGATGCTGTTTGCGACCGGTGCCGCGAAGGCCGACGGTCAGGTCCGCATCGAGCGCGCCGACGACGCTCGGCTTGCCGCGTTCCGCGAGGCGCTGAACGACCTGCTCAAGGCGCTCGCGATCCAGGTGGCGCGCGACGGCGAAGGCGCCACGAAGATGCTGGAAATCACCGTCATCGGCGCGGAAAGCGATGCCGCCGCCAAGACGATCGCGCTGTCGATCGCCAATTCGCCGCTGGTCAAGACGGCCGCCGCCGGCGAGGACGCCAACTGGGGCCGCGTAGTCATGGCCGTCGGGAAGGCCGGCGAGATGGCCGACCGCGACCGGCTGGCGATCTGGTTCGGCGACGTGCGCGTCGCCGTCAACGGCGAGCGCGATCCCTCCTATTCCGAGGAGGCGGCGTCCAACGTCATGAAACAACAGGATATTCCGGTGAAGGTCGATCTCGGCCTCGGCTCGGGCAAGGCCACCGTCTGGACCTGCGACCTGACCAAGGAATATGTCGCCATCAACGGCGACTACCGGAGCTGACAGCCTATCATGCATGCAAAGTCTTTGAAGGGCAGCCTGCCGTTGGTGCGCAGGCTCGAAGCCGTCGGCTTTCGGGCATGGCCCGCCTCGTCCGTGCACTACGACGGCAGCTGGCAGGTGCGGCTGACGGCGGGCCATCCGTCGAAACGGCTGAATTCCGTCGTGCCGCTCGATCCCTCCGACCACCGCGACATCGCGATCCGGCTGGAGAAGGCGCAGCGGAAGTTCGAAGCCTACGGCCGGCCGATGGTGGTGCGCGAAACGCCGCTCGCGCCGCCGCAGCTGATGGATTTCCTGCGGGAGAGCGGCTGGCAGTGCTTCGACGAGACGATCGTCATGACCGCCGACCTGACGGCGCTCGACCTGCCCGATACGCTCGACCACCTGCCGAGCCATAACGTCGGCCGCTATGTCGACGCCAATCTCGTGGTCGAAGGCACGGACCCGATCCGCAAGCCCGCCCTTGCCGAAGTGGTGAGCGGCATCAAGCCGCCCTCCGGCCTCTTCATCATCGAGGATGCCGAGGCCGGGCCGGTGGCAACCGCGCTCTGCGTGCAGGACAACGACCTTGCCGGCATCCTGTCGCTTGCCGTCGCCTCGGCGCACCGCCGCCGCGGGCTTGCCACGGAAATCCTCGCCTCGGCGCTGCGCTGGGCGCGGACCCGCAGCGCCAGGACGGCCTGGCTGCAGGTGACGGCCGGAAACGAGCCGGCCATCGCGCTCTATCATGGCTTCGGCTTCCACGAGGTCTATCGTTATCGCTACTGGCAACCGAGGGCGGACGCATGAGCGCAGCCGAACGAAAGATCCTGCTCGTCGCCGCCTGCGCGCTGGTCGACAGCGACGGTCGCATTCTGCTGGCGCAGCGCCCCGAGGGCAAATCGCTCGCCGGGCTCTGGGAGTTTCCCGGCGGCAAGGTCGAGCCCGGCGAAACGCCGGAAGAGACGCTGGTGCGCGAACTCGAAGAGGAGCTGGGCATCGCGACGCGCATTCCGTGCCTGGCGCCGCTCACCTTCGCAAGCCACACCTACGAGACCTTCCACCTGCTGATGCCGCTCTATGTCTGCCGGCGCTACGAGGGCATCGCCGCCGGCCGCGAGGGTCAGGCGATCAAATGGGTGCGGCCGCAGGCGCTGCGCGACTACCCGATGCCGCCCGCCGACGAGCCGCTGATCCCCTTCCTGCAGGACCTGTTTTAGGGGAAAAGTGAACCGTGCCGGCACAGATGGTGCCGGAAATGCTCAGGCACGCGTAAGCTTACCTGTGGATATTAATGAATCCTTTAATTCCTTCTGACAAAGATCGCTCTCAATCAAGCGATTGGCGTGTGTGTGAAGAGGCTTGACATGGTGGACGACGATTTCTGGAAGGCTGTTCAGGAAAAAGAACAGGGGTCTTTCAAGTCGCGCAGGACCGGCGCGCTGAACATCGCCCTGCTGTTCGGTACGGCGGCGGTCGCGCTGTCGTTGATCCTGACGCCGATGCTTTCGGACAAGTCGAAGTCGAGCGTGCTTGCCAGCGCGCCGGAGTTCGATTCGATCACGACGGGCTCGATCCCGAAGACGGAAAACGGCAAGCGCTACACCATCCGCCGCAGCGTGCTGCAGCAGGAGCCGGGTTCGGTCTGCGTCGTCCAGGGCTACGGCGACGGCGGCTGCTGAAAACTGCGGAAATTCGAGAGGCGGTGAGCCCATGTCTGCGATACGGAAGTTCCTGACCTGCGAAGCAGGCGCCACTGCCGTCGAATACGGTCTGATCGCAGCCCTCATCTCCGTCGCCCTGATCGCCGGCTTCGGCAGCGCGGCAAGCAGCCTCTCCACCATGATGACCACCGTCGCCGAAAAGCTCGACGTCAATTAAGACTTCAGCGGACGCTCCTCGACTTTTAGCGCATCCGCCAGCCGCGCCTTCGCCGAGCCGGGCTTCAGCGGCTTCTGCTGGCTCTCATGCGGTGTCCATCCACTGGCATAGATAATCGAAAACGTCGCGCGGATGCGCCCGTCGGGATCGGAATAGCGCTCCGCGTAAAGCTCCGCCGCCCGCAGGAAGAACGAGCGCGTCAGCGGCCTGCGGCTGCGCGCGGCGAGCGGATTGGCCATGCCCATGGCGCGCAGGTCCCGCATCAGCGGAAAGAGCGAATCGTAGCGCACCGTATAGGTCTCGGCATCGACGACCGGCAACGCGAAGCCGGCGCGCTGCAGCAGGCCGCCGACATCGCGCACGTCGGGAAACGGGATCACCCGCGGGCTTGCGCCGCCCGTCATCTCGATCTCGGTGGACAAAAGCACGTCGCGCAGCTCCTGCAGCGTGCCCGATCCGGGAATGGCGGCGAGGAAAAGGCCGTCAGGCTTCAGCGCCCGGCGGACCTGCACGAAAACGCCCGGCGTGTCGTTGGTCACATGCAGCGAAAGCGGCGAAAGGACGAGGTTGAGGGAAGCCGGTTCGAGCGACAGCGTTTCGAACGGCGCTTCCACCAGCGTCTCGCCGGGCGCGGCAAAGAGCGCGTCTGTTTCCACGCGCGTCACATGGCCGACGCGGCCGGTCGCAAGCGCGAGCCGCGCGGCGACACCCGTGCCGCCATGCAACTCCGCCGCCTCGTCGAAACGGCGCTCGACGACCGCCAGCCGCTCCGCCAGTTCCTCGGCCGCGATATCGAGGAGAAATCCCGCCTTCGGGTCGCCTGCTGCCGCAGCGCGGCGGCGGTTGGCGGCGAGCAACGGCTGGTCGAAGACGATATCCATGGTCATTCCTGCATGCGCGAGGCGCTTGGCCTCGATATTGGCACTGTTCCGAACGGAAAACGGCTTCACCCTTTTCCCGGAATTGTTCTAGTGTCAACAATATGGGGATGATGGGGCGCGAAATCACGGCTTCGATGGCGGCCCGCCGCGTTCTCGGCGCCTGCGCCGCCCTCGTCGATCTCGTCTATCCGCCGACCTGCCCCGGCTGCCGGGTGTCGACCGGTTCGCATCGCAGCCTCTGCCCGACCTGCTGGCAGGGCGTGCGCTTCATCGAGCGGCCCTATTGCGAGGTGCTGGGCAGCCCCTTCTCCCACGATCTCGGCGCGGGTTTCTTAAGCGCCGAGGCGATCGCCGACCCGCCGGTCTTCGACCGGCTGCGCTCGGCCGCGATCCATGACGGCGTGGTGCGCGACCTCGTCCACGGCCTGAAATACAACGACCGCACCGACCTTGCGCCGATGATGGCCGGCTGGATGCTGCGCGCCAGCGACGGCAGCGTCGCCGCCTGCGATGCGATCCTCCCGGTGCCGCTGCACCGGACCCGGCTCTTTCTCCGAAAATACAACCAGGCGGCCGAACTGGCGCGCCATCTCGCCCGGCTTTCCGGCAAGCCGCTCTTGCCGGCGACACTCCTTCGCGTCAAGCGCACGGTGCAGCAGGTGGGACTGGGCGCCAAGGCCCGCGAGGACAACGTCCGCGGCGCCTTCGCGATCGCCGCCGGCCACGAAAACGAGGTCTTCGGCCGCCGCATCGTGCTCGTCGACGACGTCTATACCACCGGCGCGACGGTGACGGCGGCAACCCGGACGCTCAAGAGGGCGGGGGCCGCGGACGTCACCGTTTTGACCTTTGCAAGGGCGCTCGGCGGGCCTATATGACGGAAAAATATGTTTCCCAGCGGAGCAGCCGATGGCATCTGTCGTGATCTATACGCGTGAGTTCTGCGGCTATTGCAGCCGCGCGAAATCCCTGCTCGACTCCAAGGGCGTCGACTATGTCGAGCACAACGCCACCTATTCGCCGGAGCTTCGGCAGGAAATGATCGGCAAGGCGCACGGCCGCGCCACTTTCCCGCAAATCTTCATCAACGACGAACATGTCGGCGGCTGCGACGACTTGCATGCGCTCGACCGAGCCGGCAAGCTCGACCCGATGCTCGCGAACTGAGGAACGATCATGACCTTCAAAGCTGCCGCCATCCAGATGTGCTCCGGCGTCGATCCGGAAAAGAACGCCGCCGACATGGCCCGCCTGGTGCGCGACGCCGCTGCCAGGGGTGCCGTCTACGTGCAGACGCCGGAAATGACGGGCGCGGTGCAGAAGGATCGCGCCGGCCTTCAGGCCGGCCTCAAGGACGAGGCGAACGACGTGATCGTGCGCACCGCCGCAGCCCTTGCAAAAGAACTCGGCATTCACCTGCATGTCGGCTCGACGGCGATTGCGCTGCCGGACGGCAAGATCGCCAACCGCGGCTTCCTCTTCGGCCCGGACGGCAGGCTCGTCACCCGCTACGACAAGATCCACATGTTCGACGTCGACCTCGCCAACGGTGAGAGCTGGCGCGAAAGCGCCGTCTATAATCCCGGCACCGAGGCCCGCATCGCCTCGCTGCCTTTCGCGGAACTCGGCTTTGCCATCTGCTACGACGTGCGCTTCCCGCAGCTCTTCCGCGCCCAGGCGGTCGCCGGCGCCGAAGTGATGACGGTGCCTGCCGCCTTCACCCGCCAGACCGGCGAGGCGCATTGGGAAATCCTGCTTCGCGCCCGCGCCATCGAGAACGGCATGTTCGTGATCGCCGCCGCGCAGGCCGGCCGCCATGAGGATGGGCGCGAGACCTTCGGCCACTCGATGATCATCGATCCCTGGGGCAAGGTGCTTGCCTCGGCCGGCGGAACCGGCGAAGCCGTGATCGTCGCCGACATCGACGTCGCCGCCGTCAAGGCCGCGCACGACCGCATCCCCAACCTCAAGAATCCCCGCGACTTCTCGCTGGAGAAGGTGGCGGGCGCGGCGGCCGGAGGCGTCGCGGCGTGATCCGATATGGATTGAAATGTGACCATGGCCACGAATTCGAAGGCTGGTTCGCCGAAAGCGCCGATTTCGACCGACAGGTCGCGACCGGCTTCCTGACCTGTCCGACCTGCGGCTCGGCCGCCGTCTCGAAGCTGCTGATGGCACCCTCGGTTTCCACGGCACGCAAGAAGGAAGAGCGACAGACGCTGGTGATGGACGCGGCCCGCGCGGAAGCGCTGGCGAAACTGAAAGAGGCCGTGACCGCCATCAAGGCGAATGCGGAAGACGTCGGGACGCGCTTTCCCGAGGAAGCCCGCAAGATTCATTACGGCGAGGCGGATGCCCGCGGCATCATCGGCCAGGCGACCCCGCACGAGGCGCAGGCCCTGGTCGAGGAAGGCATAGAAATCGCCGCCCTCCCCATTCTCCCCGATGATGTGAACTGATCAGCCCGCCGCCGTCTTCCCGCGCGGAGCCTTGGTTTCCGCGGCCGCCCTCTCGCGCAACTGCCGGCGGATGACCTTGCCGCTGGTGGTCAGCGGCAACGCCTCGACGAATTCGATCTCGCGCGGATATTCGTGCATGGAAAGCCGCGTCTTCACCCAGTCACGGATATCGTTCTCCAGCGCCTCATCCGGCTTATGGCCCGGCACCAGCACCACATAGGCCTTGACGATCTCGGTGCGAACCGGATCGGGCTTGCCGACCGCCGCCGCAAGCTGAACCGCCGGATGCCCCGCCAGGCAATCCTCGATCTCGCTCGGCCCGATGCGATAACCTGAGGAGGTGATGACGTCGTCGTCGCGGCCGACGAAGGCGATATAGCCGTCCGCATCGCGGCGGCCGAGGTCGCCGGTGAGCAGCCAGTCGCCGACGAATTTCGCCGCCGTCGCCGCCTCGTCCCGCCAGTAGCCGAGGAACATCACCGGGTCCGGCCGATGGATGGCAATCTGCCCGGTCGCGCCGACCGCAACCTCGCGCCCCTCCGGATCGACCACCGCGACGCGATGGCCGGGCGACGGCCGCCCGATGGCGCCGCCGCGCGAAACGCCGAAGGCAGCCCCCGAGGAGATGACGAAATTGCACTCCGTCTGGCCGTAGAATTCGTTCACCGTGACGCCGAGAACCGAGCGCGCCCACTCGTAGGTTTCGCGGCCCAGCGACTCGCCGGCGGAGCCGACGGTGCGCAGCTTGAGATCGTAGAGCGCGCGCGGGCGCTCCACGGATTTCAGCAGCCTGAGCGCAGTCGGCGGGATGAAGGCGTTGCGCACCTCCATCTCCGCCATGATGCGGAAGGCCATATGCGCGTCGAACTTCTGCGCCGGCGACGAGACGACCGGAACGCCGAGCATCAGGCTCGGCAGCAGAGCGTTCAGCAGCCCACCGGCCCAGGCCCAGTCGGATGGCGTCCACATCCGGTCGCCAGCACGCGGGAAACCCTCATGCGCGAACTGGATGCCGGGAATATGGCCGGCCAGCACGCGGTGACCGTGAAGCGCGCCCTTCGGCGGCCCGGTGGTGCCTGAGGTGAAGATCATCAGCGCCGGATCGTCGGGGCCGGTCGCGGCCACCGAAAAGAGCGGCGGATAAGCGGAGAGAAGATCGGCAAAGCCGAGAACGCCGTCGCCCGCGCCGTCGATGCTCACCACATGCCGCAACTCGGGAAGGCGGTCGCGCACCGGCGCCAGCCGTTCGAGGCCGAAGGCGTTGGTGACGATTGCCGAAGCGCCCGCCACCGTCAGCCGGTATTCTAGCGCGTCCGCCCCGAAGAGCAGCGCCAGCGGCAGGGCGATCGCGCCCATCTTGTAGATCGCCACATGGGCGATCACCGTCTCGAAACTCTGCGGCAGAAGCAGCGCCACGCGGTCGCCGCGCTGAATGCCGAGCGCGGCAAGCCCGTTCGCCAGCGAGGCCGAACGGTCGCGAAGCTCGCCATAGGTCAGCGACAGGTGATGGCCGTCCGGGCTGAAATGCTGGAGGCAGACGCGCTCCGGCTCGCGTTCGGCCCAGGCGTCCGCGACGGCGGCGCCCATGTTGAATGTCGCCGGGATATCCCAAGCGAAATCGCGATAGAGGGCCTCGTAGGTGTCGCCGGCAGGCAGGAGCATCGTTCAACCGTTTCTTGTTGCAACGCAGCTAACATTGCTCGCGCCTGCAACGCAAAGGGAATCCTTGGCTGGAGCGCCCGCCCTTGAAGAAATTCGCATCATCGCCGCCCACGTCACGAAGTATTGAACGCCTGATCGCACCGAACTGCCTATCGTCGCGCAAGAGAAACCGGAGAACGGAGCCTTCATGACCATCCCTTACGAGCCACGGCGTTTCCAATCGACGGCCGCCTATTACCTCGATCACCGCGTTCCCTACCCGGATGCGCTGATTGCCCAGATCGCCGGGCGCACCGGCCTGAAAGCGGGCGACGGCCTTCTCGATCTCGGCTGCGGCCCCGGCCAGCTCGCGATCGCCTTTGCGAAGCTCGGCGCGCGCGTAACCGCGATGGACCCGGAGCCGGAAATGCTGGAGGCCGCGCGCGGGCATGCCGAGGCCGAACGGGTGGCGATCACGCTGCGGCAGGGCTCCTCCTACGATCTCGGCGCAGGCTTCGGCCCGTTCAAGCTCGTCGTCATGGGCCGCTCCTTCCATTGGATGGACCGTCCGGCGACGCTTGCGGTTCTCGATACGCTGATCGTGCCCGGCGGGGCGGTGGTGCTCTTCAACGACCGCAACATCACGGCCAGCGCGGACTGGCGCGCGATCATCCGGGAACTCGGCGAAAAATTCTCGCCGGAGCGCACCGCCGACCGCAGGCAGCACAGAGGCCCGGACTGGGAGGTGTCCGAATCGGTGCTGCTGGACTCGCCCTTTTCCGAGCTGGAACGCATCGGCATCGTCCGCAAACGGCGGCTGACCGCCGACGATATCGTCGGCCGCGCGCTTTCGATGTCCGTCACCTCGCCGCAGGCGCTCGGCGCGCAGAGGCAGCCGTTCGAGGCCGCGCTGCGGGCGGAGCTGCATCGCCTCGCGCCGGATGGCGGCTTTACGGAAACGGTGGAAGCGAACGGACTGATCGCCTTCCGGCCGGGCTGATCAAGCGGCGGAGGACGGCTCCGAGAGGGTTTCGCGGACGGCCGAGAGAAACTCGTCGGCAAGCGCCGCATCGTCCGTCGCCCGCGCCAGGATCACCGCGCCCATCATCGCCGAAAGGCTGGCAAGGGCGTGTCGCCGGCGCTCCTGCGGGGTCTCTCCCGGTACGATCGCTTCGAGAATGCCGGCAAGCGCCTGCAGGCCGCCGGTAAAGGCGGACTGCATCTCGGGGCCGTGGCGGCTGACATCCTGCGTCAGCGCCGCGAAAATGCAGGATTTGCCGGGCGCATCGACGTTGCGGCGGCAGAGGTAATCGTCAAGCAGCGCGTCGAGAGGATCGGCCGGCGCCTCCTGCACCACGGAAGTCCAGTGCTCGGCCGCCTTGTCCACCAGCGCCTGGCTCGCCTCGAAGGCAAGCTGGTCCTTGGAGCCGAAATGACCGTAGAAGCCGCCATGCGTCAGCCCGGCGGCCTTCATGATATCCGCGACGCCGACGCCTTCGAAGCCCTTCTCGCGGAACAGCCGCCCCGCGACGTCTAGGATTCTGGCGCGGTTCTCCGCGACCTTCTCCCGGCTCACTCTCATCCATTCCTCCTTTCACGAGCGCTTGACAATTTATATGATGACCGTCATCAATAATCAACAAACATGATGGTCATCATTTAACGCAAGCCCGCTTCGTAAGGAGCGAGGGCACCCGGAACACGCCATGGTCTCCACTATCGTCGCCTCGTCGCTCGCCCGGCGCAACGTTCATTACGGCTGGGTCGTGGTCGCGACCACCTTCCTGACCATGCTCGTCACGGCGGCGGCGATGGGCGCACCGGGCGTGCTGATCAAGCCGTTGCAGGACGAATTCGGCTGGGAGACCTCGCAGATTTCCACAGCACTTGCGATCCGTCTCGTGCTCTTCGGGCTAATGGGACCGTTCGCAGCCGCCTTCATGAACCGCTTCGGGCTGCGCCCGGTCATCACCTTTGCGCTCGCTTTGATCGGCGCCGGCTTCATCGGCTCGCTGTTCATGACGGAGCTCTGGCAGCTGATGCTGCTCTGGGGCGTCGTCATCGGCTTCGGGACCGGGCTCACCGCGATGGTGCTCGCCGCAACGGTATCGGCGCGCTGGTTCACCGCCCGCCGCGGCCTCGTCGTCGGCATGCTCTCGGCAAGCTCGGCGACCGGCCAGCTCATCTTCCTGCCGCTGATGGCGGAGCTGACGGAGCAGTACGGCTGGCGCTCGACGGTGGTCTTCGTCTGTGCGCTGCTGGCGCTCGCCGCCGTCTTCGTGCTGACGCTGATGCGCGACCGTCCCTCCGACCTCGGCCTGCCCGCCTATGGCGAAACCGCCCTCACCCCGCCGCCGCCCGCCGGCGCCGGCCTTCTCTCGCTGATGACCTCGCCGCTCGCCATCCTGAAGGAAGCCTCGACCAGCTCGACCTTCTGGGTGCTCTTCGCCACCTTCTTCATCTGCGGGCTCAGCACCAACGGGCTGATCCAGCAGCACTTCGTCACCCTCTGCGGCGATTTCGGCATCGTGCCGGTCGCGGCCGCCAGCGTGCTCGCCGTCATGGGCATCTTCGACCTCTTCGGCACGATCGGCTCCGGCTGACTCTCCGACCGCTTCGACAGCCGCAAGCTGCTCTTCTGGTATTATGGCCTGCGCGGCCTGTCGCTGCTCTACCTGCCTTTCAGCAACTTCACCTTCTACGGCCTCTCGATCTTCGCGGTCTTCTACGGCCTCGACTGGATCGCCACCGTGCCGCCGACGGTGAAGATCGCGACCGACCGCTTCGGACGGGAGAAGGCCGGCCTCGTCTTCGGCTGGGTGTTCGCTGGCCATCAGCTCGGCGCCGCCACCGCCGCCTTCGGCGCCGGCCTGTCGCGCACCGTGCTTCAGAGCTACCTGCCCGCCTTCTTCATCGCCGGCGCCTTCTGCCTGCTCGCCGCCCTCCTCGCCGTCACGCTGAAAAAGCCGGAACCCCGGCTCGCAGAGGCCGTCGCGGCCGAGTGACGCAAGCGCTGCGACGGGCCGCGCAACCGCCCGGAAACGCACGCAATTGTTTCGCCCGTCCGTCTTGCGCGCGCGGGCGATGGCATGTTAGACACCCGCTCTGTCGGTATCCGTTGCCCCATTGGCGGAATTGGTAGACGCGCTCGACTCAAAATCGAGTTTCGAAAGAAGTGCTGGTTCGACCCCGGCATGGGGCACCACTGACCCGATCTCCCGCGCCATCTCTCCCACCAATCACGCAATTTTTTGCTTTTCGCCGGCCCACCCGGCGCTCCCGGCCATTTACAGCCACATTCCTCCCCCCTAAAGCTCTTGCACTGCAACAGGAAGGGGCCCGGATGCTTCGCAAACTCTATGACTGGACCATGTCGCTCGCCGGCCGCAAGTCGGCCGAAGCCTGGCTCGCCGTCATCGCCTTCGTCGAAAGCTCGATCTTCCTCATCCCCGCCGACGTGCTGTTCCTGCCCATGTCGCTCGCCAAGCCCGAGCGGGCCTGGCGCTACGCGCTGACGGCGACGGTCGCCTCCGTGCTCGGCGGCATCGCCGGCTGGGCGCTCGGCTATTACGCCTTCGAGGCGATCGCCAAGCCGATCCTGGAATTCTACGGCAAGCTCGACGCCTTCGATCAGCTCCGGAACGGCGTCACCTACATGACGGTCGTGCTGCTGCTCATCACCTCCGGGCTCGCGCACCTGCCGCCGATCAAGGTCGTCACCATCCTTTCCGGCGTCGCCAACATCAATCTCGGCCTGTTCGTCGTCTCGGCGATCGTCGCGCGCGGCGCGCGCTTCTTCTTCCTCGCCTATCTCCTGCGCCGCTACGGCGAACCGATCCGCGGCTTCATCGAGAAGCGGCTCGGCCAGATCGCCATGGTCGTCGCCGCGATCGTCATTCTTGCATATTTCGCCTTCCACTTCCTGGCGCACTGACCGGAGCTTCCCATGGAACAGACTTTGCCTTCTTCCCGCCGCACCCTCGCCTACTCGCTCGTCGTCGCGCTCGGCATGGCCTTCGTCGTCGGCTCCGCGCTCGGCTTCCAATATATCGGCGGCTATATTCCCTGCGAACTCTGCCTTTTGCAGCGCCAGCCCTATTATTACGGCATTCCGGTCGCGCTGATCGGCGCCATCCTGTCGCTGACCAGCCTGCCGCCGTGGATCGCGCGCGCCTTCCTGCTTGCCGCCGGCATCCTGATGGTGGTCGGCGGCGGCATCGGCGTCTATCACGCCGGCGTCGAATGGCACTTCTGGGCCGGCCCGACCGCCTGCTCCACCAGCGCCGACAGCATGACCAGCAATGCCGGCGACCTCCTGACCGAGCTGAACACCATCAAAGGCCCCTCCTGCACGGAAGCGGCGCTGCGCGTTCTCGGTCTTTCCATGGCGGGCTGGAACGTGATCGCCAGCGCCATCCTCGGGGCGATTGCCCTCGTCGGCGTGCGCAAGGCGGCGTAAGGCGGGACGATTACGGCTGCAGTTCGGTATCCCAGTAGAGATAGTCGAGCCAGCTATCGTGCAGATAGTTCGGCGGGAACAGGCGGCCGTTGTTGTGCAGGTCCTGCACGGTCGGCTGGTACGGCTTCTGCGCCGGGAACATGCCCGCCTGCTTCGGCAGCTTGCTGCCCTTCTTCAGATTGCACGGCGAGCAGGCCGCGACCACGTTTTCCCAGGTGGTCTCGCCGCCATGGGCGCGCGGGATGACGTGATCGAAGGTCAGGTCGTCATGGGCGCCGCAATACTGGCATTCGAACCGGTCGCGCAGGAAGACGTTGAAGCGGGTGAAGGCCGGATTGCGCGAGGGCTGGACATAGGTCTTGAGGCAGACGACGCTCGGCAGACGCATCGAGAAGCTGGGAGAGGAAACGCTCTGCTCGTATTCCGCGATGATATTCACACGGTCGAGGAAAACCGCCTTGATCGCGTCCTGCCAGGACCAGAGCGACAAGGGGTAATAACTCAACGGCCGGTAGTCGGCGTTCAGGACGAGCGCCGGCAGGGCCTGTGGTGAGACTGCAATCGTCAAGGAGCCCTCCTTATCGATTCGGCATCTGCACCTGTATATTAGGCCGCTTGTTACAGGATTGTGAAGTGCAATAAACTTCTGCGGACAGCGGCATAAACGCGCCGACTAAATGTTCAACCGACCGGCAGCGCATCGCGCCTGAGACGAGCCGCATAGAAGGCCCAGAAGAGCCGCGCCGCAACCGACCGCCACGGCGCCCACGCCTGAGCCTCCTCGGCCAGCACCTTCGCCTGCGGGCGCTCGGAACGGTCGAAGGCCATGGCAACCGCCGCCTGCAACGCGACGTCGCCGGACGGAAAGACGTCGGCATGGCCGCAGCAGAACATCAGATAGACCTCCGCCGTCCACGGCCCGATGCCCTTGATTGCGGTGAGGCTCGCCAGCGCTTCCTCCGGCCGCAGCTCGCCGAGGGCGGCGATATCGAAACGGCCGTCCGCGACGGCATGTGCGACGCGCGCCAGCGTGTCGGCCTTCGCCCGCGACAGGCCGAACCGCCGCCACGCCTCGTCATCGAGCGCCGCATAGCTTTGCGCGGTCGGCGGTCCTCCCTCGGCACAGATCCGCCCCCAGATCGCCGTGGCGCTGGCGCGCGAAACCATCTGCGACACGACGATATGGGCAAGTCCGGCAAAGCCCGGCTCGATCAGCCGCAGCGGCAGCGGGCCGGCTTCCGCTGCAACCGCCTCAAGACGCGGATCGAGGCCAAGCAGCGCTTCCAGCCCCTGCCGCACATCCTCGTCGCCGCGGATGATCCGCATCCTGTTCTCCCTAGATGGCTGCCGCCGCAAATTCGTGGCAGAAGAAAGCATGTCCGCGATTCCCCGTCAAAAGCCGATCTTCCGCTTCGCGCCAAGCCCGAACGGCCCGCTGCATCTCGGCCACGCGCTTTCCGCCTTTCTCAACCACGACATGGCGGCCGCCGCAGGCGGGCGGTTCCTGCTGAGGATCGAGGATATCGACCGGGCGCGCTGCACGCCCGCCTTCGAAGCGGGCATCTACGAAACGCTGAGTTGGCTGAGGTTGTCCTGGGAAACGCCGGTGCGCCGGCAGTCCGACCACCTCGGCGACTATGCCGCAGCCGTCGAAACGCTCCGCGCCCGCGGCCTCGTCTATCCCGCCTTCCTGACCCGCGGCGAGGTCAAGGCGCGGGTTGCGGAAGCCGAAGCGAAAGGCCGTGTCTGGCCGCGCGACCCGGACGGTTCGCCGCACTACCCGCCGGACGATCGCGAACGCCCCGCCGCCGAGCGCGAAAACCTGCTCGCCTCCGGCATCCGCCACGCTTGGCGGCTCGACACCGCGCGCGCCATGGCGGAGGCTGGGGCCAGCCTTACATGGCAGGAAAGCGGCGACGGCGAAACGGGCACGATCCCGGCCGATCCGACGATCTGGGGCGATGTCGTGCTGTCGCGCTCCGATGCGCCGTCGAGCTACCATCTGTCGGTCGTGATCGATGACGCGCTGCAGGGCGTGACGCATGTGGTGCGCGGACTCGATCTCTTTCACGCCACCTCCATCCACCGGCTGCTGCAGCGGCTCCTCGGACGGCCGGAGCCGCACTATCACCATCACCGGCTGATCCTCGACGCGGACGGACGCAAGCTTTCGAAGAGCATGGGCGACACCGGCCTCCCCGAACTGAGGACGCAAGGCCTTTCAGCGGCGGATATTCGCCGCCGTGTCGGGCTTTGACGGCTTTTCCTGCTCCGTCAGCGCGTAGATGCGGGTGAGCATCCGGCGCACCCGGAACTTCATCAGCGCGGCGTTGATCTCGCCGCCGATGATGAAGATGACGCTGACCATATAGAGAAAGACCAGCACGATCATCACCGAGGCGAGGCCCGCATAGGTCGCCGTATAGTTGGCGAAGGTCTGGAGGTAATAGGCGAAGATCAGCGCGCCGCCGAGCCAGAGGAGCAGCGTGATCAGCACGCCGGGGATGACGTCGACGATCGAGCGGTATCCCGCCGGCAGCCAGAGATGCACGATCAGCAGGCCCGCCGTCAGCACGAAGAGCGTGCCGTAGATGCGCCAGCTTGCCAGTACATCGATCGTGCCGGAAAGCCAGGGCAGGTATTTCTCGGCATGGTTCACCGCGAGCGGCACGGCGACGAGGAAGATGCTGATGGCGGCGAAGATCAGGACGGCGATCAGCACGTAGCCGAGGCTTGCCAGGCGGGTGAAATACCATCGCCGCGTCTCCGGCACGCGATAGGCGCGGTTGAGCGAGATGCGCAGGGCTTCGACGCCGTTCGAGGCGAAGTAGGCGGCGGCGAGCACCGAAATCGTCAGCAGGCCGCCGCGCGGGATCGTCAGCACCTCGACCACCTGATCGGCCAGCGGCTTGGCGATGGCCTCCGGCCAGGTGTCGAAGATCAGGTGGATGGCCGTGCCGGAAAAATGGCTGGCACCGAGATAGCTCGCCAGCGCCGTGCCGAAGATCAGGAAGGGGAAGACCGCCAGCAGCGTCGACAGCGCCACATGGCTCGCCATCGCAAACCCATCGTCCTCGATGAAGTGAAAGACCGCGTCGTAGACGACCTTGTAGAAGGTGCGAGCGATGAAAAGCATCCCGTCTCCACGCATTCCGGCCGAAGGAAGGCCGGCTTCTCCCGGCCGTTCGCCGCCGGCCGGCTTACCGATTGTGTCATTGACATGAATATGGGAAACAACCTTGGTTTTGTACAGGAATCATTCGATGACGGATCAGCGCAACATCGTCGTCACCGGCTGCTCGTCCGGCATCGGCGCTTATTGCGCGCGGGCGCTCAAGGCCGACGGCTGGCGCGTGTTCGCGACCGTGCGCCGGCAGGAAGACCTGGAACCGCTCACCGCCGAGGGCATCGAAGCGCTGATCATGGACTACACCAGGCCGGAGACGATCTCGGCGCTGGTGGCAACGGTCGCCGAGCGCACCGGCGGCGCCATCGACGCGCTCTTCAACAACGGCGCCTACGGCCAGCCGGGCGCGGTCGAGGACATCGCTACCGACGTCCTGCGCCTGCAATTCGAAACCAATGTCTTCGGCTGGCATGAGCTGACCCGGCAGGTGATCCCCTTCATGCGCCGGCAGGGGCATGGCCGCATCGTGCAATGCTCCTCCATCCTCGGCCTCATGCCCTATCGCTTCCGCGGCGCCTATACCGCGTCGAAATACGCGCTCGAAGGCCTCTCCGTTACCCTGCGCATGGAGCTTCAGGGCAGCGGCATCCATGTCAGCCTGATCGAGCCGGGACCGATCGCCTCCCGCTTCACCGCCAACGCGCTCGCCAAGCTCCACGAGCATGTCGATCTGGAACATTCGCCCCATGCCGCGGAATACCGCCGGCAACTGGCGCGACTGAACGGCACAGGCCCCGTCAATCGCCATAAACTCGGCCCCGAAGCCGTCTATGCTGTGCTAAAGCATGCGCTGGACGCAAAGCGACCGCGTCCGCACTACCTCGTGACCACCCCAGCAAGGCAGGGCATGTGGCTGAAGCGTCTGCTGCCGGCAGACCTCTTCTATCGCCTCATGCGCCGGCTCGATTGAAAGACGAAGTCTCATGTCCACAGTCACCTACGTTCTCGCCATCATCGTCATGGGCCTCGTCGCCGTCGTGCTCGTGCGCGGCCTCGTCAACATGAGCAAGGGCGACAATCCCAGCCTCTCCAACCGGCTGATGCAGCTGCGCGTCCTCCTGCAGGCGATCGCCATCGTCCTGATCATGCTAACGCTGTGGCTGACGGGCGGCGGCCGCCCGTCGTAAGGCTTGGGAGAGGGAGGCAGGCATGGTCAAGCTCAACAAGATCTATACCCGCACCGGCGACGACGGCACCACCGGCCTCGTCTCCGGCCCGCGCCGCCTCAAGCACGATCTGCGCGTCGAAGCCTACGGCACCGTTGACGAGACCAATTCGGCAATCGGCGTCGCCCGCGTCCATGTCTCCCGCGACGCCCCGCTCGACGCCATGCTGGCCGCGATCCAGAACGACCTCTTCGACCTCGGCGCCGATCTTTCCACGCCCGAGACGGACGAGCCGCCGGCCTTCGAACCGCTTCGGATCGTGGAGGCGCAGGTGGAACGGCTGGAACAGGATATCGACCGGCTGAACGCCGCCCTTTCGCCGCTCAAATCCTTCGTGCTGCCGGCCGGCACGCCCGCCGCCGCCCATCTGCATCTGGCGCGCACGATCGCGCGCCGGGCCGAGCGGCTGATGGTGGCGCTCGCCCAGGCCGATGGCGAAAAGGTGAGTGCCGCCGCTCTCAAATATGCGAACCGCCTTTCCGACTTCCTCTTCGTCGCGGCCCGCCATGCCAATGACGATGGCCTCAGCGACGTGTTGTGGGTGCCGGGGAAAAATCGCTGACCGCGCGGCCTCACGATTAACGTGAACGTAAACGTTATTTATGGGCTTAAAGTAATTTCATGTCCTTAAGCGCGGCGAACGTTGTATTTGGATAAAAAACGCGTATCCATGTCGCCATCCGACATACGAAAAGGCCGTAACCGGCGCATTTTCCTGCCCGGACCACGTTGAAGGAAGGATCTCATGAAAATCTTGGTACCAGTGAAGCGTGTCGTCGACTACAACGTGAAGATCCGGGTGAAGCCGGATGGGACGGGGGTCGATCTCGCCAACGTCAAGATGTCGATGAACCCGTTCGACGAGATTTCGGTCGAGGAAGCGCTCAGGCTGAAGGAAGCCGGCAAGGCGTCGGAAGTGGTGGTCGTGTCGATCGGCCCGGCCAAGGCCGAAGAGACGTTGCGCACCGCGCTCGCCATGGGCGCCGACCGGGCGATCCTCGTCGAGACCGAGGATGCGGTCGAACCGCTCGCGGTCGCCAAGATCCTCAAGGGCGTCGTCGATGCCGAACAGCCCGGCCTGATCATCGTCGGCAAGCAGGCGATCGACGACGATTCGAACCAGACCGGCCAGATGCTCGCCGCCCTGATCGGCTCGGCCCAGGCGACCTTCGCCTCGAAGATCGAGCTTGGCGACGGTTCCGCCAAGGTGACGCGCGAAGTCGACGGCGGCCTGCAGACCATCGAGGTCAAGCTGCCGGCGGTGGTCACCAGCGACCTTCGCCTCAACGAGCCGCGCTATGCCTCGCTGCCGAACATCATGAAGGCGAAGAAGAAGCCGCTCGACAAGAAGGTGCCTGCCGATTTCGGCGTCGACACCGCGCCGCGCCTGAAAGTCTTGAAGACCGAGGAGCCGTCCGGCCGCAAGGCGGGCGTCAAGGTCAAGTCGGTGGCCGAGCTGGTCGAGAAGCTGAAGACCGAAGCCGGCGTTCTGTAAGAGACGAGAAAGGGAGATATTACCGATGACCATTCTTCTTCTGGCGGATCACGACAACGCCACCCTTTCCGACCAGACCGCCAAGGCGTTGACGGCCGCATCGAAGATCGGCGCGGACGTGCATGTGCTCGTCGCCGGTTCCGGCGCCAAGGCTGCCGCCGATCAGGCTGCGAAGCTTGCCGGCGTCTCGAAGGTACTGCTGGCCGACGACGCCAGCCTTGCCAACAATCTGGCGGAGCCGCTGGCGGCGCTGATCGTGTCACTTGCTCCCGCCTATGACGCCATCGTTGCCGCGGCCACCTCGGTCGGCAAGAACGTCATGCCGCGGGTTGCCGCCCTCCTCGACGTCGCGCAGGTGTCGGAGATCATCGAAGTGGTGTCGCCCGACACTTATCGGCGGCCGATCTATGCCGGCAACGCCATCCAGACGGTGCAGTCGAGTGACATCAAGAAGGTCGTCACCGTGCGCACCGCCTCTTTCGCCGCTGCCCCCGAGGGCGGTTCGGCAGCCGTGGAGACGGTATCGGTAGCCGCCAATCCCGGCCTCTCCAGCTTCGTCGGCGATGCGCTATCGTCCTCGGACCGTCCGGAACTGACCTCTGCGAAGATCATCATTTCCGGCGGCCGCGCGCTCGGCTCGGCGGAGAAGTTCCAGGAAGTGATCCTGCCGGTGGCCGACAAGCTCGGCGCCGCCGTCGGCGCATCGCGTGCCGCCGTCGATGCCGGCTATGCCCCGAACGACTGGCAGGTCGGGCAGACCGGCAAGGTGGTCGCGCCGCAGCTCTATATCGCCTGCGGCATCTCCGGCGCCATCCAGCACCTCGCCGGCATGAAGGATTCGAAAGTCATCGTCGCGATCAACAAGGACGAGGAAGCCCCAATCTTCCAGGTCGCCGACTACGGCCTCGTCGCCGACCTCTTCGAGGCGCTGCCGGAACTTGCAAAGACGCTTTGAGACGAAAGGCCCCCTTTATTTCGCAGTTGCGAAAGACTGGAAAAAAGTCCTTTATCGTTCTATCAATCTTGCCGGGCCATCGTGGCCCGGCACGTTTATGTCAAGCGGCGCGCTCTAACGCGACGCCAGGGAGTCGGAAATGAGCACGGTGCTGAAGACAGTCGGGATTATCGGCGCGGGCCAGATGGGCTGCGGCATCGCGCATGTTTCGGCGCTGGCGGGCTACAAGGTCCATATCTACGACCTGTCGCAGGAGCGGATCGAAAGCGGGCTTGCCACCATCAACGGCAACCTCGCCCGCAACGTCACCTCCGGCAAGATGACCGATGAGGAGCGCAAGGCGGCGCTGTCGCAGATCACCGGCTCCTCCGACCTCAACGATCTCGCCCAGGCGGACCTCGTCATCGAGGCGGCGACCGAGGACGAGACGGTCAAGCGCAAGATCTACGCGCAGGTCTGTCCGGTCCTGAAGCCCGAAGCCATTCTCGCCACCAACACCTCTTCGCTGTCGATCACCCGGCTTGCCGCCGCCACCGACCGTCCCGAGCACTTCATGGGCATCCACTTCATGAACCCGGTGCCGGTGATGAAGCTGGTGGAACTCGTGCGCGGCATCGCCACCGACGAAGGCACCTTCGCCACCGCCAAGGAATTCGTCGCCTCGCTCGAAAAGACCATCACGGTCGCCGAAGACTTCCCCGCCTTCATCGTCAACCGCATCCTGCTGCCGATGATCAACGAGGCGATATACACGCTTTACGAAGGCGTCGGCTCTGTGGACGCCATCGACACCGCCATGCGGCTCGGCGCCAACCATCCGATGGGACCGCTGCAGCTTGCCGATTTCATCGGCCTCGACACCTGCCTCTCGATCATGCAGGTCCTGCATGACGGCCTGGCCGACTCGAAATACCGCCCCTGCCCGCTGCTGGTGAAATACGTCGAAGCCGGCTGGCTCGGCCGCAAGTCCGGCCGCGGTTTCTACGACTATCGCGGCGAACACCCGGTTCCGACGCGGTAAAAGGCGGCTCCTAACCCGCCTTCTTCTCCCGCGCACGCCTCTCCAGCAGGCTTTCGAAAGCGCGCTTGATGCGATGCACATGCGGCGTCTTGTATTCGAAGCCCTCATTGTGCAGGTGGATCAGCATCGTGGCGTTGACCTCGAAGACCACCACCTTTCCATCCCGGTCGAGCGAACAGTCGATGCCGAAGTAATCGAGGCCGACGCGTCGGCGGATAATGTCGAGCGCGGCCATCGCTTCCGCGCCGAAGGCGAGGTCCGGCCGGTTCAGAAATGCTTCCTCTTCCTGCCGCATCCACTCGACCTCGGCCATCCGCGTCGACTGGTGATGCACCTTCCAGCCATCTCCGATCGCCAGATGGTAGGGCAGGATATCCTCGCCGACGAAGACGAAGCGGTATTTGCGGAAGAAACCGTCCGGCGAGCGGTAATCGACGAAATCGGTGAGATAGAGGCTCTGGCCGTCCGCCGCCGCCGCGAATTGCCGCAGCATGCCGGCATCCGCCGCAAGCTCCATCATCTCGCCGCCGTGAAGGCCCGCATGGCGGACGATCAGCGGGAAGGACAGCGCCGCGCCGCCGCTCAATTGCGCGATCAGCGCGGCCGGCTCGATAAGGCGGCTTACCGGCATGACGGTGGCGGGAACATCCGCCAGCGTGCGGGCGATGGTTTCGCGGTCGGTCGCCGGCATCAGGCGGGGATGGTTGATCACCGGTAGCGGCAGGTCGGCGATCAGCGCGGCCGCTGCCGCAATCGCGTCGAGGCCCCGGTCCGGCTCGGCGACCAGATTGACGACGACGTCGGCAATGCCGTCGAGTGCGGCCGCATCATAGCGATGGCCGGGAAGGATGATCATCATCTCGGCGTCGAAACAGCTTTGCTCGATCAGGTCCTCATAGGGCGTATTGCCGGCGACGGGCGAAAACAGCATCAGGGCGCGGAATTTCGCGGGCTGCGGCACCGCCGGATAGCGGCGAACGACGCCCATGCCCGCGACCTTCAGGAAACAGGCGCGCGCGGCCTCCATATGGCCGAAAGCCAGCTCCAGACCCCCCAGAAGCAGCAGCGCCTCCCGGTCGTCGGGCCAGACCTCCAGCGCCTGCCGCGCGGCGGCGAGGGCTTCCGCCTTCGACCCCATCTCCTTCAGCGCCAGGGCCTTGTTGTAGACACCGGTGAACTCCCTGGGGGAAATTTCCAGCCCGCGGTCGTAGGCAGCAATCGCATGGGCATTCCGGCCGCTCTTCTGCAGCAGCGTGCCGAGCCGGAACCAGGGCGTGGCCTCGCCCGGCGTCATCTGGCAGCGGGCGGCGGCGGCGTCCAGCGCGCCGTCGGTATCGCCGAGGCTTTCCAGAACCTCGCTGCGCTTCATGACGGCCTGAATATGGTTCGGATCGAGCGCCGAGGCGCGCTCCAGGCTCTCCAGAGCTGTGTCCAGCCGGCCCATTTCGATCAGGACCAGCGCCCGCTGGTACCAGACATCCGCCTCGTCGCCCTGAACGGAGGCGACGATCTCGTAGCATTTCAGCGCGCGGTCAAGCTCGCCGGTCTTCAGGCAGGCAGCGCCGAGGCCCTTGATCGCCTGGATGCTGTCCGGCTTCACGGCGATCGCCGCCTCGAACCACGTCACCGCCTCCCGCGGGCGGCCGGTCTGCATGAAGAGGAATGCGAGCGTATTGCAGGCCGCCGGCTCGCCGCGAACCTCCTCCGAGACAGACAGCAGCCGCGCGATCGCCTCCTCGAAACGACCCTCGCCCATCAGGCCGCTCGTCTCGCGAAGAACGGAAAAGAAAGCTGCGCCGCCGTCCGGCGGCCGCGAAGCGGATGGGGTCATGGAACGCTGCCTTGTGCAAAGGATATGCGCTCATGGATGTCTCCGCGAACCTTGCGCGAGGCTGACCAGCGGCCCATCCGCATGGGATGCGGCGGCCGATGCGACAACCGGCCGCATGGGCGCAAGGCCGCAGGCTACCGGGCGAATTTCCGCGCCCCGGCAACGCAGAGGATGACGGCGAGCGTTACCGCGACCATCCCCGAGGTCACCGGCTCCTTGAGCAGCGTGGCGGCGAGCGCAAGGCCGAAGAAGGGCTGCAGAAGCTGCAACTGGCCGACCGCGGCAATTCCGCCCTGCGCAAGGCCGCGATACCAGAAGATGAAGCCGATCAGCATGCTGAAGAGCGAGACATAGGCGAGCCCCGCGACGGCGGGCGCCTCGATGCCGGAGAAGCTGGCGGGCCGCCAGAGGATCGCGGCGGCCAGCATCACCGGCAGCGACAGCACGAGCGCCCAGCAGATGACCTGCCATCCCCCGAGCGTCCGGGAAAGCCGCGCGCCCTCGGCATAGCCGAGCCCGCAGACGATGACGGCCGCAAGCATCAGCGCATCGCCCAAAGGCGACGCCGTCAGCCCCTGCCCGAGCGCGAAGCCGGCGACAAGCGCGCTTCCGAGCATCTAAAACAGCCAGAAGGCCAGCTTCGGCCGCTCGCCGCCGCGCAGGACGCCGAAGATCGCGGTCGCGAGCGGCAACAGACCGATGAACACGATGGAATGCGCCGAGGTCACATGCCGCAGCGCAAGCGCGGTCAGCAGCGGAAAGCCGACCACCACGCCGAGCGCGACGACCGCGAGCGACAGGAGATCGGTTCGCGAGGGGCGCTTCTCCCGGAAGAGAAGAAGCAGCCCGAGCGCGAGGATGCCGGCGATCGTTGCCCGCGCCACCGTGACGAAGACGGGGTCGAACTGCATGACCGCCGCGCGTGTGGCCGGCAGCGATCCGCTGAAAATCACCACCCCGATAAAGCCGTTGATCCATCCGGTTGCCGCGCGGTCCATCTTTTCACTCCATTTCGTGTCGCACCGTTTATCGATCGGCAGCCGTCGCTTTGCCAGCGACAGTCTGATACAGTTTCAACAAACTGTTATGGTCACGGTGGCAATACGGATGGACGAAAAAAGAACGGCGGGCACCACGCGGGTCGCCATGGTCATGGAAACGGTGAGGCAGCGCATCGCCGGACGCGGCCTGACGCCCGGCGCCAGGCTGCCCTCGGTCCGAAGCCTTGCCGCGACGCTCGACGTCTCCACCTCCACCGTCGTCGAAGCCTATGAGCGGCTGGTCGGCGAAGGCGCGATCCTGTCGCGGCCGGGCTCCGGCTTCTATGTCGCCAGCCAGGCGGCACCCTTCTCGCCGGCTGCGGCCGGACCGAGGCTCGACCGGGCGATCGATCCCTTCTGGGTGTCGCGGCAGTCGCTGGAAGCGGCCAGCGGCGATCTCAAACCGGGCTGCGGCTGGCTGCCGCCCTCCTGGCTTGCCGAAGACGGCATCCGCCGCGCGCTGCGCGCCCTCTCCCGCGCCGACGGCCCGGCGCTTGCGGACTACAGTTCGACGCTCGGATCGCCGCCGCTCCGGCAGCTCATCGCCCGGCGCATGGCCGAACGCGGCATCGAAGCCTCGCCCGATCAGGTGATGCTGGCGGAATCCGGCACACAGGCGATCGACCTCCTCTGCCGGTTCCTCATCGAGCCCGGCGACACCGTGCTTGTCGACGACCCGTGCTACTTCAATTTCCACGCCCTGCTCCGCGCCCATCGCGCCCGGATCGTCAGCGTGCCCTATACGCCTTCGGGGCCGGATCTCGACCTTTTCGCCCGCACCGTCGCCGAGGACCGCCCCCGCCTCTACATCACCAATTCCGCCATCCACAACCCGACCGGCGCCACGCTCTCGCCCGTCGTGGCGCACCGGGTGCTGAAATTCGCCGACCAGTTCGATCTCACCATCGTCGAGGACGACATTTTTGCGGATTTCGAGCATACGGCCGCGCCGCGGCTCGCCGCCTTCGACGGCCTCGACCGCGTCATCCACATCGGCAGCTTCTCGAAGACCCTTTCCGCCGCGGCGCGCTGCGGTTTCATCGCCGCAAAACCGGAATGGATCGAAGGGCTGACGGACCTGAAGATCGCGACCTCCTTCGGCGGCGGGCGGCTGACGGCGGAGCTGGTGCTGCGCGTGCTCAGCGACGGCAGCTACCGCAAGCACATCGAGACGATGAAAAGCCGCCTCTCCCGGTCGATGCAGGAGGTGTCGGCAAGGCTCAAGGACTTGGGCATCGTCCCCTGGCTGGAGCCGCAGGGCGGCCTGTTCCTCTGGTGCCGCCTGCCGGACGGCCTCGACGCGGCGGAGGTCGCGCGCGCCGCCCTTGAGAGGCGCGTCGTGCTCGCCCCCGGCAACGCCTTCAGCCTGTCGCAGACCGCGACCGGCTTCATGCGCTTCAACGTCTCGCAGACGATGGACAATCGCGTCTTCGAGGTGCTGCGCGACTCACTCGCGCAGGCAAAGATGAGGGCTTGAGGGTTACGTCCCGATCGCCGCCTTGACGAGGCCCTTGGCATCCTCGCTGTCCCAGGCGGCGGGGCCGTTCATCGCCGAGATCAGACAGCCCTTGCCGTCGACCAGCAGCGTGACAGGCAGGCCGAAGGCAAGCCCTTCCTTCTTCAGCGCGTTGAAGACGCCCATCGTGCCGTCGCGATAGAAGCCGAGCGTGTCGATGCCGGTCTCGCTGCGGAAGGCCTTCGGCTTTTCGTCGTCGCCGGTGTCGATGTTCACCGCCACCACCTCGAACTTGTCGCTGCCGAGCGACCGTTGCAGGGCGTTCAGCGCCGGCATTTCCTCACGGCAGGGAATGCACCAGGTCGCCCAGAGATTCAGGAGGACGGTGCGCCCGGCGAAATCCTTGATGGAGACATCCTTGCCTTCGGCACCCTTGAAGGTGACGTTTTCGAGCGACAGCGGCCTTTGCGCGGCGACCATCGCCGCCACCTCGCCCCTGGTGAAGGGCGTGAGCGCCGCGGCCCGGTCCTTGGCGGAGGCGCACTCACCGGCAAGGCCCGCGGTTTCGCCACCGCCATTGCCATACCCGGCCTCCTTCACGTATACCGCTGCGGCACCGGCAACGACACCGGCGACGGCTGCGATCAGGATCAGTTTCAGGGACGGCAGGGCGAACGGCTTCTTCGCTGTCATTTCATTCTCCAGGGTAGCATCACATGGCTGACGGCACGGACACGAAATCCTCCAACCAGATGTGGGGCGGACGCTTCGCCTCCGGCCCCGCGGCGATCATGGAGGAGATAAATGCCTCGATCGGTTTCGACAAGAAGCTCTATGCGCAGGATATCCGCGGCTCAATCGCACATGCCACCATGCTGGCTCAACAGGGCATCATTTCCGCCGATGATAAAGACAAGATCGTTCACGGCCTGAACACGATCCTGTCAGAGATCGAAAGCGGCAATTTCGAATTCTCCCGCAAGCTCGAAGACATCCACATGAACGTCGAGGCGCGGCTTGCGACCCTGATCGGCCCCGCCGCCGGCAGGCTGCACACCGCCCGCTCGCGCAACGACCAGGTGGCGCTCGATTTCCGCCTGTGGGTCAAGGAAGAGCTTGCCAAGACGGAAGCCGCCCTTTCCGGCCTGATCGCCGCCTTCCTCGACCGCGCCGAGGAGCACGCCGACACCGTCATGCCCGGCTTCACGCACCTGCAGACCGCCCAGCCCGTCACCTTCGGCCACCACTGCATGGCCTATGTGGAAATGTTCGGCCGCGACCGGCAGCGCGTGCGCCACGCGATCGAGCACCTCGACGAATCGCCGATCGGCGCTGCCGCCCTTGCCGGCACCGGCTTCCCGATCGACCGGCATATGACGGCGGCCGCCCTCGGCTTCCGCGAGCCGACCCGCAATTCCATCGACACGGTTTCCGACCGCGATTTCGCCATCGAGTTCCTGGCGATGGCCTCCATCGCCGCCACGCACCTGTCGCGCCTGGCCGAAGAAATCGTCATCTGGTCGACCTCGCAATTCGGCTTCGTGCGCCTCTCCGACGCCTTCTCCACCGGCTCCTCCATCATGCCGCAGAAGAAGAACCCGGACGCCGCCGAGCTGGTGCGCGCCAAGACCGGCCGCATCAACGGCTCGCTGATCGCACTGCTGACCATCATGAAGGGCCTCCCGCTCGCCTATTCCAAGGACATGCAGGAAGACAAGGAACAGGTCTTCGACGCCGCCGAGAGCCTGGAACTGGCGATTGCCGCCATGACCGGCATGGTGCGCGACATGACGGTCAATGTCGAAAAGATGAAGGCCGCCGCCGGCTCCGGCTATTCCACCGCGACCGATCTGGCCGACTGGCTGGTGCGCGAGGCGGGCCTGCCCTTCCGCGACGCCCATCACGTCACCGGCCGCGCCGTCGCGCTAGCCGAAAGCAAGGGCTGCGGCCTTTCCGAGCTTTCGCTGGCCGAGCTGCAGGCGATCAACCCGGCGATCACCCAAGGCATTTTCGACGTGCTGACGGTGGAGGCCTCGGTCGCGAGCCGCAAGAGCTTCGGCGGCACGGCGCCCTCCGAGGTGCGCCGGCAGATCGCCTACTGGCGCGCGCGCAACTGAGCCCACGCCTCGCACAATCGGGGTGCACAAGCTCCTGAAACTTCGCTATGAAGGGCAGCCCGCCTGTTGCTCAAGAGGATATAGATGCAGATCAACGTGCCGCACATCGTCCGCCTGACCGTCGTCCTTTCGCTCGTCGGTCTCGCCGTTGCCGGATGCGGCCGCAAGGGCGACCTCGATCCGCCGAGCGCGCAGGCGACCAAGGGCGGCAACGTCAACCAGCCGACGCAGCAGCCGGGCTCGAAGGACAAGCACTTCTTCCTCGATCCGCTTCTTTGACAGGTTTTTACCCGTGAACCATTTCCAATACCGCGACGGCGTCCTCTACGCCGAGGACGTGGCCCTGCCCGAGATCGCCAAGGCGGTCGGCACGCCCTTCTACGTCTATTCCACGGCGACGCTGGAGCGCCACTACCGCGTCTTCTCCGAAGCCTTCGGCGACGTCGACGCCATGGTCTGCTACGCCGTGAAGGCGAATTCGAACCAGGCCGTGCTGAAGACGCTCGGCCGGCTCGGCGCCGGCGTGGACGTGGTCTCGGTCGGCGAACTGCGCCGCGCGCTCGCCGCCGGCATTCCGGCGGACCGCATCGTCTTTTCCGGCGTCGCCAAGACGCCGGCGGAAATGGATTTCGCGCTCGAAGCCGGCATCTACTGCTTCAACGTCGAATCGGAACCGGAGCTTGAGGTTCTGAACGCACGCGCCGTCAAGGCCGGCAAGCGGGCCCCCGTTTCCTTCCGCATCAATCCCGACGTCGACGCCGGCACCCATGCGAAGATTTCGACCGGCAAGAAGGAAAACAAGTTCGGCATTTCCTGGGAGCGCGCCCGCGCCGTCTATGCCCGCGCAGCCCTCCTGCCCGGCATCCGCGTCACCGGCATCGACATGCATATCGGCAGCCAGATTACCGATCTGACGCCGTTCCAGAACGCCTTCCGGCTGCTGCGCGAGCTGGTGGATACGCTGCGCGCCGAGGGCCATGCCATCCATCACGTCGATGTCGGCGGGGGCTTGGGCATTCCCTACCTCCACGACAACAACCCGCCGCCCGCGCCGACGGCCTACGCCGAGGTCGTCAAGAACGAACTCAAGGGCCTCGACTGCCGGATCGTCACCGAACCCGGCCGCCTGATCGTCGGCAATGCCGGGCTTCTCGTCACCGAGGTCATCTACGTCAAGGACGGCGGCGAAAAGTCGTTCGTCATCGTCGATGCCGGCATGAACGACCTCATCCGCCCGACCCTCTACGACGCCTACCACGAGATCCGCCCCGTCGTGATCGCCGCCGCCAACGCGCCGCGCATCAAGGCCGATGTCGTCGGCCCTGTCTGCGAGACCGGCGACTATCTGGCGCTCGACCGCGAGATGGCGATGCCGAAGCCGGGCGAGCTTCTCGCCGTCAGCTCGGCGGGCGCCTATGGCGCCGTGCAGGCGGGCACCTACAACAGCCGCCTTCTCGTTCCGGAAGTGCTGGTGAACGGCGCGGAATTCCATGTGATCCGCCCGCGCACCAGCTATGAGGAACTGATCGCCCTCGATTCCGTCCCCTCCTGGCTCTCCTGACCGGCGGGATCGGCCGGCCGATGCCCGTTGAAAAAGCGGGCATCGCGATGGCTTGCCCTCGTCTTCGCCACAAAGAGTGTTATCTTCCGGGGTAGGTTTTAACCCCAAAGGAGGGCAGCGCGGATGACCAGCCCCCGACAGGCACAGAAAGGCGCTCTCGGCTCCCGCCCGGCTCTTGCCCGGCAGGTGGCGCTGAAGCGGTTTTTCGCGCGTCTGGTGCTGGCTTCGGAACAGGTGCTGCCGAAATCGCTGCCGCTGCTCTCGACCGGCGCGCTGTTCCTCGCCGCCTCCTGGTTCGGCCTGTTCCGCCTTGCGCCCGATCCGCTCCGGCTCGCCATGCTCGGCGCATTCGCGATCGCGCTTGTCCTGTCGCTCTATGCCTTCCGGGGCCTGCGCTGGCCGACGCCCCCCGAGGCCGACCGGCTGCTGGAGGAGCGCAACGGCCTGCCGCACCAGCCGGTCGCCGTGCAGGAAGACGAGCTTGCCTATGACACGCCCTTTGCCCGCGCGCTCTGGCGCGAGCACCAGGCGCGGATGGCGGAGCGGATCGCCGCCCTCGACGCCGGCCTGCCGCGGCCCGATATCGCCAGCCACGACCGCCATGGCTTACGTGCCGTTCCGGCGCTGCTTCTCGTCGTCGCCTTCGCCTTTTCCGCTTCCAACCATGGCGGCTCGCTGCGCGACGCCTTCGAAAGCCCGGCGCGTGCCTCCGGCAATCCCGACCTCAGGGTGGACGCCTGGGTCACGCCGCCCGGCTATACCGGCCTGCCGCCGATCTACCTGACCGGAAAGACCGCCGCCAATCTCGGCGGCAAGGTCGATGTTCCGCAATTCTCCGAAGTGACCGTCCGCGTGACCGGCGCTGCCGGCGACGACCGCGTTCTCTTCAAGGTGGCCGGCAGCGACGAAAGCGTGGTCGTGGCGGAAGCCGAGGAAAAGCCCGCGCCGAAGACGGCGGCCGAGCCTGCGCCGCCGCCTCCGCCGGCCGGCGCCCCGCCCGCCGCGCGCACCCACCAGATGAAGCTGGAGAAGGACGGCACGCTTTCGGCCAACGGACAGTCCTGGGCCTTCAACGTCATCGTCGACAAGCCGCCGGAAATCGCCTTCGACGGCCTGCCGCACGCCACCGTCACCGGCGCGCTCGAACTCGGCTTCAAGGCGAAGGACGATTACGGCGTCGAGGCGGCTTATGCGGAGATCGTTCCCGTCGATCCCGAGCCGGACGCTCAGCCGCTCTATCCGCGGCCGGATTACCGGATCGAAATCCTGCATCGCAACCATCGCGAGGCCAACGGCGTCGCCAGCCACGACCTGACACAGGACCCGCTGGCGGGAAAACGCGTGCGCATCACGCTCGTCGCCCGCGACGGCGCCGGCCAGACCGGCCGCAGCCCGCCGCACGAAATGACCCTGCCGTCGCGCAATTTCAGCGAGCCGCTGGCCGCCGCCGTCGCCGAACAGCGGCAGGTCTTCGCGCTCGACCGCCGCAAGATGCCGGAGGCGATCGCGCTCAACGAAGCGCTGACGCTGCGCGCCGACGAGACGATCCCCAATCTCACCCACTACCTGCTGCTGGAATCCGCCCATACGCGCATGAAGCTCGCGCATGACGAGGCATCGCTGAAGGATACGGCCGACTATCTCTGGCAGGTGGCGCTCGGCATCGAGGACGGCCAGCTTTCCGACGCACAGAAGAAGCTGCGCGACGCCCAGCAGAAGCTTTCCGACGCGCTGCAACGCAACGCCCCGGACGCCGAGATCAAGCAGTTGATGACCGAACTGCGCAAGGCCATGGACGCCTACATGAAGGAACTGGCCGAGCGCATGCGCAACATGCCGATGCAGCCCAACCAGAAATCCGCCAATGTGCTGCGCCAGCAGGATTTGCAGCGGATGATGGACCAGATCGAGAATCTGGCGCGCTCCGGCAACCGCGACGCCGCCCAGCAGATGCTTTCCGAATTGCAGCGCATGATGAACAACCTGCAGGCCGGCAAGCCGCAGCAGGGCCAGCAGGGGCAGGACACCAGCGAGATGCGCCAGCAGATGGACAAGCTCGGCAAGATCCTGCGCGACCAGCAGACGCTGATGGAGCAGACCTTCAAGCTCGACCAGGCGATGCGTAACCGCATGCAGTCGGGCGACCCGAACGAGGACGGCGACGATCCGCTGAACCAGCCGATGCCGGGCCAGAACGATCAGCAGCCGCAGCCGGAACCACAGCAGAAGGGCCAGAAGCAGGGCCAGTCCGATAGCGACAACATGACCGCCGACCAGCTTCGCGACGCGCTGAAGGCGCTGCGCCAGCAACAGGACGGCCTCGCCCAGCAGCTCGGCGAGCTGCAGAAGGGTCTCGGCGGCATGGGCATGAAGCCCAATCCCGGCTTCGGCAAGGCCGAGCGCGAAATGAAGGGGGCTGCCGGCGATCTCGGCCAGGGCCGCGGCGAACCCGCCGTGCAGGGCCAGGGACGCGCGCTGGAGGCGCTGCGCCAGGGCACGCGCGACATGATGAGCCAGATGATGCAGGCGCAGCAGGGCCGCGGCCAGCAGGGACAGATGGGCCAGGGCAACCAGAACGGCCGCGACCCGCTCGGCCGCCAGCGCCGCGAGGACGGCAACGAGCTTTCCGACGACGGCCCGAAGATCCCGAACGAGATCGACATGCAGCGCGCCCGCGAAATCCTCGACGCCATCCGCGACCGCTTGAGCAACAACCCGTCACGCTCGGAAGAGAAGAATTATCTGGAAAGGCTGCTGGATATTCAGTAGCGCCCCGAGGCCGCCCCTCACCCTAACCCTCTCCCCGCTTGCGGGGAGAGGGGACTTGCCCCACTCTAAGACAGAGAGCCGAGGCTGTGCGGCATATCCCTTCTCCCCGTCAGAACGGGGAGAAGGTGGCGGCAGCCGGATGAGGGGCCTGCCGCGGATAAAAACAGTGAGTTACGCCGCCAAGGCGCGGCCGACCGCCTTGCGGATGTCCGTCAGCGCGAAGGGCTTCGAGACGACGTCGACGATCTTCTCCATGAGGTCGTCGGCCCGCTCCCGCTGTTCGGCATAGCCGGTCATCAGCAGGATTTTCAGTTCCGGCCAGCCGGAGGCCGCCTGGTGTGCCAGTTCGATGCCGTCCATGACCGGCATGCGGATATCCGAGAGGAGCAGATCGTAGGGACCTTCCTTGAGCTTTTCGAGCCCTTCGGCGCCATCGGCCGCCTCATCGGTCTCGTGTCCGTCCAGACGCAGGGCCCGTGCGACGAAGCTTCTGAGCGAATCCTCGTCTTCCGTGATCAAAATTCTTGCCATCTTCATCGCTCCGTCGGGCCATCATGCCCGAGGGCGAAATCACCAGACTTTTCTTTGCGATCGGTAAACACCGGCCGGGGGAACGGTCTTGATGGTTAACAACTCGTCTTTGGAAAAAGCTCAGGCGTCGCCCGTCACGACGCCGACGAAGGGCAGTTCGCGGAAGGCATAGGCCACGTCCATGCCGTAGCCGACGACGAAATAATCGGGGCATTCGAAGCCCACATAGTCGGCTTCCAAGTCTTCCTTGCGCTTGACGCTCTTGTCGAGGAGGACGGCGAGCGTGACGTTGCGCGCGCCGCGCTCATAGAGCAGTTCCTTGGCGAAGCGCAGCGTGCGGCCGGATTCGAGAATGTCGTCGATCAGGAGCACGTCGCGGTCCTTCACGTCGCTGTCGATGTCCTTGACGATCCTGACGCCCTGGCTGACCGTGCCGGCGCCGTAGGAGGAAAGCGTGATGAACTCCACTTCCGGGGCAAGGCCGGTATCGTGCAGCGCCCGCAGCAGGTCGGCGGCGAAGATGAAGGAGCCCTTGAGGATCGCGATCACCAGCAGGTCCTTGGTCGGCCCGCTGGCGATTTGCTGCGCCATCGCGCGATTGCGCTCGGCGATCTGCTCGGCGGTGAAAAGCGGCTCGATGTTCTTTCCGCGGACGACTGGCATTGATCCTGAATGCTCCATTTCCCTGAGCCGGCGAACGCCGCCGGGTCGAGCAACAGCCGTTATCACACTCGCGGCGCGGACGCACCAGACGGCATGAAGGAAAGCCGCACCTCCGGCACTTTTCCCCCCGGATGCTGCAATTTCGCGCTGAAGCCGCGGCTTTCGCCGACGCCGAGTTCCGAAACCGGAGCCGAGACGACGATGCTGGCGAGCAGCCGGTCGTCGGCGACGAGATCGGCGCGGATCGGCGGCACCGGCGCAGCACTACCGGTCGGGTTGTCGATGATGGCGTTGAGGACAAGCACGCGCATGCCGTTCGCGTCGCGCGGCGTCAGCGTCACATGGCTGAAGGAAAGCTCGGCCGGGGCGGGGGCGGCGCGGTCCATCAGGCCGACAAAGCCGCCGGCCAGACCGAAGACCAGCACGAAAAGGGCGGCGATCAGCGCCACGAAGCTGCGCACCGAGGCCCGTTGCAGCCAGTTTTCCACATAGGCAACACAGGCAGCGACGCCGAAGCTCTGCGGCTGTTTGGCCGGCGCCCCGTTCGGACGGCGGTCCCTGACGGGCCGAGCGGCGGCCGCACCTTTCGGCTCGGGGCGGATGATCACGAATTCGGCATCGACCACATCCGCCCGGCGCTCGAAACGGGCGCGTCCGCGCGCCGTCTCGCGTTCCGGCGGCATGAGATCGTAGGCCTCGGCCGTCTGCCGGCGGTGGAATGCGGCCATGGTGGCGTCCTTTCCGGTGTCCACATGGTTTCGCCGCCCGCGCGCAATCTGGGCATTGAAACGAATCCTGCCCAGAAGTAAATTTTAATGGTTAATGCTTCGCAAAGATCGCCCGAAGACGGCCCTCTTTCCGGCTCAATTTACCGGTTGTTAACGTCGTTCGCTGACAAGCGCTCACGAGCGGCCATCGCATTGAAAGACCTCGGGGAAGACTGGACTGTCCGTTGATCCATTTTGAGAACGTCGGTTTGCGTTACGGCATGGGTCCGGAAATCCTCCGCGATCTGACCTTCGACATTCCGAAGAAATCCTTCCAGTTCCTGACCGGCCCGTCCGGCGCCGGCAAGACCACGCTGCTCCGCCTGCTCTTCCTTTCGCTGCAGCCGACGCGCGGGCTGATCCGCATGTTCGGCCGCGATCTGGCCGCTATCCCGCGCGCCGAACTGCCGCTGCTGCGCCGCCGCGTCGGCATCGTCTTTCAGGATTTCCGCCTGCTCGACCATCTGACGACCTATGAGAACGTGGCGCTGCCGCTGCGCGTGCGCGGCAAGGAGGAAAGCGCCTACCGCACCGACGTCCTCGAACTTTTAAGATGGGTCGGCCTCGGCGAGCGCATCAATGTGCTGCCGCCGGTGCTTTCGGGCGGCGAGAAGCAGCGCGCCGCCATCGCCCGCGCGCTGATCGACCGCCCGGAAATCCTGCTTGCCGACGAGCCGACCGGCAACGTCGACCCGCCGATGGCCCGCCGCCTGCTCAACCTCTTCATGGAGCTGAACCGGCTCGGCACCGCCGTCGTCATCGCCACCCACGACCTGACGCTGATGGATCAGGTCGAGGCGCGGCGCATGATCCTGTCCGGGGGGCATCTCGATATCTATGAGTGACGCCACCCCCTCCAGAGACGCGCCCCTGCGGCGGGCGGGAGCGCCGCAAAACCCCGGCCAGAAACGGCCGGAGATGCGCGTGCGCCCGACAGGCCCGATCGTGCCCTCCTCCAACATCCAGGGCAATGCGCTGATCGTGGTGATCGCCATCATGGCGTTTCTTGCCTGCCTGACGCTCGGCGGCGTCAGCATGGTGCGCTCGACGGCGGCAAGCTGGGAAAGCCAGATTTCCCGCGAGATCACCATCCAGATCAAGCCCGACGACAATCTCGACATGGAGAAGGCGCTGGAGGAGGCCAAGCAGATCGCGCTCACCTTCGTCGGCACCAAATCCGGGCAGATCGTCGACGAGGCCGCGACCGCGCGCCTGCTCGAACCCTGGCTCGGCGCCGGCCTCGACATCAAGGAACTGCCGGTTCCGCGTCTCGTCATCGTCACCATCGATGAGAGCCATCCGCCGGATTTCGAGGCGATGCGCGCCCTCCTCAAGGACCAGATCCCGCAGGCCACGCTCGACGATCACCGCACCTGGGTCGACCGGCTGGTCTCCATGGCGCATACCACGGTGATGATCGGCACCGGCATTCTCCTCCTGGTCTTCACGGCGATGGTGCTGACCGTCGTCTTCGCCACGCGCGGCGCGCTCTCCGGCAACCGGCACATCGTCGAAGTGCTGCATTTCGTCGGCGCCGAGAGCGGCTTCGTCGCCTCGGAATTCCAGAAGCATTTCCTGAAGATCAGCCTCAAGGGCTCGGCGGCGGGCAGCGCGCTGGCAGCCCTCTTCTTCGCCATCGCCGGCTTCCTGCAAAGCCGCACCATCGCCACCCCGCAGACCGATCAGGCGACCGCGATGTTCGGCACCTTCTCCGTCGGCGCGCTCGGCTATCTCGGCATCTTCGCGACGATGATCGTCATCGCGCTGCTGACCACCGTGACGGCCCGCTTCACCGTGATGCGCACCATCTACGAAATCGACCTGATAAGGTCGGACCCCGCGAGAACGGAAGGGATTCCAGGCTGATCGGCCTGTTCCTTGCCGCATTCTTTAGCTATTGACGATTCATGAGCATGGGCCAGACGAGTCGCAAGATATATAGCCCGGAGCCGGTGCGGGAGAAGCCCGGCAGCGGCGGGCCGCCGCGCCGCAGCCTGCTGCGCCGGAGCCTGCGCTGGGGCGGATTTTCGCTCATCCTGCTGGTCGCCATCCTCTTCGGCGGCTTCCTGCGCTTTGCCGATTCGATCACTACGCTGAAACCGCCCGCGGAGCCGAAGGCGGATGCGATCGTCGTCTTGACCGGCGGCTATCAGCGCATCGACCAGGCCGTCGAACTGCTGCGACAGGGCGCCGGCAACCGCCTGCTGATCTCCGGCGTGCACCCCACCACGACGCGCACACAGATCCGCAAGATGACGCAGAGCCCGGCCGATCTCTTCGCCTGCTGCGTCGACATCGGCTACGACGCCATCGACACGATCGGCAATGCCCGCGAGGCGGCGAAGTGGATTCACGCCCGCGGCTACAAGAGCGTGCTCGTCGTCACCAACAACTACCATATGCCCCGCAGCCTTGCGGAACTGAAATATGTCGATCCGGCAACGCAGTTCATTCCCTATCCGGTGGTGAATTCCGATCTGAAGACCACGAACTGGTTCACCGATCCGAATGCGCTTCGCACCATGCTCTACGAATATTGCAAGGTGCTGCTCGCCGGCGTGCGCAACGTCGTCGGCTTCGGGCGCCCCGAGGGCCTGCGCTCGGAGGAGCAGCAGGAAGCCGGCGGCCACCACAGCGCGATCTGAGCGGCAAGCGCCGGCTTTTTCTTGGGCGCAATATCGTGTAGGCAAGCGGGAACCGCCGGGACCCCGGCACCGGAAGCATGCGCGAAACGGCGTCGGGTGACGCGGCTTCGCGCCGGGAACCCCTTGATGACCGCCGTTCGATCGATCCTGTTCAATACCGTCTTCTACGCCAACCTGATCCTGCGCATGATCGTGCTGTCGCCGATCTATATCGTGCTGCCGCGGAAGAAGGCCTATGACATCCCGAAGAACTGGGCGCGCTCCAGCGTCTGGCTGATGGAGAAGATCGTCGGTACCACCTTCGAGATCGAGGGGCTGGAGAACATTCCCGAAGGCAGCTACATCTTCGCCCCCAAGCACCAGTCCTTCTGGGACACGTTTGCGCTGCTGCCCTACCTCGACGATCCGGTCTATATCCTCAAGCACGAGCTGCTCTGGATTCCCGTCTTCGGCTGGTACGCGAAGAAGCAGCGGATGATCCCGGTCGACCGCGGCGCGCGCGGCAAGGTGATGCTCGACGTGCTGCGCCGCACCCGCGAGGAGCTGGCGACGGGCCGGCAGCTCATCATCTACCCGGAAGGCACCCGCCGCCCGCCGGGCGCCGAGCCGGTCTACAAATACGGCATCGCCCGCATGTACCGCGATCTCGGCGTGCCGGTCGTCGCGGTCGCCATGCATCCCGGCCTGTTCTGGCCGCGCCGCAGCTTCCGGCGCTATCCGGGACATTTCAAGGTGCGCATCCTGCCGCCGATCGAGCCGGGCCTCGATCCCGACGTCTTCTACGCGCGCCTGATCGCCGAAACCGAAAAGGCGAGCGACGAACTGCTGATCGAAACGGTCGCGAACAATCCGCAGCTTCCCCTGCCGCCGACCGCCCGCCAGCGGCTGGCAGACCTGTCCAAGGCCGAGGGTGCGGCAAAGGCCGCCCTCTAATTCTCAGGAAGCGCGGCGTATCCGCTCGATCTCGCCGCCCACGGCTTCAAGCCAGTGGTCGCGAATGCCCATCTCGCGCAGATGCGCGAGCGTGTTGAAGACATAGGCATCGTTCGGCCCGGAGCGCCCCTCGGCGAAATGCACGATGCGGGCGGCATCCATCGTGTCCAGCGCGCCGGCATATTGGCGATGGGCGCGATCCACCACATAGGTCACCGCATTGACGCGCCGCCCATTCCTGAGGCGGACCGGTAGATTGCGTTCGAGATAGACATGGGTGACGAGTTCCCGCTCACGCAGATAGTCGAGCACCTCCGCCTGCTGCGACGGCGAAACCCGAAACGCCATGCCGCGGCACGAACCGCCGTGGTCGAGGCCGAGAACCAGTCCGGGGTTCTGCTCGGTGCCGCGATGCACCCAGGAGCGCACGCAAAGCGCCCGTCTGTATCCGAAAATCAGGGCCTCTGATTTTTCCTCGAATGCAAAGCCCGGATTCCACATCAGCGATCCGTAGCCAAAGACCCAAAATTCGTCCATATCCAGAGCCAAGTCGAAGCAATTGCGGCAGGCGGCGCAGGTCGCGCCGGGTGAAGAAATTCGACGGCAACGGATCAGGCCGATCCTTGCTCGTGCGTTGCACAACCATCGGAGAACATCATGGCATCGTCAAGCCAGGCAAGCGCATCGCGAACAGGCAGCCGGTTCTGGCTGTGGGGGCTCGGCCTTCTGGTGGTTCTGGCCGCGCTCTATTCGGCCGGCTGGTACTATGCCACCTCCGTGCTCAAGGACCAGGTGCTGGTCGCGCTCGGCAAGCAGGAGCGCGCCGGCATGACCGGCGAATGCGCCGACATGTCGCTGAGCGGCTTTCCCTTCAGCATCGGGCTTTCCTGCTCCTCCGTGAAGATCGACGATCACGACCGCGGCGTCTCCGCCTCCTTCGATCGCCTGTCGTCGCATGCGCGCGTCTTCGCGCCGGGCGACATCACCTGGAGCCTGCAATCGCCGGCGGAGTTCCGCTCCGCGCAGGGGATTTCCGTCTCGGCCGAATGGGCGAGCCTGCAATCGCAGCTCATCGCGCGGGGCCAGGGCATCGAACAGGGCATGGCGGTGATCGAGGGCCTGAAGGCCGCCATCGTCTCGTCCCTCGACGGCCGCAGCATCAACGTCAAGGCCGCCCGCACCGAAATCCACACACGCCAGGCCGGCGCCGACCTGCAAGCGACGATCGGGATCGACAACGCGACCGTCACCGTTCCGGCCCTGCCGCAGCCGCTGCCGGCGGTTTCGGCCGATGCCGACGTCGTGCTGACCGGCAAGGCCGCGCTGCTTGCCGGCGAGGACCAGAGCGGCGAGGGCCTGCGCGGCACCGCGGGCATCGTCAACCATGCCGTCGCCGATATCGGCGAAGGGCGCACGCTGGCGCTCACCGGCCCCTTCTCCTTCGACGATCAGGGCTATCTCTCGGGCCAGTTCAAGCTGAAGATCGACCAGCTCGGCCCCTGGCGGGAAAGCCTGAAGACCGCGATCCCGGCCGCCGCGCGCACCATCGATTTCGCCGGCAAGCTGCTGCGCAGCCTCGCCGGCGGCGGCGACAGCGTCTCGGTGGACCTGACGGTCAATCACGGCGCGGTGTCGCTGAGCGGCTTCATCCCCTTGGGCAACCTGCCGCCGATCTAAAACGCCTTAACCGTGCGGACGGCCGAAGTCCGGCGCGTCCACGTCCTGACCGGCCTGGATGATCGAACGGCGCACGGCGCGGGTGCGGGTGAAAAGCTCGAACAGCTTGTCGCCCTCGCCCCAGCGGATCGCCCGCTGCAGATAGGCGAGGTCTTCCGAAAAACGCGCCAGCATTTCGAGGATCGCATCCTTGTTGTGCAGGCAGACGTCGCGCCACATGGTGGGATCGGAGGCGGCGAGACGGGTGAAATCGCGGAAGCCGGACGCCGAATATTTGATCACTTCCGATTCGGTCACCGTCTCCAGATCGTCGGCCGTGCCGACGATGTTGTAGGCGATGATGTGCGGCAGATGCGAGACGATCGCCAGCACCTTGTCGTGATGCTCCGCATCCATCTCGTCGACGCGCGAGCCGAGCGCTTCCCAGAAGGCCTTGAGCTTGGCCAACGCTTCAGCATCGGTTCCCGGCAGCGGCGTGAAGATGCACCAGCGGCCGGCAAAGAGGCCCGCGAAGCCGGCATCGGGGCCGGATTTTTCCGTGCCCGCCAGCGGATGCCCCGGAATAAAATGCACGGTCTCCGGCATATGCGGCTGCATCTGCGCGATGACCGAGGCCTTGGTCGAGCCGACGTCGGTGACGATCGCGCCGGGCTTCAGGTGCGGCGCGATCTCGCGCGCAACGCT
>Ga0153956_1000398_pt1 | contig 50920 bp, 49 predicted proteins | sample TSFL040MetaG_FD_104704 | JGI IMG/M metagenome (GOLD analysis project Ga0153956, IMG submission 104704) | Attine ant fungus gardens microbial communities from Florida, USA - TSFL040 MetaG | ecosystem: Host-associated > Fungi > Mycelium > Unclassified | place: USA: Florida, Wekiwa Springs... | reverse complement strand
GCCCGGCACGACTTTTCGCGCGATAGCCCCCGCGGCGACGCGCGTTGCCGTCTCTCGCGCCGAGGAGCGGCCGCCGCCGCGATAGTCACGCAGGCCATATTTCGCCTCATAGGTGAAATCGGCATGGCCGGGACGGAACTTGTCCTTGATATCAGAATAATCCTTGGAGCGCTGGTCGGTGTTCTCGATCAACAGCGCGATCGGCGTGCCCGTGGTCACCTGCACGCCGGTCTGCGGATGCGCCATCACGCCGGACAGGATTTTCACCGCATCCGGCTCCTGCCGCTGCGTGGTGAAACGCGACTGGCCAGGCCGGCGCCGATCCAGATCGAGCTGGATTTCAGCCGCTTCCAGCGGGATCAGCGGCGGGCACCCATCCACCACGCAACCGATCGCCACCCCATGGCTTTCGCCGAAGGTGGTGACGCGGAACATATGGCCGAAGGTGTTGTGGGACATGGGGTTTCCAAGGTTGGGATCGTAGCCCGGATGGAGCGCAGCGTAATCCGGGGCCGGCGTTTCAACAATCTCGACATCCCCGGATTACGCTGCGCTCCATCCGGGCTACAAAATCAGGCGACCGTCTCCAGCCCATCCTCACTGAACACGTACACCGCGCCCTGCCGGATCGGCAGTTCCGAGACGCCGTCGGGCGTATCGATGCCGAGTGCCACCATCAGCGCGCGGCAGGTGCCGCCATGGGCCACCGCGACGGTATCGCCCGCCAGTTCAGCCGCCCAGACACGCATGCGTTCCTGGACCTGCACATAGCTCTCGCCGCCGGGGGCCGGCAGTGTCCATTTCTGTGTCAAGCGCGCAGCGAACAACTCGGGATGATCAGCTTTCTGCTCGGCCAGCGTCAAGCCTTCCCAGTCGCCGAAACCGATCTCGCGCAGGCGGTCGTCGAGCGCGTAATCGCGATGCGGCACATCGAGCTGCGCGCGCACCAGTTCCATCGTGTTCCGCGCGCGTCCGAGCGGGCTGGCGACGAAGGCGACGTCGCGATGCGTGCGGTTATCGCGCGCCAGCAGATCCTTCAGCACCTTGCCGGCATGTGTCGCCTGCGTGCGGCCGAGATCGTTGAGCGGAATGTCCTTCGAGCCCTGAAACCGGCCCAGGGCATTCCACTCCGTCTGACCGTGGCGGATGTAATAGATCGTCGGCATGGGGTGAGACTCGAAAAATCTGTAGGGTGGGCAAAGCGCAGCGTGCCCACCATCACGAATAGAGCTTATGTTGGTGGGCACGGCGCAAAAGCGCCTTTGCCCACCCTACAGTTTACCGGATTGCTTCGTCGCCGTGACGTGAGGCAACGGGGCGCTTATTCCCCGCTGCCCATGCGGATATCCGGCGCATCCGGCACCTTGGTGCCAAGCACGTGATAGCCGGCATCGACGTGATGCACTTCGCCGGTGACGCCGCTGGCGAGATCCGAGAGGAAATACATCGCGCTCTGGCCGACCTCGTCGATCGACACATTCTTGCGCAGCGGCGCGTTCACTTCGTTGTATTTCAGCAGGTAGCGCGAGTCCGCGATGCCGGCGAATGCCAGTGTCTTGATCGGGCCGGCGGAAATCGCGTTGACGCGAATGCCCTTCTCGCCGAGGTCGGCCGCGAGATAGCGCACGCTGGCTTCCAGTGCGGCCTTGGCGACGCCCATGACATTGTAGTTCGGCATCCACTTCTCGGCGCCGTAATAGGACAGCGTGACGATGGAGCCGCCCTCCGTCATCAGCTTCTCGGCGCGCTGGGCGATCGCCGTTAGCGAATAGCAGGAGATCAGCATGCTCTTGCTGAAATTCTCCGCCGACGTATCGACATAGCGGCCTTCGAGCTCATTCTTGTCGGAAAACGCAATCGCGTGGACCACGAAATCGATCTTGCCCCACTTGGCCTTGGCGGCGTCGAACACCGCATCGATGGTGGCGCCGTCGGTGACGTCGCAATGCCCGAGCAGTTCGGCGCCGAGTTCGGCGGCCAGCGGCTCGACGCGCTTCTTCAGCGCGTCGCCCTGATAGGTCAGCGCGATTTCGGCGCCCTGCGCCCGGCACGCCTTGGCGATGCCCCAGGCGATGGAGCGGTTGTTGGCGACACCCAGAATGACACCACGCTTGCCCTTCATCAGGCCCGACACTTCGCTCATATCGCCTCCGTTTCACTGGCCGCCGCCATCCGGCTGCAGCCTCACATCCGGCCTTTGGGGTACACCAGCACTGCCGCAGGGTATAGCCCCAAAGTGATTCACAAGCCCGCCGTTTACCGTTTGCGCCGGCGCCGGAATAGACGCCCGGACAAGGTGTTATGATCGATGCGGCCGAGGTGGCCGTTTCGACATACCGATGGATTCCCGGCGATGGCGACAATCTCATGAGCGCGTTCCGTGACGGCGTGGAAAGCCTGATCCCGGCGCTGCGGCGCTATGCCCGCGCGCTCGCGCGCGATGCCGACATCGCCGACGATCTGGTGCAGGATACGCTGGTGCGCGCGCTGCGCTCGGAAAAGCTGTTCATCGGCGGCGATCTGCGCGCCTGGCTCTACACCATCCTGACCAACCTGAACCGCAACCGCCGCCGCTCGCTGGCGCGCAAACCGGTGTTCACCGAACTGTTCGACACCAATGCGGATGCCGGCGGCACCGAGGCGGAAGGGCGCGATATTTCGCGCGCGCTGGCCGCATTGGGCGATGAGCAACGCGAGGTGTTGCTGCTCGTCATGCTGGAGGGGCTCAGCTACCGCGAGGTCGCCGACATTCAGGGCGTGCCGATCGGCACCGTGATGTCACGCCTCGCCCGCGCCCGTTCCCATGTCAAAGCCTATCTCGACGGCGAGCGCCCGGCGCTCCGCGCGATCAAGTGATTTCAGAGGACCGAACAATGACCGACCCGAAAATCCCCGTCACCGAGGACGAATTGCACGCCTTCGTCGATGACGAATTGCCGGCCGAGCGGCGCGCCGACGTCGAAGCCTGGCTGGCCGCCCATCCCGGCGATGCCGCCCGCGTCCGGTCCTGGCGCACCATGGCGAGCCTCCTGCACGCGCGTTACGATGCGGTGGCCGCCGAACCGATGCCGCAGCGGCTCGAACTCGAACGGTTGGCGCGGCAATCGCAATCGCGGCACTGGATGATCGGCGCGGTGGCCGCGGCACTGCTCGCCTTTGTCGCCGGCGGCAGCGTCGGCTGGCTGGCGCGCGGCGCCTCCGCCGCACCGTCCAGTTTCCGGACCTTCGCATTGGATGCGCTCGATGCGCACCGGACTTACGTGGTCGAAGTCCGCCATCCCGTGGAAGTCGCGGGCGACGAACGCGCGCATCTGCAACAGTGGCTGTCGAAGCGCGTCGGCTACGCCGTCAAGGCGCCGGACCTCGACTCCAGCGGTTTAAAGCTGGTGGGCGGGCGGCTATTGCCCGGCCCCGACGCACCGGCTGCGTTCTTCATGTATGAGACCGCCAGCGGCGAGCGGTTCACGCTCTACACCTCGCGCGCCAAAACCGACACCACACAGATGCGCTATGCCGCGCAGGACAAGAACGGCGCCTTGTTCTGGGCCGACAAGGGCGTGGGTTACGTGGTGAGCGGCTTGGCCGACAAAGCGCGGCTGAACACCGTCGCACGGGCGATTTACGACCAGACGGAGAAGGTGGGAGGATAAGGCACTTCTTCTCCCTCCCCCAAGCCGCGCAACGGCGCGCGAATTCAAGACGACCGAAGGGATCGGACCCTACATCTCGCTGCGCGGGTTGTACGGATGCGCGCTCTGCCACTTCTCCATCAGCGCCTCCAGCGCCGCGTCGTTGCCGTCGTGCAGCATGATGCGGGTGGTGAAGTAGAGGTCGCCGGCGCCGTCAGCCTTCGGCAGGCCCTTGCCCTTGAGGCGGAAAATGCGGCCGCTCGACGTATTCTTCGGGATCGACAGCTCCACCGCGCCGGTCAGCGTCGGTGCACGAACCTTGGCCCCCAGCACAGCCTCGTAGAGCGTGATCGGCAACTCCACGCGCAAATCGCTGCCGTCGACCTTGAAGGTCGCATGCGGGGCGACGGTCACGGTGATCATCAGGTCGCCGGGACGATGGCCGGGGGCGCTCTCGCCCTGGCCGCGCAGACGGATCTGCTGGCCCGACGTGACGCCGGCCGGCACCTTGACGTTCAACTCCCGGCCTGACGGCAGGCGGACGCGCTTTTCGGCGCCTTTGACGGATTCCTCCAGCGTCACGGTCATGGCGACATTGATATCGAGATCGGGCATGCCGCCGCCGAAACCGCCGCCGTCGAATTCGAACGACTGCGCACCGCCGCGACCGCCGCGCATGCCGGCTGCACCGCCGAACATGCTGTTCAGGATATCCTCGAAGCCCGCCGCACCGCCGGCGCCGCCGAAGCCTTGCTGGCCGCTGCGGAACGCATGTTCGAAGCCGGCGCCGCGCGCGCCACCGCGGCCGCCGCCGGGAAAGCCCTGGAAGCGCGGCTTGCCCTCGGCGTCGATCTCGCCGCGGTCGAACTGTTTGCGCTTTTCCTCGTCGCCGAGGATTTCGTTGGCCGAGTTGACTTCCGAAAACCGCTCGGCGGCTTTCGGATCACCTTTGTTGGCGTCGGGATGATGCTTCTTGGCGAGCTTGCGAAAGGCGCTCTTGATCGCCGCAGCACTGGCGCCCCGCTGCACCCCCAAGACCTCATAGGGGTCGCGCATCCGTCGTCTCTCCTCAAATATGCGAAATGCGGGCGTCAGCCCGGCGAGCAGGAGCCCGCTTGAATGGTTTGCAGGACAAGCCTGCTTGCCCCCTCATCTGGGGTGTTCGTGTCATTTTTGCAACGGGACCGCAAGCGCGGGAACGTGAAACTCAGCCACGCCTCCACGGCACCAGGGTCCGCACATCCCAACGGCCGCGCTCGCCTTTGCACGCCGCCCCCTGCATCCAGCTTTCCGTGGCGCCGTTGACGTAACTGGCGAGGAAGTCCCGGCAGGTCCGGCCTTCGGCGACATAAGCGTTGGACAACGGGGTCACAGAACCGCGGGCGCCGGTCGCCGGATTTTCCCAGGGCTGGCTGGAATCCTTGTCGCCTTTGGTCAGAACATCGCTGGCAGCGTTACGGGCCAGGGCAAGATCGGCTTCGGTCGGATCGTAACCCGCCCGCTGTGTCGCAGGCACGATCGAGCCGGTGACATCACCGTCGTCCATCCGGGCGAAGACCCCCTCGTTGCCGCGCATCACGCTGCAGCCGCCGAGTCCCGTGCAGATAAGAATAGCTGTCAAAGCAGCCCGGAACGCGCAGAAGCCCGATAGGCCAACGCCGCCCCGTGCCCTATATAGGGCTGGCCTATACAGGGATGACGGCGCGCTATCGCGGATAGGCCAACGCAATACGGAACTCCGGACATGACCGACACGACCTCCCCCATGAAAGCCCCAATTCCGTTAACGTCCGGTGATTTTACGGCGGCCGAGGAGCCGTTTGCGCTGTTTTCCGCATGGTTGGCCGAGGCGCAGGCGTCCGAGCCGAACGATCCCAACGCCATGGCGCTGGCCACCGTCGACGCCGACGGGCTGCCGGACATACGCATGGTTCTGATGAAGGGCTACGATACCGGCGGCTTCGTGTTTTACAGCCATATCGCCAGCCAGAAGGGCCGGGAGCTCGCCGGCAATCCCAAGGCCGCACTGCTTTTTCACTGGAAGTCGCTGCGCCGGCAGGTCCGCATCCGCGGCCCGGTCACCCCTGTCACCGATGCCGAGGCCGACGACTATTTCGCGACCCGCCCGAAGCAGGCGCAGATCGGCGCCTGGGCCAGCAAGCAGTCGCAGCCGCTGGAAAGCCGCTTCGCCTTCGAACAGGCGATTGCCAAGGAAGCGGCCAAGCACCTGATCGGTGAGGTACCGCGCCCGCCCGGCTGGAGCGGCTGGCGGATCACCCCGCAGCGGATCGAGTTCTGGCACGACCGACCGTTCCGCCTGCATGACCGCATCGAATTCCGCCGCGACGCGGCCGGTTCGGCCTGGACCAAAGTGAGGATGTATCCGTGAATTCCGAGCCCGCGACACGGCCCAAGACCGCCATGCACCCCGGATCCAACGCGCCCAAGCGCACCATGCTGCTGACGGGCGCAAGCCGCGGTATCGGCCACGCCACCGTGATGCGCTTCTCCAGCGCCGGCTGGCGGGTGCTGACCTGTTCACGGCATCCGTTCCCGGAGGTCTGTCCCTGGGACGCCGGCCCGGAAGACCACATCCAGGTCGATCTCGCCGACCATGACGACACCGCCCGCGCCATCGAGGACATCAAGGACCGCCTCAACGGCGGCGCGCTGCATGCGCTGGTGAACAACGCCGCGATCTCGCCGAAAGCCGAAAACGGCGGGCGCATGGGGTCCATCGACACCGACGTCGCGACCTGGACGCATGTCTTCAACGTGAACTTCTTCGCGCCGATCATGATGGCGCGCGGGCTGATCGAGCAACTGAAGGCCGCCAAGGGATCGGTGGTGAACGTCACCTCGATCGCCGGCTCGCGCGTGCATCCCTTCGCCGGCGCGGCCTACGCCACATCGAAAGCCGCGCTCGCGGCGCTGACGCGCGAGATGGCCTCGGACTTCGGCCCGCTCGGCGTCCGCGTCAACGCCATCGCACCGGGCGAAATCGACACATCGATCCTGTCGCCGGGCACGCAGGCCATCGTCGACCACCAAATCCCGATGCACCGCCTGGGCACGCCCGACGAAGTCGCGAAGATCATCTATGTGCTGTGCACGGAAACGAGCTCCTACGTGAACGGCGCCGAAATCCACATCAACGGCGGCCAGCACGTCTGATCGCATTCGCAGCCCTCATGGTGAGGAGGCGCGAAGCGCCGTCTCGAACCATGGGCTGGCCTGGCTCACAGTACGTGACCATTCTTCGAGACGCCGCTGCGCGGCTCCTCAGAATGAGGGCGGAGTGTGTATTTCAAGGATGGAACCGAGCGACGCGCCTTTCCGGCGCTCCTCAAGAGAAGGCCGGACCGTCAGTCCGCGTAAAACTTCCGCAGTATCGGCGCGGCGACGTTCGCGCTGGAGCAATCGTCGTCGGATTCGCCGTCGAGCAGGGCCGCACCGCAATGCCGGCACAAGCGCGCCGTCATCGCCTGAGCCGAAGTCCCAGCCTTGCCGCCGGCACTGCGCGTCTTGCGATAGGAGCGCAGATCGACGACGTTCCGCCCAGGCATTTCCGTTTTGTCAACCATTGCTGTCCTCGTTGCTGGTGACAGCGGTTATGACAGCAACATTTAGCGCAACCGTTCAGCGGAACGTTCGAATTTTATTGGAAACATTGTGGCGAACGCGCACGCAATCCTTTCGGACATTCTGGTCGAGAGCAGATCCGAAGCGGCGTGGCTGCCGGACTACAACCACCGCTTCCACTTGAAGAAGACATAGGGCAGCACCGCCGCAACCACCATCATGAGCAGCGCCATCGGATAGCCGTGCTGCCATTCGAGTTCCGGCATCATCTTGAAATTCATGCCGTAGACCGATGCGATCAGCGTCGGCGGCATCAACACGACCGCCATCACCGAGAACAGCTTGATGATGTTGTTCTGCTCCAGATTGACGACACCCAGCATCGCATCGAGGGTGAAGGTGATCTTGCTCGACAGATACGACGCGTGGTCGGTCAACGACACGACGTCGCGCTGCATGGTCTTGAGCTGGGCGCGCATATCCTTCGACCATTTGACGCCGTCGGCCTCGGCGGTGACGAAGGTAACGAGGCGACCGATGGAAACCAGGCTTTCACGTACTTTCGAGGTCAAGTCGCCCTTGCGGCCGATGGCGATGAGGATTTCCGAATAACGCTTGGCGTGACCGGTGCGCTGCGATTCGTCGGGCTCGAAGATGTCGTGGCTGACCTGGTCCACATCCGCGCCGACGCGTTCGAGAATATCGGCGCAGCGATCGATCACCGCATCGAGCAGTTCGAGCAGCACGGTTTCGCCATTGGCATTGGCCGGCGCATTCCGGGCAAGCTTGAGCTCCACCGAGGTGAACGGCTTCGGCACGTCGTAGCGCACGGTGACGAGCCGATGACGGGTCAGGATGAACGTGACGGCCGTGACCCGCGGGCTTTCGGTATCGGAGCCGCACATCAAGCTCGCCGTCATGTAACGGGCACCGTTCTCGATATAGAGCCGGCTCGAAATCTCGATCTCCTGCATGTCCTCGCGGGTCGGGATCTCCACCCCGGCGAGTTTCTCCACCGCCTTGTCCTCGCCCGGTGTCGGCTTCACCATGTCGATCCACACCGCATCTTCCGGCAGGGCCGACAGATCCGCCGGCTCGGACTTCCGCAGAACGTGATCGACAGGAGTGAAGACAGCGAGCATGGCAACTCCGGGTGGTTGAAGATGCAGACAGAGGATGCCGCAGCGACGGCGGCCGGACCGAATCGGCGAGCGGTGGACCATGCCCGACGCGGATGCAGCCCTCATGACAGCCTTCTCGCGGCGCGCCAACCCCTCGCCGGGGGTGGCGCACCACTCAAAGACGGAAAATGACACGCGCAGCGGTTATCCGATCCCGCAACGCATCACGGTTCCGGGAGATTTCGCGAAAGTACATAACCCGTGATCGGACCTGCCGAATTTATGCGGCAAATATGACACAGGTGCTCCCCCGCATGCTGCAACGCGCATCTGAGCGCTGGAAACGTAGCGGATTTCAGCGATATTAAGCGCAACGGAATCGTGGCGTTTGAGGGCCTGCCTAGAGGGCGTTATTTGCGTCCGCGGCCCAGCAACTGGAACAGTGTAATGTCGTCTCTCAAGATGAAGTTGGGTTTGATCGTCGCGGCCGGCATCATGCTGTCAGGCTGTATGCAGACCACCGCCATGTATCAGCCGGCACCGGAATCGACCCTCAAGGCGAACGACAAGGCCCAGCTCGCCAAGGCGCGCTACGCCAAGGTCACCCCGCCGGAGCCGTTCCGCCGCGCCATCGTGGATTTCCACCGTAAGGAGCTGCCGGGTTCGATCGTCGTCGATTCCGACAACCACTATCTCTATTTCGTGCAGGACGGCGGCAAGGCGATCCGCTACGGCGTCACGGTGGGCGAAGAAGCCCTCGCCTTCTCGGGTGTCGCCCGCGTCGGCAACATGGCTGAATGGCCGAAGTGGACCCCGACCGCGGAAATCCATAAACGCATCGAAGGTCTGCCGGCCTCGGTGCCCGGCGGCATCGATAATCCGCTCGGCGCCCGCGCGCTGTATCTCTACCAGGGCAACCGCGACACCCTGTTCCGTATCCACGGCACCAACCAGCCGGAATATATTGGCGCCTCGATCTCGTCGGGCTGCATCCGCATGACCAATGAAGACGTGATCGACCTCTACAGCCGCGTGAAGCCGGGCGCTGTGGTCGTCGTGCTGGAACCGAAGGCCGGCGACTCGCCGTACAATTCGAAGCTGGCGCTGCAGGGCGGCACGAATTCGCCGAACTGAAGTTTGCGATTTTGATTTGAAAAAGCGCCGGGCAACCGGCGCTTTTTTATTTCCCACACCCGCAAGCGGGAGAAGGAAAAAATCACGCCACCCGGGCCACGCGGTTCGTCATCGATCCCGCCGCGTACACATTGACAGCGGTGCGATACGCCGCCTCCACATCCGCCACCTCAGCACGACGCAGCACCCGCGCCTGCGGCACCTGCTCTGCCGTCGCGATCAGATGCGTGATGAAGGAGGCATCGGGACGCGCGATCCGCAGCGATGCCCGCGCGGCATACGGCACCGGCTCGGCGGGCGTCACCGCACCGCCATCCCGCACCGGCGTCTCCTTCTCGATCACGATGTCACCCGCGCGCCGCATCGGATGCGCCGTCGTGGCCGACACTCTGCTGATGGACGGGATCGACATGGTTAAAAGCTCTTGCGTCTCAAATCCGGACAAGGGTTGTCCCTCGTCCGCTTGTCTCGCAAGAGCCGTGCCAACGCTCTCCACAGCCGCGTCGGCTGGCGGATAAATGACGCAGGCACGCGGCGGAGATGCGATTCCTCAATTTCGAGGGAACTTTGACTCACGTTTTTAGTCATCAAAACCGTATTGTCGCGGCACGAATCATGACACCACGTCCCGAAACGAGGCGACTTTGACATCCGTCCCCCCCGACAGCGCTGCAGAGCCACAGCCCGCGATTTCCGAGGCGGAGATTCTGGCGCGCCTCGGTCAGGCCGCCTTTATCTGGGACATCGCCAGCGACATCATCACATGGACGTCGCCTGCCGCCGCGATCTTCACCGACATTCCCGCGGCGACGCTTGCACGCGGCAACGACTTCGCCGCGGCGATCGAACCGCACCGCTCGGTGCGATCGGATGCGCTGGTGCAGGCGCTGCAATCCGGCGGCACTTACCGCATCGATTACGGCGTGCGCACCTCCACCACGGCGCCGGTGCTGTGGATCGAGGAAAGCGGCAGCGTGCAAAGCGGCCCCGACGACCGCCCGCTGCGCGTCGAAGGCATCGTGCGCCTTAACAACGAGCGCCACGCCCATGACGAGCAATTGCGCAAGCTCTCGCAGCGCGATCCCGTCACCGGCGAACTCAACCGCATGCATCTGCTCGCGGCGCTGACGGAAAGCATCGAGGAAGCGACCCGCTTCCGCGCCAGCTTCGCCTTCATGATGATCGGCATCGACCACTTGTCGCGCATCAACGACGCGTTCGGCTTCGACATCGCCGACGATGTCATTGCCGATATCGCCAAGCGCATCCGCATGCGGCTGCGCGGCGGCGACGTCATGGGACGGTTCTCCGGCAACAAATTCGGCTTGGTGCTGAAGAACTGCACCAATGACGACGCCAGCATCGCAGCCGAACGTTTCCTCGCCAGCATCCGCGACGACGTGGTTCCGACCAAGTCCGGTCCGGTATCGGTCACCGCGACCATCGGCGCGGTCAGCATTCCCCGCTATGCGCGCGACGTCAATGAAGCGGTCAACCGCGCCCAGGAAGCGCTCGAAGGCGCCAAACGCCGCCGCCGCGGCAGCTTCGCCACGTGGCGGCCGAATGTGGAACGCGACGCGCAGCGCCGCGTCAATATCCGCGTCACCGACGAGATCGTCACCGCCCTGAACGAACACCGCATCGTCTGCGCCTTCGAGCCCGTCGTTCACGCCGACCGCAGCGGTCCCGCCTTCTATGAGGCGCTGGTGCGGATGCAGCAGGACGACGGCCAGCTCCTGCTCGCGCCGGACATCGTGCCGGTGGCCGAACGCCTCGGCCTGATCCGCCTGGTCGATCACCGCGTGCTCGAACTCGTCATCGCCGAACTCGCGACCGCCCCCGGCGTGCAACTCTCGCTCAACATTTCCCCGGCCACCACCATGGACCCCGACTGGTGGGCCTCGATCGAAACCATGATGTCCGCGCATCCCGGCGTCGCGCAACGGCTGATCGTGGAGATCACCGAAACCGTCGCGATCCACGATCTGGATGACGTGCGCGGCTTCGTCACCCGCCTGAAGAATCTCGGCAGCCGCATCGCCATCGACGACTTCGGCGCCGGCTACACCTCGTTCCGCAACCTGCGCAAGCTCGGCGTCGATATCGTCAAGATCGACGGCGCATTCGTGCAGAATATCGTGCATTCCGCCGACGATCGTGCCTTCGTGCAGACGCTGATCGACCTCTGCCATCGCCTGAATATCGAGACGGTCGCGGAATGGGTGCAGAACGAAGACTCCGCCGCGCTGCTGCGCGGCTGGGGCTGCAACTACATCCAGGGCCGCCTCACCGGCCTCGCCTCGGCCGGCAGGCCATGGGTCGCTTCTTAACCTCTCCCCGCCGGGGAGAGGTGAAGCGCGCGGCACATCCTTGCCAACCCAAATTCCTTCCCGCACACTTCCCTCATAACGACGACGCCCTGACAGGGGAGATCGTCGAGCAACCGGCACATCAGGGAACGCCACGCTATGAGAGCCACGCTCGTCCACTCGGTCGCCGCATGCGTCGTCGCTGCCGCGCTGTCGGCCACCTCGTTTTCAACCACCGCCTTCGCCCAGAAGAAATACGACCCGGGCGCGTCCGACACCGAGATCAAGATTGGCCAGACCGTACCGTTCTCCGGCCCGGCTTCGGCCTATGCGTCGATCGCCAAGGCACAAGCTGCCTATTTCAAGATGATCAACGATCAGGGCGGCATCAACGGCCGCAAGATCAACCTGATCCAGTATGACGACGCCTATTCGCCGCCCAAGGCTGTCGAGCAGGTGCGCAAGCTGGTGGAAAGCGACGAGGTGCTGCTCACCTTCCAGATCATCGGCACTCCCTCGAACGCCGCCGTGCAGAAATACCTCAACGCCAAGGGCGTGCCGCAACTGTTCGCCGCCACCGGCGCGACCCGCTTTTCCGATCCGAAGAATTTTCCGTGGACCATGGGCTACAACCCCAATTACCACACCGAAGGCCGGATCTATGCGAAGTACATCCTGCAGAACCATCCCAACGCCAGGATCGCGATCCTCTGGCAGAACGACGACCTCGGCCGCGATTATCTCGCCGGGATGAAGGCGGGCCTCGGCGACAAGGCGGCATCGATGATCGTGGCGGACGCCTCCTACGAATTGTCCGACCCGACCATCGACTCGCAGATCGTCAAACTGAAGTCCTCCGGCGCCGACCTGCTGTTCAACGCCTCGACGCCGAAATTCGCCGCGCAGGCGATCAAGAAGGTCGCCGATCTCGGCTGGAAGCCGGTCCACATCGTGGACATCAATGCGACCTCGGTGGGCGCGGTGCTGGTGCCCGCTGGCCTTGAGAACAGCAAGGGCCTGATCTCGACCAATTACGGCAAAGACCCGCTCGATCCGCAATGGAAGGACGACCCCGGCATGAAGCGCTATCTGGCCTTCATGGCGAAATACTACCCCGACGGCGACAAGAACTCGAACTTCAACACCTATGGCTACGGCAATGCCCAGTTGATGGTGGAAGTGCTCAAGCGTTGCGGCGACGACCTCACCCGCGCCAATGTGATGAAGCAGGCGACCAATCTCTCGGGCCTGGAAACAGACCTGCATCTGCCGGGCATGCGCCTCTCCACCTCACCGACCGACTATCGCGTCAACAAGCAATTGCAGATGCAACGCTTCAACGGCGAGCGCTGGGAACTGTTCGGCCCGATCATCACCGACGACGCGGCGGGGTAAATTCAGTCGTGCATCTTCTGTTGTAGGGTGGGCAAAGCGAAGCGTGCCCACCTTTTCAAGGCTCATGATCACGATGGTGGGCACGCTTTGCTTTGCCCACCCTACATCCATAACTGTCATCATCCGCGAAAGCGGGTGATCCAGTAAACACAATCATCGAAGACGATCCCTGAAACCAGCGTTTATTGGATCGCCCGGTCCTTGTGCGCAATCACGCGCAAGACCGGACGACGACAACAGCGCATAGGGCGCTTCGATACCGATCACGCTGCCTTCGTGAACATCGTCAGCACGCCGTCCGCGATATTGATCGCGACGACCTGCGCCGAACTGATGCCTTTGTCCTTCAGCGCCTTCGCCGCGGCCGGCGAGGCGTCGATGGAGGCGCGGAGACCCTTCATGTCCTCCTCGCTGGTCTTGGACACGACGTCATCGACCTGCGACTTCACAGCATCCGGCAGTTCCTTCACGTCGATCACCTGAATCTTGCTGATTTGCACGGAGGATTTCTGGCTGCCGGAATCCTTCGCGGTGCCGTTGCCCTGCGCCATCACGAGCGCAGGCGTACCAAGGGACAGAGCGGCGGCGAGAGCGAGAGCTGTCAGGGAGCGCATGGTCGTTCCTTTCTGCTGGAAAGGTGCCACGCGATAACAGGGAAGTATGCGGAAGGTCTGGACGCGAGGTGGCGGTGGCGTGAAAGGAATGCGGCGATGATGTGGGGCGCCCGCTCCTATTCCGACCGAGCGAAGGAGAACTTGGTTTCCAATGCGTTAATCCCGGTTTTACGGCGCCTTAAACCGTGGCCGATACGCTGCCGACAACGGAGTGGTGTTGCGTATGGCGTGGGGCAAGAAAAAGGGCAGCGGGCGCAAGGAGCCGACATTCGGCCTCGCGGCGGCGATGTCCGATTTGCGGCTGACGGCCGCCGATCGCGTGCCCGGCGGCGAGGAGCCGCGCCCGAAGAAAGCGCCGAAACGCGAATCCGCAAACGGTGACGGCGACAGACCGCGCAAGCCACGCTCCGCCGGCAAGGCACGCAGAAAAAACCGCGGCGGCTTCACTCGCGGCCTCAAGCGCGCGGCCTATTGGGGCGCCGTGCTCGGCCTGTGGGCGCTGATCGCCATCGGCGGCGTCATCGTTTATGTCGGCGCGCATTTGCCGCCGATTCAATCGCTGGAAATTCCGAAGCGCCCGCCGACGATCCAGATCGTCGGCGTGGACGGTACGGTGCTGGCCACGCGCGGCGAACAGGCCGGCGCCAACGTGTCGTTGAAAGACCTGCCGCCCTATCTGCCGAAAGCCTTCATCGCCATCGAGGACCGGCGGTTCTATTCGCATTGGGGCGTCGATCCCATCGGCGTCGCGCGCGCGGCGGTGGCCAACCTGATGCATCGGGGCGTGTCGCAGGGCGGCTCGACGCTGACCCAGCAGCTCGCCAAGAACCTGTTCCTGACGCAGGAACGCACCATGGCGCGCAAGCTGCAGGAGGTGGAGCTCGCCTTCTGGCTGGAGCGCCACCATTCGAAAAACCAGATTCTCGAACTGTATCTGAACCGCGTCTATTTCGGTTCCGGCGCCTATGGCGTCGAGGCGGCGGCGCAGAAATATTTCGGCAAGCCGGCGAAGAATGTGACGATCGCCGAGGCGGCGATGCTTGCCGGCCTGGTGAAATCGCCGTCCCGCCTCGCGCCGAACCGCAATCCGGAAGGCGCCGAGGCCCGCGCCAAGGTCGTCATCGCGGCGATGCAGGACGCCGACTTCATCACGCCGGCGCAGGCCAAGGCCGCGCAAAGCGCGCCGCAATTCGCCGTCAAGCCGGTCGGCGCCGGCACGGTGAACTACGTGGCCGACTGGATCGGCGAAGTGCTGGACGACCTCGTCGGCCAGGTCGACGACAGCATCGTGGTCGAGACCACCATCGATCCCAGGCTGCAGAGCGCGGCCGAAGCCGCCGTGATCGACGAACTCGCCGCCAAGAGCGTGAAGTTCAACGTCTCGCAGGGCGCGCTGGTGGCGATGACCCCGCAGGGCGCGGTGCGCGCCATGGTCGGCGGCCGGAACTATGCCGAGAGCCAGTTCAACCGCGCGGTGACGGCGAAACGGCAGCCCGGCTCGTCCTTCAAGCCGTTCGTCTACCTGACGGCCATTGAATCCGGCCTGACGCCGGAAACAATCCGCACCGACGCGCCGATCGACGTCAAAGGCTGGAAGCCGGAAAACTTCACCCACGAATATTTCGGCTCGGTCACCCTGACCCAGGCTTTGGCGATGTCGCTGAACACCGTGGCCGTCAGGCTCGGCCTTGAAGTCGGCGCGGCCAATGTGGTGCGGACGGCGCACCGCATGGGCATCGCGTCGAAGCTGGAAGCGAACGCCTCGATCGCGCTGGGCACATCCGAAGTCTCGATGATCGAACTGGTCGGCGCCTATGCCCCCTTCGCCAACGGCGGCCGTGCCGCATCGCCCTATGTGGTGACCAGGATCCGCACCGTCGAAGGCAAGAAGACGCTCTATCACCGTCCACGCGAGACACCGGGCCAGATCATCGACGCCCGCGCGCTGACAGCGATGAACACGATGATGCAACAGACCATCCTGACCGGTAGCGCCAAGAAAGCCGAGCTGCCGGGCTGGGTCGCCGCGGGCAAGACCGGCACCAGCCAGGATTTCCGCGACGCCTGGTTCATCGGCTATACGTCGCAGCTCGTCACCGGAATCTGGCTCGGCAACGACGACAACTCGCCGACCAGGAAAGCAACCGGCGGCGGATTGCCGGTGGAGATCTGGTCGCGCTTCATGAAGGTCGCGCATCAGGGCCTGCAGCCCGAACCGGTCCCCGGACTGACGTCGCCGGGCGCTTCCGGCAATCCGATCAGCCAGGCGCTGTCGCAGCTTCTGCCGGGGTCCGGTCCGCCCCCGCAGCAACAGCAGCAGCAACAAAACCTGCCGCCCGAACGCGGCTATGTCCCGAGCGTGCCGGCCTATAACGGCAATCGCCCGCCGCCGCCTGCCCCGACGCAAGCCGCCTATCCCGCGGCCCGCCAGCAGCCACAACGAAATGTGCGGCCCGAAGCGGCGAGCGGGCTGGACGGCGGCTGGTTGTCCGAGAAGTTGTTCGGGAGATAACCGTATCTCCCTCTCCGCTGTCATCGCCCGCGCAGGAACTTTGTAGGGTGGGCAAAGCGCAGCGTACCCACCAACACGTTCTCGGTCGATGATGGTGGCACGCTGCGCTTTGCCCACCCTACAGAATAGCCGTTCCTACTTGCTCACCCCGAAGCGGTGCAGGTCGTTGCCGCGGCTGTCGAGCCAGGCCTTAGCCCGCTCGGTCGCGGGGCAGATGCGGCCGACCACGCGCCAGAACTTCGGCGAGTGGTTCATCTCGACCAGATGCCCGACCTCATGCGCCGCCAGATAGTCCAGCACGAAAGGCGGAGCGAGGATCAGGCGCCAGGAGAACGACAGCGATCCCTCGCTGGTGCACGACCCCCAGCGGCTCGACTGGTCGCGGATCTGAATGCGCTTCACCTTGACGTTGAGCTGCGCCGCATACTTGTTCGACGCCTTGGCAAGATCGGCCTTGGCTTCGCGCTTGAGGAAATCGTGGATACGTCGATCGATATGCGCAGCGTCGCCGGCAACGCAGATGATCCTTTCACCGCCGTCGCGGGTCTCCGTCCACACGGTGCCACGCCCGGCGCGATGAACGATCTTATGATCGACGCCCCGCAGCGGAATGACGGTACCGTGTTGGAACGGAGCGGCCTTCGGCAATCGGCCGAGGCGCGCGGCAATCCAGGCGCCGTGACGTTGCGCGAAGTCCTTCGCATCGACGAGGGTGCCGCGCGGCGGCATGGTCAGGATGGCTTCGCGGTCGCTTGGATGAATCCGCAATGTATAACGTGTCGCGCGCCTGTGCCGGCGCAGCCGAATGGCGAAGATTTGCGAGCCGTGCTTGACCGCAATCGTGTCGGGTTCGGTCGGGCGGCGATAAAGTAATGCGCGAAAAGCCATGTCAGGAGTTCCAGTCGTCAGAAAGTCGACTGGAGTCTGCCATATCCGCCGCCATGAGAACGGCTCGGCGCAAAAACAAATCATTTGCCCAACATACGGGGTCGCTGGCTGATTTGTCCCCTATGGAATGTAGCTTGGAACAAGAATCTCGATTCAGAAATACAATCAAGAACCGAGTTTAAAACTGAATCGCGCACCACTTTTTCGAGATAGGTGAAAAATCCGGTTTCCTTCTAATTTTTCAAAGGTTTAACCGAATAAAAGTGCAATCGAACGCGTTATGAAAATACGATTCACGCGATGTATTCGCATCGTCGCGCGCTCCAGCGCGACGATGCGAAACCAGATCACTCGGCGGCAGCGCGACGGCGTTCGTGCACGGCGTTCGCCATGAAGTCGTTGATGCGCGGCACGATCTCCGACTTGAAGCGCGAGCCGTTGAAGACGCCATAATGTCCGACACCGGGCTGCACGTAGTGCACTCGACGATCGTCCGGGATCGAGCTGCACAGTGTGTGCGTCGCTTCAGTCTGACCGAGACCGGAGATGTCGTCGTTCTCGCCTTCGACCGTCATCAACGCGACGTTGACGATCTTCGACGGATCGACGGGCTTGCCGCGATGGGTCATCTCGCCCTTCGGCAGAGCGTGCTTGACGAACACCGTATCGACCGTCTGCAGGTAATACTCTGCGGTCAGATCCATCACCGCGAGATATTCGTCATAGAAGTCGCGGTGCTTTTCAACCTGATCGCCGTCACCCTTGACGAGGTTCTCGAACAGCTTCTTGTGCGCGTCCATGTGGCGGTCGAGATTCATGCTGATGAAGCCGTTCAGCTGCAGGAATCCCGGATAGACGTCGCGCATCACGCCCGGATGCGGGAACGGCACCTTGGTGATGACATTGTTGCGGAACCAGTCGATGCCCTTTTCCGCCGCCAGATTGTTCACAGCGGTCGGATTGCGGCGCGTATCGATCGGGCCGCCCATCAGCGTCATCGACAGCGGCACATAGGGGTCGTTCGCGGCTTCCATCACCGAGACGGCCGCAAGCACCGGCACGGACGGCTGGCACACCGCGAGAACGTGCACATTGCCGCCGAGTATGTGGAACATCTCGATCACGTAATCGATATAATCTTCCAGATCGAAGCGGCCGGCCGCCAGCGGCACCTGGCGCGCATCCGACCAGTCGGTGACATAAACTTCGTGGGTCGGCAGGAAGGCTTCCACGGTGCCGCGCAGCAACGTCGCGTAGTGGCCCGACATCGGGGCCACGATCAGTACCCGCGGCTGCGGCGTGCGCAGCGGCCGCTCATGCATGCGCTCGAAGTGAAGCAGCCGGCAGAACGGCTTCTCCCACACCGAACGAATCTCGATCGGCGTGCGGACGCCGTTCACTTCGGTATCCTTGAACCCCCATTCCGGCTTCCCGTACCGGCGCGTGGTTCGCTCGAACAATTCACATCCGGCGGTGATCTGCTTGGCGAACTCCGTCCGCGAAAACGGATTGAGCGGATTCTGCAACATCATCCGCGTCGCGTCGGTCAGTGCCCGTGCCGGACCGAGTGACGCATGGGCCATCTCGTACATCCAGTACATCGGCGTCGTCAGCGCCGGGCTCGTCTCCGGCGTCAGAGCTGGCGGCCTGCCAAATTCACCTATCGGCATCTATCCTCACATCTGTTCAACCGTTACTGCGTTGCGGCATAGTGCAGGCTGACTCAAAGAGCGTCAATGCGCCTGTCCTACGAACAAGGCCCAGGACGCGGGAAAATCACCCTTTTTCGTCGGCAAATGGCTGAATCAGCCTGGCAGGGGAGCGCGCGCCCCCTCACCCGGCGCTACGCGCCGACCTCTCCCCACCGGGGAGAGGTCGGATTGCGAAGCAATCCGGATGAGGGGGCAGAAGCGATTTGTGACCTTTCCTTCGACCAACTAAAATCCTGATATGACCGACGTTTCCGTCTCCGATTTTCGCCATCCGCGCCGCTATGTACGGCTCGACACGATCCTGCGTCTGCGCTGGCTTGCGGCGCTCGGGCAGCTTGCCGCGATTTTCGTCGTCGTGCAGGGGCTCGAATACGACATGGCGATCGTCCCCTGCGTGACGATCATCGGACTGTCGGCCGCGCTGAACCTCGCGCTGCAGACGCTGTTCAACCCGGTGCATCGTCTCGAAGCCGTCAGCGCCGCGGCGTTGCTCGCGCTCAACATCATCGAGCTCGGCGGCCTGCTCTATTGTACCGGCGGCCTGCAGAATCCGTTCTCGTTTCTGTTTCTGGCACCGGTGCTGATTTCCGCCACCGCGCTGCCGACCCACTTCACCATTGCGCTCGGCGCGCTTGCCGCCGCCTGCACCACGGTTCTCGCCTTTTTCCATCTGCCGCTGCCCTGGGACGCCACCGATCCGCTGGTGCTGCCGCAGATCTATCTGCTCGGCGTCTGGTTCTCGATCATGACGGCGATCGGCGTCACCAGCCTCTATGCCTTTCAGGTCACCGAGGAAGCGCGCAAGCTCTCCGATGCGCTCGCCGCCACGGAACTCGTGCTGGCGCGCGAACAGCACCTGACCCAGATCGACGGCCTTGCCGCCGCCGCCGCCCATGAGCTCGGCACGCCGCTATCGACCATCTTCCTGATCGCGCGGGAGATCGAGAAAAACCTGGACAACAACCCCGAACTTGCCGACGACCTGCGCACGGTGCGCGAACAGGCGCAGCGCTGCCGCGAAATTCTCTCCAAAATCACGCAGCTCAATTCCAGCGGCGCGCCGTTCGACCGGATGCGGATTTCGCAGTTGATCGAGGAAGCCGTATCGCCGCACCGTGATTTCGGGATCGCCATCAAGATCAGGATCGCCGTCACCAATGCGCCCGAGCCGATCGGCATGCGCAACCCGGGGATCCTCTACGGCCTCGGCAACATCCTGGAAAACGCTGTCGATTTCGCACATCAGCAGGTCGAGGTGAGTGCCTGGTGGAACGCCGCCAGCATCGTGCTGTCAATCTCCGACGACGGACCGGGCATTCCACCGGATATTCTGAAGCGCATCGGCGAGCCCTATCTGTCACGCCGGCGCAGCGCCGAGGAAGGCACGCGCCGCGGCCTCGGTCTCGGCGTCTTCATCGCCCGCACGCTGCTGGAGCGCACAGGCGCCAAGGTGACGTTCGGCAACCGGATGTTTCCGGACCACGGCGCCGTGGTGCAGATCGCCTGGCCGCGCGATGCCTTCGAAACGGCAGGACAGCTCGCGGAGGTCGATTAGCGGATTGCGTATGTGATGCCGCTCTGTCCCGGATGCGATGCGATGCGATGTATCGCTTCGCAGAGCCGGGACACAGTGCTAACAACCACCGATCACAGCGGCGCCGCACTCTCCGCGCGGCTGCTCGACAGTTTCGTCGCCAACGACGCCAGCACGATCAGCATGGCGATGAAGCCGACGATCAGCGTGCAGATCGCATTGATCTCCGGCTTCACCCCGCGACGGACCTCCGAATAGATGCGGATCGGCAGTGTCGCCGAGCCCGGCCCGGTGGTGAAACTGGCGATCACCAGATCGTCCAGCGACAGCGTGAAGGCCAGCATCCAGCCGGCGGCGACTGCCGGCCAGATCAAAGGCAGCGTGACGGCCGTGAACGCGCGGAACGGATCGCGGCCGAGATCCATCGCCGCTTCCTCCAGGCTGCGATCCAGCGCCGCGAGGCGCGACTGCACGATGACCGTCACGAAACACATGGTCAGCGTCGTATGCGCAATCGTCACCGTCCAGAAGCCGCGGCCTGCATCGACGGCGACGAACAGCAGCAGCAGCGACAGGCCGGTGATCACCTCCGGCAGCACCAGCGGCGCATACAGCATGCCGGACATCAGCGTGCGGCCGCGAAACCCGCCGCCGCGCGTCAACGCCACCGCCGCGAGCGTGCCGAGCAAGGTCGCCAGCGTCGCCGAAACGACGGCGACGCCCGCACTCATCCGGGCTGCATCCAGCATCGCGCCGTCATTGAAAAACGCAACATACCAGCGCGCCGACCAGCCGCCCCAGACGGTGACGAGTTCCGAAGCGTTGAACGAATAGATCATCAGAATGACGATCGGCAAATAAAGAAACGCAAAGCCCAAAGCCAGCGATACGATATTGAAGCGCGACAGGCGCAAGGGATGCGTCGCCATCAGCGATGCTCCAGTTGCCGGCGCTGCACCCGATCATAAACCAGCAGCGGAACGAGCAGGAGGCCGAGCAGCACCACGGCCAGCGCCGACGCCAGCGGCCAGTCCTTGTTGGTGAAGAATTCAAGCCATAAGGTCTGCCCGATCATCATCGCATCGGACCCGGCAAGCAGGTCGGGAATGACGAATTCGCCGACGATGGGGATGAAACAGAGCAGCGCCCCCGCAAACATCCCGCGCCAGGACAGCGGCACCGTGACCATCCAGAACGCGTTTGCGCGCGACACGCCGAGATCGGCGGCGGCTTCCAGCAGCATTGGGTCGAGCTTCGCCAGCGTCGCATAAAGCGGCAGGATCATGAACGGCAGATAGGAATAGACGATGCCGAGATACATCGCGCTGTCGGTGGAGAGCCACACGACGGGGGCCGAGACAACGTGCAGAGCCAGCAGAACCTGATTGAGCAGGCCGTCATGCTGCAGGATGTTCATCCAGGCATAAATGCGGATCAGAAAGGAGGTCCAGAACGGCACGATCACCAGCATCATGGCGACGCCCTGCCAGCGCCGCGGCAACCGCGCCATGCCATAAGCGATGGGATAGCCGACGACCAGCAGCAGGACGGTCGATGTGAAGGCGACGACGACGCTGCGCAGATAGGACGCGACGTAGAGATGATCCGCCAGCAGCGCGCGGAAATTGTCGAGCGACAGCGCGGCGAAAGCATCGCGCAGCCCGGCCATGCCGCCCGACAGGTCGAACACCGGCAGATAGGGCGGCTGCGCCAGCACCGTCTGCGACAGGCTGATCTTCACCACGAAGCCAAACGGCAGCAGGAAGAACAGCACCATCCAGACATAAGGCGCGATCGCCATCCGGCGCGCCGGTGCGGAAAACAGACTCTTGGCGCTCATCGCGGCAGCACCACGCAATCGTCCGGCGTAAACCAGGCTGTCACCCGCTCATCGATGCCATAGGAATCGACGTCGAGCCGCGCGGTATTGGCCAGAGCCACGCGCAGCATCCCGCCGTAATCGAGTTTCAACCGATAGATCGAGCGCCCGCCGAGATAGCCGACATCGCTGACGACGCCCTCGACGCTGTTCATGCCGCCGGAATGATTGAGGCCGGGCGCCAACCCGCGCCGCGACAACCTGATCTTCTCCGGCCGGATCGCCAGACAGACCTCGTCGCCCGACACGGCCTCCCGCGGCTCGACCGCGAACAGCGTACCGACGCCCCGCCCTTCGATGGTGAGGCGGTGCGCGTCACGAACACGGATATCGCCTTCGATCATGTTGATGTCGCCGACGAACTCGGCCACCCAGCGCGACGCCGGCGCTTCATAGAGCCGGCGCGGCGTCGCCACCTGCTGCAGCCGGCCGTCCTTCATGACGCCGATGCGGTCGGCCATCGACATCGCCTCGTCCTGATCGTGGGTGACGATCACGAAAGTCAGGCCAAGCTGGCGCTGCAGCGCCATCAGCTCGGCCTGCGTCTCCTCGCGCAGCTTCTTGTCGAGCGCCGCCAGCGGCTCGTCGAGCAGCAGCAGTTGCGGATGCCGCGCCAGCGCGCGGGCCAGCGCCACGCGCTGCCGCTGGCCGCCCGAAAGCTGGTCCGGCTTGCGCTTCTCCAGCCCATCCAGCTTGACCAGCGCCACCATCTCCGCCACGCGCTCGTCGATGCCCGCGCGGGTCAAGCCGGCGGTCTTCAACCCGAAGCCGATATTGTCGCGCACGTTGAGATGCGGAAACAGCGCGTAGTTCTGAAACATCATGTTGACCGGGCGCCGATGCGGCGGCACCGCGGCGATGTCCTCGCCGTTCAACGCGATCCTGCCCTCGTCAGGCGTCTCGAAACCGGCCAGCATGCGCAGCAGCGTGGTCTTGCCGCAGCCCGACGGCCCGAGCAGCGCAAAGAATTCACCGGCCTGGATATCGAGCGACAGCCCGTCGACGGCGATATGCGCGCCGAAACGCCTGGTGACGGTATCGATGCGCAGCAGCGGCGCGGGATAGGCGACGACGACGGTATCTTCGGCCGCGGCCTTGTCGATGGTATCGGCGGAATTTGTCATGACCGCAAACTAGCGGTCGAACCGGCCGCGCTCAACTACGGTTCGCGTGCAACGCTTCTCGCTCTTTTCCCTCCCCACTGCGTCGCTTCGCGGCTTGAGGGAGGGAGACCATCGACAACGATGCACTATTGCACAATTGAATTGTCCGTCACCCGACCTTGCGGACATCGGCGGCGGCGACCCCGTCCACCAGCGCGGCATATTGAGCGATCGGCGCCGGACGGCCGATGAAGTAGCCTTGAACGCCGTCGCAGCCTTCGCCGGCGAGGAAACGCAACTGCTCGTACGTCTCCACGCCCTCCGCGACGATCGACACACCGAGCCCGTGGCCAAGACCGATGACCGCCTTCACGATGGCCGCCGACTGCGGGTTGACACCGAGATTGACGACGAAAGCCCGGTCGATCTTGATCTTGTCGAACGGGAACGACTGCAGATAGGTCAGCGACGAATAGCCGGAGCCGAAGTCGTCCATGGAAATGCGGACGCCAAGTGCCTTCAGCCGGCGCAGCAGCGCCACGCCGCGATCGAAATCCTCGATCAACACGCCCTCGGTAATCTCCAGTTCCAGCCGGCCCGGCGCCAGGCCGGTTTCGAGCAGGATCGAATGCACGAGGCTGACGAGGTCGCCGCGCATGAACTGTGCCGGCGACAGGTTGACGGCCACCTGCAGCGGCACGGCCCACGATGCCGCTTCACGGCAAGCCTGGCGCAGAATCCATTCGCCCATCTCGACGATCAGCCCGCTTTCTTCCGCAAGCGGGATGAAGTCTCCGGGCGATATGAAGCCGCGAATCGGATGGACCCAGCGGGCCAGCGCCTCGAAGCCCGTCATGTCGGCATCGACCACGTTCTCGCCGGCGCGTGCCTGAGGCTGATAGTGCAGCGACAACTCGCCGTTGCGGATCGCAGTCGAAAGATCCTGATGCAGCACGCGACGGTCGCGCAACTGCCGGTCCATCTCGGGCTCGAACACACGGGTCGATCCGCGCGAGCAGGACTTGGCACGGAACAGCGCGGCGTCGGAATTGGCCATCAGCGAGGCTGCATCGCGCCCGTCACGCGGAAAAAGCGACATGCCGGCGGTCACCCCGATACGGACGGATTTGCCGTCGATCGGAAATTCTTTTGCAATCGATCCTGCGATCCGCTCGGCGATCGCCAGTCCCGTTTCAGGCTGCTTGCCGTCGATAATCACGCCGAACTCATCGCCGCCGAGACGCGCGACAACGCCGCCGCCGACCGCGGCCTCGATCCGGCGGGAAACCTCGGTCAGCAGCCTGTCGCCGGTGGCATGACCGAACACATCGTTGATCTCTTTCAGCCCATCGAGATCGAGCGACAAAACCGCAAACTCCTCCGTCGTTCTGGTGCAGGCATCGATCACCTGCGTCAGGGATTGCAGGAAGGCCAGACGGTTGGGCAGATCGGTCAGGCCGTCATGATAAGCCATATGCGCCATCCGCGCCTCGGTCTGGCGACGATCGGTGACGTCCTCGTAAGTCTTGATCAGGAATTTCGGTTCGCTGGCGTCATCGAGCACCGCGGCGCGACGGATCATGAACAGGCGCAGGCCGTCGCGGGTCGAGACCGCATGTTCTCCGGCGGTCGATGCGCGGCTCGCAAGCGCCGTCCGGTTGCGGCCGGCGATCTCCTCGGCTGCCTCCGGCGGCAGGATGTCGAAGACAGTCTTGCCGATGGCATCTTCCCGGCGGCATTGGAGAACGATTTCCGCCATGCGATTGGCGAGCAGATAGCGGCCGGTCGCCGCATCCTGGACGATCAACGACACAGGAATGTTGTCGAGCACTGTTTCCAGGAACTTCTTGGTGCTCTCGATTTCCTTTTGCAGCAACCGCCGCTCGGTGACGTCCTCGAACAGCCCGATCAGGAAAGCCGGCTCGCCCCGCTCGTTGAGGGCGATCACGCGGTTGCTGTCGAGCGTCTGCATTTCGGAGCCGAGCCGGATCGCCAATTCGCTGTGGCGCTGCCCCTGTTTTGCGAGTTCGTCGGCTCGGGTGATCGCATCCACGGTCTCCGGCGCGAAAAGCTGATCGGCACGCTTGCCGACGATCTGATCGCGGGTAAAGCCGGTGAAATTTTCGAATGCACGGTTGACGAAAATATAGCGGCCGTCATCGATGGTCTTGGCGGTGATGCAGACCGGGACGTTGTCGAGTACGGATTCGAGGAATTGCTTGGTGTTCGCCAGTTCACGCTGCAGGAAAAGCTGCCTGGAGCGATCTTCGTGAACGCCGATCCATCCGCCCTCAGGCAGCCGATTGAATTTCACATGAATCGATTGCCCGCCCGGCAGTTCGGAAATGTAGCCCTCCGGCAACAGCGCCTTTTCATACCAGCAGTCGGAATCGGCGTCGGCCGTGCCCCGCTGACGCCTGAGTTCGCGCAAACCCTCACCGGTCAGCCCACTGGTGATGTCGGCGCGTGTGAGTTTGTAGATATCCAGATAACGGTCGTTGCAAAAAACGACGCGCTTCTGTGCATCGAGCATCACGATCCCCTGACCGAGATGATTGAGTGCGGAGCCGACGAATTGGTTGCGCTGCCCCTGCTCGTACCGCACATTGCGGAGCGCCGATGCCACCCAGAACACGATCGCGACAGCGAAGGCGCCCGCAACGAGACCCCCGAGGACGATTTGCCAGACGAAAGAGGGCTCGTATGCCGGAGACAGACCGGCCTGCCCCTCGGCGCCGGCCGCGGCGGTTCCGCTGGCGATGAGGCATGCGACGGCGATAGCGCCCCTGGTCGCCCTCTCGTTTGTTCGGCCGATCTTGCCAGTCATCATTCACCCGCGTATGCGCAGGCTGGACTGTTCAATTGCAGGTATTGGGATCAGGTAAATGCATCTGCCGCCAATATGGCAGGTAACTGAAATCCGGCGGCAATCATCTGACATGCTTAATATTTCATTAAAATCGGACGGAGACCATGGACAGGGTTGAATGTGTGGTCGTCGGAGCGGGTGTGGTCGGGCTTGCCATTGCTCAGCGGCTTGCGGAAGCCGGACGCGAGGTCATCGTGCTGGAAGCCGCCGATGCCATCGGCACCGTCACCTCGTCGCGCAACAGCGAGGTCATCCATGCCGGCATCTATTATGCCGCCGGCAGCCTGATGGCGAAACTCTGCGTGGCCGGTCGGCACAAGCTCTACGCCTATTGCCGAAGCCGCGGCATCCCGCACAGCAATTGCGGCAAGCTGATCGTCGCGACGCGCCCGGAGGAGATTGCCAGGCTCGACTCCATCAAGGCGCATGCCGAAGCCAACGGCGTGGACGACATGCAGGTGCTGTCCGGTGACGACGCGCGCGCGCGGGAGCCGGCACTGGCCTGCGAAGCGGCGCTGCTCTCGCCGTCCACGGGCATCATCGACAGCCACGCTTATATGCTGTCGCTGCGCGGTGAAACCGAAGCCGCCGGCGGCGCCTTTGCCTTCCTGGCGCCGTTCGAGCGCGGCCGGGTCACGGCCCACGGCTTCGAAATCGAAGTCGGCGGCGAGGCGCCGATGACGCTCGGCTGCGACATGCTCATCAATTCGGCGGGCTTGTCCGCGACGATGATCGCGCGCCTGCTCGACGGGATGCCGCTCGACCTGATCCCACCGGCCTATCTCGCCAAGGGCTGTTACTTCAGTTGCAACGCCAAGGCGCCGTTCTCTCACCTGATCTACCCGGTGCCCGAACCCGGCGGCCTCGGCGTGCATCTCACGCTCGATCTCGCCGGCCAGGCGCGTTTCGGCCCCGACGTCGAATGGGTCGACCGCATCGACTACGAGGTGGACCCGGCGCGGAGCGAAAGATTCTATCCGGCGATCCGCCGCTACTGGCCGGCGCTGCCGGACGGCGCGCTGATGCCGAGCTATTCGGGCATGCGCCCGAAAATCGTGCCGCCGGCCGTGGCCACCCAGGATTTCATGATTCAAGGGCCGCAGGTGCACGGCGTGCCTGGTTTGATCAACCTGTTCGGAATCGAATCGCCGGGCCTGACATCATCGCTCGCGATTGCCGACTACGTGGCTGAAATCGCGGGAATCGACTCTCAGCCGTGACACCCGCGCCTGCGAGGCTGTGACTCTTTTTGCTTCCAGCCGTAGGGCGGATGACGAATGTCATCCGCCCTACGGCTGGAAGGCACACCTGCGAACAAAGCGACCTGACCCAACCATCGTATCGGGCCGCTTCGTCGCAAGGGGAGGAGGAGTTAGTGGACTGTATCGGTGGTGAGCTTGAGACGTTCGATCTCGTCTTTGACCATCAATTTCCGGCGCTTGAGTTCCACAATGCGAAGATCGTCGGTGGAGAGATGCAGCAGGGCGTCATGCAATTCAGTTTCAAGAATTTTATGCTTACGTTCCAGTTCGACCAGATGCGCCTGAAGTGCCATTCGGAAACTCCTCGGTAGGATGAACCACACGGTTGGCTTCGGTTGGACTGTGAAGTCTACATGACAACGGGCATCTGTCGATATGTCCTGAAAATTGTACGGCCGTGCTTCTTATATCGTGAAAAACGAATCATAACGGATGCACCGCAAAAATGCCGGAACCCTCGACTTGCGCCCCGCGCTTGCACCGGCGATAGTTGCGCGACGGATTCCCGCCGGATGACCGGCGGGCCAAGGGCAGGCCAAGCCAGCGAAGATCATGAACGACGACGAAGATCGCGAACTCCCTGCCGAATTGGCCCGCTTGCGACAAGAACACCGCGACCTCGACGCCGCGATCGACGCCCTCCAGCGCTCGCCCGCCCCCGATTTGCTGCAATTGCAACGCCTGAAAAAACGCAAGCTGCAACTGCGCGACCGGATTTCGGTCATCTCCGATCAGATTACCCCCGACATCATCGCCTGAGACAAAATTACGCAAGAAACGACGCGCTGACGCTCGTGGTCTCCCTCCCCCCAAGCGAAGCGCAGGGGGGGGGGAGAAGTCCCCCAAAACCCATCGGGTTTTCTTTTGCATCGGATTTGTTACAAGGTTGTCCCGTCTTCACCGACGAGATCGTTCGTTTGACGCACCCTGCCCGGCAGGGGGCGGACCTTGGTATTTCCAGCCATCCTTCTGGATTCGCGAAAGAACACACGGAATGCCCGCGCCTGTCGCCATCATCATGGGAAGCCAGTCCGACTGGGAAACCATGCGCCATGCCGCCGAAACCCTGGCGGCCCTCGGCATCGCCCATGACACGCGCATCGTTTCGGCCCATCGCACGCCGGACCGGCTGGTGGCGTTCGCCAAGGGCGCCAAGGCGGCCGGTTTCCAGGTCATCATCGCCGGCGCCGGCGGCGCAGCGCATCTGCCCGGCATGGCCGCGGCATTGACGGAACTGCCGGTGTTCGGCGTTCCCGTCGAATCCAAGGCGCTGTCAGGCGTCGATTCGCTGTATTCGATCGTCCAGATGCCCGGCGGTATCCCGGTCGGCACGCTGGCAATCGGCAAGCCGGGCGCGATCAACGCCGCTTTGCTGGCCGCCGCGGTGCTCGCTCTGCATGACCCGGCTCTGGCGACCCGCCTGGCCGCATGGCGCAAGACGCAGACCGACGGCGTGGCCGAAAAGCCCGAAGGGGCGGCGTCATGACCTCGGCCGTGCAGACACTGAAGCCCGGCGATACCATCGGCATTCTCGGCGGCGGCCAGCTCGGCCGCATGCTGGCGCTCGCGGCGGCACGGCTCGGCTTGAAATGCCAGGTGTTCGCGCCCGATCCGGACTCACCCGCCTTCGATGTGGTGCAGAACGCGACCTGCGCGGAATATGCCGATGTCGAGGCGCTCGAACTGTTCGCCAATGACTGCGACGTCATCACCTACGAATTCGAGAACGTGCCGGCGGCGACCGCGTTGATCCTTGATGCGCGCCGCCCCGTCCTCCCGGCGCAGAGCATCCTGCAGACCACGCAGGATCGCCTGGTCGAAAAGAACTTCGTGACATCGCTCGGCATCGGCACCGCCCGCTATGCCGGCGTCTCAAGCGTCAGCGAATTGCGTGACGCCGTGACAAAACTCGGCCTGCCCGCCGTGATCAAGACGCGCCGTTTCGGCTATGACGGCAAGGGCCAGGCGATGATCCGCGAGGGCGATGATCTCGAACAGGTCTGGGCCGATCTGGGCACCAAGGAGGCCATTCTGGAAGCCTTCGTGCCGTTCGAACGCGAAGTCTCGGTCATTGCCGCGCGCGGCGCCGACGGCGACATCGCGTGCTTCGACGTCACCGAGAACGAACATCGCGATCACATCCTGAAATTCTCCCACGCCCCCGCGCGCATCCCCGATGCGCTCGCCGCCAGAGCGCGCGAGATCGCCGGAACCATCGGGACGGCGCTCGGCTATGTCGGCGTGTTCGCGGTCGAGCTGTTCGTCGTCCCCGGCCCGAATGGCCCGTCGCTGCTGGTCAACGAGATCGCCCCGCGGGTCCATAATTCCGGTCACTGGACGCTCGACGGCGCTTCGGTGTCGCAATTCGAGCAGCATATCCGCGCGATTGCCGGCTGGCCGCTCGGCAAACCGCTGCGCCACGGCCAGGTCGTCATGACCAATCTGATCGGTGACGACGTTCTGGATTACGCCAGGTGGCTCACGGTTCCCGGCGCCACCGTGCATCTCTACGGCAAAGGCGCCCCACGCCCCGGCCGCAAGATGGGCCATGTGGTCGAGGTCAAACCGGCGCTTTGAGGGGCGCGCGGCGGCGCCGGCCCAAACCGGCCCCCGGATATCCCCACAGGAATGTCGCGATTTTCCGCGGCAAATCGTATAATGGTCTCAATTGTCCTTGGGGCATGGTGGACATTCACCATTTCATCTGTTAGATGAGCGCCCTTACAGGTTAAGGGCTTGGCCTTTGTCGGCCCTTTTCTTACCCGAAATTTCGATCCGATTGATGAAGAGGATGCCGCGTGCAGGTTCTCGTTCGCGATAACAATGTCGACCAGGCTCTCAAGGCGCTGAAGAAGAAGATGCAGCGCGAGGGCATTTTCCGCGAGATGAAGCTCCGCGGCCACTACGAGAAGCCGTCCGAGAAGAAGGCCCGTGAAAAGGCCGAAGCCGTGCGTCGTGCACGCAAGCTCGCGCGCAAGAAGCTGCAGCGCGAAGGTCTGCTGCCGATGAAGCCGAAGCCGGTGTTCGGTGCCGCTCCGGGCGGCGATCGCGGCGCCCGTCCGGCCGCCGGAGCCGGTGCGGCCCGTCCGGCGCGCTAAGCAACGCTTCCATCGTGTTTCGATAACGCGGGTTTCGGCCCGCGTTATTTTTTTGTGCAAGCGCGTTCCGGAGCCGTTTGGATTTGATCGCATCGCGACCGGGGCGAGCGGCCCTCAAACCCTGACCGGGGTGCAATTTCCCGTTCGGCAGGGTACGAATGCGACAGTTGCCGCCGTGAGAGACCTGCCCTGGATGGATCGCCCGCTCCGCACATCACCGTTCTGCCGTGGCAGGCGCTGTTTGACGGCCATCGCCTTGCTGACGGCGGCACTGTCGTGCAGCGGCTGCTCGTTCAATCTTTCCTCACTGACGCCGGGCTCGGACAAGGACGAGCCAGCCGCCGCGGCCAGTCCGCAGACGCGCAGCCTGTCGGCGAAAACGGACCCGCAGGAAGCAAAGACCGAGACCGCGCGCGGCACGACCCTTGCCCAATCGGGCCAGACCGCCGAAGCACTGGCGGCGTTCAACACCGCCATCGACCTTGATCCTTACAGCGCGCAGGCTTTCTATCAGCGCGGCCTGCTCTATCAGTCCGACAAGAAATATGAATTCGCGATCGCCGACTTCACGTCGGCCAACGGGCTGACCCCGCAGCAGGCCGATCCGTTGCTCGGCCGCGCGCAATGCTATCTCGCCCTCGGCAAGACCCAGGAAGCCGCCGCCGATCTCGACGAAGCCTCACAGGTCGCCCCCGGCAATGTTCAGGTCTGGATGGCGCGCGGAGCGGCCTATGAAAAGCTGGGCAATCGCGAAAAAGCCGCTGACTCGTTCAGCCGCGCGGTGTTGCTGCGCCCCAACGACCAGCCCGCGCGCAACGGGCTGGTACGGAATGGCGGACGGGCTGGATAAGAGTATATTCGAATTTAACGGAATCGTGTCCCGGACGCGGTGCAACGCTTTTGCGCTGCTTCGCATTGCATCGCGTCCGGGACACGGCTCAACGCTCGAACGGCTTCGGAATCACCTTGTCGAACATCGACTTGGCGGCGCTGAGCACATCCTCGGCGACATTGGTGCGCACGCCTCGATCGCCGGCATTGGCCTGCCCCTCGCTCTCCAGCGGCACTGGAATATCGCTCGGCGGACGCGGACCACGCGATCGCTCCGCGCGCTCCGTCGGCTGCTCGGGGTTTTCGACCGCGGGATTCGACACGACAATCGGAGGCGGTAATTGCTGCATCGGCTGGGCCTGTTGAACCGGCTGCGGCGCCGGCACGGGCAGCGGCTGGACCGAGGCCGTATGCTCCGGCGCACGCGGCGCTTCAGCCGGAGGCGACACCTCCGGGGCCTTCGCCTCACCGTGGCGCAGCCGCTCTATGGCTGCGCGTGCGAGATCGTTGGCATCGCGGCGATCATCACCCATGGGCGCGGCGGCAGGCGCCGGCATCGGAGCAGCGGGCACTTCAGCCTTGGCAACGGCCTTCTCGCGAGCCGGGATATGCCGCCGCGACTCCGCAGCCTTGTCACCAGCTTTGGCGGACTCCGACTTTTCCGCTTTCTCGGCTGCCGGCTTCCTGACGGGAGTTTCGACCCCATCGGCTACGGGCTTGACGTCGACAGGTTTGGCGTCAGCAGGCTTGGCGTCAGCTGACTTCGGCTGTTTCTCGGGCGTCTTGATATCGGGCAGGGTCGCTACGGCCGCTGCCGGCGCGCGATCGTCGCGCGCTTTCGGAATGACGTAGTAATTGACAATGTAGGCACCGACCACCGTCGCCAGAACCGACGGCAGGATGTCGATGGTGAATTTCGAAAGATATTGCTTCAGCATAACCCGGCCTTTTCCCGAACGGCTTCATGCTCGGGATTTGAGGCTGATTCAGGGATCAATCGCGACGGATCGAAGGCAAGTTCCCGCCCGTCGCAAAAGAGTATTTCAAACGATGTCTCTCGCGGCATCCGGCACGGCCAGGGCTGGTGACATCAGCTACTTCTGCTTGATCTCGACTTCGAGGAAGACGATTTCCTTGTCGGTCTCGTTGAGCACGTCATGCTCGACGCCGGCTTTGCGGAAATAGGATTTCCCGGTGGTGATCGGCGCCTGCGAACGGGTGCCGTCCGGTGCAACGATGGTCATGACGCTGGTGGTGATCGGCACGATCACATAGTCCATCCCATGCGTATGGTGCCCTGTCGCCGCCCCCGGCGCCAGACGCCATTCGGTGACGCGAACTTCGGCCGTGTCCTGCTGAACGTCGGATTGGGCAGCGAGCATGGTCATTCTCCATCGGAGGGTTACGGCACGAACACCATGAAGATGAATACCGCAAACACCACGAGATGGACCAGCCCGAACAGAATATTGGTCCGTCCGGTGCCGAAGGTCAGCATGCTCAACATGAATGTCAGCACCAGCAGCACGGTCTTCTGCGCGCTGAGCCCAAGCACCAGTTCCTTGTTCAGGACATAGGCCGCCGTCGCAACCGCCGGTATGGTCAGGCCGATGGTCGCCAGCGACGAGCCGAGCGCAAGATTGATGCTTTTCTGCAGGTCGTTGCCGCGCGCGGCGACAATCGCAGCGACGCTTTCCGGCAGCAGGATCAGCAAAGCCACCAGAATGCCGGCGAAAGCCTCAGGCGCACCGAGCATCCGGACGCCTGCATCGACCACCAGCGAAAACTTCTTGGCCAGCAGCACAACCGAAAGCAGCGACGCCAGCAGAAGCAGGATGCTGATGGTCAGCCCGCCGTTCGGGATCGGCGCGTGAGCGGCAGCGCCGCCGGTGTGCCCTCCGATGAAATAGTCGAGATGCCGGATCGTCTGGGTGTAGAGGAACACGGCGTAGAGCAGAATGGTGACGATGCTGACAAAGCCGAGTTGAGCCGCCGAATACAGCGGACCGGGCGTGGTCAGCGTGAAATTCGGCATGACCAGCGTGATCGTCGCCAGAACGAAAAGAACGCTGAGATAGATGTTCGATCCGGCGGTCTGAAAATCCTGCTCGCGATAGCGCAGGCCGCCGACGAAAATGCAGATGCCCACAAGGCCGTTGCAGACGATCATCACCACCGCGAAAACGGTGTCGCGCGCGAGCGTCGGCACCGCCTTGTCGCCCAGCATGATCGTGGCGATCAGCGCCACCTCGATGATCGTCACCGCGAGCGTCAGCAGCAGCGTTCCGAACGGCTCGCCGATCCTGTGCGCGATGACCTCGGCATGGTGGACGGCCGCAAACACCGTCCCGAACAGAATCACCAGCAGCACCGCGGCGAAAACGATCCCGGCCGGGGTCGGCGTGAACTGGATACCGAGCGCCGGAACTGCGGTGAGAAGGAACAGCACGCCGGCGGCGAGCGGAAACATCCAGGACGATTTCGGCAGCGGCGCTGAGGACATGCGGCATCATTGCGGAAATCCGATTTCCGCGCAATGCACGGCATCATCGCAATCGTCTCGAAAAGACGTCCTGCCGTGCGGAACGTCACACTCGCCAATCGCAACCGAATGCGTATAGTCGGACCGCACGCGAAAGTGCCCAAAGAAGGGAGAAAAACGTCGATGTTCTCGCATGTCATGATCGGCACCAACGACCTCGAAAAGGCCAAGGATTTTTACGACAAGCTGCTCGGTACGCTGGGCGTCCCTCCGGCGGTGGTCGATCGCCATCGCATTTTCTATCGCACCCCGACCGGCACCTTTTCGGTCTCGAAACCGATCAACGGCAACGATGCGACGCACGCCAACGGCGGCACCATCGGCTTCGCCGCGAAATCCGCCGAGGAAGTCGAAGCCTGGCATAAGACCGGCGTCGCCAACGGTGGAACCACATGCGAAGATCCGCCGGGCATCCGCGACATGAACGGCACCAAGCTTTATCTCGCCTATCTGCGCGACCCCGCCGGCAACAAGCTGTGCGCCGTGCACCGCCTGGCGGCATAAGGCACAACCGATCGACAAAATGCCCGGCTTTTCAGCCGGGCATTTTATTTTCGTGTCTCGTGCGTAACGTCGGTCACATCGCCTTAACGATGTTCTCCGTCACCTTCTTCGCGTCACCCAGCAGCATCATGGTGTTGTCGCGATAGAACAGCGGGTTGTCGATGCCGGCATAGCCGGAGGCCAGCGAGCGCTTGATGAACATCACCGTGCCGGCCTTCCACACCTGCAGCACCGGCATGCCGTAGATCGGCGACGTCTTGTCTTCTTCCGCCGCCGGGTTGGTGACGTCGTTGGCGCCGATCACGAAGGCGATATCGGCCTGCGCGAATTCCGAGTTGATGTCCTCCAGTTCGAACACCTCGTCGTAAGGCACATTCGCTTCGGCCAGCAGCACGTTCATATGGCCGGGCATGCGGCCCGCCACCGGATGAATCGCGTATTTGACTTCGACGCCTTCTTTCTTGAGGCTGTCGGCCATTTCACGCAGCGCGTGCTGGGCCTGTGCCACCGCCATGCCGTAACCGGGCACGATGATCACCTTCTGCGCGTTCTTCATGATGAAGGCCGCATCGTCAGCCGAACCGAGCTTGGCCGGCTTCTGCTCGCCCGAACCGCCGCCACCGCCGGCCGCCGTCTCGCCGCCGAAGCCACCGAGGATGACCGAGATGAAGGAGCGGTTCATCGCGTGGCACATGATGTAGGACAGGATCGCGCCCGACGATCCGACCAGCGCGCCGGTGATGATCAGCGCCGAATTGCCGAGCGTGAAACCGATGCCGGCTGCGGCCCAACCCGAATAGGAGTTGAGCATCGAGATCACGACCGGCATGTCGGCGCCGCCGATCGGAATGATCAGCAGGGCGCCGAGCACCAGCGCGATGATGGTGATGAGCCAGAAGTCGAGCGCCGAGCCGGACTTGACCAGGCCGACGATGAACACGACCAGCAGGATGCCGAGCACGATATTGATGATGTGGCGCGCCGGCAGGATGATCGGCGCACCGCTCATGCGGCCCGAAAGCTTGGCGAAGGCGATCACCGAACCGGTGAAGGTCAGCGCGCCGATGGCGACGCCGAGCGACATTTCGATCAGGCTGGCGCCGTGGATATTGCCGGGCGTGCCGATGTCGAACGCTTCCGGCGCATAGAACGCACCGGCGGCGACCAGCACCGCGGCCATGCCGACCAGCGAGTGGAAGGCGGCGACCAGTTCCGGCATCGAGGTCATCGGCACCTTGCGGGCGATGACGGCGCCGATACCGCCGCCGATGGCAATGCCGAGGATCACCAGCAGCCACGCCAGGCCATCGGCCGGCGGATGCGCGGCCAGCGTGGTCGCCACGGCGATCGCCATGCCGGCCATGCCGAGGAAGTTGCCCTGCCGGCTGGACGCCGGGCTCGACAACCCGCGCAGCGACAGAATGAACAGGACGCCGGCGATCAGATACAGAAGTGCGGAAAGGTTGGCGTTCATCTCAGTGCCCCATTTTCATCGTCACCACGAGGTGCACGCCGTTCACTTGGACTTCTTCTTGTACATCGCGAGCATTCGCTGGGTGACCAGGAAGCCGCCGAAGATATTCACGCAGGCGAAGATCAGCGCCACGAAGCCGAAGCCGCGCGCCCAGCCCGAGCCGCTGGAGATCATGCCGACGCCGACCGCAAGCAGCGCGCCGACCACGATCACCGAGGAGATGGCGTTGGTCACCGACATCAGCGGCGTATGCAGCGCGGGCGTCACCGACCACACCACGAAGTAACCGACGAAGACGGCGAGAACGAAGATGGAGAGCCGGAACACGAACGGATCGACGGCCTGTGCGATGTGATCCACGGTGCGCTCCTTACGTGGGCTGGAAATTCGGATGGATGACGGCGCCGTCCTTGGTCAGCGCTGTCGCCTTGACCAGTTCGTCGTCCCAATTCACCGCGAGCGCCTTGGTCTCCTTGTTGACCAGCGTCTCGATGAAGGAGAACAGGTTGCGCGCGTAAAGGCTGGAGGCCGACGTCGCGACACGTCCGGCGACATTGGTGAAGCCGACGATCTTGATGCCGTTCACGTCCGTCACCTCACCGGCCTTGACGCCCTCGACATTGCCGCCGCGTTCGACGGCGAGATCGACCAGCACCGAACCGGGCTTCATCGACGCGACCATCTCGGCGGTGACGAGGCGCGGCGCCGGGCGGCCCGGAATCAGCGCGGTGCTGATGATGATGTCCTGCTTCTTGATATGCTCGGCGGTGAGCGCGGCCTGCTTGGCCTGGTACTCCTTGGACATTTCCTTGGCGTAGCCGCCGGCGGTCTGCGCGTTCTTGAATTCCTCGTCCTCGACGGCGAGAAATTTCGCGCCGAGACTTTCCACCTGTTCCTTGGTGGCCGGGCGCACGTCGGTCGCCGTCACCACGGCGCCGAGGCGGCGCGCGGTGGCGATGGCCTGCAGGCCGGCAACGCCGACACCCATGACGAACACTTTGGCGGCGGGCACGGTGCCGGCCGCGGTCATCATCATCGGGAAAGCGCGGCCGAAATATTCCGCGGCCTCGATCACCGCGCGATAGCCGGCGAGATTGGCCTGCGACGACAGCACGTCCATCACCTGCGCACGGGTGATGCGCGGCATCAGCTCCATGGCGAAGGCCGACACGCCGGCATCGGCGATCGTCTTCAGCGCAGCCTCGTTGCCGTAGGGGTCCATGATCGCGATCACCAGCGCGCCGCGCTTGTAATTCGCCAGTTCGGAGGCTTCCGGCCGCTTCACCTTGATGACGATGTCGGCATCCTTCACCGCATCGGCGGCGATGGTCGCGCCGACGGCGGTGAACTCCGAATCCGGCAGACCGGACTTGATGCCCGCACCGGGCTCGATCGTCACTTCGGCGCCGAGCGCCTTGAACTTCTTCACCGTATCCGGCGAAACCGCGACACGCGGCTCAAGCGGATCGATTTCCTTGGCAACGGCAATCTTCATGGGGCCTCTGGCGGCGTCAGGTCCGCGCGTGAGCAATCAGGAGAGGGGTGACGCCGCGGGACTGCGGCGAAAGGCGGTATCAGGTGAGAAAGATACCCATGAGGGCGACAATTGCGACGACCGAAATGGTGCCCCACTTCGCGAGCATCAGGAACCCTTCATAGGTCTGCTCGTGCGCCGGGTAATCGTTGCCATCCGCCGTGGTGTAGGCAACTTCGCTATGATCGGCCATTCCAGTCTCCCGCCTCAAATTTTGGTCGTTGCCTTGGAATTAGCGCAATTGGATTTGCAGGGCAACGGCCATGCACCCCACGCCTGTATTAATGACGCAGCGCATTATGCGGGCCAGTTGTCCCGAATCCAGCGGGCGAGCGATTGCTCGCTGACCTCGCCAGCGGCAAGCGCGAGAATAATTGTCGTTGCCTGAGCAGGATCGGGAGAGAACTCCACGCCGTTCTTTATCAGGAAGATCATCATCGACATGAAGGCGATACGCTTGTTGCCGTCGATAAAGGCATGATTCTTGGCAAGCCCATACGCATAGGCCGCTGCGAGATCGGGCAGCTCCGAATGCTCATAACGCCATTTATTAATCGGTCTTTCGAGCGCCGATTGCAGCATGCCCTCGTCGCGCAAGCCAGGCGCCCCACCGAACCGGCGAAGCTGCCGGCTGTGGATCGCAATTGCCTGCTCATAAGTGATCCAGCGCGGCTCGTTCGCCTCGCTCATTGCAGCCTCCTGTTATTTTGCCAAAGCTGCGAGCGTATCCCTGTATTTGTCCATGACCACATCCGCCGCTTCCATCGTCCGTGCGAAATCCGGGTCATACGGCATGAGTTGCAGGCCGCCGCCCGCCAATTCCGTCACATACAACTCCTGACCTCTTTGGAGGTCGAGCCGTTGCATCAATTCCTTCGGCAGCAACAGACCGTCAGAATTGCCGATCTTCTTGATCTCAAGTTTCACCGTCAGTCTCCTCACTCGTGGCCACAATCGGCCGATTTCGGTTGGGTTTAAGACCTCCTTCTTCCCCCAATGCAAAAGGCACGTCATACATATGTATAACGCGCCCTCGCTCGCTGTTCAACAATTGTTTTACGCCCTTACCCCATCGCCTCCAGTTCATCGATCATGCCGGCAATGACCGACAGGCCGCCGTCCCAGAAGGTCGGATTCTTCGCATCCAGCCCGAACGGCTTGAGCAGTTCGGAATAGTGTTTGGTGCCGCCCGCCGCGAGCATCGCCAGATAGCGCTCCGCAAAACCGTCCTGCGCATGTTCGTAGACCGCGTAGAGCGAGTTCACGAGGCAATCGCCGAAGGCATAGGCGTAGACGTAGAACGGCGAATGGATGAAGTGGGGGATGTACATCCAGAAATTTTCATAGCCCGGCTTGATCTCGATCGCCGGACCGAGGCTTTCGGTCTGCACGCTCAGCCAGAGTTCACCGATTCGCTCAGCGGTGAGCTCGCCGGCGCGGCGCTCGGTGTGGACGGCGCGCTCGAAGGAATAGAACGCGATCTGCCGCACCACGGTGTTGATCATGTCCTCGACCTTGCCGGCGAGCAGAGCCTGGCGCTGCTTGGCGCTTTTGGTCTGCGCCAGCAGGCGCTTGAAGGTCAGCATCTCGCCGAACACCGAGGCGGTCTCGGCAAGCGTCAGCGGCGTCGGCGCCATCAGCGCGCCGTTCTTCGCCGCAAGCACCTGATGCACGCCGTGGCCGAGTTCATGGGCGAGCGTCATCACGTCGCGCGGCTTGCCCTGGTAGTTCATCAGCACATAGGGATGCGCCGAGGGCGTGGTCGGATGCGAGAAGGCGCCCGGCGCCTTGCCCGGCCGCACCGGCGCATCGATCCAGCGGTCGGAGAAGAAGCGTCCGGCGATATCAGCCATTTCCGGCGAGAACGCACCGTAAGCCGTCAGCACCATCTCCCGCGCGTCGGCCCATGAAATCGTGCCGGTCGGCGCGAAAGGCAGCGGCGCGTTGCGATCCCAGTGCGGCAGCTTCTTCTTGCCGAACCATTTTGCCTTGAGCTGATAGTAGCGATGCGAGAGCTTGGGATAAGCGGCACGCACCGAAGCCACGAGCGCATCCACCACCTCGCGTTCGACGCGGTTGTTGAGATGGCGGCTATCCGCGACATCCTGAAAACCGCGCCAGCGGTCGGAGATTTCCTTGTCCTTGGCGAGGGTGTTGGTGATCAGCGCAAAGGTGCGCTCGTTCGCCTTGAACGTCTTCGCCAGCGCTTGCCCGGCCGCCTTGCGCCTGGCGCCGTCACGGTCCTGCAGCAGCGTCAGCGTCGGTTCGATGGCCAGTTCCTTGCCGCCGACCTTGAAGCGCAGGCCCGCGATGGTCTGATCGAACAGGCGGTTGAAGGCGCCGTAGCCGGTCTGCGACTTCTCGTGAAACAGCTGCTCGACGCGATCTTCGAGCTGATACGGCTTGTCCTTGCGGCTGTCCTCGATCCATGGCCGGTAGTGCCCAAGTTCGGGTGCCTGCATCGCCTGCTCGATCACCGCATCGTCGATGCGGTTCAGTTCGAGCACGAAGAAAAGCAGATGCACGGAGGCGGCCGTGATGCGCTCCGACACGTCGCCGTAGAATTTCGAAATCGCGGGGTCAACGGTATTGCCGGCATGGATCAGCCCGGCATAGGAGCCGAGCCGGCCGGCAAGGTCGTCGATCGCCTCATAGCGCCGCACGGCTTCCGCGAGCCAGGCGCCGCCGCCCGGCTTCGCCGTCTCCGCGGCCAGCTTGCCCTTATACGCCGCTTCGAAAGCCGCGCAGTCGGCATCGATCCTGTCGAGGTCGCGGGCGATCTCCGGCGCGTCGATGGACGTATAGAGATCCGCCAGGTTCCATTCCGGCAGTTTCCCGCCCGCCGTTTTACCGGCCGGCGACGCCGCCTTCTTGGCGGCTGCCTTACGCGCAGGTACTGAACGAGAAGTCGCCGAACGGGAAGTCTTGGAACGAGACGTCATGATCAATCGCTTTGCTGAGACCGGCACTGGCGCGCCGCGAGGAAGGATGTTGCAAATCAGGGCAGCGTAGTACGGCACGCCGCCTTTGCGAAGCCGACCGGCGACATGATTTTGCCGCAATCGAGCCGCGCGATGCTTCGCACTTTCGCCATAACAAGCGGGTGCGACGATTGATCCAGTGACTTCATGACATTGAATCCGATAATCATCGGCGCACTTGAACGATCAAGACCGGGCCCCTCTGACAGTTCGTGCGAACTGTGATGTCGGATTGATTTCTCGATAGAGAGAGGCCCTGATGTTCGACTTCTTCACCGCTGAAGCCATGTCCGCGCTGTTCCAGGTCGTCATGATCGATCTGGTGCTGGCCGGCGACAACGCCATCGTCATCGGCCTCGCCGCCGCCGGCCTGCCGAAGGAGCAGCGCGCCAGGGCGATCCTGATCGGCATCGTCGCCGCCACCCTGCTCCGCATCGGCTTCGCCAGCATCACCGTCCAGTTGCTGCAGATCATCGGCCTGCTGCTGGCCGGCGGCGTCCTGCTGCTGTGGGTGTGCTGGAAGATGTGGCGCGAACTCCGCGCCGATCATGCTCACGACCTCGATGAAATCGAGCGGATCAATGCGGACGACACCCCCACCGGTCCGCGCAAGACGATGGGGCAGGCGATCTGGCAGATCACCCTCGCCGACGTCTCGATGTCGCTCGACAATGTGCTGGCCGTCGCCGGCGCGGCGCGCGAGCATCCGGCCATCCTGATCTTCGGCCTTGCCTTGTCGATCGCCCTGATGGGTCTTTCCGCCAGCTTCATCGCCAAACTGCTGCAGAAGCACCGCTGGATCGCCTATGTCGGCCTCGCCATCATTCTCTACGTCGCCGGCGACATGGTCTATCGCGGCGCGCTGGAAGTGTGGCCGCATATGACGGCGTATGTGCCTAAGTAACTGTAGGGTGGGCACTTCATTCGCCTTGCGGATATTATCAAATCCTTAAACCTTGCCGGCCATGGTGGATCAATTCGGGACAGTCCGGGGCCGGTATGGCAGAACGAATTCTCATCGCCGACGACGATGCGGTGCAGCGCCGCCTGGTCGAGAACATGGTGCAGCGCTGCGGCTACGAGGCCGTCGTGGTCGACAGCGGCGACGCCGCGCTCGCGCGCCTGATCGACCCGGACGCCACGGCCGTCGACGCCCTGCTGCTCGATCTGATGATGCCCGGCCTCGACGGCATGGGCGTGCTCGACCGCATCCGCGATGCCGGCCTCAACATCCCGGTCATCGTGCAGACCGCCCATGGCGGCATCGACAACGTGGTATCGGCGATGCGGGCCGGCGCCCACGACTTCGTCGTCAAGCCGGTCAGCGCGGAGCGCCTGCAGGTGAGCCTGCGCAACGCGCTGAACACCAGCGCGCTGAAAGGCGAATTGCAGCGCATCCGCCACAGCCGCGAGGGCAAGCTCACTTTCGCCGACCTTGCGACCCGCAGCGCCGCGATGGAGAACGTGCTCCGCGCGGCACGCAAGGCGGCATCGTCCTCCATTCCCGTTCTGATCGAAGGCGAATCCGGCGTCGGCAAGGAAGTCATCGCCCGCGCCATTCACGGCTCCGGCGAACGCAGCAGCAAACCTTTTGTCGCGGTGAATTGCGGCGCCATTCCCGACAATCTCGTCGAGTCGATCCTGTTCGGCCATGAGAAGGGCGCCTTCACCGGCGCCACCGAACGCCATGCCGGCAAATTCGTCGAAGCCTCCGGCGGCACCCTGTTCCTCGACGAAGTCAGCGAACTGCCGCTCAACGCGCAGGTCAAGCTGCTGCGCGCGCTGCAGGAAGGTTCGGTCGAAGCCGTCGGCGGCCGCCGCCCGGTGAAGGTCGATGTCCGCATCGTCTCGGCGACCAACCGGCAGCTGCTCGACCTCGTGAAAGCCGGGCACTTCCGCGAAGACCTGTTCTACCGCCTCCATGTGCTGCCGCTCACGGTGCCGCCGCTGCGCGCGCGCCGCGAGGATATCCCGCATCTGCTGCGCCACTTCCTCGCCAGGTTCTGCGCCGAAGAAAATCGCCCCATTACCAGCATCTCCGGCGAAGCCATGTCGGTGCTAACGCGGCTCGACTGGCCCGGCAACATCCGGCAGCTCGAAAACGCCGTCTACCGTGCCGTGGTGATGAGCGAAGGCGACCAGCTCGGGCTCGCGGATTTTCCGCAGGCAACGGCGCAAGCCCTCCCGACACCGTCTCCGGTCAGCGCACCACTGATTGTCGAGGCCGCCTACCACGCCGGCGCGCCGACCATGATACCGGACGCGATGCCCCTGTCCGCGGCGGCGGGCAGCCTGAACATGCTTGCGCCCGACAATGAAGTTCGGCCGCTGGAAGACCTCGAAACCGAGATCATCCGCTTCGCTATCGCGCATTATCGCGGCCAGATGTCGGAAGTCGCCCGGCGCCTGAAAATCGGACGCTCGACGCTCTATCGCAAACTCGACGAAGCGGCGGACAAGAATTTTACCTCCGCCGACGAAGGATAGACATCGCCCGGTCTATGGCGGCACGCGCAATGAATATGTCCCTGTTGTGACGGGAGAACTTGAACCGTTGCGGTCTGGTGACACACCAAGTCAAAAGCAGGGGCCGATCGCTGCTGCAACATTGCAAACCCGGTAGGTTAGGGCCAGTTTGTTATGAGATAGCTCGTTGGGTGGTGACATCCGAATCGGGGCGATGTCACGTCCGCGGAGCGAATCGCGACGTGCGGATGCTTCAGCCGAAGCTTCGATGTGAGATCGGCACTGCTCCAAGCGAACTGGAACAGCTTCACGCGAGAGGAATGAGAATGCGAGACTACAACAAGAGCCGTTCCGGATTCGACCATGTGCTGATGGCCGTGGCCGCGACATTCCTGACGGTCTCCGCCGGTGCCGCCGCGGCACAAACGGCCTCGCCGCGCGACAGCGTTTCCGAACTTGCGATCGATGCAGCCGTGCCGCGCCCGGAACCCGCGAATGTGCCGCCGCCCACCGCGGCCGACCTCAAGGCCGACGCTTCCAAGACGAATACGACCAAGAGCGACGTCACCGCGACGATCCCCGACGCCGCCAAGGCTGCGGAGGCCACCGTCGGCGCAACCTCTCCCGACACGCCCAAGATTGCCGAGACGCCCAAGGTTGCCGACACGCCGAAATCCGCTGAGGACACCAAGCCGGCGGAGACCGCGGCCGCCCCGGCAACGCCGGCTCCCGCCACGGAGCCTGCAACCTCTGCCACGGCTCCGGCCGCCGCCGTCACCCCGGCTGCGCCTGCCGCCGAACCGGCGAAGGATGTCGCCAAGGAGGTCGCCAAACCGGCCTCCACCGTCGCCGCGGCCGACCAGCCCGTCGCCGACAGGTTGCGCGAGATGCTGGGCAGCAAGTCGCTGCGCGAATTGAACCGCAAGGGCGAGCTTGCCGCCGTCGAGAAATTCTACGCCGCGCGCGATTTCGCGCCGATCTGGACCCAGGGCGGCATCGCCACCACCGCCGCCAAGGGCGTGATGTCCCGTTTGCATGACGCGGCGTCCGACGCACTCAACCCCGCCGATTATCCGACCCCGGACTTCACCGCCGCCGGCACGCCGGACGCGCTCGCCGACGCCGAGTTGAAACTCACCGCCAGCGCGCTCGATTATGCCCGCCAGGCTCAGAGCGGCCGGATGCACTGGTCGCAGCTGTCGGGCGACATCCAGTTTCCCGAGCACCCGACCGACCCGACCGAGGTGCTCACCCGTCTCTCGACCGCGCAGGACGCGTCCGCCGCGCTCGACAGCTACAATCCGCAGCACGACGGCTATCAGAAGCTGAAGAAGAAGCTGGCCGAACTGCGCAGCGACAGCGACATGCCGGTGCAACCAATCGCCGAGGGCGCGGCGCTGAAATTCGTCAAGGCGACAAAGAAGAATCCGAACCCGGCGATGGCGGACGATCCGCGCGTGCCGCTGCTGCGCGCGCGCCTGCATGTCGATAACGCCGCCGACACCAAATACGATGCCGATGTCGCCGCCGCCGTCCGCAAGTTCCAGGCGAGCGCCGATCTCAAGGTCACCGGCATTCTCGACAACGCCACCGTGCGCGCCATCAATGCACCGAAGCGGGATCGCCAGATCGACCTCATTACGGTGAACATGGAACGCTGGCGCTGGCTACCGCGCCAGCTCGGCGCAGCCAATGTCGGCAATGCCTATGTGATGCTGAACATCCCCGACTATACGCTGAAGGTCATGCAGAACGGCGCGCAGGTCTGGACCACGCGCGTCGTCGTCGGCAAGCCGGGCCAGCACGCCACCCCGCTTTTGACCGAGACGATGAAGTACATCACGGTCAATCCGACCTGGAACGTGCCGCCGTCGATCATCTACAATGAGTATCTGCCGGCGCTGCAGCAGGATCCGACCGTCCTCGACCGCATGGGCCTGAAGCTGACACGCAATCCGGACGGCAGCGTGCACATCGCGCAGCCGCCGGGCGAACGCAATGCGCTCGGTCGTATCCGCTTCAACTTCCCCAACAAGTTCCTCGTCTATCAGCACGACACGCCGGACAAGAACCTGTTCGCGCACGAAACCCGCGCCTACAGCCACGGCTGCATGCGCGTGCAGAACCCGGACGTTTACGCCGCGACGCTGCTCAACATCACCATGCCCAACGAGCACTACACGCCCGAGAAGGTGCGGAGCATGTATGGCCGCAGCGAAGTGGACCTCAAATTCCCGACGCCGATCCCGGTCAACATCACCTATCAGACCGCCTTCGTGGACGCCGCCGGCCATCTGCAAACCCGCAGGGACGTCTATGGCCGCGACTCCCAGATGCTGGCGCTGCTGAAGAACACCAAGGGCAAGGATCTCGAACAGGTGGTTGCCCATACGCAGCCGAGCTATGCGCGTCCGCGCGTCAATCTCCCGCCGGAAGCCGGCAGCAATGACAGCCGTCCGGGCCTGTTCGGCGGCGGCAGCGGCCCGAACTTCTTCGAGCGCCTGTTCGGCGGCGGCAACGCCGCTGCGCAGCCCGCCGCCCCCGTCCAGAATCGCCGGACGGTAGCCCGCTAAGCCGCATTAAAAAACATCAAGTCGATCAAGGGCTTCATCTTCGGATGAGGCCCTTTTTCGTTTCCGTCAGGCTGCAGAATTAACCAACGTCCACCTGGCAAAAGGCAAAGGGCTAGTTTTCGCCACAGTCCCTGCGTTAATTTCAGCATGTGGCGCAAATGCCGGCAGTGGGGATGGGCGTAAAGCTCGATTAACCCTCCCGTTTTAAGACTGCATTCACTCTCTATCGCCGCATGGGGTGAGCGAGGGAGTTCCTGAGTAACTTGGGTGGATTGCGACTTGCCGGCTCGTTTCGGACGGACATTCAGACGGCGGTCTGCGCGCACCGGCTTTCATGTCGGGCTGGCTTCGCTTCTGCTCGTCACCGGCGCGACCTCCGTGCACAACGCCGCGGCCGAAAACGAGACCCGCACCCTCTCCTTCCATCACACCCATTCCGGCGAAGATCTCACCGTCACCTTCAAGCGCAACGGGCGCTATGATGAGGAGGCGTTGAAGAAGCTCAATTACTTCCTGCGCGACTGGCGCAATCAAGCCCAGACCACGATGGACCGGCATCTGTTCGACATCATCTGGGAGGTCTATCGCGACGTCGACGGCAGGGCGCCGATCCAGATCGTCTCGGCCTATCGCTCGCCCGCCACCAACGCAATGCTGCATCGTCGCTCGTCCGGGGTCGCCCGCCACAGCCAGCACATGCTCGGCCATGCGATGGACTTCTTCATTCCCGGCGTGCAGCTTGAAAAGATCCGCTTCGCCGGCCTGCGCCTGCAACGCGGCGGCGTCGGCTTCTACCCGACCTCCGGCTCGCCTTTCGTCCATCTCGACACCGGCAATATCCGCCACTGGCCGCGCATGACCTATGCGCAACTGGAGCGGGTCTTCCCGAACGGCCGCACCGTTCATCTGCCGTCGGGCGGCGGCACCATGCCGGGCTACCAGCTCGCGCTCGCCGACATCCAGAAGCGCGGCGCCGACGACAGCGTCTCGCTTGCCGGCAGCAAGCCCGGCAACCTGCTTGCTTCGCTGTTCGGCCGCAAATCGTCTGACGACGAAGACGAGTCCGCCGCACCGGCCATCGCGCCCGCCAGGCCGACGCCCGCCGCCAGCGTCGTTGCGACGGCGGAACCCGAAAAATCCGCCGCCCCGGTGCCGATGCCGCGCGCCAAGCCGATCATCGCCGATGTGGTACTCGCCTCGGCCGATCCGGACAGCGTACCTCTGCCGCTGCCGAGGCGACACTTTGCAGCCGCTTCCCCGCTGAAATCCGACGGTCGCCCGCAGGATCCCGCTGATATCATCAACGCCCGCGGCTTCTGGGATGACATCCCCGCGCCGAAGCAGGCGACGCCGCAACAGGTCGCAGCCCTCACCGCCCGCCAGGCGCTGGAGCGGATCGGCGAGCCGCAGCCGGCGCGCGGGGAACCGACTGTCGCCAAGGAATCCGCCTTCGCCAAGGCGATGGCCTACGCACTGCCGGCGAATGCGCCGGCCGATCGCGCCCATGTGATCGCCGCCGGCGCACCGGTCCCGCGCAGCATCCGGCCGACCCCGCCGGGCAGGACTGCGATGGCCGTGAACGACGTCACCACGGTGGTCGGCAAAACCGCCCGCGGCCGCGGCCGCGGCATTGCGATCGCATCGCGCCTGAGCCCCGCCGCGATCCCTGACAACCATGTCTGGACCCGCGCAATGATCGTGGCGCCGAGCATGACCACGGCGATGTCGGCATCCACGATCGGTGACGGCAACCTCGCGGTGATGCGCGCGCATTTCGCCAAGCCGGCGCGCGTGGTGGCGATGAGTTTTTCGGACGATCCGCAGGGCGGCCTGATCTCCGACCGGTTCACCGGCGCGGCGACGGCGCGGCTGATGACCACCGACTTCACGACGCAGACGGCATCGCTGCGCTGACACGAGCGCACTCTTAACCCCTCCCCGCTTACGGGGAGAGGTCGAATTCCACACACGAAGCATGTGGGATTCGGGTGAGGGGCTACCTGCGCGTAAAACACCAGCGCCCCCTCATCCGTCGCGACAAGCTTCGCTTGCCGCGCCACCTTCTCCCCGCAAGCGGGGAGAAGGTAAAAATCACAGCATCCCGAGCGCCTGCAGGTAGGTTTCGAGGATCGTTTCCTGCTCGGCGCGCTCGTTGGCGTCCTGTTTGCGCAGGCGGATGATGGTGCGCAGGGCTTTCACGTCGTAGCCGTTGCCCTTGGCCTCGCCGTAGACATCCTTGATGTCGTCGGAAATCGTCTTCTTTTCTTCCTCAAGGCGCTCGATGCGCTCGACGATGGCCTTGAGCTGATCCTTGGCGAAAGAGTGCGTTGCCTGATCGTCCAGCACGGACGCAGCATTGGTGGCCATCGAAAACTCCTGAACTGATCTGGTATGATGAGGTGGGCGAGACGCGCCGGTTATGGCCGCCAGTCTCTTAAAAACTTGTCTCTAATTCGACAGTCATGCCCATGCCCTGCCGGGTCAAGACACGCGCTAGGTCATCCACAGCGCCCCCACAACTTTGATGCTGCGGCGGGCACCGCCCGGTCAATGCGCTGAAGGCACCTTGTTCATGGCCGCGATCTTGTCCGGGGCCGCTTCGGTCTGATGCAGCGATTTCCAGGTTTCATAGGGCATGCCGTAGACGGCCTCGCGGCTCTCGTCCTTGCTCAGCGCCACGCCGCGCTCGTCAGCCGCATCCTTCAGCCAGTTCGACAGGCAGTTGCGGCAGAAGCCGGCCAGATTCATCAGGTCGATGTTCTGCACGTCGACACGCCCCTGCAGATGTGCGACCAGCCGGCGGAATACCGCCGCTTCCAGTTCAATCCGGGTCTTCTCGTCCATCGCCATATCGTTTGTCGTTGATCAATCCGGTAGACTCGTCAGATGGGGTCTTTACCTGATTTTGCCATAACGCAGGTGAAGCTGGCCCCGCCGGCCGAATCCGGTTCTCTCGTTGACAGGCATTCCCGGTCACGCGAAACCGTCAACGATCTGATATATACCGTCACCGAATGATCATCGCGAATCCCCACTCCACGCCTCGCCTGCCACGATGGGCCAGCCTGCTGCCGGTTCTGGCCGTGATGCTGGCCTGCATGTGGACAACACCCGCTGCGGCGGACTTCCGGCTTTGCAACAACACGTCGAGCCGGGTCGGCATTGCCCTCGGCTACAAGGACGCCGACGGCTGGACCACCGAGGGCTGGTGGAACGTATCGTCGCGCGCCTGCGAGACCTTGCTGCGCGGAACCCTGATCGCGCGGTATTATTACATCTATGCCATTGATTACGACCGCGGCGGCGAATGGTCGGGGCAAGCCTTCATGTGCTCGCGCGACAAGGAATTCACCATCAAGGGCACCGAGAACTGCCTGGCGCGCGGCTTCGACCGAACCGGCTTCTTCGAAGTGGACACCGGCGAACAGCGCGCCTGGACGGTGCAGCTGACGGAGACGAGCGAACAGCAACCGAAACTGCCGGGCATACCGGGGCCGGCGGGACCGCCTCCGGGGACGCCGGGAGCAGGCTTTCCCGCATTGCCGAACAATCCGGGCAACGCCCCCGGTGGACCGCCCCCGCAGCCGCCCGCCGCAACGCCGGGAACCAAGCCATGAGACGCGTCACGAGACGAGCCACCAAACGAGCCTTGCCATGAGACGTCAACGCCGGATCAAGATCCTCGCCACGCTCGGCCCCGCCTCCTCCGACAGCGCCATGATCCGCAAGCTGTTCGAAGCCGGCGCGGACGTGTTCCGCATCAATATGAGCCACACGCCGCATGACAAGATGCGCGAGCTGGTGAAGACCATCCGCAATGTCGAGAGCAGCTACGGCCGCCCGATCGGCATCCTGGTCGATCTGCAGGGGCCGAAGCTCCGCGTCGGCGCCTTCGCCGACGGCGGCGTCCAGCTCAAGAACGGCGAAGCCTTTACGCTGGATTCCGATCCGGCGCCGGGCGATGCGACGCGGGTGTGCCTGCCGCATCCGGAAATCCTCGCCGCGCTGCGCCCCGGCCATGCGCTGCTGATCGACGACGGCAAGCTCAAGCTGATCGCCGAGGAGACCTCATCGGACCGCGCGGTGACGCGCGTGGTGATCGGCGGCCGGATCTCCGACCGCAAGGGCGTCAGCCTGCCGGACACCGACCTGCCCGTCTCCGCGATGACGCCGAAGGATCGTTCCGACCTCGAAGCCGCGCTGGAAACCGGCATCGACTGGGTCGCGCTGTCCTTCGTACAGCGCGCCGAGGACGTTCATGAGGCCAAGCGCCTGGTGCGCGGCCGCGCCGCCATCATGTCGAAGATCGAGAAACCGCAGGCGATCGACCGCCTCGACGCCATTCTCGAAGCCTCGGATGCCCTGATGGTGGCGCGCGGCGATCTCGGCGTCGAACTGCCGCTGGAACGGGTGCCGAGCTTGCAGAAGCGCATGACCCGGATGGCGCGGCGCGCCGGCAAGCCGGTGGTGGTGGCGACGCAGATGCTGGAATCGATGATCCAGAGCCCGGTGCCGACCCGCGCCGAAGTCTCCGACGTCGCCACCGCGATCTATGAAGGCGCCGACGCGGTGATGCTGTCGGCGGAATCCGCCGCCGGCAAGTTCCCGGTGGAAGCGGTGTCGACCATGAACCGGATCGGCGAGGAGGTTGAACGCGACGAGACTTATCGCACCGTGCTCACCGCCCAGCGCTCCGGTCCAGAATCAACGGTCGGCGATGCCATCGCCGATGCCGCGCGGCAGATTGCCGAGACGCTGGAATTGTCGGCCATCATCTGCTGGACCAGTTCGGGCTCGACAGCCATCCGCGTCGCCCGCGAACGGCCGAAGCCGCCGATCGTCGCCATCACGCCGAACCTCGCCGCCGGCCGCAAACTGTCGGTGACCTGGGGCGTGCATTGCGTCGTCGCGGAAGACGCCAAGGATCAGGACGACATGGTCGACCGCGCCGGCCGCATCGCTTTCCGCGACGGCTTCGCCAAGGCCGGCCAGCGCGTCATCATCGTCGCCGGCGTCCCCCTCGGCACCCCCGGCGCCACCAACATGCTGCGCATCGCCTATGTCGGCCCGAACGACGCGGACGTGTAGTTAGAACTCGAACGTCTTCTTACCTCTCCCCGCCGGGGAGAGGTCGAAATCGGAGCGTAGCGGAGATTTCGGGTGAGGGGGCAAACTCAGACGACAGTGCAAGCCCCCTCACCCGCCCGGCCCATCGATGCTTCGCATCGAAAGGCCGGTCGGCCTCTCCCCGCCGGGGCTAAGGTGTGCACACGATTTTTATTGCCAAGGTAGAGTCGAGTCAGATTCCTTTCATTGCGGCTCAGAATAAGGACCGCAATGATGTCAGGGATGGATTGGTCAGTCGGTCGTTTTG
>Ga0153956_1000397_pt1 | contig 50991 bp, 44 predicted proteins | sample TSFL040MetaG_FD_104704 | JGI IMG/M metagenome (GOLD analysis project Ga0153956, IMG submission 104704) | Attine ant fungus gardens microbial communities from Florida, USA - TSFL040 MetaG | ecosystem: Host-associated > Fungi > Mycelium > Unclassified | place: USA: Florida, Wekiwa Springs... | reverse complement strand
GCCGGTGCGGCCCTGCGGACAGATATCGTAGGCCGGTGTCAGCGACAGTGCGCTGCCGTTCCAGAACGCAGCATGATTGCGAGCATGGTCATCGGTATTGCCGCACAGGATGTTGAACACGAGACGGGAGAACAGCTCCCGCAATGTTGGCTTGGGCTCGGTGAAACGATGCCGGATGATCGTCGCTAGCTCCTGATAGCTGGCATAGCGCGCCATCATCTCGTCGAGGCCGAGAAGCGTGAGCGCCGAGACCATCGCGAAGCGTTCCCAGCCAGCGTTGATTTTCCTGCGATCGAAGCGCCGGATCAGCAGCACGTCCTTGCCCGCCACATGCGTCAGCCTGACGGGCGCCGCATCGATGCCGACCAGCGCCGCCAACCGCATCGCGATGTACTCTGCCTTCACGACGCTGTAGACGTCGGTTTGCGAAGAGAATTTGGCGATGTACTTCTCGTCGCCGTCATCGATCAGAGCCTTCGGCCGTGCGCCGCCGATCGAGCTGCCGTGCAGCAGGGCGGCGTCCAGTTCCGGCGTGAGCGGCACGCCTTCCTCCACCAGCCGCGCGGCATTCAGCAGTTCCCCCAGCGGCGCGGCGGATGCAGAGCGCGGCACATATGTCGAGGCCGATATCTGGAAGTCGAGCGCACCAACCCTGTCGGACCCTGATTCCAGCAGGTAGGTGAGTTCATCGAGATCGGCCGTGTCGGCTGCGCCCCCCTTTGCTCCCAACCGTCGATTGATGATGACGCGGCGGCCCCAGGCATCCGGCGCGGCATCACGCAGGCAATTGGGCATCGGCAGTCCCGCCGGGAGCGGCAGGACGCCCGCGTGCAAGGGAAGCTCCGGCTCGTAGAGCGAGATCGCGTCTTCGCGGGCGAGATAGCTGCGGCCGTAGTTGAACAGAAAGTTGCCGCCCTCGCGGGCGAGGCGTCCCGCGACCACAGGCTGCGTTTGTCCCGGCAACCAGGTCCAGACATAGGCTTCCGCATAGCGTTGATCAGAAGTCATCCTTCACCTTCCCGCCGGACAGACGCACCGATTTGGGCAGCAAGGCGAGCGTGGCATTGTTCGCGGACAGATGAAGCGCCATCGTCGGTTGATCGGCATCGAACAGGCGGACCCCGACGATGGCGGCGGTCTCGAACACCGCGCCGATCGCGCAGCCGGGATCACCACGCTCGATCCTCTGAACAAGGCCACGGGAAATTCCGGCGCGGTCCGCCATCTCCTGGGTGGTCAGCTTCCGCTCGATCCGCGCGCGCCGGATCATCTGCGCCAGCAGCTTCAGCGCGTCGCGGCTGTAGGAGGAATAGGCTCTCGTTTCCGGCTTCGGCATGGTTTTGGTCCATAAACCGCCCGCAATGTGATTTCACGGCCCGTTAATGGACCAATATAGACGAACTCCCGGTGGGAGGCAACCCACGAAATGCAAACTGGCTCATAAACAGCCCATATATATTTTATATGGTCTACAAATGGATCATATTTGGGGCGCGAACCTATGAACAGGCTCACATAGCGTTTCCGAGCGAAATGGATACCGGTTCGCGTGAAGAAAACGCGTCAGATCAAAATCATAGAGCCCCGCTTCTGATTCCATCGGACGCGGAAAGGCTCTGAAGGACGGCGCGTTGAAGGTTTACAAAGGCCTGCCGCACGGCATGCCGACGACCCATGCGGAAATCATCAACGCGGACCTGCTGGCCTTCATCAAGGCGTGAGGATCATTCGGACAGCCGGACCTGCGATACGGCAGGTTCGGCAACGATGACGCATAGGCCCTTGCGGCCATCCCGGCATTGGACCTTTCGCGCCACGTCGCCGGGTCGCGCGATTGAATCTCAATGCGGCGACGCGCTCTCGGTCGTGGCGTTGTTCAGGACGATCAGGCCGTCGACAGCGACTCCGGTCTTGGCATTGACAAGAAACGGATTGACGTCGATCGACGCGATGCGTGTGCCCGCATCCGCCATCAGATTGGAGAGTCCGACGATGGCCTTGATCACAGAAGGCTCATGCAGCGCCGGCTTGCCGCGATAGCCGCGCAGCTTGACGCCGGCCTTGGTTCGGCCGATCAGTTCCTTCGCGCCGGCAGCATCGAGCGGCGCGCCGGCCAGCGCGACATCTTTCATCAATTCGATATCGATGCCGCCCGTTCCGAACACGACGACAGGCCCCATCTCGGCATCGAGCGATGCGCCGACCACGAGTTCGAGATCGGCCTTGACCTGTTGCGCGATCAGGATGCCTTCGAGCTTGGGCTTGCCTTTCAGCTTCTTCACCCGCGCCGCGATGTCGTTGAAAGCCTTCTTTACCTCGGCCGCGCTGTTGATATTCAAAACCACGCCGCCGACGTCGGACTTGTGCAGGATGTCGGCGCTGACGACCTTGGCCACCACAGGAAAGCCGATTTTTTTCGCGACCTTGGCGGCGCTTGCGGCGTCCTGCACGATCTCTTCCCTGGATATCGGGATGCCGTAAGCCTTGAGCAGCTTCTTCGAGGTAATTTCGTCGAGGGCCGCGCCATTCGCGCTCTTGAGAATCCGTTCGAGCGTCGCGCGGGCCGCCGCACTCGATGTCGACACAAGATCAGGGACTTCCTTGCGCAGCGACGCGTAACCGATCAGCGCCTTGATGGCCGTGACGGCCCGCTCGAGACCCTGCATCACCGTCAGATGGGGGAGGGACTTGCGCAGGCCCTTGGTGAAGTCGGAGAAGCCGATCGACATGGCGCTGATGTAGATCACCGGCTTGCCCGCGGTGGCCGCCATCTCGTTGACGATGCGAAGGTTGCGTTCGCGCACCTCGTGCGGCGCCTTCGGAAGTTCTGAGTCGATGATGACAATGTCGGTATCGGGATCGTCGATCATGATCTTGATCGACTCCATGTAGACCGACGGATCGACCACCGCCGCGAAACCGGCATCGAGCGGGTTGCCGACAATACTGCCCGGGCCGAGCATCTTTCCGAGTTTGTCGTTGGCGTCCTTGCCAAGCGGCTTGAAATTCAGGCCTGCCGCCGAAAACGTATCGATGAGAAGACCGCGCTTGCCGCCGGACAGACTGACGGCCGCCAGCCGGTCGCCCTTCGGGGTGTCGGCGTGCGCGAAGCATTCGGCCATTTCGATGACCTCGTCCATGCCGCGCGCACGGATCACGCCCTCGCGGGTCGAGATGGCGTCGAACGTCTCGATCGAGCCGGCGAGCGCGCCTGTGTGGGCCATCGCCGCGGCACGGCCGCCTTCCGAGGCGCCGAGCTTGAGTGCGATGATCGGCTTGCCGGCGGCGCGTGCCGCCTTGCATGCCTCGCGGAAGGCCTTGGTGTCTCGTACGCCTTCGAGATAGACGACGATCACACGGATGCTGGGATCGGCGGCGAAGTAGGCCATGAAATCGGTGGTCTCGAGGCCCGCCTCGTTTCCTGTCGTGACCATGTAGCCTACGCCGACGCCGCGATCCTCAAGCGCCTGACGAAGCGCCATGACGATCGCGCCGGATTGTCCCGCGATCGCGACGGAGCCGGCTTCCATAGTCACGATCCGGTCGTCGATGTTCGTGAACAATTTCTCGCCGGCGCTGAGATTGCCGAGGCAGTTGGGGCCGGTAACGGCGAGGCCCGTTTCCTCGATCGCCTGCTGCAATTCGACGGCAAGCCGCTGGCTTTCGGCGTCCTGCAATTCGCTGAAGCCCGATGTCACGATGGTCGCCGAGCGGGCGCCCGCCGCGGCGGCGTCCCGCACGATCTGCACGGCGAGCCGCGCGGGCACCAGCACCAGAACGTGATCCGGCTTGTCCGGCAGGCTGGCAAAATCCTTGTAGCAGGGAACGCCCCAAATCGTTTCGCGCTTGGCGTTGACCGGATACAGGCCGCCGGCGAAGCCATACTTGATGAGGTTATTCCAGATCCGCTCCGCGTAGTTACCGGGCTTGTCCGTCGCGCCGACCAGCACGATGTTGCGCGGGTGGAGCATCGCATGAATGCTTTTGACGGTATCGGTTGTCTTTGCCGGGGGAGACCATTTGCCGGAGGTTGCAGCGTGGGACTGAGCATTCATGAACATAGCCTCCGGCCTTTTATCGTCGGCGCGATCGTGCGGATGCCGCGCCCGATATTTTTGTCATTGTTACCGGACTCCCGCAATGGCAACGGACGCGAGCGACACGGCTATCAACCGAGGCATGTCTGTCCGGATACCGGACACGCGGGGAATCTTTCGCGTGGCGGAAAACCGGGCGCTGTCGCCTGGATTGCGATTGGAATCGGGAGGCGCCGGGGCGATAGGCGTAGGCCGCGTGGGGTCAGATGCCGAGATAGCGATGCTGAAGGTCAGGCGTTGCGATCAGTTCTCGCGACGTGCCGGTCCAGACCACGCGCCCGCGTTCGATGATGTAGTGACGGTCGGCGATGCGCGTGAGGTTTTCGACATTCTTGTCGATGACGAGGACCGACTGGCCTTGCTCTTTCAAGAGCGTCAGGCAGTTCCATATCTCGTCGCGGATCAGCGGCGCCAGGCCCTCGGTGGCCTCGTCGAGGATGAGGAGGCGCGGATTGATCATCAGCGCGCGGCCGATGGCGAGCATCTGCTGTTCGCCGCCCGACAGCGTGACACCCATGTTGTCGCCACGTTCGGCAAGCCGAGGAAACAGTTTATGAACCCTGTCGAGGGTCCATGGCTCGGCGACGCCGAGGCGATTGGCGGATGCGGCGATGAGATTTTCGCGCACGGTCAGGTTCGGAAAGATCTGCCGGCCTTCCGGCACGAGGCCGGCTCCGAGCTTTGCAATCCGGAACGCGGGCAGGCCGCGAATTTCGTCACCGGCAAACCGGATGGATCCCGCGCGCGCCGGCGTCAGCCCCATGATGGAGCGGATGGTGGTGGTCTTGCCCATGCCGTTACGGCCCATGAGCGTCACCATCTCTCCGCTGCGGACGGAGAGGGACAAGCCGAACAACACCTGGCTGAGGCCGTAGCAGGTCTCGATGTTTTCGACGTCGAGGAGCGGCGTGCCGTCAGCCATGCGCAGTCACCTGCTGATCGCCGAGATAGGCGCGGCGCACGTCCGCGTTCTGCCGGATCGCGGCCGGACTGCCGCAGGCAATGACACGGCCGTAGACCAGAACGGTGATGCGGTCGGCGAGTGCGAACACGGCGTCCATGTCGTGCTCTACCAGCACAATGGTGACCTCGCGCCGCAGATCCTGCAACAGCTTCACCATGCGCGCGGACTCGGTGGCGCCGAGGCCAGCCATCGGCTCGTCCAGCACCAGCATCTGGGGTTTTGCAGCCAGCGCGACGGCGAGCTCCAGTTCGCGCTGCTCGCCGTGGCTCAATTCCGAGACGACAGCGTCGGCGCGCTGGCCGAGGCCGACCCGCTCCAGCGCGGCCATCGCGGTCTTGCGCAGGTGCGGCTCCGCGCGGGCCTTGCCCCAGAAGCGGAAGGAATGCCCATCGTGCGCCTGCGCGGCCAGCGCGACATTGTCGTTCGCGGTGAAGTCCTTCAAGAGCGATGTGATCTGGAACGAACGCGCAAGTCCGAGCGCGCTGCGACGATAGGCGGGCAGGTGAGTGATATCCTGGCCTGCGAAATGAATGGTGCCGCTATTGGGGAGCAATTGTCCGGTCAACTGGCTGATGAGCGTGGTCTTGCCGGCGCCGTTCGGGCCGATGATCGCATGCAGTTCGCCGCTGACCACGTCGAGCGACAGGTCGTCCGTCGCAACGATGCCGCCGAAACGTCGGCAGAGATTCTTGACGCTGAGGAGGGTTTCAGCCACGGCGCAGCCTTTCCAGCCAGCCGTCGATGCCGCCGCGTCCGAACAGCACGATCAGCAGCAATAGCGGCCCCATGATCAGCGCCCAGAATTCCGTGATCTGCGACAGCGACTCTTCGAGAACAAGAAATACGATGGCGCCGATCACGGGCCCGAACAGCGAGCCCATGCCGCCAAGAATGACCATGACCATTAAATCGCCCGAACGGGTCCAGTACATGATCGAGGGGCTGACGAAATCGGTATTGGTCGCCAGCAGCGCGCCGGCGAGACCGCATAGCGTTCCGGCGATCACGAAACAGACCAGCCGGTAGCGGTTGGCATGGAATCCGATCGCTTGCATGCGCTGCTCGTTCGATCGCACGCCTTGCACCACCAGACCAAAGCGCGAGTTGACGATGCGCCAGACCAGATAAATTCCTCCGAACAGGCAGCCAAGACAGACATAGTAGAACTGGACGCGGTTCGAGAGGTTGACAAGGCCGGCAAAGTCGCTGCGTTTGTAGATGGTCAGACCGTCGTCGCCGCCGTAGCGGGCAAGTCCTGAGGCGACGTAGTAGGCCATCTGGGCAAAGGCCAGCGTAATCATGATGAAGTAGACGCCGCGGGTACGCAGCGACAGCGCGCCGATGACCAGTGCGAACAGCGCCGAAGCCGCCAGGGCGACCGGCCACTGGATGAATCCCGAGCCGATGCCTTCAAACGCGAGGATGCCGACCGCATATCCGCCGATGCCGAGATAAGCTGCGTGTCCGAAGCTCATCATGCCGCCGTAGCCCATGATAAGGTTGAGACTGACGGCCGCCAGCGCGAAGATCACGATACGGGTGAACAGCGTCAGCACGAACACGTTGCCGCTGATCGAGGAGTACACCGGCAGGAGCACGAGGCCGGCGACCACGAGCGCCGTCACGGCGGTGCGGGTGTTGAGCGAGGCTGTCATCGTTTGCCGGCCGGGAACAGCCCCTCCGGCCGGACCACCAGCACAATGGCCATCAGCAAATAAATCAGCATCGACGACAGCGCGGGGGCGGCGGTCGAGGCGGCGGTCGGGCTGAGGATATGCCGCAGCAGATCGGGGGCGTACGCGCGCCCCAGCGTGTCGATCATTCCGACAAAGATCGCCGCAAGGAAGGCGCCGCGGATCGAGCCGATCCCGCCGATCACGATGATGACGAAGGCGAGAATGAGGATGTTCTCGCCCATGCCGATCTGGACGGTCAGAATGGGAGCCTGCATCAGGCCGGCAAGGCCGGCCAGCGCCGCACCGAGGCCGAAGACCAGCGTGAACAGCAGCTTGATGTTGATGCCGAGCGCGCCGATCATTTCCCGGTTCGATGCGCCGGCCCGGATCAGCATGCCGATGCGGGTGCGCATCACCACGAGATACAGCAGCGCTGCGACCACGAGCGAGACCACAATGATCGCGAGACGATAGCTCGGATAGAACACGCCCGGGACGATCTGGATCGGGACGGTCAGCCAGCCGGGCAGCGGCAGCGAAAGTCCGGCGGGCCCCCAGATCAGTCGGACCAGGTCATTGAAGAACAGAATCAATCCGAAGGTGGCGAGCACCTGGTCGAGGTGGTCGCGGCCGTACAGATGTCGCAGCGCGACGAATTCGAGCACGACGCCGAGCAGCAGCGTCGCGCCGAGCGCGAGAACGACGCCAAGCACGAAACTGCCGGTCCACGCCACGAAGGTCGCCGCGAAGTAGGCGCCCATCATGTAGAGCGAACCATGGGCAAGATTGACGAAATCCATGATGCCGAACACCAGCGTCAATCCTGCCGCGAGCAGAAACAGCAGAAGGCCGAACTGCAGTCCGTTCAGCAGTTGTTCAACGACGAGCAACATGGAGAGGCTATTCAGCTCCGAAAGAGAAACAGCGGCAGCGCCGGAGCGCCGCCGCCGTCTCGGTTCAAACCGCAGGTTACTTCATCGGACACTTGTCGTGGAAGCGATCCTGGTTGTCCTTGACGATGGTAGCCACCGTCTTGAGGCCGAGCTGGCCGTCGGCGTCCTTGACCACATCCTGCAGATAGAAGTTCTGGACAGGCATGTGGTTGTTGCCGAATTTGAACGGCCCGCGCAAGGATTTGAAATCGGCCTTTTCCATGGCCTTCCGCATTTCCTCTTTCTTGCCGGTGTCGCCCTTCACCGCCACCACTGCGCTGTTGATGAGCTGGGCGGCGTCATAGGCTTGCGCGCCATAATAGGTGGGGCGCAGGCCGGGATATTTCTTGTGATAGTCCGCGACGAATTTCTTGTTCTGTTCGTTCGGCAGATCGTTCACCCATTCCTGCGCGCCCGGAACGCCGAGAGCGTTGTCTTTCTGCAGCGGCAAGGACAACTCGTCGACCGTGAACGCGGTGTAGAGCGGCATCTGCGACTTCAGGCCCGCTTGCGCGTACTGATTGAGGAATTGCACGCCTGCGGCGCCCGGATAGAACACGAAGATCGACTGGGCGCCGGAGGCCCGCGCCTTGGAGAGCTCGGCGGAGAAGTCGAGCTGGCTCGGCCAGACCGTATATTCCTCACCCTTGATCTCGCCCTTGAATGTGCTTTTGAGGCCCGCGAGCATGTCCTTGCCGGCCGCGTAGTTCGGGCCGATCAGGAATACCGACTTCACGTTCTTCTGGTTCATGTATTCGCCGATGGCAGCAGGCGTCTGGTCGTTCTGCCAGGAGGTCGAGAACACGTAAGGGGAGCACAGTTCGCCGGCGACCTGCGAGGGGCCGGCGTTGGCGATCACGAGCATTGTTTTTGAATCGACGATCGGCTTCAGCGACGCCAGCAGCACGTTCGACCAGATATAGCCGGCGATGAAGTCCACGTGGTCGGACTCGATCAGCTTTTGGGTCTTCTGCTTGCCGACATCGGGCTTGAACGTGTCATCCTCGTAGATGACCTCGACCTTCTTGCCCCCCATCTTGCGGCCCAAGTGGTCGAGCGCCAGCTCGAATGAGTTGCGCATGTCGTTGCCGATCACCGCGGTCGGGCCGCTGAACGTGCTGACGAATCCGATTTTGATGGTGTCTCCAGCGGTGGCGGGTTGCGCCAGCGCCAGCATCGCTGCGCCCGCGAGCCAGAATGCCGATCTCATATTCGTTCCCTCCTTGTTATAAATCTTACGCTGCCCTGCGCGGCGCCTCGAGACGTGCGCCGTGTTGTTGCCGAGCTTTGTGCGCGATCTTTTGGTGATGCGGCAAGCACGACCTTCGGCTTCCTCACGCCGCGGGCCGCGCTTTTCGCGTCTGCATCATAATTCGTGCAGATGTTGGATTGCAAGAATTATAATTCAGACGACAGTTTCTCGAGTTTATTTCCTTCTTGATATGAAGGGCTTGGACCAACGGCCGCCGATCCGCTCAGTCAGTTGCTTGCAGGTATTTTTGAGTTTTTCGATCACCGCGGCGTCGTCGCGACGCGCGAAGGCGGGAGTCGCCATCACGGTGACCGCCAGCGCGGCGCGGTCCTGAATGTCGAGGATCGGCACCGCGGTGGCGCGCAGCCCCGGGATCAGCAGTTCGTCGACGGACGCGGACATGGCCGCGCGCACCTTGCCGCGGATCGCGGCGACCTCGCGCGTGCGGCGATGCGCCGCGGCCGGCACCAGGTGCGCGATCGCGCCTTCGGCTTCGTCGTCGCGCATGAAGCTGAGGAAGACATGGCCGGTGGCCGAGCCGACCAGCGGCAGCACCGAGCCGACCGACAAGGACGTGCTGACCGGGATGCGCCCCGCGTGCCATCGCACGATGGTCGGGCCCAGCGGTCCAAGCGCCGCGATCAGCGTGGTTCTGCCGGTTTTCCGCACGAAATCCGCGATTTCGGGATCGGCCTCGGCGAACACGTCGGTGCGCGCCAGCGCGGCGAGCCCGATCTGAATCGCCTGCGGGCCCAGATTGTAAAGGCCGGAAGCCGCGTCCTGATGCGCCATGCCGGCGGCGATCAGGCTCGCGAGATAACGATGCGCCTGCGATGCGGAGAGCTGTGCGCGCGCGGCGATGGTGCCGAGCGTCGCGGATTCCGGCTCGGCCGCGAGGGCGGCGAGCACGCGAAACCCCGTCGTCACCGACTGGATGCCGCGCCGCGCCGGCATTGTCATGTCAAAAGCCGTCGGGCCGTTCGCTGGATCGGTCGGCAAGGCGTTTTGGCTCCTGTGACTCCGATGCGGCAAACCCAAGGCAGCGTCAGATCGCTTGCGGCGAACCTGTGACCGCGCGGAAACGGCCGCGGCGGCGATCCATGCAGGATCGTGCATGACATGTCTTTGCATATCAAGAAATCAATTGTACCATGTGGAAAACGATCGGCGTCGGGCCGGATGAGGTTTTGAAGTTGTTTCGTCATTCCGGGGCGCGCCCGGGCCGGCGGTTGCCGACCGCGGATGCGAATCCGGAATCCATCATCCGGTTGCGGATTGCGGATCGCCGCCGTCGCGCGAACGCTTTGCGTTCGTCGTCTTGCGGTGTGCGGAATGGCGCCAAGGGCTTTTCAAAACGCCGGTCATCAACGAGGGAGGAGCGCGTGCGCATCGCGGTGGTCGGCGGAGGGCCTGCGGGACTCTACTTCGCCTGTCTCTGGAAGAAACGGCATCCGGATTCCCAGGTCGATCTGTTCGAGCAGAACGAGGCGGGCGCCACCTGGGGGTTTGGCGTGGTGTTCTCCGATGCCGCGCTGGAGTTCTTGCGCGCCGACGATCCGGAGACGGTCGACGCCATCGCGCCGCGCATGGAAAGCTGGCGCAACATCACCCTCAACCTGCGCGGCGAGAGCGTTGAGATCGACGGCGTCGGCTTTTCCTCGATCGGGCGGCTCGATCTGTTGACGATCTTGCAGCGGCGCGTGCGCGAGGTCGGCGTTGCGCCGCGCTACAATACGCAACTCCAGTCGATGGATCAGCTTGCAGGCTACGATCTGATCGTCGCCGCCGACGGACTGAATTCCGTCGTCCGCCGCCGGTTCGAGGGCGATTTCGGCGCCAGCCTGTCCTATTCGAGCAACAAGTTCGCCTGGTACGGCACCACAAAGCCGTTTCCGACACTGTCGCAGACCTTTGTCGAGACCGATCTCGGCACCTTCAACGCGCATCACTATCGCTATGCGCCCGACATGAGCACGTTCCTGGTCGAATGCGATCGCGCCACCTGGCGGCGTTACGGCTTCGCTGAAAAGTCCGCCGACGAATCCCGCGCGATCTGCGAGCAGGTGTTCGCCGGTGTGCTGGACGGCCATCCGCTGGTGTCGAACAAATCGGTGTGGCGCAATTTTCCCTGGATCTGGAACGAGCACTGGTCGTTCGGCAACATCGTCCTGATCGGCGATGCCCTGCACTCCGCGCATTTCTCGATCGGATCGGGCACGCGCCTTGCGATGGAGGACAGCATCGCGCTGGTCAAGGCGCTGGAAGAGGCGCCCGATCCCGTCACGGCGCTTGCGCGTTTTGAGGCCGGCCGCAAACCGGCGGTGAAGAAGCTCGTTGCCGCCGCGCGTGCCAGCGCCGACTGGTACGAACGCTTTCCGGATCACATGACTCTCGGCCTGATGGAGTTCGCGCACAGCTACATCACGCGCTCCGGCCGCATCGACGACGAGCGGCTGCGGGCGATGGCGCCGGAGTTCATGGCGCGATACGACGCCCATGCGCCGGGTGTCGCGCCGCGGCAATCGCAGGGACAATGACCATGGCACGGCCGATCGCCGACGATGTGCCGGGAGACTGCGCGGGCGCGCGAGAAATCGGCTTTTCGATTCCGGAGCGCTACAATGCGAGCCGCATCCTGTTCGACAATCTCGCGGCCGGGCGCGGCGGCAGCCTCGCCGTCACCGGCCCGCTGGGGCGACGCAGCTACGGCGAACTGTGCGCGGAGGCGTGCCGCTGGGGCAATGGCTTCCTGTCGCTCGGCTTGCAGCGCGGCGACCGCATCCTGATGTTTCTCGACGACACGCCGGCATATCCGGCGGCGTTCTTCGGCGCGGTGCGCGCCGGCTTCGTGCCGCTGCTCATCAACACGCTGACGCCGCCCGATCTGCTGCAGTTCTATCTGTCGGACTCAGGCGCGCGTGTTGCGGTGGCCGATGCCGAATTCTGTTCGCGTTTCGATGCCGCGGCCTGCGCGGATACGCGGATGGAGACGCTGATATCGGTCAACGGCGCGGCGGGACCGAACGCGGCGCCAAGGTTGCTGCGTGCCGGGCGATGGCTTTCCGGCTTTCCGGCCGAGCTCGATGAAGCCGATACCCATCGCGACGAGATGGCGTTCTGGATGTATTCATCCGGCTCGACCGGGCGGCCCAAGGGCATCGTGCATCTGCAGCACGACATGGCCTATAGCGACGCGGCATTTGCGCGCAACGTCCTCAAGCTCGGTGCCGATGACATCTGTTTCTCGGTGCCGAAGATGTTCTTCGCCTACGGTTTCGGCAATTCCGTCACCTTTCCATTTTCGGTCGGCGCCGCGTCGCTGCTCCTGCCGGGGCAGCCGAAGCCGGCCTCGATCTTCAAGGCGATCGCGCGCTTCCGCCCGACCGTGTTCTTCGGCTTGCCGACGCTCTACACCGCGTTGACGAAAGCGTCCGAAGCGAAAGCCGCCGACGTGACGTCGCTGCGGTTGTCGCTCTCGGCGGCGGAGGTGCTGTCGGCCGACGTCTTCAACGGCTGGAAGGACATCACCGGCCTCGAGATCGTCGAAGGACTCGGCTCGACCGAGGTGCTGCACATTTATCTGAGCAATCGCCCGGAGCGGAAGAAGCTCGGCGCCGCGGGCCTGCGCGTCCCCGGCTACGAGCTGGCGCTGCGCGACACGCAAGGCCGCGACGTCGGCGACGGCGAGGAGGGCATTCTCTGGGTGCGCGGCGATTCCAACACGCCGCTCTACTGGAACCGGCCCGACAAGACCGCCGAGACGATCCGCGACGGCGGCTGGATCTACACCGGCGACCGTTTTCTGCGCGATGCGGACGGTTTCCATTTCTTCCGGGGGCGCGCCGACGATCTGGTGAAGATTTCGGGACAGTGGGTCTATCCGCTGGAGGTCGAGCTTTGTTTGGCCGATCATCCCGACGTGCGCGAATGCGCGGTCGTCGCCGCGGAGTTGCCGGACCGCCGCATGACGCTCAGGGCCATGGTGGTGATGAACGCAACGCCTGACGATCGCGCCGCCGCAACGAAAGCGTTGCAGGATTACGTCAAGGCGAAGCTGCTGCCGTACAAATATCCGCGCGATATCCTGTTCGTCGACGACTTGCCCAAGACCGGGACCGGCAAGATCGACCGGCAGTCGGTGCTGCGGGCGATGGGGTAGGGCGCTCCTCCCCGTGCTTTTCCGCTTCCGATGGACTCAGAAGCGGGGCTCCATGATTTTGATGTGACGCGTTTTCTTGACGCGAACCGGCATCCGCTTCGCTCGAAAACGCCATAGCGCAGGGCCCGAGCGGATCGCACACAAAATTTCCTTTCGGAACCGAAAGAGAGCGCTCCGCGGTTCCGTCCGATCCTGTACGATGGACGAAGGCGGCGCGCGCGACCGTCTTGCGCGACGTGTCCGGTGTTCCAATACTGTTTTGGGCTTTGGGTTTTATCAACATTCCGCGAAATCCGGATTGTTCGTATGGCGGGATTTGTCGTGAGACGATTGCGATTCGCTGTTTCGTTTCCTCTCTTTTTGTTTGTCCTGTTTCCGGCGTGCGTCCCGGAGATGCACGCGCGGGAAGCCCTTGCGCCCTCGGTGGCGGGACTGGACCGCATCACCGCGTTTTTCGACGGCGAGGTCGCGGCGGGCAGAATTCCCGGCGCGGTTGTGCTCGTGCAACAACATGGCAAGCCGGTTTATCTCAAGACGTTTGGCGTGCGCGACGTCGCGACGAAACTGCCGATGACGCCGGACACGATCTTCGCGCTGCATTCCATGACCAAGCCGATCACCAGCGTCGCGGCGATGATGCTGGTCGATCAGGGCAAGCTGAGGCTGAATGACCCGATCGCCAAATACATTCCGTCCTTTGCAGCGGTGCAGGTCGGCGTCACGTCGGCGGATGCCGGCGGCAGGCCCGTGCTGAAGCCGATCGCGCCGGAGCGCGCGCCTGATATCGCCGATCTGCTGCGCCATACATCCGGCATCACCTACGACTATATCGGCGGCGATCTCATCAAGCGGGCCTACATTGCCGGACACATTTTCGATGGCGCGTTCGACAACAAGGTGTTCGCGGAGCGCATCGCAACGCTGCCGCTGGCGCGGCAGCCCGGCACGCTCTGGCGCTACGGCCATTCCACCGACGTGCTCGGCCGCATCATCGAGGCGGTGTCGGGGCAGACGCTCTATGAGTTCGAGAAGCAGCACATCTTCGACCCGCTTGGCATGACCAGCACGAAGTATGTGCCCGAGACCGATGCCGAGCGGGCGCGGATGGCGGAACCGCTGCCCTCGGACACCATCCTGATCGACGCGGAACGTCAGCGCCGCGCGCATCCGGAATGGCAATCGGGCGGCGGCGGGCTGGTCTCGACCGCGACCGACTACGCGCGTTTCGCACAGATGATTCTCGACGGCGGCGAATCCGGCGGCAAACGCTATCTCAGCCGCGAGGCGTTCAAGCTGATGACGTCGGATCGCATCGGACCTCGCTCCGGCGTCGAGCGCGACTATTTCTATTTTCCCGGCGACGGTTTTGGTTTCGGCTACGGTTTCGCGGTGCGTGTCGAACCGGGCGAGGCGAAACCGCCGGCGGCAGGTTCGATCGGTGAACTGAAGTGGGACAGCGGCAGCGGGACGTATTTCGGCGTCGATCCGAAGCTGGATATGGTTTTTGTGCTGATGGAGCAGACCCAGAACGAGCGCGGCCGTATCACGCCCGCGTTCAAGGCGCTGGTGTATCGCGCGTTCGGGATGTAAGCGTCTTTATTCGGCGGCGGTGCCGCCGTGTCCGCGTGCGCCGCCCGGCGGGCGGCGGCCTTACAGATTTTTCAGCAGCAGATTGAGTGCGTTGGCGGCGAAGGCCCGCATGTTGGCTTCGCGGTCGGCGCTGCCGGTTTCCAGCGTGGCGACGGCGTTCGCGGGGCCCGCGATCGCCATGCAGCTATGGCCGGCGGCATCGCCGTAGCGATTGCCGGTCGGGCCGGCGGCGCCGGTTTCGGAAATGCCCCAGTCGGTCGCGAAGCGTTCGCGCATTCGCCTCGCCAGCAGTTGCGCATAAGGTTCGGACGCCGAGCGAAAGCCCTTCATGTCGGCGTCGGAAATGTCCATCAGCACGCGCCGCGCGTCGCGGGTGTAGACCACCGCGCCGCCGAGAAAGTAGGCGGAGGCGCCGGGCACGGCGAGCAGCGAGGCCGCGATCAGGCCGCCGGTCGAGGATTCCGCCACCGCGATGGTCTGCTGGTTGGCGATCAGCTTCCCGGCGACCTGCTCGGCGATGGAGATGAGGGTGTTCATGGCGTTTTCCGTACGATGGATTTCGACCAGTCCTAACATACCGGCGCCGCATCGTCAGCCGTGGACGCGCGGCCGCGCGGATCGTAGGATCGGCTGGAATGGCGCGGAAGGAAACAACATGACGGCACCGGTCGCAGGCGGCGTGGATTGCGATCTGCATCCCGCCGTTCCCCATCTCACGAGTCTTCTGCCCTACATGAACGACTACTGGCGCGATCAGGTGACGACGCGCGGCATGACGGACCTGTTGTCGCAATCCTATCCCGCGAATTCGCCGATCGCGGGCCGCGCCGACTGGCGGCCGGCCAGGGGCAAGCCCGGCGAAAGCGTCGACGATCTCGTCAAACATGCAATCGCGCCGTTCAACACCGCGTTCGGGATTCTCAATCCGCTCTACGGCGTGCAGCTCGTCTTCAGCGAGGACATGGCGGACGCGTTCTGCCGCGCGCTGAACGGCTGGCTGGTGAAGGAATGGCTCGACAGGGACGCGCGGCTGCGCGGCTCCATCGTCATTCCGGCGCAGAGCGTCGAGAAGTCGGTCGCGGAGATCGAGCGCTGTGCGACGGACAGGCGCTTCGTGCAGGTGCTGATGCTGGTGTCGGGCGACATGCCGCTCGGGAAACGGCACTACTGGCCGATCTACGCGGCCTGCGAGCGGCTCGGCCTGCCGGTCGGGATCCACGCCGGCAGCAACTATCACAACCCGCCGACCTCGGTCGGCTGGGGCTCCTATCACATCGAGGATTACGTCGCGCAGGCGCAGGCGTTCCAGACCCAGATCACCAGCCTGATCGTCGAGGGCGTGTTCGCGAAATTTCCAGCCCTGAAAATGGTGATGCTGGAATCGGGCTTCACCTGGCTGCCGTCGTATCTGTGGCGGCTGCACAAGTTCTGGCGCGGGGTGCGGATGGAGACGCCGTGGGTGGACCGCGCGCCCGCGGAGATTGTGCGCAGCAATATCCGTTTCTCGCTGCAGCCGGTGGACGCGCCGCCGGAACCGGACACCCTAAATCGGCTGTTCGACCAGTTGCAGTCGGATGAATTGCTCCTATTCTCGACCGACTATCCGCACTGGCAGTTCGACGGCGATTCGGCGTTGCCGCCGGGACTGTCCCCGGACCTCGCGCGCAAGATCATGATCGACAATCCGCATGCGGCCTACGCCCGCCTGAAGGACTCCGTCGCGAAGGAGACGACGCCATGAACATGCAGTTCCGCTCAGGCGCGCAGCAGGACACCGCGAGCGCGATCGAGACCGCGATCGCCGATTGCGACATCCATCCGGCGCGGGCGACCGCGACCGAACTGTATCCGTTCCTCGCAAAACGCTGGCACGAGCATCTCGCGACCTACGGCAAGCATGCCTATCAGGGCATGATGGAAGGCCCGCCCTATCCGAAGGCGCAGCCCAATGCCTCGCGGCGCGACGCCTATCCGCCGGAAGGCGGCCCGCAGGGCTCGTCGCTGTCGTTCATGCAGCAGCAGTTGCTCGATCCGCACAACGTCGCGCTCGGCGTGCTCAATCCGCTCAACACCGGGCAGGGCATCCGCAATCACGATCTGAGTGCGGCGCTCGCCACCGCGATCAACGACTGGCAGATCGAGAAGTGGACCAGCAAGGATTCCCGCCTCAAGGGCTCCATCGTCGTCGCCAACGAGGACGGGCCGGCGGCGGCCGCGGAAATCCGCAGGCGCGCGGGCGATCCGAACTTCGTGCAGGTGCTGCTGCTCAGCCGCAATGTCGAGCCGCTCGGGCAACGCCGCTACTGGCCGATCTACGAAGCGGCGCAGGAGATCGGTGTGCCGGTCGGCGTGCATGCGTTCGGCTTCGGCGGCAATCCGATCACGTCGTCCGGCTGGCCGAGCTATTACATCGAGGAGATGGTCGGCCACTCGCAATGCCAGCAGACGGCGCTCGCCAGCATCGTGCTCGAAGGCGTGCTGGAGAGATTTCCGAAATTGAGGATGGTGATGATCGAGGCCGGGTTCGGCTGGGCGCCGTCGCTGGCGTGGCGGCTCGACAAGGTGTGGCAGAAGCTGCGCAGCGAGGTGCCGCACGTCAAGCGGCCGCCGTCGGAGTATATCAGGGACCATATCTGGTGGACCACGCAGCCGATGGAAGATCCCGAAAAGCGCGAGCACCTGTTCCAGGTGATCGAGTGGGTCGGCTGGGACAAGCTCTTGTTCGCCACCGATTATCCGCACTGGGATTTCGACGAGCCGTCGCGCGTGCTGCCGCCGGGCGTCAGCGACGTCAATCGCGAGGCGTTCTATCTCGGCAACGCGAAGAAGCTGTACGGCATCGCATGACGGGTGGGTGTTGTTAGCATGGCCCGTCACGTCATTGCGCCCGTCAGCGAACTGCCGCCGGGCACGCGCAAGTTCCTCACCGTCGGCGAGCGGCCGATCGCGGTGTTCAACGTCAACGGCGAGTTCTTCGGCCTGCTCAACCGCTGCCCGCATATGGGTGCGGCGTTGTGCGAGGGACCGCTGATCGGGCTCGCGCAATCGACCACGCCCGGCGAGATCGAATACACAAAACTCGGCGAAATCCTGCGCTGCCCGTGGCACGGCTGGGAGTTCGACATCCGCACCGGACAATCCTACTGCGATCCGCGCCGGTTTCGCGTGAAGGCCTATGCCGCCCATGTCGAGCCCGGCGCCAGCGTGGTGAAGGGGCCGTATGTCGCGGAGACGCTGAACGTCTCGGTCGAGGACGACTACGTCGTGGTGGAGCTGTAGGCGCGCGCGTGCGTATTTTCACCTCTCCCGCTTGCGGGGGAGGTCGACCGGCAGAGCGCAGCGAAGCCGGTCGGGTGGAGGCTCTTAGCGTAACGGGCCCCCTCCCCAACCCTCCCCCTCAAGCGGGAGAGGGAGCCCTCTGTGCCTCGATCCGAAATTTCCTTCGAAACGAACATTGCGTTCGGTCGACGTCGCTCTATTTCCCCGCCGTCATCTGCCGCTCGCGCGCGTAGCGCACCAGCGCGACATAGCGATAAATGCCATGGACGAATTTTCCATAGGGCATGGTCAGGAACAGCGCGAACACCACGCCGAGATGCAGCGCCAGCAACGGACCCATCGCGGCCGTCGCGCGCAACACCAGCAGCAATAGGCCGGTCGCGCCGGTCAGCCACAGCATGACGATGAACGCGACATCCATGCCCATGCGCGCGTCGTCGCGGAGCGCGGGATCGCGGGTCGTCTTTGCGACGAGCAATCCGACCGGTCCGGTCACAAGCCCGATGCCGCCGAGCGTGCCGAGCACAACCGGCAGATCCCACCACGGATACGGCGCTTCGCGCGCCAGCAGGTAGTGATACAGCGTCGCCACGCCGGTTGCCGCGAAGCAGAGCAGGAAGCCGTAGAACGTCAGGTGATGCCAGAGCTTGCGCCGGTCGGTCGGGCGTTCGTCCTCGTTGTAGCAGCCGACCCCGCCGCCATGGAGATAGCGCAGCTCGCCCGCGTCGCGCAGCGCCTGCAACAGCGCGCGGGGACCGGTGCGCAATTCGACGGGCCCGCCGATGTCGCGCCAGAATGCGCGCACGCCCATCACCAGCGCGAGGATCGCATAGAGGAACGCCGCGCCGAACAGCACCGCCATCGCATTGTGCGGCATCGGCTTGTAGAACGCGCCGGGACCGGTGTGCACGCCATAGAGGATTTTCGGATCGTTGAACGCTGCGAAGCCGAATACGAAAGCGGCCACGCTCAGCGCCGCAGCGATGCCGATGGCAAGACCGTTGCGCGCGAACACGCCGGCAAAGGCGCGAGGCCAGGCGTAATGCGCCCAGGATTCGGCGCGCGCGATGGCGAGGGTCCGCGGCACGTTGACGTTGAATTCGTGCGGCGGCGAGAACTGGCAGTCGGCGTAGCAGGCCCCGCAGGCGTGGCAGAGGTTGGCGAGATAGTTGAGGTCGCCGTCGGAGAACGACCGCCGCATCTCCATCGCCGGGAACACCGCGCACAGCCCCTCGCAGTAGCGGCAGGAGTTGCACACCGTCATCAGGCGGTCGGCTTCGGTGAGGATTTTAGTTCCGTGCATTCGCCGCCGCCTCCTGTCCGGCGACGCGGCCGAACACGCTGCCGATGGTCATGCCGATGCCCGCCGCGTAGCCCTGGCCGAGGACATTGCCGGCCATGATCTCGCCGGCGGCGAACATGTTGGCGGCGGGCTTGCCGTCCGCCATCATCATGCGCGCCTGCTTGTTCACGCGGGTGCCCAGATAGGTGAAGGTGATGCCGGGCCGCACCGGATAGGCAAGATACGGCGGGGCGTCGATCCTGCGCGCCCAGTGCGTCTTCGCCGGCGTGATGCCTTCGGTGCGGCAGTCGTCGAGAGTGGTGTGATCGAAGGTGCCGGGCCGCACCGCGGCGTTGAAATCCGCCACGGTCTTTTCCAGCGCGGCCGGATCAAGCCCCAGTTTCCGTGCAAGCTCCGCGACGGTGTCGCCCGCGATCGGCGGAAACAGCGTCGGCATGAAACTCGTCACCACGCTGGAGTCGAAGACGATGTAGGCAATCTGGTCCGGCTGCGCGGCGACGAGGCGGCCCCAGATGGCATAGCGTTTCGGCCAGATGTCCTCGCCTTCGTCATAGAAGCGCTGGGCGTGCCTGTTGACGACGATGCCGAACACGACCGAGTCGTGCCGGGTGATGATGCCGCCGTCGAATTTCGGCGCGCGGGCGTCGATCGCCACCGCGTGGCACTGCGTGGGATCGCCGATCGGCTGCACGCCCTTGCCGAGCAGCATCTTCAGGATCGAACCGCGATTGTACGGCGTGCCGCGGATCAGAAAGTTGTCGGCGGCGGAGCCCCATGATTCCTTGAGCCATTCGATATTGGCCTCGAAGCCGCCGGCGGCGGCGACCAGCGCCGACGCGCGCACCGCGACGTCCTTGCCGTCGCGCGTCAGCGTGGCCGACAGGAACATGCCGTCCTGGATGTCGAGGCCGGTCACTTCGGCATCGTAGAGAATGTCGATGCCGAGCCGTTCGGCGGTCAGGTACAGCGCGTTCAGCATGGCGCGGCCGCCGCCGAGAAAGAACGAGTTGGTGCGGCCGAGGCTGAGCGTGCCGCCCAGCGACGGCTGCCAGCGCACGCCCTGTTCCACGATCCAGTTCAGCATGTCCTTGGATTCATGGATCATGAACCGCGCCAGTTCCTCGTCGGTGTTGCCGCCGGTGACGCGCAGCAAATCCTCGAAGAACTCGTCCTCGGTGTAGGGGCCGGTGAGAATCTCGGTCGCCGCATCGTGGGCGCAGCGCATGTTGCGGGTGTGGCGCGTGTTGCCGCCGCGATAGAACTTTGGCGCGCCCTCCAGCACCAGCACCGAGGCGCCGGAGCGCCGCGCGCTGATCGCCGCGCACAGCGCCGCGTTGCCGCCGCCGATCACCAGCACGTCGTATTTGCGCGAGAGGTCCGCCATCCGGGTCTTGTTAGCGCTATTCGCGCCGAAAGCAAATTGATCCGGCGGAAGGGCCGCCGTCCGATCCGCACCGCAGAATGTCGGATGGCGGCGGCGATGCCGGCTTCAGTCCGTAACGGGATGGCGCGCTCCCGCCCCGGCCGCCGTTTCCGGGCCATGCTTCGCATGGCCCGGGCTCGGCCGACCCTCCGCACAAGGGGGAGGGAAGCCGAAACTCAGAACGTCTCCACCCACGGACGCAGTTCCAGCTCCCAGCTCCACGCGCTGCGCGGCTGTTGCAGCACGTTCCAGTAGCTCGCGGCGATGGCGTCGGGATCGAGAAAGGAGTCCGGCCGGTCATCCGGCGCCTTGCGCACGGCGCTGCGCACGCCGCCGTCGATGACGAAATGCGCGATGTGAATGCCTTGCGGCGAAAATTCCCGCGCCAGGCTTTGCGCAAGGCCCCGCAGCGCGAACTTGCCCATGGCGAAGGCCGCAGATTGCGGAAAGCCCTTCACGCTGGCGGACGCGCCGGTGAACAGGATCGCGCCGTGCCTGTCGGGCAGCATCCGCTTCAGCGCCTGCTGCGCCACCAGAAAGCCGCCGAAGCCGCTGACGGCGACGGCCTGCGCCACCTCACTGGGGGCAAGGTCGACGAACGGGCCGCGCGCCCTCGCGCTGGCGTTATACAGCACGACGTCCGGCGCGCCGATGTCATGCGCCACGCTGTCGAACAGTTTTGCCACGTCATCGGCGCTGGTGGCGTCGCAGGCATAGGCGGCTGAACCGGTGTCACGGCACAGCGCATCGAGTTTCGCGGTCCGGCGCGCGGCCAGCGCCACGCGCAGGCCCTGTTTTGCAAGCAGGCGGGCGAACGAGGCGCTGATGCCTTCGCCCGCGCCGACGATCAGCGCGGTCCTGTAGCGGGGCGTATCCATGATGGGGGGCCTTTCGGGTGTGCATGGCTGCGGGGCTTTATTCGCCGCCGCAACGGGGGCATGATCGCCGACAGATAAGCCGCCGCGCGGCTTGCACAAGGAAAAGCCTGCACAAGGAAACGCTCGTGACCGTGACAGCCCGACCCGCGCCGACGGGCGCACCCGCCAACCTGATCGCCCCGGACACGACGGGCCTGAATTTCTATCGCGCCGATCCGTCGCTGGCCGATTTGCTGCGCATCCATCTGCCGCAAAAGCTGTTCGATCATATCGATCCGCATCTCGACCGGCTCGGCGCGCTCGCGGGAGGTGCGCTCGACGACTGCGCGCGGCTTGCCGACAAGCACGGCCCGGTGCTGCATCCGCGCGACAAGTTCGGCCGCGACATCCAGTGGATCGAGTACCACCCCGCCTATCGGGAATTGGAGAAGGCGGCGTTCGGCGAATTCGGCATCCATGCGCTGTCGCATCGGCAGGGCATCATGGGCTGGCCCGACACCTATCCGGTGACGGCGAAGCACGCCTTCACCTTCCTGTTCAACCAGACCGAATTCGGCATGGGCTGTCCGATCAACGTCACCGACGGCGCGGCAAAACTGCTGTCGAAATTTGGCGAGCCGGCGCTGAAGGACAAATATCTCGATGGTCTGACGCAGACCGACATGGCGAAGCTGACCCAGGGCGGCCAGTTCATGACCGAGAAGGAAGGCGGCTCCGACGTCGGCACGCTGACCACGACGGCGGTGCAGGAGGGCGACCACTGGCGGCTTCATGGCGAGAAGTGGTTCTGCTCCAACGCCGACGCGCAGGTGGTGATGCTGCTGGCGCGTCCGCAAGGCGCGGGTCGCGGAACCAAGGGTGTCGGCCTGTTCCTGATGCCGCGCTGGCTCGATGACGGCACGCAGAACCACTATCGGATCGTCCGGCTCAAGGACAAGCTCGGCACGCGTTCGATGGCGTCGGGCGAAATCAAGCTCGACGGCGCGATCGCCTACGCGGTCGGCAAGCTCGACCGGGGCTTCGTGCAGATGGCCGAGATGGTCAACTCGTCGCGGCTGTCGAACGGCGTGAAGTCGACCGCGCTGATGCGCCGCGCCTATCACGACGCCATGACGGTGGCGCGCGGCCGCGTGGTGTTCGGCAGTCGCATCATCGATCTGCCGCTGGCGCGGCGGCAGTTGATGAAGATATTGCTCGCGACCGAGCAGGGATTGTCCCTGAGCTTCCTGACCGCCGATGCGCTCGATCGCGCCGAAGGCGGCAGTCAGGATGCCGCGGCGTTGTTGCGCATCCTGACGCCGACCCTGAAATTCCGCGCCACCCGCGATGCGCGCAAAGTCTGTGGCGACGCCATGGAGATGCGCGGCGGCGTCGGCTACATCGAGGAATTCGCGACTGCGCGGCTGTTGCGCGATTCCCATCTCGGATCGATCTGGGAAGGCACCGGAAACATTGTGGCGATCGACGCGCTGACCCGCGCGGTGGGGCGTCACGGCGCGGAAGCGGCGCTCGCCGCCGATCTGCATGCGCGGCTCGATGACAGCGCGGATGTGCCGCAGGCGTGGCGCGACCGGCTGCATGGCCTGACCGACCGTGCTGTCGCCTTTGCCCGCGAGGTCGCGAAGGGCGGCGGCAACGAGGCCGATGCGCGCCGCGCCACCAGCTTGCTCTATCAGGTTGCGAGCGCCGTCGCGTTCGCCTGGGAGGGCCATCGCATCCACGCCATGCGCGGCGACGCCCGGCGCATGCTGCTGTCGCGGCTGGTGGTCGATCACAGGGTGAGCGCGCAGGATCCGTTCCGGCTGACGGAAAATGCCGCGCAGCGCAAGATCGACCATCTCATGCTCGGCGACCGCGCCGCCTCGCTGGCGGAGGTTGGCGAATTGCTTGACGCGGCGTAGGCTTGGTCCGTCATTGCGGGGAGCGACAGCGACGAAGCAACCCGGCTCTTTTGGTTTTCCGGATTGCTTCGCTCGCAATGACGGTGTTGAACGACAATAACCCCGAGAGGAAACCCCGATGAAGGCCGCCGTCCTGCATGAAGTCAACCAGCCGCTCGTGATCGAGGACATCAGCGTGCCGAATCCCGGACCGCGCGAGGTGCTGATCCGCACCCGCGTCGCCGGTCTCTGTCACTCCGACCTGCATTTCATCGAAGGGCTGTACCCGCATCCGCTGCCGGCCGTGCTCGGCCATGAGTCCGCGGGCGTGGTCGAGAAGGTCGGCTCCGACGTCTCTTACGTGAAGCCGGGCGATCATGTCGTGACGTGCCTGTCGGTGTTCTGCGGCACCTGCGACAACTGCACGACGGGGCGACCCGTGCTGTGCACCGACACCACCGTGAAGATGCTGCCGGGCCAGTCGAACCGGCTGAGCTGGGGCCGCAAGGAAAAGCTGAACCAGTTTCTCAACCTGTCGTCGTTCGCCGAACAGATGCTGGTGCACGAGAACGCCATCGTCAAAATCCGCAAGGACATGCCGCTGGAACTGGCCGCGCTGATCGGCTGCGGCGTCATCACCGGCTATGGCGCGGTCGTCAACACCGCGAAAGTGCAGGCCGGCGAGAGCGTCGTCGTGATCGGCTGCGGCGGCGTCGGCATGGCCGCGATCAACGGCGCGGAGATCGCGGGGGCCGGCCGCATCATCGCGGTCGACACCAACCCGGCGAAACTGCAGTTGGCCACGAAACTTGGCGCGACCGATATCGTCGATCCCGGAAACGGCGACGTGGTGCAGCAGGTGCGCGACCTCACCGGCGGCGGCGTGCATCATTCCTTCGAGGTGCTTGGCCGCAAGGAAACCGCCGAGCAGGCATTCGCGATGCTGGCGCCCGGCGGCACCGCCACCATCGTCGGCATGATTCCGTTCGGCCAGAAGATCGAACTGCACGGCTTCGATTTCCTGCGCGAACGCCGGATTCAGGGCTCCTCCATGGGCTCGAACCACTTTCGCGTCGACATGCCGCGCCTCGTCGAGTTCTATATGCGCGGCAAGCTGCATCTGGAGGACTGGATTTCGGCGAAGCTGAAGCTGTCCGAAATCAACGAGGGCTTTGCCAACATGAAGGCCGGCAAGACCGTCCGCAGCGTCATCGTGTTCGATGCGTGATGATTTCCCTCCCCCTTGCGGGGAGGGGCGGCCTTGTGCCGTCGGTGCAGCGTCGGCCGCCGGGGCCATTCAAGCGGTACGGATCACAAATTCGTCAAGCCCCGGCGAAAGCGCTGCGATATGGCGCTTCGCGCGCATGGTTCGCGGTTTCCCGGGTGGACGCCCATCGCGTCGCGATCTACACCGCGCGGTAACTCGCGCCGCAGGGATCGCAGATGAAGCCGCATCGCCGAACAAACCTGAACGTTCTGATTCCCGCGTTCGCGGTCCTCGGCATGATGTTCGGCCTTGTCGCCTATGCGCCGACGCTCTATCGCGTGTTTTGCGGCGCGACCGGATATGGCGGCACGACGCAGCGGGCCTATTCGGACCCGGCCACGACGTCCGACCGGACCGTCGAGGTTGCCTTCGACAGCAACGTCGCGCCGGATTTGCCGTGGCGGTTCGCGCCGGAACAGCGTTCGGTGACCGTGCATCTCGGGGAACAGAAGCTGGTCTTCTTCACGGCCGAGAATCTCAGTAGCGAATCGATCGTCGCGCATGCGACGTTCAACGTCACGCCGGAGACAAGCGGCCTCTACTTCAACAAGATCCAGTGCTTCTGTTTCAACGAAGAGCGCCTCGATCCGCATCAGAAGGTCGAGATGCCCGTGGTGTTTTTCGTCGATCCCGCCTTCGGCAAGGATCCGGACAACGCCTATGTGGATACGATCACGCTGAGCTACACGCTGCTCCGTTCGGTCGACCCGGCGCAGAGCAAGAACCTGGCGCGCTTCCTGCCCGGCGCGGCGCCGGATGCGGTCCACGGCAAGCAGCTTTTCGCCGAGCGATGCACCGCGTGCCATGCGCTCGATTCCAACAAGGCGGGCCCGCGGCTCGGCGGGGTGATCGGCCGCAAGGCGGGCTCCGTTGCCGGCTATCATTATTCTCCGGCGCTCCGGAATGCCGGTCTCGTCTGGTCCAAGAGCGATCTGGATCGCTGGCTGACCGATCCGAAAAAATTCGTGCCGGGCGCGCGCATGCCGGTGCGCGTGCTCGACGCGCCGTCCCGTCACGACATCATCGCTTATCTCGAGGCGGCGGGCGAGACGCGCGGCGCGGGCGCGGCCTCGAATACGCATCCATCGCGCGGGGAATTCTAGAGCCGTTGATGGAAGCGCATCACCGTTTGATCGGTTTCAGTCGTCGAATCCCGGCGGCGGTACGAAGCCGCCGAATTCCCGCTCGATCAGTTCGGCGAGTTTGAGCGGCGTGCGATCCTCAAGCCACGGACCGACGATCTGCACGCCGATCGGCAGGCCGTCCGACGACAGCGCGAGGGGAATGGCGGTGGATGGCAGGCCGGGCAGGGTGGCGATGCCGGGCCACGCGAGTTGATCGCTGTAGGGATATTTTTTCCCGTCGATATCGATGGTGCGCGCTTCCTGCGGCTCGGAATGATCGTGCGGATAGGCCGGCGTCGGCATGACCGGGCAGATCACCGCGTCGAACGTCTTGAACAGGTCGCGCCACTGCGCGCGCAAGCGCGTGCGGCCGCCATCGGCGATCACCCAGTCGCGATGGCTGAGCGCGACGCCGCGCAGCCGCTCGGCGCCGAGGCTGATGTTGTTCGGATCGAGCTGCGCGGCGGCCTGTTTCGCGCCTTCATAGATCTCGGGCGCGAAGGTGGCGGAAAGGAACGACAGCAGCATCCGCATATACAGGCGCGACGACGCGGCGAAATCCGGCAGCAGCGGACTTTTGCGCGTCACGCTGACGCCGGCCTTGGTCAGCTTCGCCGCGAGATCGTTGAGCGCGCCGCGCACTTCCGTGTTCGTGGGCAGCACCGGATCGGTGTCGATCAGCAATACGCGGAAATCCTTCAGCGCCGTGTGGCGCGCCGCCGGCAGCGCGAGTTTGTAGCCGACGCCGTCCTCGATGGGATCGGGCCCGGCGATGACGTCGAGCAGCACCGCGAGATCGGCGGCGCCGCGCGCCATCGGGCCGATCACGCTGAGGTCGCGGTTGAACGGCAGCGGCGGCAAGGGCGGGGCGACATGGCCGCGGTTGGCGCAGAGATTGTAGGTCGGCTTGTGGGCATAGATGCCGCAATGAAACGCCGGCACGCGCAGCGAACCGCCGATGTCCGATCCGAGCGACAGCGGGCCGTACCCGGCCGCGAGCGCGGCGGACGATCCGCCGGAGGAGCCGCCCGGCGTGCGGCCGAGATTGAACGGATTGTTGGTGGTGCCGTAAATCTCGTTGTAGCTCTGCCAGTCGGCCAGCGCGACCGGCACGTTGGTCTTGGCGAGGATGACGCCGCCGGCGTCCTTGACGCGCGCAATCGACAGCGCGTCCTCGGTCGGCCGAAAATCCTTCTGCGGCGGAAAGCCGAACGTCGTCGGCAGGCCGGCGACGTTGTAGGATTCCTTCACCGTCATGGGAATGCCGAGCAGCGGCCGGGTCTCGCCGCGCGCCAGCGCCGCGTCGGCCTCCCTCGCGGCTTTCAACCCGCGCTCGAAATCGCGCACGCAGACGGCGTTGATCCTGGCGTCGTGCCGCTCGATGCGGCCGATGACGTCCTGCGCCAGTTCGACCGCGGAGACCTTCCTTGCCTTCAGCGCCGCGGTCGCCTCGGTGGCGGTCTTGAAACTCCATTCGGATTTGGCCAAGGCGTCTCTCCCTTTTTCTTGCGGCGGCGACGATGCGCGGTTCCGCGAACGTCCGCAAGCCGGTCAGGCCGTCGCCTCGCGCAGGAAATCCAGCAGCAGGCGGCCGACATGCGCCGGTTGCTCCTGCTGCACCCAGTGCCCCGCGCCGTCGATCAGATGACAGCCGATCATGCGGGTGCAGGCTTTCGTCTGCATCGCCTCGAACACGCCGGGCCGCTGCCAGGTGCCCCAGTCCTGCTTGCCCGCGATGAAGCAGGAGGGCACGTCGATGGTGCGGCCGGAAAACAATTCGAGCTCGGCGTTGAACGCGCCCGTGGTGCCGCAGCGATACCATTGCAGCCCGCCCTGGAAACCGGTGCGGGTGTATTCGCCGCTGTAGACCGCGAGTTCGCGATCCGGCAGCCATTGGTTCGCGGCGATTTCGGTTGCGGATGGCATCACTTCGGCGACGGTCTCCGCCATGCCCTTGTCGAGGTCCATCACGTAATAGGTCGGCAGCTTCGCCAGTTCCTCCGCGCTCCAGGCCTTCAGCGGACAGGGCGCGTTGGCTTTCCAGTCGGCGCTCTTGTGATGATAGTACGCGCGCAGGAAATCGTGCACGCCCTGCGCCGCCCGATGCATGTTGGCGTTGGCGCCGCGCGTCGCGTAGTACCACTGATAATGCCGGCGCGGCCGCGGCAGCGCGGCGAGATCGCGATGCACGGGGTCGTCGGCAATCGTAGCGGCTTGGTCGGCCGTGTCGAACGGCAAGGGCGGCGGTCCCGCGAACGGCGCGCTCATCATCGCAACCGCGCGAAACACATCGGGCCGCACCAGCGCGCACCACGCCGCGACCGGCGAGCCGAAATCGTGGCCGACCACGGCATCGACATGGCGATAGCCGAACGCCGACACCAGTCCGGCCGCGTCGCGCACCAGATTGAGCAGGCGAAACTGCGAGAGATCGCCGTCATAGCTTGGATCCCAGCCGGTGGTGCGGCCATAGCCGCGCTGGTCCGGCGCGATGACGCGGTAGCCGGCGGCGGCGAGCCGCGGCATCACCTTGCGCCAGCTATAGGCCAGTTCGGGAAAGCCGTGCAGCAGCAGCACGCACGGCCGGCCCTTGGTCTCGAAGCCTGCTTCGAGCACGTGCATGCGCAGGCCGTTGACGCCGTCGACGAAGCGCGAGCGGACGCCGGCGGGAAGGACATCGGCGCCGAGAGGTGAAGGTGTCTCGCTCATGGTGATGCTTTCGCGATGGCGTGGAAGAAGGTGCCGGTGACGTTGCCGCGACGTCCGCCACGCTCGGTTACGGGCTGCCCCTGCGCGTCGGTGAGGTCCGCGAACGGATCATCATGCCCCGCCGCGATGAGGCTCGCATAGTGGAATTCGTGGCCGCGCATCCGCGTGCCGGCCGCGCCGAGCGGACCGTCTGCGCGCAACCGCGCCTCGCGATAGCCGAGATGCAGCTTGCGCTGTCTAAAACTGGTGGCGTGGCCGAGCAGGCCGGTCATGGCGTGGGTTGCGCCGTCGGCATCCTCGAGGCTTTTGCCCAGCACCATGTAGCCGCCGCACTCGCCGTGAACCGGACGGGTCGCGGCGAAACGGATGAGGCCGTCGCGAAAGCGATGGGCCGCCGCGAGTGCGCCCGCATGCAATTCCGGATAGCCGCCGGGCAGCCAGCAGGCGTCGCAACCGTCAGGCGGCGCGTCGTTCGCGAGCGGCGAGAACGCGAAGATCTCCGCGCCGGCCGCGCGCCAGCCGTTCACGAGATGCGGATAGACGAAGCTGAAGGCCGCATCCTGCGCCAGCGCGACGCGCTGCCCCGGCGGCGGCAATACGGGGGACGTGCTGTCCGCGGGTATCGCGAGCGGCGACGCAAGCGCCGCGATCGCGTCGAGGCCGCAATGCGCTTCGACCGTATCGGCGAGTTGTGCGAGCCGCGCCGTGAGGTCGCCGTGTTCGCCCGCCTGCACCAGTCCGAGGTGGCGCTCCGGCAGCATCAGCGTTGCGTCGCGCGGGATCGCGCCGACCACGGGTATCCCCAGCCGGGCGATGGCATCGCCGGCGAGGCGTGCATGGCGCTGGCTGCCGACCTTGTTCAGGATCACGGCCGCGATGCGCACCGCCGGATCGTGCGTCATGAAGCCGCGCACGACCGCCGCCGCCGACTGCGCTTGCGCTGCGACATCCAGCACCAGCAGCACCGGCAGCCGGTAACGCGCGACGAGATCGGAGGCGGCGCCGGTACGGCCCGTTTCGCCCTCGACGCCGTCGAACAGACCCATCGCGCCTTCGACGACGACGATATCGGCGTTGCTGCTGGTTGCAACGGTCAGTGCATCGAGCAGGTCCGGAGGCATTGCCCAGCTATCGAGGTTGACGCCGGCATGCCCGGTCGCGGCGGTGTGAAACGCCGGATCGATGAAATCCGGTCCGGCCTTGGCCGCGCGCACCCGAACGCCGTGCCGCCTCAGGGCGGCGAGCAGGCCCAGCGTCACCGTGGTTTTTCCGGAGCCGGAGCGCGGCGCCGCAACCAGAATGCCGCGTCCGGTCATCGTCCGAGCCCGGTTGTCTTGAGTACGATACTGGACACAGCAGCGAACCGCATCATGCCACGTTTCTTCCCGCACAAGTCATGGAGAAGTCAAATGGCAATCGACGGCGAGGAACAGGGCAACCCGCTCGTCTCACGCCTTCTTCGGCCAATACCTGTCGCGCAGGTGGCGCTTGACCAGCTTGCCGGTGGGCGTGCGCGGCAGTTCGGCCTCGAAGTCGATGCTCTTGGGGCACTTGATCGGCGACAGATGCCGGCGGCAGAACACGATCAGTTCGTTCTCCAGCGCCTTGCCGGCCTTCGCCATGTCGTTCGGCTGGACGACGGCCTTGACCTCTTCGCCCATCTCCTCGTTCGGCACGCCGAACACCGCGACGTCGGCGACGGCGGGATGACGGATCAGCACGTCCTCGGTCTCCTGCGGGTAGATGTTCACGCCGCCCGAGATAATCATGTAGGACTTGCGGTCGGTGAGGTAGAGAAAGCCTTCGCCGTCGACATAGCCGACGTCGCCGAGCGTCGACCAGCCCTTGTCGTTGTAGGCGCGCTTCGTCTTGTCGGGATCGTTGTGATAGGTGAACACCGGCGCGTCGGCGAAATACACGGTGCCGATTTCCCCGGTCGGCCGCTCGTTGCCGTCCTCGTCCAGAATTTTCAGTTTGCCGACCACGGCCTTGCCGACGGTGCCGCGATGGCCGAGCCACTGGTGCGAATCCGAGACGGTGACGCCGTTGCCCTCGGACCCGGCGTAATACTCGATCAGGATCGGTCCCCACCATTCGATCATCTTCGCCTTGACCTCGACCGGGCAGGGCGCGGCGGCGTGGATCGCGCCCTTCAGCGAGGACACGTCGTATGTCTCGCGCACCTCGTCGGGCAGTTTCAGCATCCGCACGAACATGGTCGGCACGAGCTGCGATTGCGTGATCTTGTGTTTTTCCACCTGCCGCAGGAAGTCCTCGGCGTCGAAGTGCTCCATGATGACGACGGTGCCGCCGAGCGTGATCGCCATCATGCTGAAGCGTAGGGGCGCGGCGTGATAGAGCGGCGCGGGCGACAGGTAGATGCTGTCGGCGTTCATCCCGCACATGGTCGAACACAGCAGTTTCAGGAAGGCGTTGGGCTGGTCGATCGGCGTGCCCTCGAAAGCCTTCTTGATGCCCTTGGGACGGCCGGTGGTGCCGGACGAGTAGAGCATGTCGTAGCCCGCGACCTCATCGGCGATCGGCGTCTTGGGCTGGGCGCGTTCGGCTTCCCTGACCCAGGAGCGAAAGCCGGGCAGCGGCTCATCCGTCATGTAGAACAGGGGAGCATCCGGCGCGTCGCTGAGCAGTCCCTTGATCTGGTCGGCGCATTTCGGCGTCGTGATGACGACTTTCGCGCCGCAATCCTTCACGATGTAGTCGATCTCGTCCTGCGTCAGGTAGCGGCTGATCGCGGTGTAGTAGAGTCCGGCGCGCTGCGCGGCCCAGCAGATCTCCATGAACGCCAGCCGGTTCTCCATCAGCAGCGCGATGTGATCGCCGGCCTTGAGGCCCAGCGAACGGAACAGGTGCGCGCCCTGGTTGGAGAGTTCGTCGAGTTCGCGATAGGTGATGGCCTTGCCGGTGCCGGCCATCCGGTAGGCGATCTTGTCGGGATTTGTTCTGGCGTGAATCGACGGATGGGTCACACGAAAATCCTTGGGCGTTTCCTGATCGAATGTGCCGGCGGGTTTTCCCGCTCTGGCTTGTTTCCCTCTCCCCGCAAACGGGGAGAGGGAAAAGGGTTTACAGCCGCTCCACGATGGTCACGTTGGCCATGCCGCCGCCCTCGCACATGGTCTGCAGGCCGTAACGCTTGTTGGTCTGCTTGAGCGCATGCACCAGCGTCGTCATCAGCTTGGTGCCGGAGCCTCCGAGCGGGTGCCCGAGCGCGATGGCGCCGCCGTTGACGTTGAGACGCGCCGGATCGGCGCCGGTGGTTTTCAGCCACGCGGTCGGCACCGAGGCGAAGGCCTCGTTGACCTCGAACAGGTCGATATCGCCGATGCTCATGCCGGCCTTCTTCAGCGCCCGTTCGGTGGCGGGCAGCGGCGCTTCCAGCATGATGACGGGATCGCCGCCGATCATGGTCATGTGGTGGATGCGCGCCATCGGCTTGACGCCGAGCGCCTTCAGACCCTTCTCGTTCACCACCATGACGCCCGACGCGCCGTCGCAGATCTGGCTGGCGCTGGCGGCGGTGAGCCGGCCGCCGTTCTCGTTGATGAGCTTGACGCCCTTGATGCCGTCGAGCGAGGCATCGAAGCGGATGCCTTCGTCGATATGATGGGTGTCGGTCGAGCCGTCGGCGCGGGTGATCGTGAGCGGCACGATCTCGTCCTTGAACTTGCCGGCCTGCGTCGCCGCGATCGCCTTCTGGTGGCTGTTGTAGGAGAATTCGTCGAGCTCGTCCTTCGACAGGTCGTATTTCCTCGCCATCATCTCCGCGCCGGTGAACTGGCTGAACTGGATGTTCGGATAGCGCCGCTCCATGTTCGGGCTCTTGTAGGTGCCGAGCCCGGCCTTGGCGGCGAGAATGCTCGGCGTGCCCATCGGCACCCGCGTCATGCTCTCGACGCCGGCGGCGATCACGATGTCCATGCTGCCCGCCATCACCGCCTGCGCGGCGAAGTGCAGCGCCTGCTGCGACGAGCCGCACTGGCGGTCGATCGAGGTGGCGGGCACGCTTTCCGGCAGCTTCGAGGCCAGCACCGCGTTGCGCGCGATGTTGACGCCCTGCTCGCCGGCCTGGCCGACGCAGCCCATGATGACGTCCTCGACCTGCGCGGGATCGGCGCCTGACCGTTCGACCAGCGCATCCAGCACCGAGGCGGCGAGATCGGCCGGATGCCATCCGGCGAGACGGCCGCCCTTGCGCCCTCCGGCAGTGCGTGCGGCGGCGACGATATAGGCTTCGGCCATGTCAGATCTCCCGTGGTGCGATTGGCTGCGCGACGATCGCCGGAATTTAAGAGGCGGTGCAGGATTTAGTCAATCAATCAATTAACTCTTGAGTGCTGCGGGATCATGCGCTTATCTGGCGGCATGGCTCCGCATCTGAATACCAGCGCCGCGACCCGCGCGCCGCCGAAAAGTTCGACGGCAGAGAAACTGCTGGCGGCGGCGGGCGAACTGATGATCGCGCGCAATTCGCCCGACGTGTCCCTGAGCGAGATCGCGCAGCAGTCCGGCGTCAACGCGGCGCTCGTCAAATATCATTTCGGCAACAAGGACGGCTTGCTGCTGGCGTTGCTGGCGCGCGACGCCGCCACCGAGATGACCCATCTCGATTACCTGATGGCGCAGCCGATCACGCCGACCGCCAAGCTGAAATTGCATATCGCCGGGATCGTCAAGGCGTACCACCGCTCGCCCTACATGAACCGGCTGATTCATTATCTCCTGCACGAGAGCAGCGGCGAGGCGGCCGATGAGGTGTCGAAATTCTTCATCCGCCCGCTGCTCGAGTTTCATCGCCGCCTGCTCGCGGAAGGCGTCGCGGCGGGCGAATTCCGCGAAATCGATCCGGTGCTGTTCTACACGAGCCTGATCGGGGCCTGCGATCACCTGTTCTCTGGGCGAAACGCGATGGCGCGCGCGGTCGGCATCGGTCCCGTCACCGACGAGGTCTGCCGCGCCTACATCGCGCATATCGAGGCCTTGACGCTCGCCGGCATGCTGAAACCATCCGCTTCATCGAAGGCCAGGGCGAAGAACTGAGGAAACCGGCCGGGTCACGATCCGGCGACATTTCAGGAAACGCGTAAGGGAGATAACGCACCATGCAGTTGAAGGATGTTGCCGTATTCATTACCGGTGGCGGCTCGGGTCTCGGCGCCGCGACGGCGCGCGCGATGGCCGCGAAGGGCGCCAGGGTCGCTGTGTTCGACCAGCACAAGGAGAACGCCGAGAAGGTCGCCGCCGAGGTGAAGGGCGTCGCCACCGTCGGCGACGTCACCGACGAAGAGCAGGTCAAGGCGGCGATCGCGAAGGCGGAAGCCGCGCACGGCACCGCGCGCGTGCTGATGAACTGCGCCGGCATCGGCGGCTCGCAGCGCATCATCGGCAAGGACGGCACCTATCCGCTGGCGAAGTTCGCGCGCATCGTCAACGTCAACCTGATCGGCACTTTCAACGTGCTGCGGCTGTTCTCGGAGCGGCTGGTGCCGGCGGCGCCGGTCGGCGAGGAACGCGGTGTCATCGTCAACACCGCCTCGGTCGCGGCCTATGAAGGCCAGATCGGCCAGATCGCCTACGCGGCGTCGAAGGGCGGCGTGGTCGGCCTGACCATTCCGGCGGCGCGCGATCTCGCCCAGCACAAGATTCGCGTCAACACCATCGCGCCCGGCCTGTTCCTGACGCCGCTGCTGATGGGGTTGAACGAGGAAGCGCGCAAGAGCCTCGGCGCGCAGGTGCCGCATCCGGCGCGCCTCGGCGATGCCAGCGAATATGGCGCGCTCGCGGTGCACATCGTCGAGAACCCGATGCTGAACGGCGAGACCATCCGTCTCGACGGCGCGATCCGCATGGCGCCGCGCTGACAGGCGCGGTCATGAGCCCGCTGCTGATAGAGCACAAAGACGGGGTCGATTGGGTCACGCTCAATCGGCCCGACAGCCTGAATGCGCTCGATCCCGCGCTGATCGATGCGCTGAATACGTATTTCAGCGGTCTCTACCGCAACCGCGACACCCGCGTCGTCGTGCTGAAGGGCGCGGGTGCGAATTTCTGCGCCGGGCTCGACCTCAAGCATGCGATGGCGCGCCGCGCCGGGCAGCAGGAGCCGCCCGGCGTGACGGAGTCGCTGGATTCGCAGCGGCGCATCGCCGACATCGTGATGGCGATGCGGCGCTGTCCGCAGCCGATCGTCGCGCTGGTGCAGGGCGCGGCGGCCGGCGGCGGCTTCGCGCTGGCGCTCGCGGCGGATATCCGCATCGCGACGAAATCGGCGCGGATGAACTGCGCCTTCATCAGGCTCGGCCTCGGCGGCTGCGATATCGGCACGAGTTACTTTTTGACGCGTCTCGTCGGCGTGTCGGTGGCGTCGGAACTCATTCTCACGGGCCGCTTCATCGGCGCGGAACGCGCGCTTGCGGTGGGCCTTGTGTCGGAACTGGTGGACGAGGGCGGCCTCGATGCCGCCGCCGAGCCTTTTGTCGATGCCATGATGACGGCATCGCCGGTGGGGCTCAGGTTGTCCAAGGAATGCCTCAACATGGCGGTCGATGCCGGTTCGCTCGAATCCGTCATCGCCATGGAGGATCGGAACCAGGTGTTGTGCAGCCGGTCGGACGAATTCAACGAAGGCATTCGCGCCTTTCTGGAGAAGCGAAAGCCTGTTTATATCAAACGCTGAAACACGGTCCGAAAGAGACCCTGAATGCGCGCGGGAGAAACGAGATGAGCGGCAATGCGGCGGAGGCGATCGGTAAGCCCGCCTTTCGCAAGATCGACTGGCTGACGCGCGACATCGACGTCGAGCGCCGTCCCGACGGCGTCATCGTCATGAAGTCGCGCATTCCGCTCAACGCCTACGAGCCGCATATCCCGGCGCCGCTGGCCAAATGGGCGAAGGAGCGTCCCGACGTCACCTGGCTTGCACAACGCGGCGGACCGCGGCGCGAATGGCGCAAGGTCGGTTACGCCGAGGCCAAGCGCACCGTGGATGCGCTGACGCAGGGCATTCTGGATCTCAAGCTGCCGGAGGGACGTCCCGTTGCGATCCTGTCCGGCAATTCCATCGAGCATGCGATGATGACGCTGGCGGCGATGCAGGCGCGCGTTCCCGTGGCGCCGGTCTCTCCGGCCTATTCGCTGATGAGCCAGGATCACGCCAAGCTGAAATACCTGTTCGGCCTCGTGAAGCCCGCGCTGGTCGTCGTGCAGGATGGCCCGAGCTTCGCGAAGGCGCTGAGCGCCCTCGATCTTCGGGACATCCCGGTGGTGCATGTCGCGCGACCGGCCGACGGAATCAAAAGCATCGCCTATGCCGATCTTGCGGCGACGCCGGTCACGGCGGATGTGGCAGAATCGATTTCAAGGATCACGCCGGATACGGTCGGAAAATTGCTGTTCACGTCGGGATCGACCGGCATGCCGAAAGCCGTCATCAACACCCAGCGCATGATGTGCGCCAACGCGGCGATGATGATGCAGACCCGGCCGCGCAAGGCCGACGGCCCGCTGCCGATCTATCTCGACTGGATGCCGTGGAATCACACCATGGGCGGCAACGCGCTGTTCAATCCGTTGCTGATCGAGGGCGGCACGCTCTATATCGACGACGGGCGGCCGGTGCCGGGCCAGTTCGAGGAAACGCTGAAGAACCTGCGCGAGATTTCGCCGACCTATTACGCCAACGCGCCGGTGGGTTACGCCGTGCTGGCGGCGGCGATGGAGAAGGACGACGCGCTGTGCCGCAGCTTCTTCAAGAACCTCGCGCTGATGGCCTATGGCGGCGCGCGGCTGCCGGACGATCTCTACGACCGGATGCAGGCGCTCGCGGTGCGCGCCACCGGCGAGCGCATCGTGTTCTATACCGGATGGGGATCGACCGAGACCGCGCCAACCTCGACGGGCACCTATTGGGACACCGAGCGCGTCGGCCTGATCGGCCTGCCGTTCCCGGGCGTCGAGCTGAAATTGGTTCCGGCGGGACCGAAGTATGAAATCCGGGTGCGCGGCATCAACGTCACGCCCGGGTATCACGGTCAGCCCGACCTCACGGCGGCTGCGTTCGACGACGAAGGCTTTTACAGGATCGGTGACGCCGCGACATTCGTGGACGACGGCGATCCCGTGCAGGGCCTGATCTTCGCCGGCCGCGTCGTTGAAGATTTCAAGCTGACGACGGGAACGTTCGTGCAGGTCGGTCCGCTGCGCACCGACGCCATCGCTGCCGCGACGCCGGTGATTCACGATGCGCTGGTGGCCGGGCAGGATCGTCCGTTCGTCGGGCTGTTGGCGTGGCCCAACCTGCATGCGTGCCGTCAGATCATGAACGCTCCCGAGGCCGGCTTCGATGAGGCTGTGAAGCATCCGGCGGTGCTGGCCGGTCTGCGCAGGGGCCTTGAAGCGCATAACGCCGCCTGCAACGGCGCCAGCAGCACGCGCATCGCGCGCGTCATGCTGATGGCCGAGCCGCCGTCGATCGACGGCAACGAACTCACCGACAAGGGCTACATCAACCAGCGCGCCGGACTCGACCGCCGCGCCGGCCTGGTGGAGCGGCTGTATGCCGATCCGCCGGGCGAGGACGTGCTGGTGCTGAGGTGAATGGAATTCGTCATTGCGAGCGTAGCGAAGCAATCCAGGGTGAATGGAAAAGAATCTGGATTTCTTCGTCGCTCATGCTTCTCGCAATGACAACGTAAGAACGAGGGAAGGCTAACCATGAACTTCGATTTCTCCGACGATCAAAAACAGCTCCGCGACGAAGCGCGAAAATTCCTCACCGAGAAATGCCCGCCCAAGGCGGTGCGCGCCGTGCTCGACGGCAACGCGGATTACGACCGCGATCTCTGGAAGGGGCTCGCGGACATGGGCTTCCTCGGCGTCGCGATCCCCGAGGATTTCGGCGGCGCGGGCGCGGGCCATCTTGAGTTGTGCGTGCTGGCGGAGGAGATGGGCCGCGCGCTGGCGCCGGTGCCGTTCTCCTCCACGGTGTATCTCGCCGCCGAAGCCCTGATGATCGCCGGCAGCGACGCGCAGAAGCGGAAGTGGCTGCCGAGGATCGCGCAGGGAGAAGCCATCGGCACGCTGGCGCTGTTCGAGGGGCCGGGCAATCCGTCGCCCAAGGCGATCGGGTTGACCGCCTCGAACGGCGTGTTGAATGGCGTCAAGAAGCCGGTCGCGGACGGCGCCGTCGCCGATTTCGCCATCGTCGCCGCGCGAAACGGCTCGAACGGCCGCGACAGCGACATCGCGCTCCACCTGGTCGATCTCAAGGACGGCGGCGTCGAGGCGAAGGTGCTGACCGGCATCGATCCGACGCGGCAGCAGGCGGCGCTCACCTTCAGGAACTGCAAGGCCGAACCGCTCGGCGCGGCAAACGAGGGCTGGAGCATTCTGACGCGCGTGCTGGATCGCGCCGCGGTGCTGGTGGCGTTCGAGCAGGTCGGCGGCGCCGACCGCGCGCTGGAGATGGGCCGCGACTATGCGCTGGATCGCATTGCCTTCGGCCGGCCGATCGGATCGTTCCAGGCGGTCAAGCATATCCTTGCCGACATGTATGTGTCGGCGACGCTGGCGCGCTCCAACTGCTACTACGGTGCGTGGGCGCTTTCGACCGATGCGGGCGAGCTCGGCGAAGCCGCCGCCGCCGCGCGCGTCAGCGCCACGCAGGCGTTCCAGCATTGCGCCAAGAACAACATCCAGGTCCATGGCGGCATGGGTTTCACCTGGGAGTTCGACTGCCACATGTACTACCGCCGCGCCAACGCGCTGGCGCTCGGCCTCGGCAGCCTGTCGTACTGGGAAGACCAGTTGATCGACCGCATGCGCAAGCGGAACGCGGCGTGAGATCGAAGGGCGCATTCCATGAACTTCGATGACACCCCGCAGGAGGCCGCGTTTCGCGCCGAGGCGAAAGCCTGGATCGCTGCGAATGCGCCGAGACAATATGAAGACGAGTTGAGGAAAGCCTCGCTCGGCCGTGTGCAACTCAAGGGCGCGAACATCCTCGAGGTCGCAAAAGCCTGGCAGAAGACAAAGGCGGATGCCGGTTGGGCCTGCCTGCACTGGCCGAAGGAATACGGCGGCCGCGGCTCGTCGCCGATCGAGCGCGTGATCTGGCAACAGGAGGAGGGCGCGTTCGGCAAGCTCTCGGGGCTTTTCATCATCGGCCACGGCATGTGCGGGCCGACCATGATGGCGTTCGCGAACGAGGATCACAAACGGGCGTACCTGCCGCCGCTCGCCTCCGGCGAAAAGGTCTGGTGTCAGTTGTTCTCCGAGCCGGCCGGTGGCTCCGACGTCGCGGGCCTGCGCACGCGCGCCGAGAGGAAGGGCGACAACTGGATCATCAACGGCCAGAAGATCTGGACGTCCGGCGCGCATTATTCCGACTACGGCATTTTGCTGACGCGCACCGATCCCAATGTGCCCAAGCACAAGGGCCTCACCATGTTCTTCCTCGACATGAGGTCGCCGGGTGTGGAGGTGAAGCCGATCAGGCAGGCCAGCGGGCAGTCGGATTTCAACGAGGTGTTTTTCACCGACGTGGCGATCCCCGATCACCAGCGGCTCGGCGAGGTCAACGACGGCTGGAACGTGTCGCTGACGACGCTGATGAACGAGCGCATGTCGATCGGCGCCGGCGTCTCGACCGGCTTTCCCGAGCTGTTCGATTATTGCAGCGGCCTGATGCTGGAAAACGGCCCCGCGATCGAGGATCGCGGCGTCCGTTCCCGGCTCGCGAACTATGCGGTGAAGGCCAGCGGTCTGCGCTATACGAGTCTGCGCGCCATTTCCGCGTTGTCGAAGGGCGAGCGGCCGGGGCCGGAAAACTCCATCGGCAAGCTGGTGGCGGGCTCCATGATCCAGGAGGTCGCGATGTATGCGCTGGATTTGCAGGGCGCGGCCGGCGTGCTCGGCGGTCCGGAGGATGCGGACGCCGCCGGAAAATTCCAGGCGATGCTGATGCGGGCGCCCGGCACCCGCGTCGAGGGCGGCACCGACGAGATCATGCGCAACATCATCGCCGAGCGCGTGCTTGGCCTGCCCGGCGACATCCGGGTCGACAAGGACGTGCCGTTCAACCAGATTCCGACCAAAGGGCGGTGAGACATCGTTTCCTTGCTTCCCTCTCCCACAAGGGGAGAGGGAAGAGGCGCGGCGATACGGACGAGAGAGGACAGACATCATGAATTTCGACGATACCCCGCAGGAGGCCGCGTTCCGCGCCGAGGCCCGCAAGTGGGTCGAGGCCAATGCGCCGAAGGATCTGCACGACGAACTATCGCAGTCCTCGCTCGGCCGCATCCGGCTGAAGAACAGGGACATGGTCGAGGTCGGCAAGGCCTGGCAGAAGAAGAAGGCGGACGCCGGATGGGCCTGCCTGTCATGGCCGAAGGAATATGGCGGGCGCGGCGCGTCGCCCATTGAGAAAGTGATCTGGCAGCAGGAGGAGGGCGTCTACGGCAAGCTGACCCAGCCGTTCCAGATCGGCGAGGGCATGTGCGGCCCGACCGTGATGGCGTTCGGCAGCGAAGCCAGCAAGCGCGAGCGCCTGCCGAAGCTGGCCTCCGGCGAGGAAATCTGGTGCCAGTTGTTTTCCGAGCCCGCGGGCGGCTCCGACGTCGCGGGCCTGCGCACCCGCGCGGAGAAAAAAGGCGGCAACTGGATCGTCAACGGCCAGAAGATCTGGACCTCGGGCGCGCATTATTCCGACTGGGGCCTGCTCATTACCCGCACCGATCCGAACGTGCCCAAGCACCAGGGCCTCACCATGTTCTTTCTCGACATGAAGAGTCCCGGCGTCGAGGTGAAGCCGATCAAGCAGGCCAACGGCATGCAGGAGTTCAACGAGGTGTTCTTCACCGACGTGACAATTCCGGACAGCCAGCGGCTGGGCGCGGTCGGCGACGGCTGGAACGTGTCGCTGACCACGCTGATGAACGAGCGCGCCTCGATCGGCGCGCGGCTCGCGACCGGCCTGCCCGAGGTGTTCGCATATTGTGCCGACCTGATGACCGACGACGGTCCGGCGATCGACAATCCGGCGGTCCGCTCAAAACTCGCGGAATGGGCGGTGAAGAACAACGGTCTCAAATATACCAGCTATCGCACCATGTCGGCGCTGTCGAAGGGCGAGCGGCCGGGACCGGAAAATTCCATCGGCAAGCTGGTGTCGGGTTCGATGCTGCAGGACATCGCGACGTTCGCGATGGACCTGCAGGGCGCGGCCGGCGCGCTCGCCGGCAACGATGCCGACGTGGCCGGCCAGTTCCAGGCCATGCTGATGTCGTCGCCGTCGATGCGTATCGCGGGCGGCACCGACGAAATTTTGCGCAACATCATCGCCGAGCGCGTGCTGGGCCTGCCCGGCGATATCCGGGTCGACAAGGACGTGCCGTTCAACAAGATTCCGACCAGGGGACGGTGAGGCGCGACGGGGGGCTTGTGTCTCTTGCGTCCCTCTCCCACAAGGGGCAAGGGAAAGAAAGTCCGCCCGAGGAACCCATGACCGACAACAAAACCCGCATCGCCGTTCTCGACGAGTTGCTCAACGAGCGCTACTCCGTGCGCGCGTTCAAGCCCGACCCGGTGCCGCGCGACACCATCGCGCATATCCTGCGCACCGCGCAGCGCACCGCGTCCTGGTGCAACAGCCAGCCGTGGCAAGTGCTGATCGTCAGCGGCGAGGCCAGGGAGACGTTCCGCAAGCTGATCTATGCCGAGGCCGCGACCGGCAAGGACAATCACGATTTTCCGCCGCCGCGCGAATATCTCGGGGTCTATCTCGACCGCCGCCGCGAGAGCGGTTTTCAGCTTTACAACACCCTCGGCATCGCGCGCGGCGACAAGGCGGCTTACGCAAAACAGGCGCTGGAGAATTACAATTTCTTCGGCGCGCCGCATGTCGCCATCATTCATTCCACTGAAGCGCTTGGCGTCTACGGCGCGGTGGATTGCGGCGCCTATGTCGGCAATTTCATGCTGGCGGCGCAGGCGCTCGGTCTCGGCACCATTCCGCAGGCGGCGCTGGCGCGGCAGTCCGGATTGATCCGACGCCATTTCGGCCTCGGCGACGATCGCCGCGTGGTCTGCGGCATTTCATTCGGCTACGCCGATCACGCTCACAAGGTGAACAGCTATCGCACTTCGCGCGCGAGCGTGGACGAGACCGCAACATTCGTGGAGTGAGGCCTACCCTCCCCTGGAGGGGGAGGGTCGGCTCGCATCGCGCGAAGCAAGATGCGAGACGGGGTGGGGTGTGGTGGAGATCCATGTTCACCCCACCCCGCCGCTCATTTCATTCGCGTCGACCCTCCCCCTCCAGGGGAGGGTAAGATCATTCAAAACCGCGGCGCGCGCTTTTCCTTGAACGCCGCGACGCCTTCCCTGATTTCGTCGCCGCGCATGCTGTCGCGGGCGCGGCGGTCGGCGGCGGCCTCGTCCAGTTTGCCGTGAGCGAAATCGTTGATGGTCTGCTTCATGCCGCGCATCGCCGCCGGCGCGTTGCCGGCGAGAGTCGCGGCCAGCGCATCGACCTCGCGGTCGAGCAGGTCGGCGGACGCGATGCCGGTGAGATAGCCGATCCGCAGCATGTCCTGCGCGTCGATTTTTTGCGCGGTGAGAAACAGCTTCTTGGCGTTGTCGACGCCGAGCCGGGCGACATAGCGTTTGATGCCGCTCGTGTAATAGTGCAGTCCGAGCCGCGCCGCCGGCATGAACATCTCGCAGGTGTCGACGCCGATGCGGAAATCGCAGGCCAGCGCCAGATCGGTCGCCCCGCCGTAGACGCCGCCGTTGAGCCGGCAGATCGTCGGCAGCGCGAGGTCTTCGAGCCGGTTGGCGACCACCTCGAAAGCGGACCCCGCACTTTCCTCGTCGGGTTTGGAGGTCGCGCGCTCCGCGAGGTTGCCGAGATCGAAGCCGGCGCTGAACGCGCGGCCGGTCCCGGTCAGCACCAGCACCCGGATCGCCGGATCGGCCTCGATCCGGCCGAACAGGCCGAGAAGCGCCGCGAGATCGTCCGGCTGCAGCCGGTTGAGATGTCTCGGCCGGTTCAGCCGTATGGTTGCGCGCGGGCCGTCGATCTGAAGGATCGGCGTCGAAGCCGCGTCGGTTGGGTCCGGCATGGTGTCTCCTGGGAATGGGTGTTGCGGCGGCGAGGGCGCCGGTCAGGTGTTGTCCAGTTCGCGCCGTCAGGCCCCGGCGTCAATGGTCCCGAACTGGCGGAATTTTTCGCGGGAGATAGGATATAGTTCCGTATAATGCCTGTTGCCTTCCCCGTATATCGCGGCGATGCCGGCCTCGCGGCCGGCATCCGTGATCGGGACGGCCCGAGAGATCGCCGCGAACGTCGTTCACCCCGGGAAATTGGCTGGATCGCTATGGACACATCACATTTGGCCGAGCACATCGGCGCCGCGGGCAGTCTGGCCGCTTCCGTCTTCGTGGTCGCCACCTACACCATGCGGACCATGATCCCGCTTCGCGTCTTCGGCATGCTGACGAACGTCGTGCTGATGATCACGGCGATTCCGATCCACAGTTTTCTGCAGTTCGGGCTTCACGCCGGTCTGCTCTGCCTCAACGGCTATCGGCTGCATCAGATGCTGCAGCTCGTGCGCGACGTGAAGAAATCCGTGAACGGCGATCTGTCGATGGACTGGCTGAAGCCGTTCATGACCGAGCGGAAATGCGAGACCGGCGAGATGCTGTTCTACAAGGACGAAAAGGCCGAGACGATGCTCTACATCGTCAGCGGCCGCTATCGTCTCGTGGAGTCCGGCATCGAATTGCCGGTCGGCGCCATCGTCGGCGAACTCGGCATGCTGTCGCCGTCCAACGAGCGCACCCAGTCGCTGGAATGCATCGAAGGCGGCACCGTGCTCAGTGTCAGCTATCGCCAGGTGGAAGAGCTCTACGTGCAGAATCCGGAATTCGGCTTCTACTTCCTGCGGCTCGCCAGCGCGCGGCTGTTCCAGAACATCGGCAAGCTCGAGGAGCGGCTCGCCGAATACGGCACCGCGCCCACGGCCGCGGTGTCCAGTCCGGCATGAATTTCGGGAGTCCCAAAGTCACCGGGATTCTCCCGGCGATCCGCTCGATCTTCGCGGACGTGCTCGGCGACGACGACAGTTCGCCGCCGGTGCTGCCGGCCGGATTGCCGGAGGCGGTGCGGACGCTCGCCGCCGACGGCGTGCGCCGCCTGACGGACTATCAGGGTCCGGGCTACGCGCAGCTTTACGTCGACCGGCTGCGGCGTTTCGCCGGCCGCCGCAATCTCGACGACGCGGTGTTCGCCGAGATCGCACGCCTGATGACGGTGCGCATGGCCTATGACGATGCGATCGAGATGGCGCAGGCGAAGCTCGCCGAAGCCGAGGCCGGCCACGGCATTCCCCCCGACGATCGCCGCAGGCTGCGGCTCGACGAAATGGTGTCGTCGCTGCCGGAGATGGTGGCTGACCCGGTGCTCTGGGCGCTGGACTATGTGGGATGGCTGCATCTGCCCGTCACCTTGCGGTTCAGCGCCGCCAGCCGCTTCGGTTTGCGCCGTCTGAAAATCGAAGCGTCGCTCAAGCGTTGGCGTCTCTCCTCCATCCGCTATGCCAGGGAACGCGCCTGGGTCGAGCGCTGGCTGCACATGATCGACCGCAGCCTGACCAGGCAACCGGCGGCGGCGGCGGCGGTGACCGCGACGGCCGGGATGGTACAGGGCTATGGCGACGGCTACACGCAAAACCTGCGCGACTGGAATCTGATCGTCGACGAACTCGTCAAGCCGACGTTCGATGGCACGCTGCGTTGCGACGATCTGGCCGGCGCCATCGCCGAGGCGCGCGCGGCCGTGCGGCCGGATCGGAAGCAGGTCCAGCTGAAGCAAACGATCGCCGGGATCAGGGCGCGGAACGCCGCCGGTCCTTAAATACCGGGAACGGTAGTGGCGGTGCTGTGTCTTCCCGTGCGAGGGAAGGGCAGGCAAGGTCCGGCTTCCGGGGCCGCCCCAAAACCACCCGCCTGGTTGCTCCGGGATTGCAGCCCCTCCCAAACCGGCGCGGCCCTTTGCAGGGGGAGGCGCTCCTCCTGCATGTCCCTTGTGCATTTCGCGACCGGCCGCAGGTGCATTCCGGGCCGGGAGGTGTCATAAATATGGGCAGCGGGCCGTTCGGCCCGATCTGCGGAGACGTCCGCCCGTGGTCCGGGTTCTGAAGCCACTCTTGCAAGTCCACCATTAAAGGGCGTCCGCGTGCTGCTTCCCTCATTGTCGTCGTCGATCGCAGTGGGTCCGCTGGTTGGCTGGATGGTCGTGCTGACCGTCAAGCATGTCATCGCCGATTTCGTGTTGCAGAACACCTGGATGGCGATCGGCAAGGACCAGAAGACCGGCTGGGCGCTGCCGCTGCTGGCGCATTGCCTCGTGCATCTGGCGGTGGCGCTGGCGCTGATCCTGAGTGTCGCGCCGCGATTCTGGTTCATCGCCTTCATCGATTTCGCGATCCATATCGTGATCGATCGCGCCAAGGGCATCTGCGCTTCCACCTTCGGGGTGACGCAGGAGCGCCAGCATCCGTGGTTCTGGACGCTGATCGGCGTCGATCAGGCGCTGCATCATCTCACCGGCTTCGGCCTGTCGATCGTGATGGCGGCGAACGCCTGACATCCGTGAAACCTGCCGTTTGCCCGGTTCCGATTCGGAACCGGATTGCAAGATCGTCCGCGCGTCACCCGCATGCGTGGTTAACTGCGCGTTAGGAAATTACGCGGCATCTTCGGGATCGAGGAGAATCCCCATGTGGTCGAGCCGCGACGCCTTCGAGAACGATTTCTGTCCGGTCAAGGATGATTTGCTGGGCGCCATGTATCGTGCAAACGAGAATGGATTGCCGCAGCTTGTCGCCAGTGTTGCTCCGGATGTACGGGCAATGCTGGCGCTGTTCTGTTACCGCCGCAGCCACCTGCACGCGCTGGCGCTGTCGATCGCCTCGAGCTGCAACGAACGCGATCTGATCGAGATCGGCGGACGGGTCGGCTCCACGCTGGTTGCGCTGTCGCGCGAAACGCAGCGGGCGCATGCTCCGTCCCACGGTCAGCGCAAGTCGATCACGTTGTCGACCAGGCCGCTGAGCACGTTCAAGCCGCTCGACGACGAAGTCGACGACGAGGACGTCGCGCTCGTCACGGCGTGACTTTCGTTTCAAGTGTCGTCGGACATCGATGCCCGGCCTTAACGGTCGGGCATTGGCATGTCAGGACGGCATCGCGGGGATTGGCGGCAGCCCGAAGCGCCGCCGCGCCATGCCGCATTCAGGATCGCCGGGCATGCAGGTCCGGCACACCTCGGGCCGGACGGCGTAGATCCCGCACGACGTGGCCGCGCCGATTTCGCCTGCGAGCGCGGAACAGCGTTCGCCCTCGCAGCGCATGCCCGACAATTTGTCGTTGACGAATTTTTCGGGGATCAGATCGAGCGCGGCGTCGTCCTCGATGGTGAAGCGCGGCCAGTTGCGCGAATAGGCGCAGCATGCCCCGCACGACTGGCACAACTCGCTGGCATCGACGGGAGCGGCGGATATCGTCATGCCGCAGGTCTAGAGCCTTTCCGCTTCTGATGGAATCAGAAGCGGGGCTCTATGATTTTTATTTGACGCGTTTTCTTGACGCGAACCGGTATCCACTTCGCTCGAAAACGCTATAGCAGGTCGTAAAACCGCATTCCACGGTGATTGCATGCTGCGCCTTCAGGACGGCGGCGGCGCGGTCGTGCGTTGTGCCTTCAGCGCCGCCGGTTCCGCCTCCAGTTCCGCGATCCTGCCGTCGCGCGCCATCAGCGCGGCGGCGGGCTTACAGGGAGTGTTTCAAACGAGCGCGCGCGTCAGTAGGGCAGGCCGGTGTAGTTTTCCGACAGCGAGGTCATCGCCGCCTGCGAGTTGACCAGATAGTTCAGCTCGGCGAGCTGGATGCGCGCGGTGAAGGCATCCGTGTCGGGAAACAGGTGCAGCATCGACGTCATCCACCACGAAAAGCGTTCGGCCTTCCAGACCCGCGCCAGCGTTCTGGCGGAATAGGCATCGATGCCGGCCGCGGACTTCTCGTGATAGAATTCGTCCAGCGCCTCCGACAGGAAGTGGACGTCGCTGGCGGCGAGGTTCAGGCCCTTGGCGCCGGTCGGCGGCACGATATGCGCGGCATCGCCGGCGAGGAACATGCGGCCGAAACGCAGCGGCTCGGCGACGAAGCTGCGCAGCGGCGCGATGCTCTTCTCGATCGAGGGGCCGGTGACGAGATTGTCCACCGCTTCCTGGTCGAGCCGCCGTTTCAGTTCCTCCCAGAACCGCGCGTCGGACCAGTTGTCGACGCGATCGTCGAGGCTGCACTGGAGATAGTAGCGGCTGCGGTGGGGCGAGCGCATCGTGCACAGCGCGAAGCCGCGCTCGTGGCGGCTGTAGATCAGCTCGGGCGATACCGGGGGCGTTTCCGAAAGAATGCCGAGCCAGCCGAACGGATAGACCCGGTCATAGGTCTGGATCGCCTTTTCCGGAACGCTCTCGCGGCTGACGCCGTGAAAACCGTCGCAGCCCGCGATGAAATCGCAGGCGATCTCGCGGGTGACGCCGTCCTTGCGATACGTGACGCGCGGACGATCGGTGTCGAAGTCGTGCGGGGTGACGTCATCGGCTTCGTAGATCGTCGCGAGGCCGCTCGCCTCGCGTGCGTCCATCAGGTCGCGCGTGACTTCGGTCTGGCCATAGATGGTGACGGTTTTTCCGCCGGTCGCCTTCTTCATGTCGATGCGATGACGCGCGCCGCTGAACGCGAGCTCGATGCCGTCATGCACCAGTCCCTCGCGATGCAGACGCGCGGCGACGCCGACCTTCTCCATCAGGCTCACGGTGCCTTGCTCGAGCAGTCCGGCGCGAATTCGCGCCAGCACATAGTCGGGATCCTTGCGCTCCAGAATGACGGTCTCGATGCCGTGCAGATGCAGCAATTGGCCCAGCAGCAATCCTGCCGGGCCGGCGCCGATAATCGCGACCTGTGTTCGCAACACTGTCTCCCGACAAGCTATCCAGGGAGTCTGCATCAATCGATGCATCGACTTTCCCGCGAGATGATTATATGGAATAACTAAATCCGCAAGGATTGACGGACGGGGCGGTTCATCCTGTGAAATCGGAAAGCGCGTGCCGCATGCGTCTTTCGTCGATGCTTGCAATGCCGCTCGCATTATATAACATGTTAAGTAACGACGCCGGGCACCAGATCCCGCCTTCGATAATCACAGGGAGAACGTTCATGAGAAAAGCAATTCTGGCATTGCTGGTAGCCGCCAGCGTCACGCCCGCGCTCGCGCAGGACAAGACCGTCAACATGAAGGTGTCGCTGTGGGTGCCGCCGGCGCATCCGCTGGTGCCGGCCACCATCGCCTGGGCCAAGGACATCGAGAAGGAATCCGGCGGCACCATCAAGATGACGGTGTTTCCGTCGCAGCAGCTCGGCAAGGCCTTCGATCACTACGACATGGCGAAGGACGGCATCGCCGACATCACCTACGTCAATCCGGGTTACCAGCCGGGCCGCTTCCCGATCGCAGCCGCGGGCCAGCTTCCGTTCCTGTTCGGCGACGGCAAGAAGGGCACGCTCGCGCTCAACGAGTGGTATCACAAGTACGCGCCGACCGAGATGAAGGACACCAAGCTCTGCTTCGCCTTCATCCACGATCCAGGCGCGCTGTTCGGCAAGAAGAAGGTGCTGGCGCCTGAAGACCTCAAGGGCCTCAAGGTGCGCCCGGCGCAGTCGACCATCGGCGAAATGGTGAAGATGTTCGGGGGCACCAACGTGCAGGCCTCGGCGCCGGAAGCGCGCGACGCCATCGATCGCGGCGTCGCCGACGAGATCACCTTCCCGTGGGGATCGATGTTCCTGTTCGGTATCGACAAGGCGATCAAGTACGCGATGGACGTGCCGCTCTATACGACCGTGTTCACCTACAACATGAATCTCGCGAAATACAATTCGCTGTCGCCCGCGCAGAAGAAAGTCATCGACGACCACTGCACGCCGGAATGGGCGTCCAAGGTCACCGATCCCTGGAGCCAGTTCGAGTTCGACGGCCGCGCCAAGATGAAGGCGTTGCCGGACCACGAGGTCTACAAGCTGACGCCCGAACAGCTCGCGCAGTGGAAGGCCGCGGCGAAGCCGCTGCACGACAGCTGGGCCGCGGACGTCAAGAAGGCGGGGGGCGACCCGGCCGCAATCGATGCCGACCTGCAGGCCGCGATCAAGAAGTTCGGCGCGGGGCTGTGATCGACGCGCGCCTTTCATAGAGGCGTCATGCCCGGCTTCATGCCGGGCATCCACGTCCTTCTCTAGCAGGCGCAAAGCAAGACGTGGATGGCCGGGACAAGCCCGGCCATGACGGAAGCCATAATTGGCATTCGGCAGGACATCATGACCGCCAATCCCGAAGTCGCCTCCGACGGTACGCTGACCGGTCCGCCCGAACCGGCGCGCAAGAACGTCATGGACCGTTTCATCGATTCGATCGAATGGGTGGCGGCGTTCTTCGTCGGCATCGTGGCGCTGAACACCTTCACCGCGGTGTTCATGCGAAAATTCTTCTCGGTGACGATTCCCGACTACTATAATTTCGGCCAGTTCCTGCTCGGCATCCTGATCTTCTGGGGCATCGCGGCGACCAGCTATCGCGGCACCCACATCACCGTCGATCTGGTCTGGGCCAACGCGTCGCCGAAATACCAGCGCTGGATCGACGTGTTCGCGACGCTGGTGCTGCTGTTCGTGGTCACGGTGCAGACCTACACGCTGTTCGACAAGGTCGTCGTGACCCGCAACGATCACATCCTCACCATGGATCTGCAGTTGCCGATCTGGCCGTTCTTCGCGGTCGCCTGGATCGGCGACGTGTCCGCGGTGCTGCTGATTGCGATCCGCACCTATCGCCTGATCTTCCATCCGGAGCAGGTGCACGATGCAAAAATCAAGACGGCGGAGTAGGCGGTCATGGAACTGAGCGCCGAAGCCGTCGCCATCATCGGCTTTGTCACCCTTTTCGTGCTGATGCTGCTGCGCGTGCCGGTCGGCATGGCGATGGGCCTCGTCGGCGTCACCGGCTTCGGCTACCTGACCGGAATGGAGCCGGCGCTGAAGCTGGTCGGCCAGACGGTCATGCGCACCGTGACCGACTATTCCTTCGGCGTGATTCCGATGTTCCTGCTGATGGGCGCCTTCGTGTCGGTGTCCGGCATCAGCCGCGAACTGTTCCGCGCGGCGAACACCTTCGTCGGGCACTGGAAGGGCGGGCTCGGCATCGCGACCATCGGCGCCTGCGGCGGCTTCGCCGCGATCTCGGGTTCGTCGGTGGCGACCGCCGCGACGTTCTCGGCCGTGGCCTATCCGGAGATGCGGCGGTTCGGCTATCCGCAATCGTTCTCCACCGGCGTGATCGCGGTCGGCGGCACGCTCGGTGCGATGCTGCCGCCATCCACCGTGCTCGTGGTCTACGGCATCATCACCCAGCAGGATATCGGCAAGCTGTTCATCGCCGGCGTGGTCCCGGGACTGCTCGCGATCTGCATGCACATGATCACGATCGCGATCATCGGCGTCGCGCGGCCGGGCTTTCTGCCGGCAGGCCCGCGCAGCAACTGGCGCGAGCGCGCCGCGGCGCTGCGCGACGTCTGGTCGCCGCTGCTGCTGTTCCTGTTCGTGATCGGCGGCCTCTATGGCGGATTCTTCATTCCCACCGAGGCCGGCGCGGTCGGCGCGGTCGGCGCCTTCGCGATCGGCGTGCTGCGCGGCAAGCTGAACCGCGACGGCATCCTGCAATCGCTGTTGCAGGCGACCCGCACCGCGGCGGCCGTCTTCACCGTGCTGATCGGCGCGCTGTGCTTCGGCTACTTCCTCACCATCACCCAGACGCCGCAGCACGTCACCGAATTCCTCACCGGCCTCGGCGTCGGCCGTTACGGCGTCCTCGTGCTGATCCTGCTGATGTATCTCGTGCTGGGCTGCCTGATGGACGCCATGGCGATGATCATCCTGACCGTGCCGATCGTGTTTCCGGTCGTCACCGCGCTCGGCTTCGACCCGATCTGGTTCGGCATCATCATCGTGATGACGGTGGAATTGGGCCTGATCCATCCGCCGGTCGGCATGAACGTCTTCGTCATCAAGAGCGTCATCAAGGACGTCAACATGTCGACGATCTTCGCCGGCGTGCTGCCGTTCGTGGCGACCGACCTGATCCGGCTGGCGCTGCTCATTGCGTTTCCGCTGCTGGCGACCTGGCTGCCGACGCACATGGGCGGCTAGTGTCCCGATTCCGAAGTTCGCATGTCCTTGCGGCGACCTTTGATGCGAACTTCGGAATTAAAGGGACACTGGCAAGTTTATGATTCTCGTGTGGTTCAGGTTCAGAAGTCCGCT
>Ga0153956_1000396_pt1 | contig 51003 bp, 37 predicted proteins | sample TSFL040MetaG_FD_104704 | JGI IMG/M metagenome (GOLD analysis project Ga0153956, IMG submission 104704) | Attine ant fungus gardens microbial communities from Florida, USA - TSFL040 MetaG | ecosystem: Host-associated > Fungi > Mycelium > Unclassified | place: USA: Florida, Wekiwa Springs... | reverse complement strand
TCGGTGAGCAGGCGCGATGCAAGCTGCGATGCTGTCTCTGCCGCCTTGCCTTTGCCGATGTACGCGGAGAAGTTCGGGTACACGTAGAACGCGCCCTGCGGCACCGTGCAGGTTACGCCCGGAATGGTTGCCAGACCCGCAAGGATGCGGTCACGCAGCTTGATGTAATCAGCCTTCATCACCTCGACGCACTCCTGCGACGAGCTGACCGCGGCCACCGATGCGTACTGTACCGGCGTTGCCGTATTGCTGGTGCTCTGCGATTGCAGCTTGGCGATGGCCGAGACAATCGCCTTCGGTCCCAGCGCATAACCGGCACGCCAGCCTGTCATCGCATAGGTCTTCGAGAGCGAACCCAGGATCACGATGTGCTCTTTGCAATCGGTGTACGATCCACCGCTGACGGCCTTGCCTTCAAAGTTCAGATAGGTGTAGCACTCGTCGAGCAGCACATAGATACCGCGACTGTGGCCGAGCCTTACGATGGCCTCGATATCGCCCGCGCTCATCACCGCGCCGGAAGGATTCGACGGCGTGTTCAGGATGATGGCCTTCGTGCGATCGGTGATCGCGGCTTCAATCATCGCAGCCGTTACACGGAAGTTCTCCGCCTCGTTTGCCTGCACAAACACAGGCGTTCCGCCCGCGAACTGGATGATGTCCTTATACGAAACCCAGTAGGGTACGGGCACGATGACTTCATCGCCGTGATCGACCAGCACTTCAATCGCGTTGAACAGCGCCTGCTTGCCACCGGTGGCGAACACGCACTCGTCCGGCGTGTAGTTGGTGCCGAAGTCGGTGGCGTGGCGCTGCACAATCGCACGGCGAACCTCGGGCGTTCCGGCCACGGCCGTGTACTTCGTATAACCCTTTTCAATCGCCTCAATGGCGGCGCGCTTAATGTGGTCCGGCGTCTGGAAATGCGGTTCCCCTGCACCGAAATCGGCCATGTCGATGCCGCTCTGCTTCAGGCGCAATGCCTCGGCGGTAATGGCCATGGTGGCCGATACTTCAATGCGGTTGATACGGTCAGAAAAGATCTTTGTGCGGACGGCGGTCTCTACAGCGCTCATGACTTTAATTTTACTGGAGCCGGAAAAGAATCGGCTCTGTGCGATGAAAGATCGACGCAGAACGCCGAAGATTCACACCTCACCAGGAGCTTCGCCACCCAGGCTGACCCGGCTGGCCGATCGCTTTTCATTCAGCCGCTTCAGCACCATCGGCGGCACCAGTTCGCTGATGTCGCCGTTCAACTGGTACACACCCTTGATCAAACGCGAAGAAACGTAGGTGTACTTCTCCGCCGGCATCATGAAGACCGTCTCCAGGTTCGAATCGAGCTTGCGATTCATCATGGCCATCTGGAACTCGTATTCGTAATCGGAGATGGCACGAATCCCGCGCAGAACCGCTCCAGCCTGCTTCATGCGGGCAAAGTCCACCAGCAAACCTTCGAAGGTTTCAACCGTAACGTTGCCGAACGAAGCCGTGGCCTCGCGCAGCATCTCCGCGCGCTCTTCTGTGCTGAATAGCGGCGTGCCCTTGCTGGTGTTGCGCAGGACAGCGACAACTAGTTCGTCGAAGATCTTTGAGCCTCGGCTGATGAGGTCGAGGTGGCCGTTCGTCGGCGGATCAAACGTGCCGGGGTAAATCGCGCGCAAAATTCCCATGACACATGGAAGCATACGCGAGTGGCCGCCAGGCAGGAGTAAAATTCCCGCATGGGTCCCTAGGACGAAATATGTCCTCGCGTTCCAGCATAAGGAATCAACCACTTTTATCGTGACGATCTATCACGGTGCACAGAATTGGAAACAAAAGTACCCATACTGAATAACGAGGGGCCGCAAATGCGGCCCTTCGTTTATTTCTTTGGCTAAGAAGAGAATTTACTTCTTTGAGCCGCGTACGGCTTCCTGTGCCTTGGTTTCACCGTCTGCGGGTGCGGCAGGGATTGGGGCGACGGACGATGCGCCGATCTTCAGCTTCTCGCGCACTTCCTTGTCCATGCGTGCAAAGACCTCGGGGTTCGACTTGAGGAAGTTGCGCACATTTTCTCGGCCCTGACCGATGCGTTCGCCCGCGTAGCTGTACCAGGCACCGCTCTTTTCCACGATGTTATGCAGCACACCAAGGTCGAGAACGTCTCCCTCGCGCGAGATGCCTTCGCCGTACAGGATGTCGAACTCGGCTTCGCGGAAGGGCGCGGCCACCTTGTTCTTAACCACCTTGGTCTTGGTGCGCGAACCGACGACAACGTCACCTTCCTTCACCGCACCGATGCGGCGAATATCCACGCGCACCGACGAGTAAAACTTCAACGCGCGTCCACCCGTGGTGGTTTCGGGGTTGCCGAACATGACACCGATCTTTTCGCGAATCTGGTTGATGAAGATGAGGCAGGTGCGGCTCTTGGCCACGGTGCCGGTCAGCTTACGCAGCGCCTGCGACATCAATCGCGCCTGCAGGCCAACGTGCGAATCGCCCATTTCGCCGTCGAGTTCGGCCTTGGGAACCAGCGCCGCCACCGAGTCCACCACCAGCACGTCAATCGCGCCGGAACGCACCAGGGCTTCGGTGATCTCCAATGCCTGTTCACCGTAGTCCGGCTGCGAGATGAGCAGGTTGTCCGTGTCCACACCCAGTTTGCGCGCATACACAGGATCCAGCGCATGCTCGGCATCGACGAACGCCGCCAGACCACCACTACGCTGCGCTTCGGCGATGATCTGCAAGGTGATGGTCGTCTTACCCGAGGATTCCGGCCCGTAGATTTCAACAACGCGGCCGCGTGGTACACCGCCCACGCCCAGCGCGGCATCGAACGAGATGGACCCCGTGGAGATGACCGAAACCGGCGTAATCGCATCGCGCGCACCCAGGCGCATGATGGAGCCTTTGCCAAACTGTTTCTCGATACCTGCCAGGGCAAGTTCTACGGCTCTGCTGCGTTCGTCCACGGCCACGCGAAATTCTCCTTGATTACCTTAATTACCGATTACTTCGATTACCTAAAGTGCCATCATCGTAGCATCCCGGGACACCCCACAGCAAAGAAAAAGCGAAATAGTGACAAACCCTACAAAAAGGCCGATAGAATCAGAAAAACCATTATGAGCGACCCCATCGCAACTTCTCCTGCTCCCTGCGCCGTCAAGTTTGGAACCGATGGCTGGCGCGGCATTATTGCCGACGACTTCACCTATGCCAATGTGCGTGTTGCCGTGCGCGCAATTGCCAACTACGTGCTGGCCCACGAGGACGCGTCAAAAGGCGTCTGCATTGGCTATGACACGCGTTTCGGATCGCCGCAGTTTGCGCGCATCGCGGCACAGGTTCTCAGCGAAGCCAGCATCCCGGTCCTGCTGGCGAAGGATGTTACACCCACGCCCGCACTGAGCTATGGCGTGGCGCGCCGCAAGGCTGCGGGTGGCGTCATGATCACGTCGTCGCACAATCCCGCGCAGTGGAACGGCGTGAAGTACAAGGCGAGCTATGGTGGATCGGGTTCGCCCGGCATCATCAAGCAGATTGAAGGCTACCTGGGCAAGGATGCTCCCAAGGCCGCAACCGCAGCGACGATCACCGAAGTTGATTTCCTGCCCGATTACATTGCCGCGGTGGAAGCCTTTGCCGACCTGCCGCTGATTGCCAAGAGCGGACAGCGCTTCCTCATCGACAGCCTGTATGGCGCTGGCGCTGGCGTGCTGAAGGGCATCTTCGACCGCGCCGGCGTGCCCTGCGTGGAGATTCGCGCCGAACGCAACCCGCTGTTCCCCGGCATTCATCCCGAGCCCATCCTGCCGCACATTGCACTGACGCAGAAGAAGGTTGTGGAAGAAAAATGCGCCGCTGGCCTTGTCACCGACGGCGATGCCGACCGCATCGGCTCGGTCGATGAGCACGGCAACGTAGTGGACGCGCACAAAATCTTTGCCATCCTGCTGTGGTGGGTGCTGGAAAAGAAGAAATGGCCCGGCGATGTGACGCGCGCCTTCAACACCACCAAGATGCTCGACCGCATTGCAGCCAAATACGGACGCAAGCTGTACGAGCACGGCATCGGATTCAAGTACGTCTGCGACCTGATGCTGGAGAAGGACATTCTCATTGGCGGCGAGGAGTCGGGCGGCATCGGCTTCAAGCGCCACCTGCCCGAACGCGACGGCATTCTGAACGCACTGCTGCTGGCCAACGTAATGGCCGAAGAAGGCAAGACACTGGGCGAACTGGTAGCCATGTTGCAGGCTGAGTTTGGCGAGCACCAGTATGGCCGCATCGACATGCACATCGACGATCGCTTGAAGAAGTCCGCGATCGAGCGTGCATCGAGTGGCCTGCAAGAGATTGCCGGATACAAGGTTCTGAAGACCGAGGACATGGACGGCATCAAGTTTTTCCTCGATAACCCGGAGGCAAAGGACAGGCCCAACGCAGCGGAGACATGGCTGCTGCTACGTGCCTCAGGCACGGAACCGCTGCTGCGCGTCTATAGCGAATCCACCTCGCAGCAGGCCGTGGAAAAAATTCTGAAAGCCGCAGAACAGTTCGTACTGGAAGGGTAGGCATCTTGGCCACTGTAGAGACCACAACCAAAGGTCTGCTGTTCGATCTGGACGGCGTTCTGATCAGCTCCATCGCTTCGGCCACACGTTGCTGGCAACGCTGGGCCGAGATGTACAACGTGCCCGACGCGGAGAACTTTGTCCTGCCGCACGGCATGCCCGCACGCGATATCGTCATCCTGCTGCGGCCGGACATCGATCCGGACGCGGGCCTGCGTGTGATCGAAGACATGGAGATGGAAGACGTGGGCGACATCCAGGTGCTGCCCGGCGTGCGCGAACTGCTGGCCAGTCTGCCGCAGGATCGCTGGACGATTGTTACCAGTTGCACCCGCCGCCTGCTGGATGCGCGACTGAAGGCCGCGGGTCTGCCGGAACCTCCGAACCTGATCACCTCGGACATGGTGACGCGCGGTAAACCCGATCCGGAACCGTATCGCCGTGGCGCTGAAGCTCTGGGCCTGAAGCCGGAAGAATGCATCGTGATGGAAGATGCACCCAGCGGCCTGAAAGCTGGCAAGGGAGCGAACTGCCGCGTGCTTGCCGTGCTCAGTTCCACGCCAAGAGAAGAACTGGCAGCCGCCGACTGGATTGCGCAATCGCTCAATGGCGTGACGGCTGTTGTCGAAGGCGACCATTTAAAACTCACCATCCCGCTCGCGGATTGATTGCAGATGCAAGCAAAGTAAGCAGCTTCAGGTTTCGTTGACTTCATCATCACCGCGTTGTTATGCAGCTTTTATCACTGCATAACAACGCGGTTTTCTTGTGCATGCATACCGTTGCAAAAAGCCTGTGACACCCTGCTAAATGCCGTTGCATGGAACTGTAAAACAGCCTTTCAATAGCTGATTCCGTTGTTTTCCCATTCTGGTCCAGTTCCTTTAAAGTGCCGCGATTTCGGGCACGAAGATGCGCCAGCCCGGCAGTACACTTCCCTACAAAGGCCAGCCTGCAATGACAGACCGGCTACCTGCACATTATGTGCATCTATCGAAATTGTCTTTTTGACTGCATGTTTTATCTGCTTAAAAAACGCGGGCCGATCCGGAAGTTCTGGGCTTGCTATCGCGCTCTCCAGAACGAACAGATCTGCCCGCGTTGCGGTAAAAAATCCGGGGAGACGGACGATTGTCATGGCTGCATGGAAGCTGCATTCCCATCGCATGTCCGCCCCCTGAGTCCTACTGCCAGCTACTCGTGACTACACGATTCGTCAGGAAGCTACTGAAGGTTCGACAGGAAATAGCCGAACAACGCCATCGCCAGCAGGCCAGCCGCAAAGGTGGCTTTCTGCCGGTTCATATAGGCAGAACGTCCGCTGGTCATACGCGGCACCAGCGGCACTCCCAGCAGCAGGCCAAAGACAAAGCCGCCCATGTGCGCCAGGTTGTCGATGTGCAGGCCATCCATGTGTATGCCGTGCATCAGCGGCTGCGACAGAGTTCCCAGGCCAATCAGCAAATTCAGAGCGGCAAACGAGATGACTGAACGGCGAATAGCATGCAGATCTTCCACGGGGATTCCGTGAAATCCGGGCCTTGGTTCTGCCAGTTTTTTATTGGAGAACAGAACAATCAGGATACCGGCAATGCCGAAGACCGCTCCAGAAGCGCCAGCGCCCACCTGCCCACGGCTGCTGAAGGCGAGCGAGAGCAGGTTGCCGCAGATGCCTGTCAGCAGGTAGACCGAGGTGAGTCCAAAGAAGCCGAGCAGCGGTTCGCCGATCATGCCCAGATTCCACAAACACCACATGTTCGTGGCCAGATGCAGCGCGCCTACATGCACAAACATCGCCGTAACCACGCGCCACCACTCGTTATAGCCGAAGACCGCTTCCGGAAAATTCGCGCCGAAGTGAATCAGCGCATCGGGGTCGGGTGAAAAGGCATCCACGCCATGCAGAATCATCCAAAGATAGACGACGATGTTAATCCCCAGCAGTAGATATGTTCCGGGGGCCTGCGCAAGACGCGGCATTCTGCTCGTTGTTCGACGACGCACCTGAGCCGCAGAGCTTTGCAGAGCCTCGTCTTCACGCTGCAACTCATGCGCAGTATGCCCCATCGGAGCGGAATCAAACTGCTCTTCAGAATCCAGGGGCATGGCCTCGCGTAAAGATTTCACTTAGGAAAAAAGAAAACTCGATTTAGAAGGTGCGCTCTCGCATGCGCTGCTGTACGGTGTGCGAGATCAGGCCCGGTGCCGGTGTGGCAATGGCCACAAGAATCCACATGAGAACCGAAAACAACAGGCCGGAGACCGCAAGCGTCTGCGTGGTAAGCGCCATCGACAGGTGATGCATACGCAGTTGTCCGAAGGTTACCTGTGCCCAGGGTCCACGATGGATCACCATGGTTGCCAGCAGAAAAGCCAGTGCCGACAAGGTGAAAACACTCAGAAGTACAACATCTACCGTACGATGCAGACGCTGACGCGCGCGGCAGTGCCAGCACTCGTGCAGGTGCTCCTCGTAAACACCACGAACCTCCTGCGAGACGGACGACAGATCATAACGCCATCCGGACAGGATGGCACCGACAACCGGATCCGCGCACCCCTCACTGCTGCCGAGTAGAGAGGCAGCAAAACCATGCGTGCGAAGGTCGTGCATGTAGGAGATGGGTTCAGTATTTATCATCGCTTCTTATCCATTCTAGTAGTTCTGACGCTCAGAATCTACAGAGGATTCTTTACTGTCGCGTTCTGTGTTGCACCCCGGAATCACGCTCCGCAATAGTTGGGGTTGTATTGGCCTGCCAAGCTAGAGGCAGATGGGGTCGAGAGGTGCATCCTGACGGGCCAGCAGCAGGTGGTTTCCCAATAGACTCAGCCGGTTACCCAGGGCTTGCTCCGCTGCAAAACGAGCGAGTTCCGGCTGGTTATTGCTCTCGGAAAGGTGCGCCAATACTACGGAATGGGCGCCGCCGTCGTAGTCGCGGGTCAGGAATTCGGCGGCAGAGTCGTTGGAGAGATGGCCGACGCGGGAGAGGACGCGCTGTTTCACGCTCCAGGGGTAGGGGCCGTCGCGGAGCATCTCCAGATCGTGGTTGGATTCGAGGAGGAGAACATCGCAACGCTTCAGCGCAAGCTTCACATTATGAGGTATATAGCCAAGGTCAGTGGCGAATCCGAAACGCAGGCCTTCGGCCTGAAAGACGAAGCCGCAGGGGTCCGCGGCGTCGTGGGGGATGGTGAAGGGGTGGATGTCGATGTCGCCGATGGAGAGGTCTTTCCCGACCTCAAAGTACTCCACGGCAGGCAAAAACGATGCGTTTTTGTCTGGATAAGAGGCCCTTTTTTTTGCTTTTTGCAGCGATTCGGGAGGGTTTTCGTTCGATATTTCAACGTCCGGTTCCAGGGCGTCCTCCAGCGCGGCACTTTCGAGCAGACCGGCAGGGTCGGCGATGGCATCGGGGAGTTCTCCGCTCATAGATGCATCCATGGAAACAGTTCTCGATTTCGTCAGGGAGACCATGTTCGAAGCCGTGGCCGAGTCGAGCGAGTTGCTGGCCGTGGTTGAATTGAATGCCCCGGAACCGGGATGGGAGGTGCTCGCATTGGCCGCATTGCTGGACGATGAGCCTGGCCCGGTGGCGAAGAAGTGGTCGGCGGGGAATGGGTCGGTGGCGGTGGCCGCGAGGGTGGCGATCTGGTGGGCGAGCGCCTGGGCTTCGAGGCGTTCCTCCTTTTCGCGACGCGTCTTTTCCAGCCACAGCTTATAGCCGAGGACGGTGCGCGGTGTCATCTGCCGCACCCATGCCTGGTGGGTGGCCTGGGTGAAGTAGACGGGGATGTTCAGCCTGCGCGCGAGGACAGAGAGGCCGGAGACGTGGTCGGCGTGTTCGTGGGTGATGATGACGGCGTTGAGTGCGTGGGGGTCTTCCCCGGCGAGCTTCATGCGGCGCATGAGTTCGCGGCAGGAGAGGCCCGCATCGACGAGGATGCGCGTGCGCGCAGTGGAGATGACGGAGCTGTTGCCCTTGGACCCCGAGGCTAGAACCGTCATACGCATCATGTGGCTAGTTTACTTTGCAGTAACGGTGGATATCACGGGCGGTAATTCGTCTTGATGCATGTGGATGCCTTAAAGGTTATTCAGGCTTGATCATTCTGCGAATAGAGCCGTCCTCGCAGCCAGAAGGCTACGTTTACCAGACCGATGAGAGCGGGGACTTCGATCAATGGGCCGACGACTCCTACGAAGGCTTCGCCGGAGTTTAAGCCGAAGACTGCAACTGCCACAGCGATTGCCAGTTCGAAGTTATTGCCCGCCGCAGTGAATGAAAGCGTAGCTGACTTTGCATAGTCCGCCCCCAGTCGTTTTCCCATCCAGAAGCTGACCAGAAACATTACGAGGAAGTACACGACGAGCGGCACGGCGATTTTTACAACGTCCAGTGGCAGCCGAACAATCAAGTCACCTTTCAGGGAAAACATAACCAGAATCGTGAAGAACAACGCGACCAATGTGAGCGGGCTGATACGAGGCACAAAACGCGTTGTGTACCACTGCTCGCCCCTTGCATGGATCAGTGCGTAACGCGTAAGAAAACCTGCGGCGAACGGTATGCCGAGATACAACCCGACACTCGCGGCAATCTGCCCGATACCGATCTGCACAATGCTGCCCTGAAGTCCGAACCATTTCGGCAGGACAGTCAGAAAACCCCACGCGTAGACGCTGTAAAAGAGCACTTGAAAGACGCTATTAATGGCAACGAGTCCAGCGACGTAATCCATATCACCTTCGGCGAGTTCATTCCAGACCAGCACCATGGCAATGCAGCGTGCGATACCGATGAGGATCAGACCGCGCATGTACGCCGGCTCACCCCGCAGAAAGAGCAGGGCAAGCGCGAACATCAGCAATGGGCCAATAAGCCAGTTCTGGACCAGCGACAAAACCAACACGCGGCGATTGCGAAAGACCTCGCCCAGTTTTTCGTAACGCACCTTGGCCAGTGGCGGAAACATCATCACGATCAGCCCGATGGCAATGGGGATGTTCGTTGTTCCGCTTTGGAATCGGTTTATAAGAGCAGCAGATCCGGGGGCGAAATGACCGAGGCTGACACCTGCCGCCATTGCGAGAAATATCCAGAACGTGAGGTAACGATCGAGGAACGACAGATGCTTTCTCTGCGTTGGGGCGCAGGTGCGTCCTGTGGTTGCAGTGGCGTTCATCGGCAAGCCTCGCAGCACTTCTTAGTGACATCAAGCGGGAGCGGCGCACCATTCAGCGCGTACTTTGCAGGGGCATTGCAGGCCTTTGCAAGGCGCTTCCGATCTGCCTGCATTGCCTTGTCTTCCAGGAGAGAACTGAGGGTTTGCTGGAGTATCTGCGATGCGCCGATGTGCGAGGGCATGGTGATGCGATAGTGCATCCACTTGCCTTCGCGTCGCGCGGAAACGATGCCAACGTTGCGCAGATATGCGAGGTGCCGAGAAATCTTTGGCTGCGGTGCGTCAAGAATCTCGACGAAGTAACAGACACAGACCTCCTGCTCTCCCATGAGATTGAGCAGGCGGAGGCGTGTGTTGTCTCCGAGAGACTGAAAGAAACGAGGGAGGTCGAACTGTTTTCGCGGCATGTCTTCTATATATATGCTTTTACGAATTTGTTTCAAAACAATATATTCTCTTTTGCAAATATGTTTTCCATGAAGAAAGTCAGCAGGAGAACGACATGATGAACGTGATATTTGCCTGTATACACAATGCCGGGCGGTCGCAGATGGCGGCTGCATTTTTCAACGAGCTTGCGGATGTGCAGAAGGCAAGAGCGGTATCGGCGGGGACTGAACCCGGAGTGCGGGTGCATCCTGAAGTGCAAGCCGTTATGCAGGAGATTGGCATTGACCTGAGCCATGCGAAGCCGCAGAAACTGACAGAGGAACTGGCGAAGGGCGCACAGCTTCTTATCACGATGGGATGCGGTGACAAGTGTCCGTACATTCCGGGTCTGCGCAGAGACGACTGGCCTCTGCGTGATCCAAAAGGTTTGCCAATAGAGGAAGTGCGAGCGATTCGAGATGAAATCAGAAATCGCGTACAGAGTCTTCTGCATGCTGAGGGATTCGAAAGTTCCTGAAATACGTTGCATCTGTCCGCATGAACGTTGAGGGTTCTACACTGGTGTGGGATGTTTACTGTTGCTGCTTTTTATCGTTTTGTGGCTTTGGCCGATCCGCAGGGGCTGCGCGATGCGCTGCATGAGATGTTTGCGCTGACCGATCTGCGCGGCACGACGCTGGTGGCGCCGGAGGGTGTGAACGGAACGATGGCCGCGTCGGCGGATACGATTGACCGCTTCCTCGCGGTGCTGGAAGAACGCGTGGGGCTGGAGCGCGGCGAGGTGAAGTTTTCCGCGAGCGAGAAGGCTCCGTTTCGGCGGCTGAAGTTTAAACGCAAACGCGAGATTATTACGTTTCGGGCGGAGGAGCCGGTGGACCCCACGAGGCCGGGAACGTACGTGGATGCAGCAGGGTGGAACGAGTTGATTGCCAGTCCGAATGTGCTGGTGCTGGATACGCGGAACACGTACGAGACGGAGATTGGGACGTTTGCGGGTGCGGTGACGCCTCCGCTGGAGAAGTTTTCGGACTTTGCGGAGTGGGTAAACGAGAATCTTGATCCGGCGAAACATACGAAGGTGGCAATGTTCTGCACGGGCGGAATTCGCTGCGAGAAGGCGTCGGCTTATATGTTGCAGCATGGGTTTCCGGAGGTGTACCACCTGCGCGGCGGGATTCTGAAGTACCTGGAGGAAACGCCGGCGAAAGAGAGTAGCTGGAAGGGCGATTGCTACATCTTCGATGAACGCGTGGCGGTGAAGCACTCGGACCTGCGGCTGGAGGAGTGAACTTTTTCTCAGCCTGAAGCCGCTCGCCCTGGCAACGCTTTGCGACTATTGGGGTCATTCAAGACAGAGAAAGGCAGCCGCATGGTGGGAAAACGGCTGCCTTTGCTGTGTTTTTGATTTCTTCGGGAAGGACTACAGAGGCGTTACGTCGGACGCCTGCCAGCCCTTGGGTCCTTTGATTACGTTGAACTGCACGGCCTGGCCTTCCTGGAGGCTCTTAAATCCGTTGGACTGGATTGCTGAGTAGTGGACGAAAACGTCCTCGCCGTTCTCGCGGCTGACGAACCCGAATCCCTTTGCGTCGTTGAACCACTTCACTGTGCCCTGTTCCATAAAGCCTGGTCCCTCATCTGTATTTTCGTCGAGTCTTCCGTATGAATACAAAGGAGTTACCACCTTCGAAGAAGGGAGGCCGAACACTTTGTCTCAAACGATTGGGCATAGACTAGCACGAAAAATTAATCTTCGCTGAAGGAATTTTTCAACTGCCCTTATTTGTGGGTAGTTGGTTGCTGGCATTCCCTCAGGGACTGAAGCCCCTTACTTTTCAGACATATCGGCTCGGCTGAAGCCGTGCTCTTACGATTCCTGCCTCGTGTTTGTTTTGAGGTTCGGGGAGAGGGTTCTTGCTTCGCACGAATACCCCACCTTTGCGATGTTCTTTGGAGAACATCTGTAAATCACGAAGGTTCCTGGTTTCGGGTCAGGCTTCGAGTTTGGCTTTTACGAGGCTGGCTACTACGTCTACGACCTCGGTTATGGGCATGCGGGTGGTGTCGATGATGATGGCGTCTTCGGCAGGGCGGAGAGGGCTTTCGGTGCGCTCGCGGTCACGCTGGTCGCGCTCGCGCATTTCGCGGAGAACTTCCTCCTTTGGCTCGGCGGCGGGGTGCTGGGCGAAACGGCGGTCGCCGCGAGCTTCAACGCTGGCGTCGAGGAAGATTTTGACGGCAGCGTCGGGGAAGACGACGGTGCCGATGTCGCGGCCTTCCATGACGACTCCCTGCGGCGAGGAGAGGCCGAGCGAGCGCTGGGCGTGTACCATCCAGGCGCGGACGGGGCCGTGAACGGATACATAGGAAGCTGCCTGGGTGACTTCGGGGGTGCGGAGTTGGGAGGTGACGTCGGTGCCATCGAGCAGGACGCGATTGCCGCCTTCACCCGGTTCGAGCGTGATACGGGTGGAGTCGGTGAGGATGAGCATGGCGCGGCCGTCGGTGACAGGCGTGCCGCTACGCAGAGCCTTGAGGGCGAGGGCGCGATACATGGCGCCGGTTTCCAGATTGAGCAGGCCGAAAGTCTTGGCGAGATGCGAGGCGACCGTGCTTTTGCCGGCTCCGGCAGGGCCGTCGATGGCCACCACGATGCCGCGGCGGTTCTGAGATTTTTGTGTGGGGTTCATCTGCTTCTATTCTGCCGCAGATTGGCTGTGTGGTAGAAGTGCGCAGGGCGACCGCTGGCAACGCTGCTTCTGATTCTTCTTAGGCATGGCTATGCGGTCATCAGAATCGGCACGATCCCAATCGCTCAGAAAATGTTGATTGTGGGGGAGGGGAGTTGCGGAGTACTGCTCCATGAGCTTCACCCTTTCAGGTGTGACCGCGAGGTCACGGGAAGAGTAGCGCGATGGCTATAACGAGGGTTTTTCTTGCAACCGAAAGACGATGACCTGTCGTTTCAAAGCCGAGAAAATTCCACGTCGAGCCAACTGTTGCGCTGTGGCTTGCCCTGAAAGCGGTTTGTGGGTTTCATGGTGGCGGCGGGCGGAATCGAACCGCCGACCTACGGGTTATGAGTCCGTCGCTCTAACCATCTGAGCTACACCGCCGGGTGTGTGGACGTGCGTGGGGAGATGGGCTGGGATGCCAGTGGCGCACTTTCTGTAGTTTACTGGAAGACAGGCTGCGGCTCAAATGCATTTTGAATTTTGACTATTTACCCTTGGCTTTTAGCTCTCGGTTCTTGGCTATCAGCTTTTAGTCGTTGGCTTTTAGCTTTAGCCTAGCCGTTGGCACTCAGCTAAAAGCTAATGGCTAAGAGCGAAAAGCTATCTACGGATTGGGGATGAACGGATGAAGGTGCTGGGGGTGATTCCGGCGCGGCTGCAATCGACGCGGTTGCCGAGGAAGGTGCTGCGTCCACTGCTGGGACGGCCGATGCTGGAGTGGGTGGTGGAGGCGGCGATGCGCTGTCCGCAACTGGACGAGGTGGTGGTAGCCACGGACTCGGACGAGGTAGGTGCGCTGTGTCGCGAGAGGGGCTGGCAGTGGGAGATGACCGGAGCCGAGTTGCCGAGCGGGACCGACCGCATGCGCGCGGTAGCGATGGTGCGCGAGGCCGACATCTACGTGAACATACAGGGCGATGAACCGCTGTTGCAGCCGGAACATATTGAGGCGTTGCTGCGTCCTTTTGCGCGGGAGCAGGTGGACTGCACCACGGTGAAGACGCTGTGTGTACCGGAGAATGTGGCGAATCCGAATGCGGTGAAAGTAGTAACGGCGGTGGATGGGCGGGCGCTGTACTTTTCGCGTGCGACGATTCCGTTTGACCGCGATGCGAACGGTTCGGCCACTTACTGGAAGCACCTGGGGCTATATGCATACAGACGTGCTGCGCTGATGCGGTTTGGCGAACTGAAGCCGAGTCCGCTGGAACAGGTGGAGAGGCTGGAACAGCTGAGGCTGCTGGAAAATGGGCTGGCGCTGTACGTGGAGCCGGTGGAGTTCGACACGGTGGGCGTGGATACGGAGGGGGATATTCCTCGGGTGGAGGCGCTGCTTAGGGAACGGTTCGGAGAGTAGGTGGTGGCTTCGTGGATGGAACTGCTTTGAACAGATGGAGAGGTTTGTGAGAAGAGCAGCTAGTCAGCAAGTCCGCTTGTTTAGCAAGTCAGCAGGTTTTCTTCCTTGTGGTGGTTTTGGGAGAAGAGGTTCGTACTTTGTGCGATGAACCCATCTTAGCTTCGCGAAGGTGGGCACCCGGTTTGTGGTTCGGCGTAAAAATAGACCCGATTTGTGGCCGGGCCTTAGCGTCTTGGGACTTACCTTTATTTTGTTTTTGAAATCGTGACAATGGCCTGCGTTTTGTGCGAAACGATTCTGCTCTTCGCGGGATGCCGCCGGTTTAGGTGAGGGCGGTCTGGGCGAACTTGCGGACCATGGCGAGCAGCAGCTTGCGGTCGGAGTCGGAGAGGTTCGCGCTGTACCGCTGGATCTGGGTGAGGAAACGAATCTCGTCTTCGCTGAGAGCGATGGTGGCGACGTCGCGGCTGGCCTGGTCGTCGGCGAAGAACTGGCTGAGAGGGATGCCGAGTGCCTGCGAAATCTTTTGCAGGGTCTCAAGCGACGGGACGGTGTGTCCGTTTTCAACGCGCGAAAGGTAGCAACGCAGCAGGCCAGTGCGCTTTTCAACGTCGCCCTGCGACATGCCCTTTTGCAGGCGATAGCCACGGATAGTGGTGCCAATGTTCATGGCCGCGGGTGCCTCGTTCGGGGTTGCCATCGTTATCGGCATCATCATGTGCATGTCAGCCATTTACCAAAAGGTAAAGAGGTGTGACATCGCTGACAAGAACAAAGTGAAGGGATTGACGATTTGGAACCACCGTGGGTTCGTGACAAGGTATAGACTGTGCGGCTTTGCAACGAAGCCGGTGCGATTTTGAACCACAGGGGGAAGAGCAGTCCGGGAATGGGGTTGTTGTGGTGGCGTTCGGTTTCTTTAAAACCCATGCGCTGATAGAGACGCATGGCAGAAGGCATGGCTTGCGGCAGGGTATCGAGTAACAAGATATGTGCATTGTGGAGCACCCGCGTTTGTGCACTAGCCCATGTAGAGGCCGCCGTTGACGTCGAGGGTGTGGCCGGTGATGTAGCCTGCGGCTTCGCTGGCGAGGAAGGCCACGGCGGCGGCGATGTCGTGGACGCTGCCTGCGCGACCAAGAGGTACGGCGCTGAGCATGGCGGCCTTCTGCTCATCGGTGAGGACGTGGGTCATGTCGGTTTCGACGAAGCCCGGCGCGACGGCGTTGACGGTGATGCCGCGGCTGGCGAATTCGCGGGCCATGGATTTGGTGAGGCCGATGAGTCCGGCCTTGGATGCAGCGTAGTTGGCCTGGCCCGGAGCACCGAGTTCGCCATTGACCGACGAGATATTGATAATGCGGCCCCAGCGAGCCTTCATCATGGGCTGGAGGACGGCTTGCGTGAGCAGGAATGCTCCCTTGAGGTTGGTGTCGAGTACGTCGTCCCAATCGGTAGTCTTCATGCGAAGCATGAGCGTGTCGCGAGTGACGCCGGCGTTGTTGACGAGGATGTGTACGGCACCGAGTTGAGCGACGATCTCTTTCGCGGTGGTTTTGATGGCGTCTTCGTTGCTCACGTCGAGGACGAAGGCATGAGCGTTGCCGTTGGCGGCTTCGATCTCAGCCTTTACTTCCGCAAGCTTTGCTTCGTTGCGCGCGACGAGTGCGACGGTTGCGCCTGCCTTTGCAAGTTCGAGCGCGATGGCTTTGCCAATGCCCTGCGAAGCTCCTGTAACCAGAGCGATGCGTCCTTCAAGACCAGATGCCATGTTGAAGATTCCCTCTACTTTCCCCAAGCGATTATACGAATCGATGCGGGCGCGGATGAAGGTATGTGACTTTATGCCTTGTGTGCAAACTCCTGTTTGAGTGCCTTCCAGTCTTTTTCGGTCTGGTCGGCGTAGTTTTTTGCGAAGGTGACGATGGCTTTTTCGAAGAGATGCTTGCCGCCGATGTAGCCCGCAAGTGTGTGGGGAAAGCCGGAGCGTGCGTGTCCACGGGCGAGTAGCTCACCGCAGAGGTCGGCGTAGTGCAGCAACTGGTCGGGTGCGATCTTGTCGAGGTTCACCGATGCCTTGTGATCGTTTAACTGACGCACAAGATAGTGGCGTCCGTCGAGCTGCGTAGAGCCAAGGAATGGGTCGCTCTGCACCTGCATGAAACGCTGGCCTTCAAGGACGCGGCGGCCCGGAGTGTTGGTGTTAGACGCGACCTTAAACGACTTGACGTAAGGTGCCCAGCCGGAATCGATCTCCTGCTTGATCTGGAGAAAGAGCGGATCGCCGCGGCTGGGGCCTTCCATGTAGACGATGTAATCGCGCAGGCCAACACTGCCAGTGCCGACAACTTTGAAGCCAACATCAACGGAGCGATAACACGAGAGAAGATGACGGCGTTCGGGCTGGAGCGTTTGCTTGTAAGACGAGACTGCGCGGAGAACACTTTGCGCGTCTTTTGCGGAGACACGCTCAAGCGCTGGTGGTTGTGAACGAAAGATGCGCTCGCTGCTCTTCTCGTTGAGTTGCTGCTGATTTGTGTTGTGCTTTTTAGTGCTTTTGCTGTTCTTTTTCGCGCTGGCTTTGTTGTCTTGCAAGGAAGGTTTTTTGTTTTTCGAAACGGATACGGTGAGCGAGCTGCGTAGTTGCAGAGGTGTGACGCGTGCGGCCTGATCGAAGACCTGCTGCATGGTGCTGATTTCATCCTGACGATGGATCTGGTAGCGCGCGACTTCTACAATGGGCATGACGGAAAAAGCAGCCATCTGGCGTGCATAACGATGCACGAAGACGCGCACAGCTTTGCGGCAGTCTGCTTCGCTTTCGCCCGCTTCACGTGCCGCGAGATGGATGCTTGCGGCCATGCGTTTTACATCCCACTCGAAGGGGCCGTAGATGGTTTCGTCGAAGTCATTTATGTCGAAGGCCATGCGGCCATCGGGCGCGGCGTAGGCACCGAAGTTACGTACATGCGCGTCGCCGCAGAGCTGGCAGAGGATGCCGGTATTGGGCTGGTTGCCGATGTCGTGCGCCATGACAGCGACAGCTCCGCGAAAGTATGAGAAGGGTGAGAGGAGCATGCGCTGGTACTTGAGCTGGAGCAGATGCGGGACGCGATCGCCCGCGGTGGCGCGAAGAATATCGAACGCGGTTGGGTCGCCTTTGCGGCGCGGCCACTCGCTGTGAGCCGAACGCGCAATACGTTTGCGACAGTCCTGGCCTGCCTGACGGAGCGCTTGTTTCGATGCGGCGTGCGATTTCATACCGTCTGCAACGATATCAGCGAAAGCGATGGATGGGCGCAGCGTCATGAAGCGACAGAAGAGGGCTCATCTTTCCTGTATTCCTTGTCGGCTGAAGCCCCAGGGGCAGGAAATTTCGCGTCTTTACTTTTCCCGTCTCGCTAAAGCGAGCGGAAAGGAAATAAAAGATAAGTTGGCACGGAACGGCCCGGCTAAAGCCGGGCTCCTTCAAAACCTGAGAAAACGGAGATTTTCTCAAAGCTGCCTGCGTGTGGTAACCGGTGTCAGATGCAATTTCTCTTCCAGGCCATGTTGACGGTATTTTTACAAGAAGAGCTTAGAGTAAGTGAGTCGCTAAGCTATGCATGCCCTGGAGTCATCGCCGAGGAGTACGACGGGAGACTTCTCCCTGCGACCGGATGCACCTGCGAGCGTGTCCAGCAGCCGCGAAGACGATCCACGCTGGCAGCTTGCCTTGCGCATTTCAGCCAGCAGCAGCCTGGGGCGTTCGCGCCTTATGGTGGACTTTCTGCTCTACGTTGTGGATCGCCACATTCACGATCGCAGCGATGAGATTACAGAACAGCAGATTGGCGTTCTCGTTTTTGGTCGAACAGAAGGATACGACACCAACGAGGACAATATAGTCCGCAGCTATGCGCGCAACCTGCGCAAACGCATTGAGGAATATTTTGCAAAAGAGGGAAAGAGAGAGGAGCTTCTGCTGCAGATTCCGCGCGGAGGCTATGCTCCTGTCTTCTCTCTCAAAGATGGCGAGCCGGCTTCCAATATTTCGCAGCTAGAGGTTTCCGAGGAAACGCAGCCCGTTCCGGATGAGGGAACATCTGGCATTCCTGCGATTTCAGAAAGCACGGCTACAGAACAGGAACCAGCCACACAAAAGTCTGCATCGGCTTTATCCGAAGAGATTATTGCGAACCAGACTCTCGGATTTGCAGGATTGGCCCGCAAATATGCAGTGGTTCTTACGCTTATCGCGGGAGTGCTGCTGGGTTCCATGCTCACCGTCTTCTTTCCGGCAACATGGCTCAGGCATCTTACGGCTTCCTCTGCGGAGATTGCGTCGAAGGAGTTGTGGGCGCAGCTTTTCAGCAGCAAGAGCGATACCTTTGTTGTGCCCTCGGACGATGGACTGGTGATTATGCAGCGGCTTACGGAGCGTCCGGTGCCGCTGGCCAGCTATCTCGACGGAAGCTACCGCAGAAAGATTCAAACAGCGAACGACCCTGGCGCTGCCGAGATTATGAAGCTCGGAGCGCGACGCTATACCAGCGTGGTGGACCTCGATCTGGCCTCACGTATTGGACAGTTGAGTGAGGTTGTTCCTAAACGCATGATCATCCGATATGCACGCGATCTGCGCATGGATGATCTCCGCGACGGGAATGCGATTCTGATCGGCTCCATTGAAGCAAATCCATGGATCGAATTGTTTCAGCCGCACATGAATTTTCGCTTCGGCTTCCATGCCGATAACGAGAAGCCTTCAGGGCTTGTGAACACGCATCCCCGTCCGGGCGAGGAGCAGATTTATGGTGCGCCGTGGGTTCAGAATCATACTTACGGTTTGATTGCTTATCTTCCAAACCTTAACGCAACCGGCCATGTGCTGATTGTGGAGGGGTTGAATACAGCAGGCACGCAAGCCGCCGAGACATTTCTGCTCACACCGTCGTTGCTGGAGCCTACTCTTCGCCGCGCCAGACTGCCGGGCGGAGGCTTTCAACCGTTCGAGATATTGATCGGTGCCGGCAATGTGGCCTCGAATGCTTCGGCTCCGCAGAGGGTAGTGGAACGGATCGGTTCCTTCTAGGTCATATCCCTCCAGGTCGTATCGACATATAGGTTTTGAAAGGTATGCTTCACCGCCTATTGTTTTTCAAAACAGATGCTCTGGTTTCCTGCTCTCGGCGTCAGCGTATTCGCTTTTTGGAATATGTGCTGGCCGCCGTTTCCCTCTTTCTGAATATGGCTGAGAGGCACGGGGTGGAGAGCGTTTTTACGCGGGTATACACCCGTGTGCGAGGTTCTGCGCGCTTTATGAATATTGCGAGAAGGAGAAGATGCAAGCCTTTTATTTGCAGTGCTTACACGCCGGGTACACACACCGAACACGGGTCAAAACACCTTGTTTAAGCTATGGCCGTCGCCCATGATCGAACCAAGCCCAAGCGCAGTTTGATTGCTTTTTCATGAACCTGCTGCGTTTGCGGATTCCATCTTGAGGCCAAAATCCCATGAAGAATTTCAGGTGTTCCTTTTCGTTTGACCAGCGAAAGAGGCTCCTCCCGATCTCGCTGGCAGCATGCATTCTTCTATCAGGGGCTGTATCAGCCTCTGCCCAGTCCGATCTCTCCGGTGTATCGGGCACCATTACCGATTCGTCGGGCGCAGTGGTTCGCGGCGCCAATGTAACCGTAACCGACGAAGCAACAGGCGTTGTTCACACGGCATTAACGAACGACTCTGGTTACTACACGATCCCAAGCCTTTCACCTGGCCGTTACACCATCAGCGTGACCGCGGCCAACTTCCAGAAGACGACGAGCAACGGCAACAACCTTGATCCGAACGTATCTACAACAGCCAACCTGCAACTTACAGTGGGAAGCGCCAGCGATGTTGTTGAGGTGTCGGCGCAGGAAACTGCAATTCAGACAGAGAGCACCGTTCTTGGTCGTGTGATTACGAGCAAGCAGGCGGAGATGCTGCCGCTGAGCGGTCGTAACCCCATCAGCCTGGCGCTGCTGAAGGCCGGTGTGACCAGCACCAGCGGCAACGTGTCCAGCTTTCAGTTCAGCACCGGCCTTGGCGGACTGAATATTAACGGCGCTCGCGATCGTGACAATCTTGTAACTTACGACGGCGCCGTGGCTGTGCGTGTGCGCGCCAACGGCGACTCCACCGGTGTGATCGATCTGGAAAACGTGCAGGAAGTCCAGGTGCTGGCTACGAACTATCCCGCCGAGTACGGGCGTTCGGTCGGCGGACAGGTTCGTATCACCACGAAGGCCGGTACAGACAAGTTTCACGGTTCGATCTACGAGTATCTGCAGAACCCGGTCTTCAACGCCAACACATGGGTTCGTAACCACGCCGCGAACAACAATGACCCGACCATTCCGCGTAGTGTGAAGTCGAACTACGTTGCACCATTCACCTATAACCAGTTCGGTTTCAGCGTGAATGGGCCTCTGTATATTCCGCACGTGATTCCCAAGGGCAAAGTCTTCTTCCTGTATTCAGAGGCCTTTGTTCGCTTCCCTGGAACCGATACAAAGCCGGTGACTGTACCGAATCCGGCGTTTCGTTCGGGTGATTTCTCTTCGATTGCGACGCATATCCGCGACCCGAAAGCAGTGGGCACCTGTGATCCTAAGAACGGCGGGCCGGCCTGCTTCCCCGGCAACATTATTCCCCAGGATCGCCTGAGTCCGAATGGTGTTGGTCTGCTCTCGATCTTCCCCGCGCCAACTCCGGGCTTCCTCGTCGGCACGCAGAACCTGTTGCAGATTGCGAAGCATCCGCAGACACAGCAGATTGACAGCGGTAACCTCGACATTATCCCAACCGACAAGGACTACATCCGTTTCCGCCTGACACACTTCTACTACTTCGAGAACAATCCGTTCTCTGCAGCATATAGCGTAGTACCGCGTGTGTTTAATCGTCCTGCCCAGACGGCTTCTCTCGACTGGGTTCATACTTTCAGCTCGAACACGATGAACGAAGTTCTGCTCACAGTGGCACACAGTGCGGATCGTCTATTCATCGACACGAGCAGCGGACTGTATGACCGTACGAAGTATGGTGTGAACTATCCGTTCCTCTTTCCCGATGGTAAGGATCTTCCCAACAAGATTCCGACCGTCTCGTTCCTGAGCACCACGGCGATCACGGGCATGGACGGCAGCGCGTATCCCTCACACTCGCAGGGTGCCACGTTCGACTACGCGGATACATTTACGCACATTATGGGCAACCACACACTGCGTGCGGGTGCGCTGTACGAGCGAATGCAGTACAACGATTACGACCAGATTTCCGGCCAGAACAGCGTGCCCGGACAAACCAACAACCAAAACGGTAAGTTCGAGTTCTCCAGCGCAAACCTCGCCGGTACTGGACTCGATCTTGCCGATGCTGCGCTGGGACTCTTCTCCAGCTACGCCGAAGTAGGTGCGCGCGCGGAAACTCCGTATCGCTCGAACATGTATGAGTTCTTCGCGCAGGATTCGTGGAAGGCAACACCAAAGTTGCACGTGGATTTCGGTATGCGCTACTCGATCGTGAATCCTTTCTATAGCCTCTGGAACAACATCGGCACCTTCGATCCAGCCTTTTACGATCCAGGCAAGGCGGTAAAGATCGATGCCAGCGGCAATCCTATCCCCGGTACAGGTGATCCGCTGAACGGTACAGTATTGTTTGGCAATGGCTTTACCGAAAGCGCCAAGGCACACGTTGCACTGGCAAACACCGGCACCGCGAACAACCTGTTTCACAACCTGCCGCGTGGCTACATGGACACGCATTACACAACCTTCCAGCCACGTGTCGGACTGTCGTATGCGATAAATCCGAAGACGGTTCTTCGTTCGGGATTTGGCCGTTACATGAGCCGTCAGGGTGTTTCGGACGGTGTGTTCGAAGGTGGGGCACCACCGCTGCAATCGTATGCAGGCATCAGCGGCGGCAGCGCAGACAATCCGGGTGGCAGTTCGCAAGGCTCGTTCCCGACGATCTCCGGCCGCGTGGATCGGAAATCGCCACAGCCTGAATCGTATGTGTGGAACCTGTCGGTGGAGCGCGAGCTTCCTTTCAACACAGTGCTGGGTGTGGCCTATGTGGGACGCCGCGGTTTGCATGGACAGTTCCAGGCGAACATGAACCAGGCTCCGGTCGGCTCGGCTGCGACAGCAAAAGCTGCCGGACTCAACATCAATTCATACCGTCCCTATGCGGGCTATGGTCCGATCACGATGGTGTGGCAAGGAGCCGGCTCTACCTACAACGGCTTACAGATTGACCTGAATCATCGCTTCCAGAAAGGCATGAGTTTTGGTCTGGCATACACCTACGCTCACTCAAACGACTGCGGATCGTTCCAGAAGAACTTCCTGCCTAACTTCAACGATCCGAAGTTCCTGTGTGGCGCCGCGGATTACGACATTCGTCAGGCCTTCACGATGAACGCCATCACCGCGATTCCGTTCCATAGCGGAAGCCGGTTCGCCAACCAAATCCTTGGGGGATGGCAGTTGTCGCAGATCTACAACTTCCAGACTGGCGTTCCTCTCTCGGTTGCAACCGGAACGGACATCGCAGGTGTGGGTGCAGGTGGTGGAGCACAGTTCTACTCCACAGTGGCCGGCGTTAGCCTAGGTGCACAGGGCAAGTTTTCGAATGGAAGTTCGGACCAGAACTTCTGGTTCAATCCGAAGGCATTCGTTGCTCCCGCAGCCAACAGCTTTACCCCACAGCACACGCGTAACATTCTTCGCGCACCTGGTGTGATGAACTTCAATGCTGGGCTGCAGAAGAAGTTCCAGACCTTCGAAAATCAGTTCTTAACCTTTCGCTTCGAAGCTTTCAACTTTCCAAACCACCCAAACCTGTCAGCTCCGGACGTGAATCCCACGAGCTCGACGTTTGGACGTGTAACGAGCAAGACCGGCCAGCGCTCCATGCAAGCCAGCCTGCGTTACACCTTCTAGGTTTACGCAGAAACACTAACCAAACGGGAGTGGAGATGCTTATCTTCACTCCCGTATGTTTTATGAGTGGTCTTCACAGAAGACTTATCTCTCAAGTAAGACAGATACAACGGCACAGAAAGGCGATCTTTCCCAATGCGTCAACGGCGTTTTCTTCTTCATGCTCTTCCTCTACTGTTTATGCTGCCTCCGGCATTGTCTTCGTATGCGATTGCGCAGACGGCAGTCAGCAGCAAACCCGCAGCGGTGGATTACACGCGCAATGTCGATCCATTCATTGGTGTTGACTGGGGCGGCAATACATTTCTAGGATCGACCGTTCCATTCGGCATGCTCAAGGTCGGTCCTGACATGGAGACCTTCGACGGACGCCGTTCGGGTTTCGGTTATTCAAGCTACGGCGTGATTCTTGGGTTTTCGCACACACATCTCAGCGGCGCTTCAGGCAAGTATGGCAACATCCTTGTGGCTCCTGTAACCGGCGCACTCGATATCGCGGACATCAAGTCGCCTCGCACGGATGAGGTTGCGAAACCGGGTTACTATGCATCCATACTTAATCGTTACAACGTGCGCGTGGAACTCACCAGCAGCCGCCGCGTGGGCTTTCATCGCTACACCTTCATCAAGGGCGGAGATTCGCACATCACTGTGAACCTTGCGCAGGCGCTGGGACTCGGCACCGGACGCGAATCGCAGAACTTTCTCGGAGCTGAAGCGCACGTCCTCTCAAACCGCGAGATTCAAGGTGTTGCACGCTTTCGCGGCGGATGGAATATGGGTGGTGAGTATCGCGTGTTTTTCAGCATGATGCTCGATACTCCCGCAACGTCTGTGCAGACGTGGACAGGCTCCTCTCTATCTTCGGATCACGATGCCATCGTTGCCGAGAACAAGCCTATTGGCGCAACCTTCGATCTTCACACGCGTCCGGGACAAGTGGTGCAGGCGAAGGTCGGTATCTCTTTCATCGGTGCAGAACAAGCTCGTAAGAACATTCAGTCCGAGATTCCCGCGTGGAGTTTCGAGGCTGTGCGTCACGCGAACAATGCCCTGTGGAACGCGGAGCTTGGCAAGCTGCAACTCAGCGGTGAAACAGACAAGCAGAGGCGTGAGCTTTACACCGCGATGTACCACACGATGATGATGCCGGTGGACCGTACCGGCGAAAATCCTCTCTGGACATCGAACGAGCCGTACTATGACGATTTCCAGGCAATCTGGGATACCTATCGCACATCGAGTCCTTTGTTTGGACTGATCTCACCGGAACGTGAGCGCGATATCATTCGTTCGCTCATCGATGTCTATCGCCATACCGGCTACATGCCGGACGCACGCGTTGGCAATGATAACGGACGCACGCAGGGCGGCTCCAACGCCAACGTTGTTGTGGCCGATGCATACATGAAAGGCATTACCGGCATCGACTATAAGACCGCTCTGGAAGCAATGATTCACGATGCCGAAGTGCCTCCGAAGAATGCGCAGAAAGAAGGCCGCGGAGGGTTGAAGGACTACAACGAACGTGGCTACATCACCACGGCCGATGAACGCGCAGGATCGCGCATCGTGGAATACTCCTACGACGACTTCGCGATTGCTGAAGTGGCCTGCGGTCTTGGCGAAAAAGAGCAGGCTGCGCGCGCGCTGGCTCGTACGCGCAACTTTGAAAACCTGTGGGATCCGACTATGCAGGCAATGGGATTCAAGGGTTTTCTCCGTCCGCGCAATCCCGATGGCTCGTGGGCCGCACCATATCTTGTTGTGCGCGGCACATGGCCCGACTTCATGTATGAAGGCGATATCTGGACATATTCGCTCTATGCTCCGCAGGACATGAAACATCTGATCGAGATGGCGGGCGGACCAAAACAGTTCAACAACCGTTTGGACTTCATCTTCGGTCGCGGCCATTTCGACATTGCGAACGAACCCGGCTTCCTGATGCCTCTGCTGTACAACTACACAGGACGTCCGGATAAGAGTGCGGACATTGTGCATCTGCTACTTGAAAAGGCCTTCAGCGATACACGTTCCGGCATTCCGGGCAACGATGATTCGGGAGCCATGTCGAGCTGGCTGCTCTTCCAGACGCTGGGTATCTTCCCGGTCGCAGGACAGGATGTGTATCTCATCAGCTCCCCTTCTGTACCGAATGCTTCTTTGTCTCTGGGAAATGGAAAGCATCTTCGCATTGAGACAAAGGGATTCGATCCCAGCGGCCTGAACCGATACGTTCAATCGGCGACACTGAATGGCCAGGAGCTGAAGACAAACTGGTTCCGTCATGCGCAGATCAAAGATGGAGGCACGCTCGTGCTGACGCTTGGCTCTGCTCCTTCGACGTGGGGTACGACAACGCCTCCACCTTCACTAAGCGATGAGGGAGCAAAAATGTGTGTTCCGATTCCTGCCAGTAAGCCAAACCGTCCGAACAACTAATCGTTTCGGACAAACAATAAAAGCGTCATGGGCTCAATGTCCATGGCGCTTTATTGTCTTCGATTTTTAAATACAGAATTCGCCGGGACTGGTACAAAATGCACAAAGTTTTTCCGTGCTTTGTGAGTCCCTTGTGTTCTCTGTATTCAAAAGAATACAGAGGTTAATACCTTCCTCAGCGGCTGAAGCCGCTTTCTATTTGCGGTTTATGGCCCGGCTAAAGCCGGGCCATTGCAAAACACGTTGGTGTTAGTCCCTGTCTTTTTCTTTTACATCGCTGGCGTCGATGAGCGGACGGAAGCGGTGTACAGGAGCGGGCACAGGAGAATCTGCGCCCTTGATGCTCTTCCAGAGGATTTCGTTGAGCGCATGCATGGGTGCGCGATCGACGTCAGAGAAATCCATCTTGCTGCTTTCCTCTGCGCCGTACGAATCTTTGGTGTTCTTTACGTTGACGTCGATCTTCGGCTGAATGACGTCGAAGGGTGTGATGCTTGCCTCTGTACCAAAGGAAGCGTACAGCGGCATGGCAGCTGCATCGTACTGGCTCATAGGCGGCATGCCCAGCAGCAGTTCGATGGAGCGAACAAACGAGCTGGTGGAGTACAGCGTGCTATCCACGATGCCGCGCTTCACATATGGGCTGATGACCAGTCCGACCGTTCTGCGAGCATCCACATGATCGGGGCCATCCTGCGCGTCGTCTTCGATGATGAAGATGGCAGTGTTGGGCCAGTAACGGCTGTGGCTTACAGCTTCCACCAGTTGGCCGATGGCGTAGTCGTTGTTTGCAACCATGGCGCGGGGAGAAAAAGCACCGGGTGCCGTTCCCTTGGTGTGATCCTCGGGCATGCTCATGATGACAAAGTTCGGGAAGCGCTTGTTTGCATCGGGGCTGTCGTAGTTCTTTTCGTACTCGCGGAATTCGTCGAGGAAGATTTTGACGTTTTCCGTATCGCGCTTGCCACCACCATAGTGGGGAGAAACGTGATTCACGAGTGCGCCGGCACCGGGCGCTGCAACGGAACCATCACCTGTGCTGGCACGCACAGCATACTCACCGTACGAGCGGAAGGTGAGTCCCTTGCGTTCTGCCAGATCCCACAGATGGCCGGCAGATGGAACGTACGCGCGTGTGCGTGCTGTGTCGCTGCGGCCTGCATAGTTGGAAGGCCAGTAGCGCTCATTAAAGTCGGTGGCATAGGCCGAGTCGGACCATGAGTGGCCATCGACAGAGACTTCGCCATCGCAGTAAAGGTTATCGAGCAGAACATACTGGCGAACCAGCGCATGTTGGTTCGGCGTGATCTGCTCACCGAAGATGGTAAGTTCCGGATCGCCGTTGCCGCCCTTGATATCGCCAAAGACCTGATCGTATGTGCGGTTCTCTTTAATGATGTAGATGATGTGCTTGATCTCAGTGGGAACACCGACTCCCTGCGGAATGAGTGTAGGGGCCTGCGGAGGACGCGCTTCGGAAAGTAGCGAATCGTTGTAAGGAGTGTTCTCTACGACCTGCCGCGTCCAGCCGGGAAGGTCCTTCTGAATGTTAACCAGTGACAGGCTTTCAAGGCTGCTCTTCTGGATTGTCTTGATCGTCTCGTCGCCGTTGTACCTGGAAGCCAGTGGACTGGTTGGCCCCTTGCGATCAGGATGACCTTCTTCACCCTTGCTATTGCCGATGTAAAGCGTGTCTCCGTGATCGGCAAGTGTGAGTGCGGAAGGATACCAGCCTGTAGGAATGAATCCGCGAACGGAGCTGTGATCGCGGTTGGAGATGCGAATGACAGCAATGGAATTGTTGTCGGCGTTGGCAACGTAGAGAAGCTGACGCTTGCTGTCGATGAGGAGTGCGTCGGGCGTGGAGCCTTCAGGAGCAAGCGGCGTTAACGTGGTGGAGATGCGCTCCAGGATTTGGAGGGTCTTCGTGTCGATGACGTGAACGGTGTTGTCGTTTGAACACGCAACGAAGAGGCGGCCATCCGCAGAGATCTTCATGTCGTTCGGATTCATGCCGACACGAAGTGTGCGGATCACCTTGTTTGTAGCCGTATCGATAACACTGACCGACTCACTGGACCAGTTGGAAACGAACAGGCGCTTGCCATCGGGCGTGAGAACGACGCTGCCCGGATTGATGTCTACCGGGATGCGGGTGACGATAGCGCGTGTCTTCGTATCGAAAACAACTACGTTGCTTGGGCCAAAACCTGTACCGCGATTTGCAGCATAGAGAAGATGGCGGGAAGAAAGATAGGCCGAACCGGACCACCAGACCTTCTTCGGGTCGATGGTTTCAACAAGGTCGGTCCTGGGCGTTTCTTCTAAACGACCGTTCTTGTACTGGAACTCATAGATGGGCGCTGCGGAGCCTGCGATCTTCTTTGCTCCCGTGGAGTTTCCGCCGGGAATAAAGAGTGTGTGACCATCGGGAGCCCAGGTCATGCCGAGCCACACAGTCTTGAGATCGATGTGCTGAATCTCTTTCCTGGTCTTGGTGTCGATGACGACAAGACCATGCGGCTGGTAGCCGGAGTGACTGGCAATGACAACCTTGCCGTCAGGCGATGTGGTTGCATCGAGCGTCAGATCGCCGTAGCTGGCGACTACCTTGCCGACGGGCGAAATGCGCCAGCCATTCGGGAGATCGAAACCACCGGGGATGGAATGTGGCTTCTCTTTGGTGACTTCTCCAATTTTGCGTTGCGCGGGCTGCGTCGGCCTGGTCGCGGCATCTTGTGCCGACACCGCGACCGCAGTGGAGACGAGTATGGATGCAGTAAGAACGCGGAATAAGGACAGCTGCATAAGTTCCTCTCGAAGAATCAAAATGAATCTTTACGAGCCTTTACTTTACGTATGGAATGTTGCATAGAAGAGAACACACGGCGATGATGCGACTGCGTTCTTCAATTTATGCATGATCCTGGCGGCTATTTACGCTGCTTCGCATCCTTGCTTTCCGCACAAGCGAACTGCTAATATCCCATTTCTCGAAATGGGATAAACATGAGAATGCGTATGGTTTCAAGCGCAACGAGGTTCTGAATGGCATATGCAAAATGGGTTGGAGAGATGCTCGTACTTGCACTCTTTGCTGGAGCTTCTGCGCACACGCAACAGGCGGACGTTCCCACGCTAACGCTACAGGTCAGTGACTACCTAACGCTGCCGCCCACGGAAAAGCTTGATCCTACAACACAGCAGCAGGGCGAATTCTCACGCGTGAACTTTCTTCGTGAAGAACCTGGACCCGATCGTGGACGTGTTTTTCTTTCCAACCTGAACGGGCCTCTTTACATCCTGAATAAACGTACAAAAAAACTGACGATGTATCTCGATTTCAATGGACGCGATGGTCGTCCTGGAATATTTCATCGTTTGAATTTTGCGACGGGTTATCAGAGCGGTCTGATTACCATTCAGTTCGACCCGGACTATCGAAAGAACGGCAAGTTCTACACCATTCATATGGAAGATCCATCCGTGAGTGCACCTGCTGTTCCGGACAATAAAAACTTTCCGGGGCTGAACATAGAGGACTATCAAACCACAACACCTCTGCACACATCCGGACCGGTGGCGCGCGAATGCGTTCTGATCGAATGGACAGACACCAATACTGCTGACGAAAAATTTCAGGGAACAGCACGTGAGATTCTTCGTGTACCTTATTTTTCCCACATACATCCATTGGGCGACATCACGTTTAATCCCACAGCCAGGCGCGGCGATGCAGAGTGGCAGGTGATGTATGTGTCGAGCGGAGATGGCGGCTCCGGTGAAAGCCTTAAACCCATCACGCGCAATAATCCCCAGCGGCTGGATACGCCAGTCGGCAAGATCCTCCGCATCATCCCAGACATTAAAAAACACACTGCAAGCAGTATGCTCAGCGCGAATGGAAGATATCGAGTCCCAAATGACAATCCCTTCGTACACACTGCCGGAGCGTTCCCTGAAATATGGGCGTATGGCTTTCGCAATCCACATCGGCTCACCTGGTATGTCGATCCACGTACTCGCAAACCGATCCTGATTGCGAATGTCATCGGCCTGGCAACATGGGAGACAGTGGACATTGTCCACAAGGGCGCGAACTACGGCTACTCGGAACGTGAAGGCAACGAGCGCCTGAAGGCAAACAACAAAACGGAGCCTTTACCCGCGGATGACCATATTCCACTTCGCATTGGGGATGAACCAGGCAGCGAACTCGTTCAGCCCACATATCCGGTGTTGTTGTATCCACATAAAGAAGGCGGTGGAGATGCGATCTCAAGCGGTTTTGTCTACGAAGGCAAGATCGCGGCTCTCCGCGATAAGTTCCTCTTTGGAGACATCACTACGGGACGCATCTGGTGGGCTGATATTCACGAGATGATTGCGGCGGACGATGGGAACCCCGCGACAATGGCAACGATGCATCCCATACAGATTGAGTACACAGACACTAAGGGGAATAAAGAAATCTTCCCGAACATGGCTCCTATCGTAAGCGCCACGTATCACGCGCGCGGTGGTACAGCAAAATATATGCCGGGCTATGGAACCCCTGTGGGCAAAGGGCGCGCAGATATTCGACTGGCTATGGACAATGCGCAGAACATCTTCGTCATCAGCAAAAGCGACGGCATGATCCGCGCCGTCACCGGGGTGATAAAGGATAAGTAATATATCGCCCCGTAAATGGACGCTTTTACGGGCCTCGCTTGCAGCGAAATCGATATCTGAGTAAGCCGCATACGAGGCATTGCCAATGCCGGACGTGTACTGTCCGAATCGCCGAAGCAACACCTGGTTTCACCAGGGTGGTAATGTCCGCGGCAAAGGCCGAAGAACAAACCATGGAAGCAGCAAAGCGGCGTGTATCAGAAAACGATTCATCGCAGACTCATATGAGCACAGTGAAAATAATGCGAATTTTTCCGCTTCTGGTCTACATCGCCCTGGCTATTTCTTCGGAACCTGCGATAGCTCCAGCCGCACATGTTTGATGGTCGTGCGGTGCCATGTATAAGTCATCTCCAGCGCTCCGTCGTTGCGCTGGATGATTGCGGGGTAGGAGTATTCACCTGCTCCCTGCTCCAGCGTTGCGAAGATGCGGAAGTGCTCTCCGTCTGTGCTGACCGCAAGGTTCAACGGCGAACGTCCACGCGGCGTGTCGTTGAAGATCATCACTTTTCGTCCGTCCTTCAGTGCCACAACATCCAGACCGGAGTTGTTATTCGGCAGATCGAGAAAACGCGGCGTTGTCCAGGTGATGCCTTCATCTATCGAGTCCGATACAACGATCTTTGACGCGAGCGTTCTGGAACGCGCATAGAAACGCAGATGCTTGCCTCCCATCGAGATAACGGAAGGCTGGATGATGCCGTTGTAAGTGCGTGCGTCCTTGTCTTTCTCGCGCAGTTCGGGTGAACCCATTGGCGGTTCCGGCCACGGTTTCGCGGCTGCATCCTGTTCGCGCGAAATTGTCATTGGCCCAATGCGCTTCCAGGTTCTGCCGTCATCGGTGCTGCGCTCAATAAAGACGCGCCAACCACCTTCACCTTCATTGGAAGAACCACTGACAATAACACCGTTGCCCAACACCAGCGGCTTTGCGCGAATGGGGCCAAGAACACCGTCGGGCAGACGCTCCTTCGATGACCAGGTTCTGCCTTCGTCGCTGCTCCACATGCGCGTGCCTGTCCATGTGGATGGACTGGGGCCGGACTTGTAATAAAGCCACAGGCGACCGTCGCGTGTGTGAAAGAGCACAGGATTCCATGTGGGGATTCCCTTGTCAGCGTTTTTCTCACGCGCGACTTCAACCGGCGGCGACCACTTTCCCGCATGCATACGCGCTGTGTAGATAGCCACATCCGGTGCGCGTTCCGCCAGTCCACCAAACCACGAGGCAAGCAGGTCGCCATCTTTCAGCGCCACCACGGTGGATGCATGACACTCCGGAGTAACAGTCGCGGGCGCGTAGATGAATTCACCCACCGGCTTCACACCAGCGTCATTTACATGAGAAGGTACCCATTCCGTCTGTGCATAACTGCTGCTGCACAGCATCAATACAACTCCTGCCATCTTCATCGTATGAGCGAGCCGCATATATATGTCTATCCTTCAAGATTTGCCCGTGTTCGCGATTTCGTCCGGCTGAACCACAATCCGCCGATACAGGATACCCTGCATGTTGTACTGTGGCGAGTTGCGCTATTGGCACTGGCCCGAGTCGCGGTTCCTGTTATAGATGCGATCCACAGTTTCAGCAAGAGAGGAACTTATGACCAGCTTTGACGCAGTGATCGTAGGCTCGGGTCCGAATGGCCTCTCCGCGGCAATTGTTCTGGCACAGGCAGGACTCTCTGTACTGGTGCGCGAAGCCAACTCGACTCTCGGTGGTGGAGCACGCACTCTGGAACTTACTCTTCCAGGCTTTCATCACGACATTGGCTCCGCTGTACATCCGCTGGGAGCAGCTTCGCCCTTCTTCCGATCTTTGCCGCTTGAGGAACATGGATTGGAGTGGCTTCAGCCTCCCCTGCCACTTGTGCACCCGCTGGATGGTATGCCTCCGGCAGTCCTTCAACGCGGAATCGATGCTACAGCAACTAACCTATCTCCAGATGGAGAGGTGTATCGCAGGCTCATCGAACCACTCGTTGCAGCATGGGAGGATATAGTCCCGGAGATACTTGCTCCGCTGCTTCACATTCCTGATCATCCTTTTTCCATGGCGAAGTTTGGATTGCGTGCGCTGCTTCCTTGTACGCTGCTCAATCGACTTGCATTCAAAGGAGAACGCGCCAAGGCTCTCTTTGCCGGTATGTCCAGCCATTCCATCGTACCGCTCGACAAACCTGCAACTTCCGCAATCGGGCTCGTCATGACGATGGCCGGACATGCTGTGGGATGGCCGATTCCGCGCGGAGGTTCGCAACAGATCACGAACGCGCTCGCTTCGTATCTTCGATCGCTGGGTGGTGTAATTGAAACTGAAGCGCCCGTTCATTCCATAGATGAATTACCTTCGTCGCGCGCTGTTCTTTTCGATCTCAGCCCACGCCAGATGGTACGCATCGCGGGCAAGCATCTGCCTGCGTCTTACGTGAAGAGATTGAACCATTTTGTCTATGGGCCTGGCATCTTCAAAGTGGATTGGGCTCTTTCCGAACCCGTGCCCTGGACCGATCCTGAATCACAACAAACAGCAACACTACACCTGGGAGGTACCGCCACAGAGATCGTGTCGGGAGAACACGACATCTGGCATGGAAAGGTCAACACAAAACCCTTCGTGCTTTTCGCGCAGCAGAGCCTCTTCGACGCAACAAGAGCACCTCGCGGGAAACATACAGGATGGGCCTATTGTCATGTGCCGAATGGATCCACGGTGGATATGACCGATGCAATCGAGTCCCAGGTGGAACGCTTTGCGCCCGGTTTTCGCGATGTGATTCTTGCGCGTTCCACAAAAAACACCGCGCAGATGGAACTCTCAAATGCAAACCTGATCGGAGGAGATATCGGAGGAGGCGCAAATAACCTCGCACAACTAATGATGCGGCCTGTACTTTCACTCGATCCTTACCGCACGGCCGGCAAAGATATCTATCTCTGTTCTTCCTCTACACCGCCCGGAGGTGGGGTGCATGGCATGTGTGGATACCACGCTGCTTACTCCGCCCTGAGAAACACCTTCCGGATCGGCAAGCTAACAACATAGCTGTTAGCTATCGACGCGATCGCGTCTCGCAGTCACTTAAACTTCTTCTTTTTGGTATAGGAAATCCATCAACCTTCCGGCTCACTGAATAGTCGCGGATTCAGATTAAAACTTGATTATGTAACCTATACAAACGCGATTACAAAATACGGCTCGCAGAGTATCCATTATTTTATAGATAACTGTTTAAGTTACTTCACGTCGCGTACACAGCGAAAACCTATGTTCGTCGTTGCACTGTCGGGTGTGTTGTAACTACGTGCGGCGACACGGTATCGATTGCAATAGGAACGATGGCAAAGATAGGAACCACCGCGCATAACACGGGCTGTTCCCTGCTGCGGACCGATTGGATTATGGCGTGTTGCGTGCTGATGATAGGTTGCGTGAAACCAGTCGGCTATCCACTCCCATGTATTTCCTGTCATGCCATATAAACCGTATCCGTTTGGAGGAAATGCATCGACTGGACAGGTTGCTGTATATCCATCTTCCGCAGTGTTCGTTGTGGGGAACTCACCCTGCCATATGTTACAAAGATGTTTTCCGTTTGGAGTAAGTTCATTGCCCCAGGGATATGTCATTTGCTCTAAACCACCGCGTGCGGCAAACTCCCATTCAGCTTCTGTTGGCAGCCGCTTACCGGCCCATTTCGCAAATGCAACAACATCGTTCCACGACACCTGAACGACGGGATAATTCGAGCGCATAGTGATGTCAGACCCTGGGCCTTCTGGATGCTGCCAGCTTGCACCTTCGATCACGCGCCACCACTCTGTTCCATGAACGGCCACGGCGGAGGTGTGATCCATCTCTTTCGGTAAATCACCGGCAAAGACGAACGACCATCCAATACTTTCCGCTTCTGTGATGTATTGTGTCTCCGCAACAAATGCGCTGAAGTCACGATTGCGAACGGCGTATGTATCCATCCAGAAAGGATCGACAGTAACTCGACGGACAGGTCCTTCTCCATCACGCGGAAAGGCATCGGCGGATTCAGAGCCCATAAGAAAAGAACCACCCGGCAGTAATACCATTTCATTGGTGCTACCTTGTGTCGCTCGTATGCGCATTGCAGAATCCTGCTGAGATGCCTGCAATGTATCGGCGTGTAGTTTGCTGGGAACACAGCACGGAGCAGGAGTCTTCATCGTGTCTCCGAAATTGCTTGGTCTGGCAAAGGTTCTTCCAAAAATTCAATCGTTGCGTGGCGCATGCATTCCTGCACGATTTGATTCAGGTGCGCCTGCTTGCGCTCTTCGAAGATGCTTCTGGCAAGGTCGGCCCGAACGTCTTCCAGTGGCTGTACGCCAGCTGGTTTCCAATCGTGCACGATGGCTATATGAAGACCGAAGATGGTTTCAAATACATCGCTGGCCTTACGTCGTTGCAATGAAAAAACCTTCTCTTCAAACTCAGGAACCATCATGCCGCGACTAAGCCAGCCCAGAGAGCCTCCATTGCCTTTGCAATCGGAATAACGATCTGCGACTGTTGCGAATGGCTTGCCACGGTTCAGGTCTTTCTCAGCCAGTGCAAGAACCTCGCGCACCTGTGTGCGTTCTGTTTCTGTTTCAGCAATGCGCACAATATGCGAGACAAGCCAGCGCTCCTGCAACGCGTATGAGGACGAACGATTTTGGTAAACGGCTTCTACTTCGCGTCGATCCGGACGTGGAACGTGCCGTGTGAGATGCGTCTGCACCTTCATCACAAGGAGTCGTAACGCTATATCTTGATCAACACCCGTGCCACAGGTTTGGTTGGCGCTGCTGCCCCATACCGAGCGTCGTGCTTCTTCAATCTCTCGCGCTGTTATCGTGATGTTTTCGCGAATAGCAAGCTGCTGAAACAAGGTGGAACGCAACACGGTGTGTTCCGTCAACTGCAACAGGTGACGGTATTCATCGTTGGATTGTTGCTGCACCTGCTGCGGTGTGCGACCACCGGAGAGTTCCAGAAATTCGCGGTGAAACTGCTCATCACCGATGATTTCGCCGTTCACCCGAATCGCCATGTCATTCAGTGTACTGTTTCCAGATTCGTGCGAAAAGATTCGCACGAAGAAGCAAGGATTATCTGCCTTGCTCATTGCATGTACTTATATGGATCGCTGGATATACCACTTAGATAATTTCTTTATGGCAAGGATAAAGAGGTGCGGCAAGACGCTGCACCCTCTTTGGCGGTAAGGAATATTCAGAAGGTAAGTCGCGCTGCCAGTGGCTCCACCATCGCAGGAAGGGCCGTTTCCAATCTGGAAAGCACTCTTCACACCTGAAAGAAAAACCCTGATCGTTCCCGGCGATGCTGCGTTGGATATGTTTGTTATCTGGGAACAAAGGTCTCTCACACTGGAGCAATACGCTGCTCACAACTATGAACGTGAATCAAAAGCAAGTCTTCCTCCATCGCATACGTCCATGGGATCGACCTATGGTGCGCTGAACTTTCTAACCGGCGACTGGCTTTATGCTCCTGTTCTACAGCAAGCAACGGACAGTTCAGGACATCCGCATGATTTTGAAGTATTGCTTAGTGGCGACTTTCTCCACGGTGGTGTTGGCAACTCCAAAGTAATCACCCTCCATGTGCATTGATGGATGGATATAACTTACCTCAAATAAAGAACCGGCCTCTTGCTTGTGAAGAAGCCGGTTTTTTATTGCTACGCTTTGCGTTCGGGGATGGAGGTCAGTAGGTTTGCGAGGCGTTTTTCCAGGTCTTTTTGGATGGCTGCGTACTGAGGGTTGCCGTACAGGTTGTGTGCTTCGTTCGGATCATTCTTCAAGTCGTAGAGTTCGAACTCCTGGGGCGATTGCGTATACCAGTGGATGAACTTATGCGTCTCCGTGCGCACACCGCGGTGCGGTGCGACGTTTTCCGCGCCGGGAAATTCATAGTAGTCGTAGAGCCATTCCTTACGCCATGCCGGGCCTTTGTTGTCCACTACGTCAAGCATCGACCGGCCCTGGAACTGTTTGGGAATCGGCAGCCCCACCAGGTCCATTACGGTGGGAGCGATGTCCACGTCGAGCACCATCTCCTGCTTCACCGCACCAGCCTTTACCCGGTTGGGATAACGGATGGCCATAGGCACGCGGATGGATGGTTCATGCATCAATCGCTTGTCGAAGAGACGCCATTCACCGAGCAAGTATCCGTGGTCAGAACTATGGATGATCGCCGTGTCGTCCATAGTTTTCGTGTCGTCGAGATGCTTGAAGATACGACCCACGTTCTCGTCAATCGCAACAAGCCCTGAGTAATAGTCCTTGCAGAGTTCTTCGATGGAGCGGACAGCATCGCCGGTGTCGGTGGTACCGATCTTGTTGTCGGCAGTTTTGAACGGAGTCGGCTTACCAGGATAGCCCTTGAGATCGTCGTCGAAGGATGCGGGCTTGGGAATGGTGACACCGTTGTACAAATCAAGGTGGCGACGCGCACGGAAGTATGGAGCATGCGGTGTCATGTACCAGAGCAGCAGGGCAAAAGGCTTTTCACGCGGCTGCTTCAGCCAATCGAGTACACGGTCGGTGACGAAGTCATCGCAGTAACCTTCATCCCATGTCTGCATCTCACCGATTTTGCCGTTCTTACCTTCGGCCATCTTCGGCTTGTAATAGTTCGTAGCGGGAGCGTTTATGCCGAGATAGTAGTCCCAGTGCTTTTCTTTCAGGCCATTGCGCACGTGAACCTTGCCCACGATGCAGGTTTCGTAACCGGCTTCCAGCAAGTAGTCGGTAAAGACAGGGATGTCTGCCGGGAAAGGCGTATGGACGGTCTTGTTGTCGAGCGCACCGGTGGAGCGCGACCACATGCCGGTCATGGCCGTGGCACGTGCCGGAGCGCAGAGGGCATTCGTGCAGAAGGCGTTCTCAAACTTCACACCCTCATGCGCAATACGATCCATATTGGGCGTCTTCAGCAGGGGATGGCCTGCACTGCTGAGGCAGTCCCAACGCTGCCCTTCGGTGTAAAGGAAGACCAGATTCGGCTTCTTACCATCCTTCGCGGACGCTGCGTCTGCTTCGGTGAGCGCGCGCGCGAGGCTCGGTGTGACTGCTGCACCCAGGGCCGCAGCACCTCCCTGTACAAACTGCCGCCGGTCAAACTGCTTTCCAAACGATTCCATATTTGCCCCTTCAAATGGCTAATGTTTCACCGGAACAGTTCACGGCGAATCCATGTGTGTTTCTGCGACGATAGCGTTATCGCATACGGCTTTAAGTCAACGCAATGGACATCGAATGGAGAGACGGATTATAAGTCTTTTGAAATGAGCATTCAGCACTGTGCTGTCACCGTGTTGTTTTATGTGTCACAGGGAAAACTAATGAATATGGTAGGCGATGACACGTGTATTGCTGACTTCATCCTTCACAAAATCGCTTTTCAGTACAACCTCGAAGTTATGGAGTTTGCCGTTGATGGTGGCAGCATCGAGGATGGGTTGCCACATGCGCCGGGTGAAGAGAAAGTGTTCCGCAGCATAAATACTGCCCATGGTGGAACCACCCAGTAGCAATACATGTTCGTTGCCACTGGGTGTCTCGGTGAGTGCAACGGTTGTCAACGCTTCGGTTTCAGTCTTGGTGATGAGTGTAGGTTCTCCTGTAGGTTCTCCTTTCTTAGGAGCACGGTTCACCACCTGAAAGGTATAGTGTTCGTAATCTCGGTCAAGATGAAAATCGAGGTTCGTGTCGTAGACCGAAGTCCAGGGGTTAAATGTGGATGCTCCCAGAAGAATCAGGTTTGCACCCTGTAGATCACCCTGGTTTACATCCCGCGCATAGCGAACCTCTACATCCTTATCTGGGATTGGGAGATTCAAGCGGTAGGGGATACGCACCAGTTCCGAAGTGAGCTTCAGGTCGGCCATTGTGGCCGCGTTGATACGAGACAACAGGCCCGGACCTTCCGGGGAGACTGCCTGGATGATTGGATCGTTCTGGTAACGCTGTTCCATGTACTTGAGCAAGGAAACCGGTTGGTGCGTATATGCGGTGTACAGATTCAGGGCGGCATCGCCTGCCACTATGACCGTGCGGCGGTTTGACTGGAAAAGCGTCTTCCACAAAAGTCGTGAGCCGTAGTCGCGCTCTGTCTGTCCCTGGTGTGCGCGATGCCACAGAAAAAATGCTGCGACAGCGATCATCAGGATCGGCACAGTTATCCAAAGCCAGATTGGACCTTTTGCTCTTTTAAGAAGAAAAGCCGGCTTAGAGGTTGTGGTTTCCTGAAAGGCTGCAACTGGTTCGGACGAGGATACTCCTTCCTCAAACCGGGCAACATAGCCGCCTTTGGGAATCAGAATGCGTGCCGGGTTCTGGCTGCCTTCGTTTTCGTAGTACAGGTCCAGCCGTTTGCGCAGGTGACGGGCGCTGCCGCGAACGATGGCATCTTCGCCTGCGTTGAATCCCGGCGGACGATGAAAGAAATGAATTCCGATCTGTTGTTCGCTGAGCTCATCCGTATGCCCAGCCCAGGTGCGGTCGCAGATGTGTTGCAGCAGGGCTGCCAGGCGTGGCGATTTGGAGAAGGTCTCGCTCTGGATGATGCGGTTCAGTTCCTCAGTGCGTGGATCAGATGTCTCCGGGCTGGTCATTGACTGCGCCGGGCTGGTTTCGGTTATCATTTCTTTACTCACAGCAGCGATGATTTCTCTCTTCCATTCCGTGAATCGCAGCTTCTCACACTGTTGTCGCTAGATACAAGAACACCCCTTCTTTTCTGAAAATTCAATAAACATGAGCGATGCACGGTGACACGCACCGTGTCATAACAGCTTTGACCTTTTCGGTTGCTGTTACGGCTCGTTAGATTCATTGAGTTTTTGAAACCTGACATGGATCGGTGCGAAATTTACGCGATCCCAAAGCAATAACCCCTTCTTCGAGGCCATACTATGCACCGACGCATTCCTGCTTTTTCAAAGAACATTGCCATCAGGGCATTTTCTAACTCCATCCTTTCTCTCTCGCTGGTGTTGCCGATTGGTCTTGCCGCTGTAACCGCGCTTCCCTCTTCGGCGCAGGTGGTGACGGCTTCTCTCCGTGGAACGGTACTTGATCCCGCCGGAGCACCGATCGCCAACGCGCAGGTGAAGATTGCAAACACTGCCACCAATGTTGCGACGGAAGCTCGCACGGATGAGAACGGCCGATTCGTCTTCGCTTCGCTGGAACCGGGTGGTCCTTATACGTTGTCGATTACCGCTACCGGCTTTAAAACCGATCAGCGTACCGGCATTACTCTTGCCGTGAGCCAGATTGCCGATATCCAGGTGCCGCTACAGATTGGCTCCGCTTCCGAAACCGTGGAAGTTCAGGCGGATGTTCCGCAGATCGAAACCTCGACCGGCGCTATCTCCGGGCTGGTGGAGAATCGCAGCATCGTGAACCTGCCGCTGAACCAGCGCAATCCATACGCACTGGTTTTCCTGTTGCCCGGTTCGGTGGGCAACGTTGGAACAGGCTATAACTCGTCGAACATCTCCATTAACGGTGGCCGGCCGGGTAGCGCGGACATTCTGGTGGATGGTATTCCTGCCTCTCCTCCGTTGGCCAATCCGATTCAGGGGTTTGCTGTGTTCCCATCTGTGGACGCGGTGAATGAGTTCAAGGTTCTGTCGAATGGCTACAGCGCGGAGTTTGGACGCAGCGGCAGCGGCATTATCAACCTGATCCTGAAGTCCGGTACGAACAAACCGCATGGCAGTCTGTATGACTTTGTGCGCAACTCGGCGATGGATGCTAATGACTGGTTCAGCAAACTGAATGGCCGCGCTCTTCCGCAGTTCTCACGCAACCAGTTTGGCGGAAGTATTCAGGCTCCCGTGGTGATTCCTCATCTGTACAACGGACGCGACAAGACATTCTTCCTGTTCTCTTACGAGGGGCTGAAACAGGGTACAGGCACATCGACCAACATGGTGGTGCCGACAGCCGCCGAACGCACCGGCGATTTCTCTGCTACCGGCATTCCGACAATTTACGATCCGACAACGACTGTTTCCGACGGACATGGCGGGTACACACGCACTGCATTTCAAGGCAATGTGATTCACCCAAACCGGCTTGATCCGGTGGCGCTGAATATTGTGAAGTATTGGCCGCTGCCCAATATTGCGAACGCGGCATATGGAGCGAACAACTATTTCGCAACGGGTGTGAACCAGGTCAATATCAATACTTACGATGCCAAGGTGGACCAGGTATTCAACGATCGCAACAGCATGTTCGTCCGTTACTCCGGGCGTCGTCTTTCGCAACCTGCAACATTGTTTGAAGATCCATCCATCGCCATTGCGCAGAACAACGCAGGATCGCAGCCGCAGAACTCCAACTCGGTTGCCGTGGATTACACGCGCACACAATCGCCCACGCTGGTGATGGAAGCTCGCTATGGCTACTCGCGTGTCGCGCTGGATTTCCGCTCGGTCAGCGACGGTTTTGATCCTTCGGCAAACCTGGGCATGCCCGGTTATATCGCTGCGAATGCAGACCATCTACAGTTTCCCGGGATTGCTCCGGCGAACTACACGGGTTTGGGAAGTGCTGGACCAGGGGTGACACGCCACGCTGGTTACGAAGCGCATCTTCTGGGTGTGAACATCACGAAGGTCAAGGGAAATCACGTGTTGAAGTTCGGCGGAGAAGGACGCATGCTTCAGGCGAACGACACAGAATCCGGTAGCTCTGTTGGCAATTTTTCTTTTCCAAAGACGCATACGCAGATGAACCCAAACAACGCTTTGGGTGGCGACGGCTTTGCCAGTTTCCTCCTCGGACTTGGCAACGGCACCATGACCATCAACAGCAAGGATGGCGCCACTCGAAGCTTCTACTACGCGGGTTATGTGCAGGATGACTGGAAGGCATCTTCAAAACTGACGCTGAACCTGGGACTGCGCTGGGACGTGGAAATACCGCGTACAGAACGCCATAACCGCATGGAGGTCTTCGATCCGAATGCAGCGTCTCCACTGGCATCCGTGTATGCGGGAGCGAAGGGCGGACTTCGATTCATGGGTGTGAACGGAGCCAGCCGCCGTCAGTTCGATCCTCGCTGGAAAGACTGGTCTCCGCGTTTCGGTTTCGCTTATACGGTTAATGAAAAAACATCTATCCGCGGCGCTTACGGTATTTACTTCGGACCGTCGATGCGCGCGGCGGCGGCCACCATTGGCAATGTGGGCTTCAGTGCTTCGACCACGTTTGACGCGGTGCCGGGTAACCTGACACTCTCTGGTGCGACACTGAGCAATCCCTTTCCGAATGGCATTGCCAAGCCTGTAGGTAATTCACAGGGACTGGCCACTGCCATTGGACAAACATTTGCAACACCCCTGATCGGCGACAACAAGGTGGGTTACACGCAGAACTACGACCTGGATGTACAGCACCAGTTTCCCTGGTCTGTGCTGGTGGAAGCGGCTTACGTTGGCAGCCATGGTGTGCACTTGAATCGCGCAGGAGAGACGGATTATCTGCTGAATCAGCTGCCGATCTCGGTAGTACAGCAGTATGGTTCCGCACTACAGCAGCCGGTTGCAAATCCTTTTTATGGAACCATCACAACCGGAACGCTGGCAGCACAAAGCATTGCACTCCGCTATCTATTGGCTCCGTTTCCGCAGTATGTGCAGGTGCAGGGCTCGTATCCGACCGGTGGATTCAGCCAGTACGATTCGTTCCAGTTAAAAGTAACCAAGCGTGCAGCACACGGACTTACTTTGTTAGTGGCATTTACCGGTGCGAAGCTGTTCGATAACTACTCGAATATCTCAAACGTAGGTAACCAGGCTGGCGGCGTGCAGGATATTTATAACCCCGCTGGTGACCGATCCGTTTCGTCCAACGATGTTTCGCATAAGTTGACCATCAGCGGCGTGTACGAACTTCCGTTTGGTCGAGGCAAGCACTTCGGCGGCAACTGGAATCCGTTTGTGGATGCTTTTCTCGGAGGCTGGCAGACAAACGGCATTTACACGCAGCAGAGCGGTTTCCCGTTAGCAATTACAACCCAGGATACGTCGCTGGCTGGCGGCAACGTGCTTCGTCCGAATCTTACAGGACAGGATCCACGCACGCACGGTCCTATCTCGCAACGCCTGGGAACCAGCAATCACAAGGCCAATGGCGCTTATATTAATCCAGCGGCTTTTGCACCTCCGGCGGCGTTTACGTTTGGTAACGCTCCACGTACCATTAGCAATCTTCGCGCGCCTTCCTACGAAAATGTAGACTTCTCTCTCTTCAAAAACTTCACCGTGAGGGGCGACCTGAAGTTACAGGTTCGTGGAGAAGCGTTCAATGCACTTAACCAGGTCGTGTTCGGCTCTCCTGTAACGAACTTATCCAACGCACAGTTCGGTCAGATTACTTCTCAAAGCAACACACCGCGCCAGTTACAGTTTGCAGCAAAACTACTTTTCTAACTCAAAGTCCCCCGGCTCTGCCGGGGGACAATCTTAAAGTCACACTACGACCAGAAAACACTCTGCTATGTCATGCCTTTGGTGATAAACACGAGGTCCATTCTGGAAGTACCCCCATATCCTGCGGCAGATAATAATGAGCCGGAGAGTTTGGTATAGGACCCGTTCGCGACATCCCTCCGACCATCGACATAGGCATCGAGGAGGCTGCGAGAGTTTTCTCGCAGCCTCTCCAATTGGGTACCCTAAAAATTAATCTTCAGGGCGAACTGCATGTTGCGTGGATTGCCCACCGTGCTGGTGATTAAACCGGCAGATGAACCGTTGATGGTTGCGTTTGGAGCTGCGAAGTTTGGATTGTTGATGACGTTGAACACTTCTGCGCGGAACTGTCCGCTGACGCGCTCCCGAAAGATATTGAAGTTCTTGAAGAGCGACAGATCCTGGTTGAACGTTGTAGGTCCGCGCAGGATATTGCGCCCAGCATTGCCGAAGGTTCCTGGGGTCTGATATTGGAAGGCGGCAATATTGAACCAACGTTTGAGTGTTCCACCGCCTGCATAAAGAGGTTGTTCGTTATAGTCGGGACGGTCGGTACCACCCGTGTTCGACTGATTCACGTTCTCGCCGGGTGAGAAGGGAATGCACCCGACTTCAAGGTGATCGCGTTGATCTGCCAGCCCTTGCCGAGCGCCGCGACAATGCCGTGGCTCTTGGAGAATAGTGGAATCTGGTAGTTCACCAATAAGGTGAAGCGATTTCGAACATCCAGGTCGGAATCGCCACGTTCGAGCTTCGGATCGATAAAGATATAGCGAGGCGCTCCAAGGTCGATACTGTGTGCCCAGGAGTGTTGCACCACTATGGACAAGCCATGTCCAAAGCGTTGCTGCAGGATGGCCTGAAGCCCGTAATACTCCCCCTTGTTCCAGTTCGCCTGTGTGCTGATACTCGAGATACCTCCCAATGGATTTCCGTTACTAAAACCCAGTGCTGTCGGGTAAGCAACGTCATAAATGCGACGGTTGTTAATGTTGGACGAGCTTGACGACGGTGGCGCTGGGTTATAGTCCACGCTCAGGATGCCTTGGCGTGACAGCGATCCGACACCTGAAACCGTTAGTGTTGTCCTGCTGGTAATATCGCGCTGCATCGTCAAGTTGAATTGCTCGACATACTGCATCTTCAGGTTGAAATCCACGGCCGTGATGCTTCCCGTCAGGCTTGTGGGCGAGGTCGCGACCGGTGCTGGCAGTCCATTGGAGAGGAAGCCAATGGTTGGAGTGATGCTGGCACCAGTTTGGCCCAGGATGCTGACAAAAGGAGCGTTCCGCAGGGCTTGCGGCGATCCCATAGTGGGAGGGTAATAACTGATGCCGAATCCACCACGGATGACAGTCTTGTCATCGAGGCTGTAGGCGAAGCCCACGCGAGGGGCAAAGTTAAAGTAGTAAGCCTTCACATTTGCATGCACATCAACACCGGGTTGACCCGGCACCACGATATGGGGAACAGTACTGGAAGGGGTAGTGCCGGGAGCGGGAATCGTGCCGCGATCGAAGTTCGCGATCCGTCCATAGCGCTCCGACATGGGGGTTGCCCAATCTTCTCGTACGCCAAGATTCAAGGTGAGTTTCTGCGTGGCTTTCCAGTCATCCTGGAAGTAGAACGAACCTTCGTGAGAACCGTAGTTCGGGCTTACAAGGAGCACGTTGCGGGAATTGCTGGCAACGCCACCCAGAAGGAAGCTGGCAAACGAATATCCTCCCACCCGTGAGGTGGGAGCGCCATTGCTTGTAAGGTCGGCGTTGAATGTGTAAGCGCCTCGGCCTTGCGATGACTGTTGGGATGCCACTTCTCGTTGAATGAAGCCTGTTCCGAAGCGGAGGTTATGTCTGCCGTGCGCATAGGTGAACGAGAGCAGTTCCTGGTAAGTGTTGTCCTTTGTGATGATCGGCACATAGGTGGCATCACCCACATTGAAGCCGTTGGTGATCGTTGGCACACCTGAGGACGTAGGATCAGTTCCTTGACCGGGAATTCCGAGTTGCTGTGCTACGTTGGTCCCCGTGTTGACCGAATTAGAAGCGTTGGCAAAGCGCGTGTAAGCCCCCTTCGCTTCCATAACAAGATTCGACGACAGCACTCGCGTGAAGTTCAACTGCGCACCTTGCGCACGTTGGTTTGCTGGTCCTGGAAACGAGCCCATCACGAGGTTAATTCCCTTGACCGTCGGCAACGAGGAAGGTGTATAGGTTCGCGTGTCGTTGATCGAAAAGCGACCAAAGAGCGAGTTCTTATCCGAGAGCTTATGATCGATTCGTAAATCGGCGGCGTCGTTCTCCTGTGTCTTTGTGGGGGCTGAGACGTAAAGGCCGTTTCCGTTGGAATCGAACGAATTCGGAACCGGATAGTGCGAAGCGACCTCTCTCGCTGCTTTGTCGAATCTGGAAAGTGGAATGCAATTGTTGGCAAACTGAGGACGCCCGGGCGTAGCGTAGTCGTACAGTGTGGTGTTTTGCGTACCGATTTTGGTGGGAAAGCAAGCCCCGTTCGGGTTAATCGTGTCGGTGTTTAACCCTGCGGTCATCGCAACCGTAGGAACGCTAACACTTGCGCTCTGGCCCTGCCGGAGAGAGAAGCGTTCATAGTCCGCGAAGTAAAATGTACGGTCGTGAAGGATCGGGCCGCCGATACTGCCACCGTACTGATTCTGCTTGTAGATTGGCTTCTTGCCTTGCGCCGCGGTTAGGAAATAAGGCCGCGCATCCAACACTTCATTTCGAAAATATTCGTATATCGTTCCATGGATGGCATTCGTGCCGGGTTTCGTGACGATATTGATAACTCCTCCGGCAGAACGGCCAATCACAGCAGAGTAGCTATTCGTTTCAACCTTCATCTCCTGAATCGCGTCGATTGAAGGTTTCACAACGACATTGCCCAGAAACCGTTCGTTGTCGTCCGTGCCGTCAATCAGAAAATTGTTAAGCGAGCTGTCTTGGGCGTTGACTGAGACAGAACTGCTCTGCCGTCGGTCATCGGGTCGAGTTCCACTCTGCGTGGAATTGGCCGCGCCTTCGGTAGCACCTGGGGCCAACTGTGCAAGGCGGATAAAATTGCGACCGTTCAGCGGCAGGTCCTGCACGGCTCGCTCGTTGATCAACGAGCCGACGCTGGAGTCCTCCCGCTGAATGCTCGAAGATTCTGCGGTCACTTCGACCGTTTCCGAAATCGCACCAAGCTCAAGCCTGGGTTCGATCCGCACTTTGTCGCCGATTCCTAGCGTCAGGTCCTGGACCTGCCAGGTCTTAAATCCGGCGGCCTCAGCGTGCACCCGATAGTTTCCTGGGGGCAACAGTGTTACCGAGAAGTTTCCCGACTTATCACTCGTAACCACCTTGGTGATGTTGGTGCCGGTGTTCGTAACTGTGACCTTCGTATCAGGAACGGCTGCACCGGTTGGGTCCGTCGTCGTTCCGGTGATGTCCGCGGTAACCACTTGCGCATGCATCGAGCCGGATACGGCAAGAGTTACACAGGCAAGCGCGAGCGCTCGGCCTAGATATTTCTGCATTTCACTGCCTCCGATAAAGAAAACTGCACGCTTTGGGGGCTCAAGCGTCGATTGGAATTCGCGCGTTTGCCTGCCCAAAAGTACGCACCCTGATAAAGGAAAAAGCGGCACGATGGCAATTGAAATGCGGTACAGTGCATGCATCGTGCGGGAGGTTCGGTGCGAAAGCAGCTCGGAGGGAATGTAATTCCGGAAACCAGGAGCAGACACTTCGCCAGAATGCCAAGGAGTTTGGCATTCTGAAGTGCGCACGGCAAGGTAAGACCGCGTCAGGCTCCGGGTCGCGTCCAGAGACTATCGGCGTTCATGCCGGAGCTCTGCTACCAGATGTAGGTCTTGAGAATTTCAGGCGGTCCAGGGATACCGTCTACGATGTTCGTTCGAATAACGATCTGAACATTCACCTTCGGGTCGGCGAGTTCCCTCGGCAGGAGATCGAGGTATTTTTTCGTTGTAATGAGTTCGGACGCTACTCGCGTTCCAACCGATCCCGCTCCGGCGACGCAGACGATGAAGTCACCGGTATTGGGATCGCGAAATCTCTCTGCGATTGCGTAGTCGTTTGTGGGAGGTCCCTTCTCCTTGCCGTAGCTGATCTGCCAGACATTGGTACCCGGATGGCCCGCCTCCTGAATGCCGACGAGCTTATTCACCGTGTCCCAGGCAAACCGGTAGTGGAGGTCCTTCGTAAGACGCAGAACCCATTCGTTGTTTACATTGCCAATCAGGATCACCGGCCGATCTCGCAGGTCGTCCATCCTTGTTTCCGTATCGGGTCGCATCACATAGGGTTGATTCGACTTCGTAAGGAACGAGGCGAGGTTCGTATAGGCCGCCAGATCAGTCATGGTCACTCGCCGCAGGCCCGGGTTCTCTGGCGTGTCAACTTCGCTCTTACGATGGAGTGCGTGCCCCAGTGATACGACAATCTCCTTGTGTTCTGCAAACACCGGTGCCCAGAAGCCGTATGCAGTAAGATCTCTTGCTCGAACGGTCACACGATAGAAAACGAAAGCTGAGAGCGCAAGAACCATGACGGCCATGACGCCAAGAACGATCCGGAACCGGTATCGAGTGCTCCATCTCAAAATGCTGTTGGGAGATGCATTCTCCTTTTCGACTGGAGATGGAGGCTGGGCGACAGCAGATTCTGAGGAAGGTTGAGAGATCTCGTTAGGTTCCGCCTGTTCTGATGGCGGTACGCTCTGGCGAAATTGGAAGTAGGGGATGTAGGTTCCAGGTGGAAGTTCAATTTTGACTTCCGTGCGGACCGTTTCTTCGTTGTAGAAATTGCGTAACCGTTTGCGGATCTCAGAAGCAACGTTGCGAACGATCGGATCGGTGGCAGTGTCGTATCCAGGCGTCCTCCCGAACACCTCATGTCCGGCCCGCCGCTCTTTAATCGCGGGGGCGCCTTCTTTCAGAGACTCTTCTACCAGGAACCGAAAGAGGCGACTGCACCGGTCACTGGTTCTGAAGGAAGGATGATCGAGGATTCGGGACGCTTCTTGCCTTACGGCTTCTTCCTGATCACGCGTTAGAGCAACACTTTCCATCGATTCGTTTCTGAGTCATGCAACGCATTCCAGGGGCGATGCAGGAACTCCAAAGAGTGTGACGTAATTCTGAACTCCAGCAGCCTCACGCCCTTGCGAATGAATAAGGCGGGTAGTTAGTCCAACGCAAAGGCCGCTACCATAATCCGACCAAGTCAGTTTATTGATCCTCCTCGGTCAATGACAAGGCCGATGCCGATGCTGTTCTCTGACATGTACCAGACGGCACCGAATGCACTGGACGATAGTCGCTTCAAGAGTCAGGCATCCTCAGATTGAACTGCCTTTTCTCAACTGAGAATGCGGACACCAAGGTCGCAAGTGTCTAGTTTCATAGGGATTATGCTCCGTGATGCATGCACTGTGCCGCAAAGTGCTTGCTTGCGGAAAGACGAACCCGTATGAAGATCATGCCCCCAGCGTCAGCCGGATGAGGACTCGCCATGGGCAGGAGAATCCATGACAGACATTTTTCCGAATCACCCTTTCGTCACATCGACCTGCCCTGGTCGAGATTGAGGAACAATGAAGTTGGCAGTTAGACCCACCCTATACGCTCTCTGTTCGGTTGCTTCGGTTGTCGCCATTGCGCAATTACACTCCAAGCCTGCCATTGCTGCCGCGATATCCGCTCAATCGGTGAAGGATGTGTCGTGGCCCTCCTATGGTGGCAGTAAGGCTGGCGATCGCTACTCCCCGCTCACACAGATCAACCGGAGTAATGTCAATCGTCTCCAGGTTGCATGGACCTGGGATACAGGCGAGAAGGCTGGTCTGCAGACTCAACCGCTCATCATTGGCAGACAGATGTTCGTCTACACGCCCAGTCAGAAAATTGCATCTTTAGACGCTGCCACGGGCAAAGAGCTGTGGCGTTTCGACTCGGGGATCAGCAGCGGTCAGCCAGACCGAGGCTTTTCTTACTGGACCGACGGCAAATCGAAGATACTCTTCGCACAGACGCTGTATGCGTTGTGGGCGCTGAACCCGGACACTGGCAAACCCATCACGACGTTCGGGCGCGAAGGACGAATCGACCTGCGCAATAACCTCGGCGCGGAATCGCCTGCGGGCACCGTTGCTATCACCGCTCCCGGTGTCATCTACAAGGACTTGATCATCATGGGCTTCCGCGCAGGCGAGGCGCAGCCTTCTCCGCACGGCGATATACGCGCCTACGACGTTCACACGGGCGAGATGAAGTGGGCATTCCACACGATTCCGCATCCTGGCGAACCCGGCTACGAGACATGGCCTAAGGACGCGTGGAATTACACAGGCGGTGCGAATAATTGGGCGGGCATGGTGCTCGATGAGCAGCGCGGAATCGTGTATGTGCCAACGGGGTCTGCTGTCACTGATTTCTACGGAGCCGATCGCGCGGGCAATGATCTTTATGCGAACTCGCTGTTGGCACTTGACGCCAACACGGGTAGATTGCTCTGGCACTTCCAGGCAGTGCACCACGACATGTGGGATCGCGACTTTCCTTCGCCACCGGTCTTGCTGACCGTCAAGCACGGCGGCAAGATGGTCGACGCCGTGGCACAGCCGACCAAACATGGTGTTCTCTACGTCTTCGACAGGGTCACTGGAAAATCCCTGTTTCCGATCGAAGAAAAGCCTTTTCCTGCCAGTACGACACCGGGTGAGTGGACTTCCCCCACGCAGCCCATGCCAAGCCTGCCTGAGCCTTATGCGCGACAACGGCTCACGGCGGATATGCTCACACAGCGAACGCCAGAAGCCCACACCTGGGCCGTGAAAGAGTTCGCAACATTCCTTAGTGATGGTCAGTTTGTACCGCTCCAGGTGGGCAAGCAAACAGTTGTCTTTCCTGGATTCGATGGTGGTGCAGAGTGGGGCGGTTCCGCCGTTGACCCGAACAGCGGTGTCATCTATATCAACGCGAACGACCTTCCCTGGACAGGCAGCCTGACCGAAGTGAAGATGGGTGGTCCTGCAGCGACGGCGTACAACAATCAGTGCGCCGCGTGCCACGGTGCAGACCGCAAAGGACAGCCTCCGGTCTTCCCGTCGTTGGTCGATGCCACACAGCGCCTAACCGAAGAGCAAATGGCCGAGGTCGTCCGTGCGGGCCGAGGGCGTATGCCAAGCTTCCCGAATATCACCGGCGACAACCTGCATGCTTTGCTCGCCTACGTTCGGACCGGAATGGAATCCAAACCAGGCCCGGGACGGGGCGGCTTCCGTGCGCAAGCGCCGCTCCCACCGCCACTGCCAGACCGCAGCGATAAAGAAGAACTACCGCCTGGATCAGGAGCAACAACCGCACCTAAAGCGAAATACCGCTTCACAGGGTACAGAAAATTTCTAGATCCAGACGGATACCCCGCGGTTGTGGGGCCGTGGGGAACGCTCAACGCCATCGATCTGAACACAGGAAAATTCCTGTGGAAGGTGCCTCTCGGTCAGTATCCCGAGTTGGTCGCGAAGGGGCTCAAGGACACGGGCAGCGAGAACTACGGCGGCCCCGTCGTTACGGCCAGCGGCCTTGTCATCATCGGTGCTACCAACTTCGACCATAAGCTTCGCGTCTTTGACAGCAAGACCGGCGCACTCTTGTGGGAATACACCATGGAATTCGCTGGCAATGCAACGCCCTCCACTTACATGGTCGACGGCAAGCAATATGTTGTCATCGCTATCAGTAACGCACGCAATCCTAAAGCGCCGCAAGGCGCGAAATATGTGGCATTCGCATTGCCTTGATTGCATAAACCCTCGGTCGCCCTGATCGCGGACAACCACCTCCAGCCGTACATGTAATAGCCCCGCGAGAGTGGCCTTTCTTCCCAGGATGCCTGGATCTGAAATTCCACATAGCACATAGGCAACTGCAAACCCATGCTGCTTACCACAACGTTGCTTCGCGAGGAAATTGTTCCTAATCCTCATAGCTCCATCCCCAGAAGCTCTTGTGCGGCTTGTATTCGAGCAGGAAGGCGCAGGCCGGAAACCTCCAGATCCTGCCCATCTTCGAAATGATCGCACTGGAAGAGCCGGTGTGGGAGGATG
>Ga0153956_1000395_pt1 | contig 51234 bp, 47 predicted proteins | sample TSFL040MetaG_FD_104704 | JGI IMG/M metagenome (GOLD analysis project Ga0153956, IMG submission 104704) | Attine ant fungus gardens microbial communities from Florida, USA - TSFL040 MetaG | ecosystem: Host-associated > Fungi > Mycelium > Unclassified | place: USA: Florida, Wekiwa Springs... | reverse complement strand
GGCGGCGCAATCGGCGAGCGTGAATTGCGCGCCTGTTGCCCATTCGCGCTCGCCCAGGGTGTCGTCAAGCCAGCGATAGGCTGCGTCCAGCAGGCGTCGCGCTTCCGCCACGCCGTAAGCATCGCGGTGTTCGGCGGGACGAAGGCTGTCGGCGACGAGTTTCTGCTGCGGCGTCATGATGTAGTTATCGAAAAAACGATCCATGAAGCGCGCCGCGAGCGCATCTGCCGTGTTGTCCGGCAGGAACTTCACCGGCCCGGGATGATGCCGTTCCAGATACTCGATGATGATGCTCGATTCTTTTACGGCGTGGCCGTTGTCCACCAGCACCGGAAAGCGCTTGAACGGCCAGAGCTGCTCCAACTCCTCCAGCACGGGGGCTTCGCTGACCAGTCGCGACTCGAAGGCAATGCCGTTTTCGTACAGGGGGATCAGGACTTTCTGGCAATAGGACGAGAAGGGGTGTGTATAGAGTTGTATCGTCATGGTGGCTCCTGTTGAAACATTCCGCGTTGATGAGGAACTGGCGAACCGGCGATCCGGCTCACCTCTTGTCGTCCGGGCCTGCGCGAATTCGACAGTGGCGACGTCTTTTTTTATCGATACGGCTCCTGTCATCCGCCTGGCAGTATAACCGGGACGCGGCTCTGTCATCGGGCATCCGGGGCGGACGCGCCCAGGGTGGCGCGGAGATGACCGGGCTGGAAGCCCTGGATGCGGAGGTGTCGATACCCCGCGGCAACTTCCGTGTATTCTCGGATTCGACGACTTCGCGATGGGTTGCAGGCGCTGTCTTTGCATAAAGGGTTTGCTATTGCTCGGCATTTTGCCTTTGCACAAAGCGCTTGCGACATCAATGCCCGCTTCGCCAGCACTCTATTTGGTTGCAACTTACAACGAGTTTCTCTAGAGTCGGCGCTCACTTTTCTTTACGCAACGTCCGATAATGGCGGCGCTGGAGACTGCGTTTCCGCGCCATTGCCGTTGTTTGCGGCCTGTTGTGCCGCTGGTTGTTCGCGGACGGCCCATGCCGGTCGTTGCGTGCGGACGTTATATGCAGGCGGTTTTCCGGGAGGTACCGATGCCCATCTATGCTTTTGCCGGTTATGTCCCGGTGGTGGATCCGACAGCTTTTGTGCATCCCACGGCGACGCTGATCGGAGATGCCGTGGTTGGCCCGCGCTGTTATGTGGGGCCGGGCGTGTCCATGCGCGGCGATTTCGGTCGCGTCGAATTGCGCGCCGGCGCCAACCTGCAGGACAACTGCGTGATGCATACCTTTCCGGGCCGCACCGCGCTGGTCGAAGAGGACGGTCATGTGGGACACGGCGCCATACTGCATGGCTGCCATGTCGGGCGCGGCGCGTTGATCGGCATCAACTCGGTGATCATGGATAACGTGGTGATTGGCGAAAACAGTTTTGTCGCCGCCATGAGTTTTGTGAAGGAAGGCATGCAGATTCCCGCGAACACGCTGGTGGCGGGAACGCCGGCGCGCGTCGTGCGCGAACTGTCCGAGGTGGAGATCGGTTGGAAGGCCAATGGCACGCGCCTGTACCAGGAGCTGGCCGCGAACTCCCTGGCCGGGATGCGCGAATGCGCGCCGCTCAGCGCCGCCGAGCCGGATCGTCCGCTGCGGGCGGCGGGCTCGCGGCCTCTGGCCGAAGTGAAAGAGCGCGGTTGAGACGCGGCGGCGTCGCACAAAAAAACGAACTTCGCACGAAAAAAACGAACAGGGACGGATGAAATGAGCACACGAAAAAAAACGCGGCGGATCCCGTTTTCCTTCGATCACTACGACGATGTGATCGGCTTCGTGGTCAGTCAGGCGGCGTATCGCCTGGCGCGCACGCTGGGGCGCGCGATTGCCGAGGCGGGCATCGACATCACGCCGCGCGAATTCGCGCTGATCAACCGCCTGCACCAACACGGCCAGCTCAACCAGAGCATGCTGGCGGAGATGACCTATAAGGACAAACCCGCCGTCACGCGCATGCTCGACCGCCTGCTGGCGCGCGGCCTGGTCAAAAAGCTGGCCAGCAAGGAGGATCGCCGCGCTTTCCAGGTGTCGCTGACCCGCAAGGGCGAATCGGTGCGCGCCCGCATCGTGCCGCTGTGCGTGGACATGCTGGAAAACTCCTGCCGTGGCATCAAGCGCGAGGATCTTCTCACCACCGTCGCCACGCTCAAGAAAATTGCCGCGCAGGTGCAGTGAATTTTTGCTGCGTCTAAAACCGGCGCCGCGCGCGTGCTTCCAGCGTCGACTTCAGCAGTAACGTGAGCAGCGCGAACGAGGTCAGCAGCGTGGCGGCGGCGAAGGCGCCGACCGTGTTGTAATCCTGATGCAGCAGCTCGATATGCAGCGGCAGGGTGAGCGTCTGGCCGCGAATGCTGCCGGACACCACCGACACGGCGCCGAATTCGCCGATGGCGCGGGCGTTGGTCATCACCGCGCCATACAGCAAGGCCCAGCGAATATTCGGCAGCGTGATTTTCCAGAACATCTGCCAGCCGCTCGCGCCGAGCATCAGCGCCGCTTCCTGCTGGGATGAGCCCTGTTCCTGCATCAGGGGAATGAGCACGCGCGCCACGTAAGGGCAGGTGATGAACAGCGTGACCAGCACGATGCCCGGCCAGGCGAACATCAGGCGGATGCCGTGGGCGGCGAGCCATTGGCCAATGACGCTTTGAATGCCGAACAACAGCAGGTAGCAGATACCCGCAACCACCGGCGACATGGCGAATGGAATATCGATCAGCGCGAGCAGCACGCGCCGGCCACGAAATTCGAACTGGCTGACGCACCACGCCAGCAAAATACCGAACACCAGATTGACCGGCACGGTCAGCGCGGCGGCCAGCAAGGTCAGGCCAATGGCGCGGCGCATGTCGCGCTCGCCCAGATTGTGCAAAAACCAATCCAGGCCCTGGCCGAAAGCCTTGACGAAAATCAGCAGCAAGGGCGCGATCAGCAGCAGCGCGATGAGCGCAACGCCAATACCGATCAGCGACCATTGCCGCCAGCCCGCGGGACGACGCATCGATTCATTGCCCTCAATGGCTGTGCGAGCGCGGCAGGCGCGCCTGCAACAGTTGAACGATAAAAAGCAGCGCCAGCGCCGCGAACAGCACCACCGAGGCAATGGCCGCCGCCGCGCCGTGGTTGTACTCCTGCAGGCGCATGAAAATCATCAACGAAGTGACTTCGGTTTCATACGGCAGGTTACCGGCGATGAAAATGATCGCGCCGAATTCGCCGAGGCTGCGCGTGAACGCCAAGGCCGTGCCGGTGACCAGCGCCGGCGCGAGCGTAGGCAGAATGACGCGCAGGAACGTCTGCGCGCGGCTGGCGCCGAGCGCCGCGGCCGCTTCCTCGTATTCCTCGCCCAACTCCATCAATACGGGCTGCACGGTTCGCACCACGAACGGCAGGCTGGTGAACAGCATGGCGATCACGATTCCGGCGTAGGTATAGGAAATGCGAATGCCCAATGGCGCGAACCATTGTCCGATCCAGCCATTGCCGGCGAACAGCGCGGACAGCGTGAGTCCCGCCACCGCGGTGGGCAGCGCGAAGGGCAGGTCGATCAGCGCATCGAGCAGGCGGCGGCCGAAAAAATCGTAGCGCGCCAGTATCCAGGCCAGCAGCAGGCCGATGACCGCGTTGCCGAGCGAAGCCAGCAGGGCCGCGGTCACGGTGACGCGGTAACTGGCGACGACGCGTTCGTCGCTGATCGCGGCCCAGTATCGCGGCCAGTCGAGTTGCGCGGCCTTGAGCAGCAGGGCGCTCAGCGGCAGCAGAATCACCAGGGCGATGAACAGCACGCTGAGACCGAGGCTGAGGCCGAAACCCGGCAAAACGCCGCGACGCCGCAGCAGGACGGGTTTCGGTAGCGATTGATAGGCGGTCAATCAATGACTCCGCGCCAGCAGTTGATCCAGAACGCCGTTGTTGTCGAAGTGCTTTTTCTGGATTTGCGCCCAGTCGCCCAACGTTTGCTGCGCGTTCAACAGTTCCACCTGTGGAAAGCGGTCGGCGTATTTCTTCTGCGCCGCGCTGTCGTAAACCCGGTAGTTGTTGCTGGCGAGAATATCCTGGGCCTGCGGCGTGTAGAGGAATTTGAGATAGGCCGTCGCCAGATTGCGGGTGCCGTGCTGATCGACCACTTTGTCCACCACGGCGACGGGGAATTCGGCCAGGATGCTCACCGGCGGCACCACCACGTCATAATCCTCCGATTTGTAATCCTTGCCGATGCTTTTCACTTCCGATTCGAAGCTGAGCAGCACGTCGCCGATGCCGCGCTCGGCAAAGCTGACAGTGGCGGCGCGCCCGCCCGTGTCGAACACCGCGACGTTGGCGAGAAACTGCTTGATGAACACGCGAATGCGGGTTTCGTCGCCGTTGAATTTTTTATTCGCGTACAGCCACGCGGCCAGATACGTGTAGCGGCCGTTGCCGGAGGTTTTCGGGTTGGGGAATACCAGCTTCACATCGCCGCGAACCAGGTCGTCCCAGTTTTTGATGTGTTTCGGATTACCTTTGCGCACCAGGAACGCGGTGGTCGAATAGTAGGGCGAACTGCTGTTGGGAAATTGTTTCTGCCAATCCGCCGCGATCAGGTTGCCCTGGTCGTGCAGCACCTGCACGTCGGTGACCTGGTTGAATGTCACCACGTCGGCCTGCAGGCCCTGCAAAATGGCTTGCGCCTGTTTGCTCGACCCGGCGTGCGACTGGTTGATCTCCACGGTGTGTCCGGTTTGCGCTTTCCATTGGGCCTGGAAGGCGGGGTTGACCGCTTCGAACAATTCCCGCGAAACATCGTATGAACTATTGAGAAGGCTGTCCTGGGCGTGGGCCGGTGAAACGATCGACGCGGCCAGCGCAAACACTATTCCGATCGAGAAACGGGAACCGCCGCTGAATTCTGAACGACGCGACATGGGAAAAACTCCTGCATGGTTTTTGGTTGTGATGAGGCAGTTTCATGGAAACCAGAATGTCGCGCCAGCGCCTCGATTAAACTGTTTTTTCATTAGCTTATACAGAGCGACGGCCGGAAAAAAAATACAATAAAAAAACGCCACGCATCGGCGTGGCGGTTAAGGAGGAGACGCGAAATCAAAGAAGGCCGTACAACTTGAGGCGATGCCGAAGAATATTGCGGCTGATGCCGAGCAGGCGCGCGGTCTGCAACTGATTGCGCTGGCAGAATTCGAACGCGCAGCGCACCACGCGCGCCTCGATAGTGGCGAACAGTTCATCGCCATTGCTTTCGAACAGCGCGAGCAGCGCCCGCTCCAGCGGCGCGCCGGCATTGGCGATATCCGGCGGCGCGTAGTCGCCGCTGTCCTGGGCATTGAAATCGGTGAGGTTCAAATCCCAGGGCTGAATCACGCCGTGGCTCATCACCAGCAGCGCGTGATGAATGACGTTTTCCAGCTCGCGGATGTTGCCCGGCCACGGATATTCCACCAGCGCGGCGCGGGTGGCGTCGGCGATGAGCGTGGGGCCGAGCGCCAGCCGCTCCCGGTACATGGCCACGAAATGTTCGCTCAGCGGCAGAATATCGCCCGGCCGCTCGCGCAGCGGCGGCAGGCGCAGCGGCGCGACATTGAGCCGGTAGTACAAATCTTCCCGAAAGCGCCCGGCGCGCACCGCCGCTTCGAGATTCATGTTGGTGGCGCCGACCAGGCGCACGTCGATCGGAATCGCGCTGCGGCTGCCGACGCGATTGATTTCGCGTTCCTGCAAGACGCGCAGCAGCTTGACCTGGGTGGCGGGCGGCAGGTCGCCGATCTCGTCGAGAAACAGCGTGCCGCCGTTGGCCGCCTCGAACCAGCCTTTTTTCTGCCCGACCGCGCCGGTGAACGCGCCTTTTTCGTGGCCGAACAGTTCGCTTTCGACCAGGTGCTCGGGCAGGGCCGCGCAGTTGATGGCGACGAAGGGACCGTTGGCGCGCGCGCTCAGGCGATGCAGCTGGCGCGCGGCCAGTTCCTTGCCGGTGCCGGTTTCGCCGATGATCAGCACGGTGGCGTTGCTGGGCGCGAGACGGCGCAGGCGCTCGTGCAATTCCCGCGAGCGCGGGTCTTCAAAAACCAGCGCCGTGGCCTGCTTGAAATAGGCGTAGGCGGATGGATTGTCGAAGCGCACGACTTCGCGCGCTTCGCGCCATTCGGGTAGCCGCTCCGCATTCGCGTTGTTGTTCATGGGACTATTCCAGCCTGGCCAGGGCGACGTCGGTCGCCTTGACGAAGGCGATGACCTCGGTGCCGATCTGCAGCTGCAATTCCTGCACGGCGCGTGTCGTCACCACCGAGGTCACGATGCCGGTGGCGGTCTGCACTTCCACCTCGCTCAGCACCGGGCCCAGATTGATGAACGACACCGCGCCGGAGAATTGATTGCGCGGGTTCAGTGATGTAATGCTCATGACTGCGGTTCCTGTGAAGCGATTTCGCCAGCGGGTTCGCAACGCGCCTGTCGGCCCGTCTCGGTATTGCCGGGCACAGTAACACCGCGAAAAATTCGCGCAAAAGAACAAAAAATTACTTGGTTATTCCCGGCCGCGAGTGGATCGCCGCGCCCGGTGGCGGCCTGGCTGCCTTTTGATCGGGGGGATTCTTGAAAGCGCTCGAGCGCTTTTCGAAATGTCCAGCTGAACCGCGCGGTCGCGCCGCGTGAGCCGGGAAACGTTTTCAGCGCGAGTGTCCGGTATTTCCGTGCGGCCGCGCGCGAAACCGTTGTAAAAAGCAACTGCCGCAAAATAACCTGAAAAAACAACGGGCGGAAACTTGGATCATCGCGGGCATCGGTGTATAAATGCACCGGATTGAGATTCGGTGCGCGCCCGCTGAAAAATAATAAACCGATGTGAAAATGCGGACGGACGAAAGGCGCCGTGATTCGATGTTTCCGCCTCGCCCGACTGCGCCAATCCATGAATTTCCGCCGATAAAAACTACAGGAGTCGTTTACCCATGTCTGCGAATACTTACCAGCATTTGTTGTCGCCGGGACGCATCGGCAAAGTGGAGTTGCGCAATCGCATCATCGTCACCGCGATGGGCGTGAATCTCGCCGAAAGCGACGGCACCTGTGGCCCGCGCATCCGCGCCTTTCACGAGGAGCACGCCAAGGGCGGCGCGGGACTGGTCAACACCGGCGTGGCCGGCGTGGCCTGGCCGGTCGGCGGCAACCAGCCCGGGCAGGTGGCGATTTCCGACGACCGCTTCATTCCCGGCCTCGCCGCGATGGCCGACGCGGTGCATGCGCACGGCGCGAAATTCTCGATCCAGCTGCATCACGGCGGCCTGGTCGGCATGGAGGACATGCTGGCCGGGCGTCCGGTGTGGGCGCCTTCGCTGCCGGAGGCGCCGAAAGGCGATTTCACCGAGGCGTTTCTGCAGTCGGAACTGGAGCTGGCGCCGTTCCGCCGCGTCAAGCGCGTCGAGTTCAAAGTGCTGACGCCCGAAGACATCCGCACGGTGGTGGAGCAATTCGCCGCGGGCGCCGATCGCGCCAAGCGCGCCGGCGCGGATGCGGTGGAAATCCACGGCGGCCACGGTTACCTGCTGTCGTCATTCATGTCGCCGAAAACCAACAAGCGCACGGACGAATACGGCGGCTCGCTGGAAAATCGCGCGCGTTTCCTGCTGGAGGTGCTGCGCGCGGTGCGCGCCGCGATCGGGCCGGAAATCGCGATCTTGTGCAAACTCGATTCGCGCGAAGTGGGCGTGCCCAACGGCATCACCGTGGAGGACGCGAAACGCGCCGCGGTGATGGCGCAGGAAGCGGGCGCCGACGCGATCACGGTGAGCGCGTACCACGATACCGCGCGCGGCAAACTGCATTCCGCTTCCAATATTCCGCATGAGCCGGGCAGCAATTTGCCCGCGGCGGCGGCCATCAAATCGGTGGTCGACATTCCGGTGATCGCCTCCGGCCGCATCGAAGCGGAGGTTGGCGACGAACGCATCCAGGCGGGCGCGATCGATTTTGTCGCGATGGGGCGCAAGTTGCTGGCCGATCCCTATCTGCCGAAAAAACTGGCGGAAGGGCGCGCGGCCGATGTGTTGCCCTGCATTTATTGCTACACCTGCGTCAGCGCGATCTACACCTGCGAAGCGGTGCGCTGCGCGGTCAATCCGAAAACCGCTTTCGAATATCTCGCCACCGATCGCGTGCCGCAGGCGCGCAAGCGTTTCGCGGTGATCGGCGGCGGCCCCGGCGGCATGGAATCGGCGCGTCGCCTGCAGGTGGAAGGCCACGAGGTGATTCTGTTCGAGCGCGGCCCGCGCCTGGGCGGCACGCTGCAATTCGCGTCGCTGGCCTACGAGCCGAACGAACGCCTGCTGCGCTGGCTGCGCCGCCAGGTTGAAAGCGCCGGCATCGACGTGCGGCTGAACACGGCGGCCACGCCGGAAGTGCTGAAAGCGCTGAATGTCGACGCGGTGGTGGTGGCCACCGGTGCGGTGCGCGGCATGCCGCCGATTCCGGGCGGCGACCTGCCGCATGTGTTCAGCGGCGACGACATGCGGCGCCTGATGCTGGGCGAGAGTTCGGATTCGCTCAAGAGCAAGGTCGGACTGGCCACGCGCCTGGCCACGAAAATCGGCGCGGCCACCGGCGTGACCGCGAATCTGGAGCTGGTGCGCAAAGCCACGCATCAATGGATGCCGCTCGGCCGTCGCATCGTCATCGTCGGCGGCGAACTGGTGGGGCTTGAGCTGGCGGAGTTTCTCCAGGAGCGCGGCCGCGAAGTCGCCGTGATCGACGAGGCGCCGCGTTTCGGCGCGGGCCTGACCGTGGTGCGGCGCATGCGTTTGCTCGATGAATTGAAAGAGCACGGCGTCGGCCTGTATCCCGAGTCCGCCAACATCCGCATCGAGCGCGACGCGGTGCGCTTCCTCGACCGCGGCGGCGAATCGCGCGTGCTGGGCGCCGATCATGTCATCGTCGCCAAGGGCGCGACCGGCGATCTCGATTTCGCGGAAACGCTGCGCGGGCAGGGCTTCACGGTGGAAACCGTCGGCGACTGCAACGGCGTCGGCTATATCGAAGGCGCGATGCGCGGCGCAGCCAGCGCCGTGGCCGCCCTGCTGGGCTGAGGGCGCGCTGACGCTGGACGATCTGCTGGCCGAACGCGAAATTCAGCGCGCGCTTTACCGTTTTGCGCGCGCTCGACGCTGTGCTGGCGATCGATGCCGGCGCGGACATGGGGCTCGGTCCCTTGCGGGGGCGAGCCGCCATCGTGGCGCTGATGCGCTCGTTTCTCGACGCCTGCGGGCCGACTCAACCCCTGCTGGGCAATCTGCCGATCGAGGTCGATGGCGATGAGGCTTGCAGCCGTTGTTATGTGAGCGATCTGCATCTGGGCAGCGGCGACAAGGCGCATCTCAGCTTTGCGACGCTCGGCGAATATCACGATCTCTGGCAGAAGCGCGACGGCGTGTGGCGCATGGTGTAGCGGCGCAAGTTGAGCCGCGCTTATACCGGCAGCATGGATGTGCTGGGCCCGGGTCCCGGTTGAGAGGTACGGAATATGCTTCGCGAATAACGAACGAGGCGACCTGCAGAGGAGATCCGATCATGAGTTATCTCGAACGCGACGTGTACGGCATGTACAAAAAACATGAAAGCACGGGGCCCGGCCCGGCGCTGATGGGCGCGGATACCCTGATGGGCGAGAACGTCTACAACCTGAGCGACGACAAGCTGGGCGATATCAAGGAAATCATGCTCGACATGCGCACCGGCGAAGTCGCTTACGCGGTGCTGTCGTTCGGCGGTTTTCTCGGCATGGGCGAAAAACTGTTTGCCGTGCCCTGGAGTGCACTGACGCTGGACACCACCAACAAACGTTTCCTGCTGAACGCATCCCGCGATCAACTGAAAAACGCGCCGGGATTCGACAAGGACGACTGGCCGGACATGGCCGACCCCACCTGGACGCAGGAAGTCGACTCCTACTACAGTTTTACCCGGCATTGATCGAATGCTGGTTTCGCCACGCGGCCGCGGCAATTTTTACCAGGTTTTTTTCCTGTTTACAGAGCTGCGGCCGCCTTGGCTTTTTCTCTTCCACATTAGCGATTCACGCGATATCCAGGCTTGCCATTTCTTCATGCGACGATGCCGGCGTCAGCAGTGGCGTACCGAACGGGCGCCCATTCATTACTCATTGAAAAGGTCATTACCGATTTGAAAAGTTCATTGCTGAACCGGGACGGTCATTGCTGAATTGAAAATGTCCGCTGCTGAATTCAGAGCGGCATTGCTGCGTCGAAAAAAGTCGTGGCTGAATTGAGAAAGGTTTCGCCACCCATCGGGACCGCTGCAATGGCGGCTTGCACAGCGTGCGTGGCGTCGAGCCGAAGCGGCCAGTCGGCGCGGTTGATCGGAGCAAGTCCGTCGGCGACGCAGCGGCTGGCGATAGAGAGGATTGGTCGCGTGCGATGGTTTTTTCGATTGCGGCGCGCGGTGGCGTTTATCTCCCGTATCCGGGAGATAAACCGATGCTGGGAAAGTTTTTCCGGTTTCCGCCGGGCGGTCAGCGCGCGGAGAAACGGTAGACGCCGTCGTCCTGTTGTTCGCGCCGGACGCGTCCCTCGGTGTGCAGATAATTCAGATGAGCCAGGCATTCGCCCGACGCGAGGAAATCGTCGAGCGGCCCGCGCCGGCGCGGAAACAATTGCGCCGCCAGCTCAAAGACCGTGGCGGTTTGCGTGGCGCACAGGGATTGCAGGTGCTGCAGTTGCTGTCGATGGTGAGCGAGCAGTTCGGCGGCGCGCGCCCGCAATCCCCGATACGGCAGGCCGTGGGCGGGCAGCACCAGCGTATCGGCGGGCAGCTCGCCGACGCGGCGCAGCGAATCCATCCAGGTCCGCAGCGGATCGCATTCGGGCTCCACGGCGCTGACGCTGACATTGGCGCTGATGCTCGGCAGCAACTGGTCGCCGCAGATCAAAATCTTGCGCGGCTCGCAGAACAGCGATACATGTTCCGGCGAATGCCCGGAGCCGGTGATGACGCGCCATGGGTCTCCGGCCAGCGTCAGTTGCGTTTGCTCCTGCAGGCGCCGGTAGGATTGCGGCGGCGAATCGGTGAGCCGCATTTTGCCGAGGGCCGTCAGCATGGTTTCGCGCTGCGGCTTGGAAAAGCCGAGCTGCTGGTAGAACCGATCGAACTCCCAGGAATTCATCCCGTTGGCACTGGCCAGGCCGCGCAGCCAGAAGTATTCGCCCATGCTCATGTGCAGCGGCACGCGCAGCGTGTGCGTCAGCCAGCCGGCCGCGCCCGCGTGATCGCCGTGGCTGTGCGTGCACAACACGCCGGTGATGGGCTCGTCGGCCGGCAAGCGGTCGAAAATTTGCCGCCAGACTTCGCGCGTGACGTCATTGTCGAAGCCCGAGTCGATGATGAGCCAGCCGTGGCCGTCGCGCACCAGGTACAGGTTGATGTGGTCGAGCGCGTAGGGCAGAGGCATGCGCAGCCATTTGATATCCGGCGCGATGTCCATCAATTCACCGCGGGACGGCGGCGTGGAGAAGGGAAATTCCAGGGCCTGCATGGGAAAACCTCGCTGCTGGACGGCCTCGTTGCCGATCCAGTTCGTGCCAATGAAATACAGGTCGCATGCAAAAGCGCACAGGCAAAAAACGATGCCTGCGAATATCCGACATGTGCGCGCAACGCGCTGGGTGTATGCAGAATATTAAATGAACAGACCGTGCAAATCCGATCAGCGGTGCTTGCGGTGGCGCGCGCCGCCGCTCAGGGCGTCAGCCGCACGCTGCCGATAATATGATCGCCCAGGGAATTTCGGCCGGTCAGCGCCAGCTTCAGGTCGCCGGCGTCGGTGCTTTCGCTCACCACGGCGCTTATTGTCAGCGTATCGCCCGGATAATTCGGCACGCCGAGCCGGATATCGATGTCGCGCAGCAATACATCGCATCCATAGCGCTCCAGCGCGAAACGCTCCACCAGGCCGCAGCTGCTGAGCAGGTTCATGAAAATATCCGGCGAGCCCAGGGCGCGCGCGGCCGCGGCGTCGTGATGGATATTCTGGAAGTCGCGCGTGGCGATGGCGCCGGCGACGATGCCGGTGGTGGTGATGGGAATCGCCAATGGTGCCAGCCTGGCGCCAATCGCCGTGTTATCGGCGTCGGCCACCGCGCCCGGATTGTGGGCCCGCGGCGTTGCGCCGGATGGCGTCGGCAGCGCTTGCGTGCGCTCCGGCGCGCGATACAAGAAAACGCGAAAACGCATGCTGCCGACCGGCTCGTCGCGCTGATCGAAAAAGCGCACGCGCTCGGTGACGAAATAACCGGTGCCGAGCGCCGTTTCCTTGCGCGGGCTCACGCTTTCGATCTGCGTGCTGCGATGCAGGCGATCGCCGGGGCGCAGGTAGCGCAGATACTCCTGCCGGGTATTGACCGCGACGATCGCCGGATAACCCGCCGCCTGGATCGCTTCGAAAACCTGGTAGGCCGGCGCCTCGGTGGAGCCCGGAGGCAGCTCGCCGCGCAGGCCGTTCATGGTCCAGACCTGCAACATGGTCGCCGGCGCCACCAGCGCGCCGTGGCGCGACAGGGCGGCGCGTTGCGCATCGACAAAGCAGGGCGCGTCGATCCCCAGCGCCTCGCACCAGTGGCGCGCCATCGGCACGTTGATCTCGTCCCAGCTGTGAAATGGGCCCACTTCGCGCCCGGTCAGCGCCTGCATTTGATCGTGCAACGCATCGGCGCTCATCGTTGTTCCCCGGCGGTTCCCCGCAAGATCGCATGGCGGCGGCTGTGATGGATCATTCGAGTCTCCCCGCTTCGCTGTCTCGTCATTTTGAAAGGGCGCCATTTAACCACAATCGCGGTGCGGGCAGCGCGGCCGAACGGTGTTGCGACAGGGCGCCGCGCATTCGGGAAGCAATAAAAGCGGCAGCGTCTCCGGCGATATTTTGCCCAGACTTGTGTGGGTCACATCACATTTTCACGCGGCACGATGCGGGTGTCAGGCTTCATGGATATTCGATGTATGCCCAGTCCCGCGCCGCTTGCCGAAAATGGAATCCGCATTCGAAGTCGCAATTTTCTTTCGTCTTTATTTCGCATAAAAAATTCGCCGATGAAAAAAACTGCCAAGCTCATCTTGGCCATATTCATATTCGGAGAGTGTTAAAAATGCACTCATTCAATCACTGACGGGTGGGTGTCTTTTCAAGAAGCAAAAAATGCTATGTAGATGTGCTGGCCGGAACAGATGCGCGAATGGCGGCAGCTGAACAATAAGCCTGCAAGCTGGAGTGGTCATTATTGCGTTGTGGGTCATTTTTCACTGGTGTGGCAGGGAGGGGTATGCAATGCGTGTGTTGTCTGCGGCAGTTCTGTTGTCGTTGTTTTCATCGTTGTCCCATGCGGGGACGTTCACGCAGGATGTCGATATCGCGTCGAACAACTCGACCACGTTTGGCGTCGGCGAGGGCGCGACGTCCGGAAGAAGCTTCACCGCCGTTTCGAAAATCGACGTTTCTTCCTTCGTGGACGGTTTGAAAGACAAAATCGGCAAAGAAGTCTCCGATAATCTGGCGAACATTGGTTCCTCCAAGGTGAGCGGTTCCTGGGGCGGCGATTGCGGGACCGATTCCGGTTCCGTATCGGTGCCCGAGCCGTCCTCGGCTCTGCTGATGTTCCCGGCTGTACTTTATCTTGCATTGAGGAGAGTGACAGGCAAGCAACGGACTGAAAAATGAAGTGGTTCGTGTTATCGGCGCCGCCGCCATCCTCGAGTGGCGGCGGTGCTGCACCGGGGTAATCCTGCGGCGCGGCATTTCGCTTTTGCTCCGGGCGGATGGGCCTTGCGGTTGTCCGGGGCGTGGGGCGAAGGCCGCGCCGTAGTGTTTTCTTGCGTGGGTTTTTGCGGTGCGCTTCGAAACCGGCGCCGTTCGTTTTTCTCGCGCGGAAAATCCCGGTGACGATGGCTGGATTCAATGAACTCGCCCCGGCGGGAAGCGAAGACGACTCATGCCCGGAAAACACAGTGCGGGAGTTTTGTTGTACCGGTATCGGCGTGCGCGCGTCGAGGTTTTCCTGGTGCATCCGGGCGGGCCTTTCTGGGCGCATAAAGACGCGGGCGCCTGGTCGATTCCCAAGGGTGAGTTCGCCGATGACGAGGAGCCGTTGCAGGCCGCGCGCCGGGAGTTCGAGGAGGAGACGGGATTTTCGCTGTCCGGCGATTTCGTCGCGCTGGCGCCGTTGCAACAGCCGAGTGGAAAATGGATTCATGCCTGGGCGCTGCAAGGCGATTGCGATGCCGGGCAAGTTCGCAGCAATACCTGCATGGTGGAGTGGCCTCCGCATTCGGGCCGCTCGCTGCGGGTTCCCGAGGTGGACCGCGCGGCCTGGCTGCCGCTGCCGGAAGCCGCTCTGAAACTGCTGCGCGGCCAGCGCGGTTTTTTAACCCAGCTCGAAGCCATCCTGACGCGCCCGACGTGAATGGCCGGGCGCCGTTTGTTGCTGTGTTCCGGGAAGGTTTCTGCCATTGAGATTTTTTCGTTTCATCTATAAAAAAACGAAATGCGCGAGCTGGATTGTGCATTAATTCGAATTCGACATAGATAATCCATGTTTCGCTTCGATGCATCAGCAAATGGAATAATTTTCCGCGCGGAGCGTATCGGATGGGGCCAATTTCTGAAAAAAGTCTCGCCGTTATCCGTACGACACTCGACTTGATTCCGATTCGGAACGATGAAAATTTCAAGTGGATGGAGCTGCCATAATGATCAAACCCGGCGCACTCAATGAGAGAGACCCCGCCGATGCCACGACATTGCAGATAGCCTGTCACCGGGCGGCCAAGAATTATCCCGGCGGCATCACTGCCATCGCCGACCTGTACGGTTTCAACCGAAACACGTTTCAGCAAAAAATAAATCCCAACGAGCCCGGTTGCATCAATCTCAGGGAGTTCGAGGCGATTCTGAAAGCCACGAAATCGCCGCTGATCGTCGATGCGCTGGCCGAACTGCTCGGGTGATCCGGCGCCGCCTCGCTCAGTAGATCCGCTCGACGAATTTGTACGAGTACTCGGGATCCCGGTAGCCGCCGGCTTCCTGCCGCTTCGGCAGTTTCACCTTTTCGCGCGGCAGGGCTTCGTAGGGAATGCGGCTGAGCAGATGCTGGATGATGTTCAGGCGCGCGCGTTTCTTGTTGTTGGAATCGGCCACGTACCAGGGCGCGAAGCCGGTGTCGGTGGCCTTGAACATGTCGTCGCGGGCGCGCGAATAGTCGTACCAGCGGCTGTAGGATTTGAGATCCATCGGCGACAGCTTCCACACCTTGCGCGGATCGTTGATGCGCGCTTCGAGGCGACGGGTCTGTTCCTCGGGGCTGACCTCCAGCCAGTACTTGAGCAGGATGATGCCCGATTCGATCATGGCCCTCTCGACCAGCGGCACCTGCGCCAGGAATTTTTCGGTTTGCGCCGGCGTGCAGAATCCCATGACCTTTTCGACGCCGGCGCGGTTGTACCAGCTGCGGTCGAAAATCACGATCTCGCCCGCCGCCGGCAGGGACGGCACATAGCGCTGAATGTACATCTGGCTTTTTTCCCGGTCGCTGGGCGCCGGCAGCGCGATGATGCGGAATACGCGCGGGCTGACCCGCTCGGTCAAGGCCTTGATGACGCCGCCCTTGCCGGCGCCGTCGCGGCCCTCGAATACGATGCAGACTTTCAGTCCCCTGGCCTGCACCCATTGCTGGAGCCGGACCAGTTCGCCGTGCAGGCGCGCCAGTTCCCGCTCGTAAGTTTTTCGCGAAAGCTTTCCGTTCGACGTCGGTTCGGCATGCTCCCGCTCCGCTTTTTTCCGTTTCTTTTTTTTCATGGACCTTCTCCTCCCTGGATTGTCCGTGCCCGCGCCGGCGCGGCGTTGGCCTCGCGGTGGTTTTTGGGAAGCGGCTGTTGCGGTTTCGGCGCCAGCGGATCGGCGGCGTCGATCCAGCCGCCGCCGAGCGCCTTGTAGACACCGATCAGTTCGGCATAGCGTTCGCCCAGCGTGGCCACGGCGGCCAGCTCGGCGTCGAACAGCTCGTTCTCCGCGTACAGCACGTCGAGATAACTGGCCTCGCCGCCCTCGAAGCGGTCGCGCGAAAGCCGCGCGTAGGTGCGCAGCGCATTCGTGCGTTTCGCCAGCGCCGCATATTCCGCGTGCAGTTTTTCCACGCCGACCAGCGCATCGTTGGTTTCGCGCAAGGCGTTCAACACCACCTGCTCATAAAATCCGAGCGCCTCGCGCTGCGATGCCTCCGCGCTTTTCACCTGGCCCTTGATCAAGCCGAAGGTGAAAATCGGGCCGCTCAGGCTGGCGTTGGCGGAGCGCGTTTTCGAGGTGCTGTCGAGGAAATTGCCGAGCGAGGTGCTCGATACGCCGAACAGGCCGGTCAGCGATAAACCCGGAAAATACTGGGCCTTGGCGGCGCCGATTTCGGCGTTGGCCGCATGCAGGTTGTGCTCGGCCTGCAATACATCGGGGCGGCGTTCGAGCAGCGTGGCGGGCAGGTCCGGAGGAATGGCGGGATCGGCCAGTTGTTCGATGCCGTGGCCGCGCGGAATCGAGCCGGAAGCGCGGCCAAGCAGCACGCACAGCAGGTTTTCCTGCTGCGCCACTTCGCGCTCCAGGCGCGGCACCGCGGCCGCGGCCAACTGGTACTGCGATTCCACCTGCGAGCGCTCCACCTCGGAAACCACGCCGCCGGCATGGCGCATCTCGAACAGTTGCAGCGAGCCGGCGTAGTTTTCGGCGGTGGCGCGCGCGATTTCCAGTTGCCGGTCGAGGGCGCGCAGCGCGATATAGCCGGTGGTGACGCTGGCCACCACCGACAGCACCACGCCGCGGCGGCCCTGTTCGCTGGCGTAAACCTCGGCCTGCGCGGCCTCCGCCTGCCGGCGCACGCGCCCGAACAGATCGATTTGCCAGGACGCGCCGAGCGCGGCGTCGTACAGGCTGTAATCGCGGCTGAAACCGGGCGGAATCGTGGTGATGCCGTTTTCCGACGCGTAATTGCGGCTGGCGTCGGCGCTGTAGCCGAGTTGCGGATAAAGCCGCGCGCGCGTGCTGTGCAAGGCGCCGAGGAATTGATCGACGCGCGCGGCGGCCTGCATCAGGTCGCGGTTATCGCGCAGCGCCTGTTCGACCAGCTGGTTCAGCACGGGATCGCCGAAGGCTTGCCACCAGCGCGTGTTGGCCAGCTCCGCCGCCTGCGTGTACTCGATGCGCCACGCCGGCGGCATTGCCGGCGCCGGGCGCTGCCAGTCGGGCCCGACCGCGCAACCGCACAGCGTCCAGAGCAGCGCCGCGCAGGCGCTTCGGGTGGCGCGCCGCTCTCTCATCTCAGGCCTCCCCGCGCGGCGCGGTGTCGCCGTCGTGCTCGTCATCGCGAGTTTTATGGCTGCCGAAACGCTCGCTCATCGATTCGAGCATCCAGAAAAACAGCGGCGCGAAGAAAATCGCCAGCAGCGTGGAGGCGAGAATGCCGCCGATGACGCCGGTGCCGATGGCGCGCAGGCTGTTCGCGCCGGGACCGCCGGCCAATGCCAACGGCACGCAGCCGAGGCCGAAGGCGAGCGAGGTCATCACGATGGCGCGCAGGCGCAGGCCGGCGGCTTCGATGGCGGCTTCGCGCGCGCTCATGCCGGCGCGCACGCGCTCGATGGCGAATTCGCAGATCAGGATCGCGTTTTTCGCCGACAGGCCGACCAGCGTCACCAGCCCGACCTGGAAATACACGTCGTTTTCCAGCCCGCGCACCCAGGTCAGCAGCAGCGCGCCGAGGATCGCGACCGGCACGGTGAGCACCACGGCGATCGGCAGGGTCCATTTTTCGAACTGGGCCGAGAGCAACAGGAACACCACGATCAGGCCGAACGCGAAGGCGATGATCGAGGTGCTGCCGGATTCCTTTTCCTGCAGCGCCTGCCCGGCCCAGGCGAACGAAAAATCACCGGGCAAGACGTCCGCCGCGACCGCTTCCATCGCGCGTATGGATTGGCCCGAACTGTAGCCGGGCGCCTGGCTGCCGGTGACTTTCACCGCGGGAAAACCGTTGAAGCGGGTCACGATCTTTGGCGAGGGCACGTAGCGCGTGGTGATCAGCGCCGACAGCGGCACGTTGGCGCCGCTGTCCGAGCGCACGTACACCTTGGCGAAATCCTCGGGTTTGGCGCGGTATTCCGAATCCGCCTGCACGATGACGAACCAGATGCGGCTGAACTGGGTGAACTGGCCGGCGATCTGCGAGCCGAACAGGGCCTGCATCGCCTGGAATACGTCGCCGACGCGCACGCCTAACACTTCGGCTTTGTTGCGATCGAGATCGACGAACAATTGCTGGCTGTTGGCTTCGAAGGTGGTGTTCACGCCCAGCAGTTCGGGCCGCTGCCGGGCCTTGGCGATGAACGCGTCGACGGTCTCGTCGGTCGAGCGGAAATCGCCCGCGCCCTGGTTCTGGATGTAGAACTCGAAACCGCCGGTGGTGCCCAGGCCCGGAATCGACGGCGGGTTGATGGCCAGCGCGCGGCCGGCGCGGTTGCCGGCGAATTTCGCGTTCAGGCGTTTCAGGGTGTCGAACGACAGCAGGGATGGATCGGCGCGCTGGGCGAAGGGTTTGAGCAGCGCGAACATCACCGCCGAGCTGTTGGCCTGCTGGCTGTCGATGATGCTGTAGCCGTTCACTGTGCCGACATCCTGCACCGCCGGATCTTCGAGCAATTTTTTTTCCAGGTCCGCGGTGAAGCGGCTGGTGACGGCGAGGCTGGCCGCGTCCGGCACCTGCGCCACCACGAAGAAATAACCCTGGTCCTCATCCGGCACGAAGCTCGACGGCAGAATGCGAAACATGAGCAGGATGGCCGCGACGATGCAGGCAAAGCCGATCAGGCCGATCAGCCAGTGCCTGAGCAGGCGCGTGACGCCGTGGATATAACCCAGGCGCAGCCGCTCGAAGCCGTGTTCGAAGGCGCGGAAAAAACGGTTTTTCTCGCCGTGGTGCGGTTTGATGATGATGGCCGCGAGCGCGGGCGACAGGGTCAGCGCGACCACGCCGGAAATCACCATGGAGATCGCGATGGTGACGGCGAACTGCTTGTACAAGGTGCCGGTGACGCCGCCGAGGAACGCCACCGGCATGAACACCGCCACCAGCACCAGCACGATGGAAATCAGCGCGCCGGCGATTTCGGCCATGGCGCGTTTCGCCGCCGCGCGCGCGCCGATCTTGTGCTTGGTGATGTTGGTTTCGACGTTCTCGACCACCACGATGGCGTCGTCCACCACCAGGCCGATGGCGAGGATCATGCCGAACATGGTCAGCATGTTGATTGAAAAGCCGAACAGATGCATGCCGATGAAAGTGCCGATGATCGAGATCGGCACCGCCAGGATCGGGATCAGCGTGGCGCGCATCGATTGCAGGAAAATAAACACCACCAGCACCACCAGTACCACCGCCTCGAAAAAGGTGTGCACCACCTTGTCGATGGAGTACACGGTGAATTCACTGGTATCGAGCACGATCTTGTAATCGAGCCCGGTGGGAAACTTGGCTTTCAGTGCATCCAGCTTTTTGCGCACGGCTTTCGAGGTGGCGACGGCGTTGGCGCCGGTCTGCTGATAAATGCCGATGGTGGTCGCGACTTTGCCGTTCATGCGGCTGCCCAGCGAATAATCGCGTTTTGCCAGCTCGACCCAGCCGATATCGCGCACGCGCACGATGGCCGCTCCTTGCTTCGCGGCGCGCACGATGATGTTTTCGAATTGCTCGGGCTTGGTGAGCAGGCCCTGCGCGGTCACCACGAATTGTTGCTGCACGTCCGGGCTGATCGGCGGCGCGCCGATCTGGCCGACGCCGAAGGTCTGGTTCTGGCTCTGGATGGCGGCCATGACTTCCTGCACGTCGATGCCGAGTTGCGCCATGCGATCCGGATAGAGCCAGATGCGCATCGCGATATCCGGCGTGCCGAATACCGAGGCGCGGTTGGCGCCGGGAATGCGCTTGAGCTCCTCGAGCACGTACAGGTTGGTGTAGTTGTCGATATACGTGGCGTCGTAGCGCTCGTCGGGTGAGTACACCGATACCACCATCATGATGCTCGGCGATTTCTTGTCGACCTCCAGCCCCTGTTGCGTGACCACCGCCGGCAACTGCGGCAGCGCCTGGCTGAGTTTGTTCTGCACGTTGACCTGGTTGATATCGGGATTGCTGCCGGGCTTGAACACCACCACGATCTGCGCGTTGCCGCTCGATGAACTGGTGGAGTAGTAATAGAGCAGGTTGTCGATGCCGTTGAGCTGCGTTTCGATCGGCGCGGCCACGTTGTTGGCGATATCCTCGGCGGTGGCGCCCGGATAAATCGCGCTGATGGTCACCTGCGGCGGCGCCATGTCCGGATATTGCTCGATCGGCGCGACCGACAGCGCCACCGCGCCGCCGAGCACGATCAGGATCGAGATGACCGCCGACAGGATCGGCCGGTCGATGAAAAAATGCGTGAACATCGCATATCCGTTTGCTGGCTGTCGTTGCTGGTATCGCTGCGTCCGGTGTTGCCACGTATTCTGAGATCGCTGGAAATACGTAAATCCCGGGTGCGGGTTTTTCAGGGTCCGCTCTGTTTCCGCTTGGGTTTCGCCGGCGCTTTTTTCTCCGCGTCGCCCTGTTGTTCGGGCGCGATCTGAACCGGCGCGCCGGGCACGACTTTCAGCATGCCTTCGGTGACGACGCGATCCCCGGCCTTCAAACCCTCGTCGATGATGATGTCCTTGTCGCCGTAATAATCGCCCACCACCACCGGGCGGATCTCGGCGGTGTTGTCGGCCTTGATCACATACACCAGATGCCCGTTCGCGCCCTGTTGCACCGCCAGCTGCGGCACCACGATGGCGTTGGGCCGGACATAACCCTGGAGTTTCGCTGTCACGAACATGCCGGGGCGCAGCGCGCGCTCGGGATTGGGAATCACCGCGCGCACCAGGAACGAACCGGTGTCCGGGCTGAAATTGGGTTCCGCGAAATTGATCTCGCCGGTCTCGGGATAAACGTTGCCTTCGGACAGGGTGAGGGACACCTTGAGCACGTGGTCGCCGGGTTCCTGCACCTGGCCCTTGCCGATCAGGTTGCGCAGCTGCGCCATCTGGTTTTGGGAAACGTTGAAATTCACCCAGATCGGATCGATGGCGGCGACATAGGTGAGCCGCGCCATGTCGGACAGCGCGTTGATATACACGCCCTGGCGCTGCAGCGAGCGGCTGGCGACGCCGGTCACCGGCGCGCGAATGGTGGTGTAGCTGAGATTCAGTTCGTTTTCGCGCAATTTCGCGTTGGCGGCGAACACCGCCGACTTGGCCGCGTCGAATTCGCCCTGGGCGCGATCGAGATCGGCCTGGGACAAGGCGTCTTTTTGCGCCAGGGGACGAATGCGCTTCAGGTTGGCCGTCGCGGTTTTGAAACGCGCCTGTTGCGACAGCAGCTCGCCCTTGGCCGCGTCCACCTGCGCCTGGAACGGTTTCTGGTCGAGCTGAAACATCACCTGCGATTCCTGGACCATGTCGCCTTCCTGATAGGCGATCCGGTCCAGGAACCCCGACACGCGCGCCACCACATCAACCTGCCGGGAGCTTTCGGTCTGTGCCACGAAGCTGACGTTATAAGGAATCGTCGCGGGCGCGACCGTCATGACTTTCACCTGCGGCGCGGGCCGTTGTTTTTCGGCCTCCGGTTTCGAGCAGGCGCAGAGCAGGGCGAACGCGCACAGCGCGGCAACGGCGCGCGGGCGAGCGCGATTCATGCTGCGAAAACCGTCGGTGCCGGCATCCCGATGGCTCCTCACTGATGGCATCTCACTGGTGAAATAACGCCGCGATGGGCTCAGGCACAGCTTGCGATGCATCGCGGCGCTTGATTGGACGTTCTCGCACAAAGATGCGCGAAATCGAAGGTCTGGGATTTTCGCCCGGCGTGCGCGCCAGCACACAGGAATCGTGTCGCGCAAACGCGTGTCTCGATTTCAGCATGCGGGAGACGAATCGGGCAGCGCTGTTTAAACCGGCGTGAGAACGGGGGCCGCGTGCGGCGTTATGGACGTTCAGCCACAAGGAGCATCGACCTGGGCCGCGAATGCGGTGATAATTCGTACGACGAATGCGCGGCAAGTCCGTGGCATCCGCAAAAAAATAAAGGAACCTCTGAAAAACGTAGCGAGCGCAGCCGAGGCAAGGCAAAAATGAGCGAAAAACCGCAGTTTATAGCTCAATAAATGAGGATTTTGAGCTCATTTTTAACGCAGTATCGGCAAGCGCAGTCGTTTTTCAGAGGTTCCTAAAGGAAAATAATAATGGAATCAGGTAATGGATAAGATTGATACGAACTGGCTGTTGTCTTCCGCTTTTGGTCCCTTCGATCCATGCAATCCTCAAGCACTCGACGGCATTTTCGCCAACAACATTTTTGCGGAGCCGGTCGATATCCAGGCTCCGGTCGAGCGGGTGTGGCATATCATGACCGACTTCGAGCGCTATCCCGAATGGAATCCGCTGAACCGCTTTTTTCGCCTGGACGACAGGCCCGAACCGGGGCACACGGTGACCTTCGGTCCTTCCTGGGGGCCGTATCCCGAAGACGGAACGCTGCCGCAACCCGCCATGACGACGCGGGAAATGCTCACGGTGTGGGAGCAAAACCGCTGCCTCACCTACGGCGATTTGCGGAGCTTTTTCAAGGCCGAGCGCACCCAGTATCTGGAGCCCTTGGCCAACGGCGATACGCGCTATCACACCTACGAGCGCGTGTGCGGATGGCTGGCGCCGATGGTGCGTCTGCTGTTCGAGAAGCGCATCGTGGCTGGATTCACCGCGAACGGCATTGCATTGAAGGCGCGCGCCGAGCACATGATCTGAAGGCCGGTACTGTTTGCAGGGTTTCCAGCGCGTGCTTTATGCGCGCAGTGTTTTATTAATGCAGTGTTTTCCCCGGGTTGCGGTTGCGTTCGTTTTCCAGCGCTTTCTCGACGATATGGCTGTACAGCCCGACCAGCTTGATCAGCAGGGGATGTACTTCCGGATGGCGGATGAACAGCGAGCGCGCGTTTTCGGCCTCGTCGAAGACGTGCTGCAAAAAGTTGAGCTCGGTATCGGCCAGCGGCTCGCCGTGATCCACTTTGTCCTTGAGTTGCAGCGCCACGGGCAGACGCTGCCGGTTGAGGCGGTCGAGCAGGACTTGCAGGGTGCCCAGGTCGTGATAGTGAACGCTGCTCATGAGGGTTGGCTCCTGTTGGATCCGGAACTGCGGATACGAGGCAATCGCCGCCTCATAAAAATCGGTTCCTCCTAAAAATCGATATCCCATAAAAATGAGACTACGTCTCGGTGGATCCATCCCCGCGGTTGAGCGGAGGCGCCGTCCTTAAGAGCCGAGAACGCCCTCGACAAACAACAGACGAGAAAATCAGAACGCCAGTAATGCCAGCGTATGCCTGGCGATCATCAACTCCTCGTTGCTGGGAATGACCCAGGCGGAGATGGGGCTGCCGGATTCGCTGATGCATCCCGAGCCCGCGGCGTTGGCGCTTTCGCTCAATTGCAACCCCAGCCAGCCGAGCTGCCGGCAGATGCGGGCGCGAATGACGGCCGCGTGCTCGCCGATGCCGCCGGTGAAAACCAGCGCATCGAGACCGCCCGTTGCCACCGCCAGGGCCGCGGTCTCACGCGCCGCGCGTCGCACGAAATAATCGACGGCCCATGTCGCGCGCGGCGCGTCCGATTGCAGCAGATCGCGCATATCGCCGGACAATCCGGAAATGCCGAGCAATCCGGATTTTTTATAAAGCAGGTTTTCCAGTTCCTGAACCGTCGCGCCGCGTTCGCGCAGCAAATAAAGAATCACGCCCGGGTCGAGTTGCCCGGTGCGGGTTCCCATCGGCAGGCCGTCGAGTCCGCTGAACGCCATCGTGGTTTCCACGCTGCGCCGCTGTTTCATCGCGCACAGGCTGGCGCCATTGCCCAGATGCGCGACGATAACGCGCCGGTCGGCGATATCGGGAGCGAACAGTGGCAGGGCGCTGGCGATGTATTCGTAGGAGAGCCCGTGAAAACCGTAACGCCGCACGCCGGCTTCGTACAGTTCGTAGGGCAGACCGAAAAGCTGCGCGCTGGTGTCGCGACCCTGGTGAAAGGCGGTATCGAAGCAAGCGATCTGCGGCACCGGCAATTCGGCGCTGACGGCGCGAATCACCGCGATGTTGTAGGGCAGATGCAACGGCGCCAGCGGCGTCATCGTTTCCAGGTAAGTCAGGGCGGCGGCGTCCATGCGCGCGGGCTCGGTGTAGCGCGCGCCGCCGTGCACGACCCGGTGCCCGACCGCGACGATATCGAGCGCCGCGCGGCGCGCGGCAATGGCCCGGGTCAGCGCGGCGATGGCCGCGTCGTGCGAACCGGCCTCATCCGCGCCGAGCTCGCGTTGGCGCGCGTCGTTGCGCTCCTTGATGGCGAGCCTGGGATGCGGCGCGCCGATGCCTTCGATTTGCCCGTGCAGGCTTTCCTCCAGCGTGTCGCCGTTTATTTCGAACAGGGAAAATTTGATGCTGGAGGAGCCGCCGTTCAGCACCAGGATCGATGGCGTGCTCATGCCGGCGCTCCGCTGTCTTCGCCGCCGAGCGCATGGCGCCGCGCCGCCAGCGCCAGCAGTTTCGCGACCGCGCAGCTGGCCAGCTTGACGCGGACGCTGTCGGCCCGGCTGGTCAACACGATCGGCACGCGCGCGCCGAGCACCAGTCCGGCCGCGTCCGCATGCATCAGGAAGGAGAGTTGCTTGGCCAGCATATTGCCGGCTTCGAGATCGGGCACGAGCAGGATATCGGGATCGCCCGCGACCTCCGATTCGATGCCTTTGATGGCGGCGGCTTCCTTGCTGATCGCGTTGTCGAAGGCGAGCGGACCGTCCAGCAGCGCGCCGGTGATCTGCTTGCGGTCGGCCATTTTGCACAGCGCGGCGGCTTCGATGGTCGATGGAATCTTGGACGTCACGGTTTCCACCGCCGACAAAATCGCGGCCTTGGGTCGCGCTATGTTCAACGCGCGCACGAGGTCGATGGCGTTCTGCAGAATATCCACCTTGTCTTCGAGCTTGGGAAAGATATTGATCGCGGCATCGGTGACCACCAGGGCCTTGTGATAACCCGGCACGGCCATCACGAAAGCGTGGCTGATGCGCCGCGCGGTGCGCAGGCCGGCGTTTTTATTGACCACCGCACTCATCAGTTCGTCGGTGTGCAGGCTGCCTTTCATCAACAACTCGGCGGCGCCGCCGCGCACCAGCTGCACCGCCTGTTCGGCGGCCGCGTGGCTGTGCGGCGCGTCGACGATTTCCATCGCTCCGAGCTCGATGCCGGCGTCCGCCGCGACGCGGCCGATTTTAGGCGCGGGGCCGACCAGTATCGGCCGCAGCAGATTCAGGCGCTGCGCTTCCACCACGGCCTCGAGCACGCTTTTCTCGCAGGGATGTGCCACGGCGGCGGCGATGGCGCCTTGCTCGCCCGCCTTCGCCAGCACGCGGTCATAGGGGCTTGCGGTATTCTCCGATGGCTGCACGACGTTTCTCCTTGTCCTTGCAAATGGATGGTCCTTGCGAATCGATGAGCCCTGCGAAGCGCTGGGTTCAGTGGTGAAGTTTCGATTCCTTGCCGTGCCCGGCCCGCGTTTCACGCCGGTGCGCGTGCTCTTCTTCATGAGGTTCTTCGCGCGGCGGCGCGATGCCGAGATAATGCGCCAGCTTGCGCATGGTTTCGGAAAAGCGCGGATCGAGCTCCTCGTCCTTGGCAATGCCCTGGATGATGTGCGCGGCGCGCGCGCGCTGCTCGTTGGTGGGCAGCAATTCCGACAAGGCCTGCGCCGCGCGTTCGGGCGCATAGGCCACGATGGTGCTTTGCTCGCGCAGTAATTTCTGCAGCGTGAGCTCGGTGATTTCTGAAAACTCCGGTTCCTGCATCAGGCGCTCGTTGACGCGCGCAACCCGCACTGGCAGGGAAATACCCTGCGCGCGCTGGGCAAGCACCAGGGCCCGGATGACCGCTTCGACCACGCCGCCCTCGGCCACGCGCGCCAATAACGCCTGCAGCTCGGCATCGCTGCGCTCGGGGCGGCCGCTCGGATGCTGATAGGCGCCGCCCATGCCGAGTACCCGCATCCAGCCGTAGGTGGCGAAAAACAGGTTTTCCGCGAGGGTGTCGCGAGTGATGCGCGCGCCGTCGAGCCAGTTGACCATCGCATCCGAAAACAATTTGCGCCAGGCGAAGAGCGGATTGTCGGGCGCGGCCGGCTTGCGGTGGTCGCGCGCAAGCCCGGCCAGTTTCTCGACCGGGCGCAACGCCAGGTTTTTATCGCTGAATACATAATGCTTGAGCCGCGCCGGATGCGTGTCGCGCAGGATGCGCGCCGACAGATCGCTGGACAGCAGGCGCACCAGCGGCCGCGCGTAGGCATCGTAGGCCCGCGAATTGATATCGGAAATATTGCGTACCACTTCGAATTCGCTTTCGTCGTCGTCGCTGCCGCCGACCACATCGCCGATTTCGCGATTCTCCAGCACAATTTCATAACCGGGGCATTCGGGATCGTCGCTGGGCAACAATTTCATTTCATACAGGCCCGGCACCAGCTGCTCGATATAGTGCAGCAGATTCACGATTTGCCGGTGTTCCTTGATCGCCACCGCGCCGGAAACGAAAATGCCCAGATGGCCGACGGTGCTGTGCTTGAGATAGACGATGACCTGGCCGTTGGCGATGATCTCGCGCGTATCGCCATAAACGTCGGCGATCCAGTTCAGCGCCTGTTCCGGCGGCGTGATGTTGTCGCCCATCGACGCGAACACCACGATGGGCACCTGGATATTGCGCAGATCCAGGCTGGTCCCCTCGGTGGTCTGAATGGCGCCGCTGGCCAGTCGGTTGCCGACGAACAGCTCTTCCACGATGGCGCGCATTTCCGCTTCGGTGAGCGTGTAATGGCCGTTCCACCAGCGCTCGAATTCGAGAAAGCGCGGCGCTTCGCTATCGACGCGGCTCAGCAGATTGAACGGTTTTTTCCAATAGGTGTTGGCCAGATCGAGGCTTTCGAAATTACTGACCAGATGCGCGCCGTCGAATTTTCCATTGCCGAGGTCGCAGCCTAACTGGCACATCCAGCTGCCGCCGTACAGGCCGCCGTTGTAACGCATCGGGTTTTTGCCGCGCGCGCCGGCCCAATAGGAGAGCGGCGCGCCGTTGATGACGATGGGACCGGTCAGCCCGGGATGCGCCGCCGCCAGCGCCATCACCGCCCAGCCGCCCTGGCAGTTGCCGATCACCACCGGCTTGGGCGCGTCGGGATGGCGGCGCGCAACTTCTTCGAGAAATTGCGCTTCGGCGGCCGAGACATCGGCGAGGGTCTGCTCGGGAACGGGATCGGGATAAAAGCTGACCATGTAAACGGGATGGCCGGCGCGAAACGCTTCGCCGACTTCGGAATCCTCCTTGAAACCGCCGATGCCGGGCCCGTGGCCGGCGCGCGGATCGACGATGACGAAGGGACGCTTGCAGGGATCGATGGCGACGCCCTTGGGCGGAAATATTTCGAGCAGCGCATACGCGGCGGGGCGTTCCAGCTTGCGCGCATCGATCAGCGTGCGGTACTCAAAGTTGAGTACCGGCGGCAATCCGGCCGCCTCGTGCTCGAAATACTGGTTGCCGCGCCGGCGCAGGGTATCGAGCGCGATGAACCAGCGCTGCCAGAAATCGTAGCTGTATTCGAGCCAGTCGGCGCCGCTTGGGATTTTGCGCTGGCGCAGCAGCTGCACCGTTCGCCGCAAACCTTCGGGCGCGAAGCCGATCGACTGCCGCGTGCCGTGCTTCAGCAACTCCCATTGCATGACCGTCATTTTTTTCGCCCAGATTCTGGGGTCGAGGCGTTGTTGTTCCTGCAACATGCTGAATTCCTCCTGTGTGCTGCGCGTGCGTGGCAGCGGTGAAAGCGGATGCGGCGTTTTCGGCGCGACGACTGCGTCCCGATCGTTCAGAGCATCACGTGACTTCAGGCCATTACGTGACAACCCGCGTCGACGAACAAGGTTTCTCCGGTGATTCCCGACGCCGCGGGCGAAGAAAGAAACAGGGTGAGTTGCGCGATTTCTTCGAGCGTGACCAGGCGGCGTAGCGGCGACTGGTGTTGCGCGCAGTCCAGGATCTCGTCAAAACCCGAGATGCCGGATGCGGCGCGCGTGCGGATCGGGCCCGGCGACACCGCGTTGACCCGGATGCCGCTGGGGCCGAGTTCCAGCGCCATGTAGCGCACCAACGATTCCAGCGCGGCCTTGACCGGTCCCATGAGTCCATAATGCGGAACGGCTTTTTCGGCGCCGAGGTAGGACATCGCGATCAGCGAGCCGCCGTTCGGCATCAGCGGTTCGCACAATTTGCCCAGCTCGGCGAGAGAGTGGCAGGAAATCGTCATGGCGCGGCAGAAGCCCTCGCGCGAGCTATCGACCACGCGGCCGTTGAGATCCGCCGCCGGCGCCCAGGCAATGGAGTGAACGACGAAATCCAGCGTTGAGAATTTTTCCCGCGCGTAACGCAGCAGCGCCTCCAGCGCCCCGGGTTGTTCCACATCGCAATCGATCAGGTCGATCCCGAGTTTTTTCGTGAGCGATTGCACATGCGGGCGGGCTTTTTCGTTCAGGCAGCTGGCGATCAATTCCGCGCCCTGTTCGCGTGCCTGCTGCAGGCAGCCCCAAGCGATGCTGTGATCGTTCGCCAATCCCAAAACCAGTCCGTGTAATCCTTGCAAGGACCGATGGCTCGAGGTGTTTCCATCCATATAAAAACCTCATCCTATAAATCCCCTCCCACGAAAAAATGTCCATCGGATGCGGAAAACTCATCGCGTCCATGGGGCTTCGGCTGGCTCCCGACGATAACCTCGCCCTGTTCACATGTATTACGCGGCTATCCCGTTGGCCAGGAACCGCCTCTAAGGAATCCTGGTGAGCTTCTTGAGTTGTGTGTAGAAACCTGGCCGGTCGGTTGCTGGCTTTTTCCCAGAAACAGAACAGGCTGCTCCAGATAAACCGTGTCGTATTGGCCTTTTTCCAGATCGGGCCTGATCCAGTGCAGGGTTGGCGAACCGGAAGGCGATTGCGCCGGTTGCAATTTCGAATAGTCGGAAAGAAAGCCGGACTGTTCGGTCTGCGCAACGGTTTTGGACGTGGAACAGCCCATCAGTGACAGCACCGCCAGCAACGGCGGAGCCGCGATCATCACGGGTTGAGGCAAGGTCTTCATCGGATGAACTCTCTGAAATCCGTTTTGTTTTGGACCATCGCGGCGGGGAAGAGGGTTCCTGGCAATGGGGATTTTATTTTTATCGGCTGAAGCCGGGAATGAAGAGAAGTGTTATGCCTATCACTTTCCTGCCGACGTGGCCTGAAGCGGCGGTCTCGTCAATGCGTGTGACGGTCATATCGATCCTGATCGGAGCGGCTCCGGCACTGCAGGCGGCGCGGCCGATGATTACCGACGACGCGCGTATCGTCGATGCCAATTACGACAAGCCCAGGTTTATCGGCTTCGATATCGAGAAGTTCTGTTGCGCCACACGATCGTGAGCGCGCAAAGGCCCTTGTGCGCGGCACGGTTATCGCGTTGGTTTTCTGTGAACGGGATTTCGTTGATGCCGGTTTGTCCGCCCGCCATTTCAATGTCAAGCGATATGTGTCTTTTTCACCGGGCTTGGCTGAGGTCGGGCTGGGCACGCTAATCTTTCGCCGGTTATTGTCTGCAATAAAAATACAGAGATTTTAAAATCTCACGGGAAGAAATCTCGTGGGGGAAATTTTTTCTTGCGCAAGAGGGCTCTCGTTTGGGGAGTGGTAAAGTGGTTTTTGTGAATAATGGATCAAATTAAACGGGATTGTTAAAAGGATTGAATGAATTTCACGCCTGTATCTTTATCGAAGAAACCATAATTCGAAGCCTCAACTTTTCATTGATTAGAAGTCATTTCATAAATATGAATGGTGCGCTCAGACAATACCCTGAACAGCGGGCACAAGTACCCAGACAGCGGGCACAAGTACCCAGACAGCGGGCACGAGGACGCAAGGCAGCCGAGCAGCGCAGTTTACAGGTAGTCAATGAGCAGCGGAGGCTGCCTTGCAACGCAGTATCAGCGTGCTAGGCGTATTTATGAAATGACTTCTAGTTCAATAACATGATAGAGGGCATTAAACCATCCTTATCGTTGACTTTAAGGAACCTCTGAAAAACTACTGCGCTTGCAAATACGGCGTTAAAAACAGGCTAAAAATCCTCATTTATTCCGTATAAACTCCGGTTTTTCGCCCGTTTTTTCCTTGTCTTTGCTGCGCTCGCTACGTTTTTCAGAGGTTCCTTAAATGTGCGATGCGAGAGGGAGGAGCGTATTTTCTATGACTTGAAGGAGCGAAATAAAAGTATGAAATGGGGGCGATTCTGTTTGGTGTTTTCGTTATTTTTATCGGCGTTTTCCTTTGCAGAAGAAAGTCCGTCGGCGCATGCAGGCGATCAGCAAGGTTATGAAGTGGTACGCGGTTGGCCGCAACTGCCGGAGGGACTCAGCCTGGGACAGGTGCCGGGAGTGGATGTTGATTCCCACGGCAATGTTTTTATTTTCCAGCGGGGTTCCTATCTCAATGCGCTGACGCCCAGGGCCAGACCTTTGGAGGCCGTGAAGGAGCCCGCAGTTCTGGTCATGGATGGAGAATCCGGAAAAGTCATCCGGCGCTGGGGTGAGGGAAGGTTTATTTACCCCCACGGCGTGACCATCGACGCCAAGGATAACGTCTGGTTGACGGATGTCGGTTTGCATCAGGTATTTAAGTTTTCCCGCGATGGCAAACTTCTGATGAGCTTGGGGGAGGCCGGCAAGGCGGGAGACGATGAAAAGCATTTCAATGGACCAACCGACGTAGCGGTTCTCCCGAACGGAACTTTCTTTGTTTCAGATGGATATGGCAATAACCGCGTAATGAAGTTTTCGGCTGCGGGGGAAGTTTTGGCTGTTTGGGGGAAGAAAGGGGATAAACCGGGAGAGTTCAATTTGCCTCATAGTATCGATGTTGACGAACTGGGCAACGTCTACGTTTCTGATCGAGGCAACAAGCGTATCCAGGTTTTTGACCTGGAAGGGAAGTTGCTCGGTGTGTGGAAGGATGCCTGCGGAGTACCTTACGTGGTGAAAGTAAAAGGAGGAAAACGTTTTGTGGCCGATGGTGGTGATTTGCCGGGGCCTGTCAACCGTTCAAGCATTTGTGTATTCGATAAAAAAGGCAATATGCAAAATCGATTCGGCCGTTTGGGGCGATACGAGGGTGAATTCGACGTGGCTCATGACGTGGCGGTTGATGCAAAAACGGGGGCCGTCTATGTCGTGGATATCCTGGGGCAGCGTGTACAGAAATTCCTGCCGAAAAACTTGTAGAAGACCGGAGGCTATTTGTGGATGTCAAGGTCATTGCTCGGCGGCGCTTTTTGAGGTTTATGGCGGAAAGCTCTTTTTTTTCAGTTTTTTCGGGGGCTTCAAACGCATTTTCCGAGGATTTTTTAGATCCGGATCTGAGATATATTCTGTCGCAAAAAAAGCGGGTGGTTTCATCCGCGGAGAGTGCCATGGACGTTTTCGATCTCGAGGCTGTGGCCCGTAAAAATCTTCCGCCTGCGCATTATGGTTATATTGCCACCGGTGTGGACGGGGAACGGACTCAAATTGCCAATCGGCTGGCTTACGAAAAAGTCCAGTTGAATATGCGGCGACTCATTGACGAGGAGCCCATCGATGTAGGAATTCGTCTGTTTGGTTCAACATGGGGCAGTCCCCTCTTTATGTCTCCAGCTGGAAGCCAAAAGGCTTTTGATCCCTTGGGGGAGTTAGCTGTGGCCAAGGCCGCCCGGTCGAGGAGGGCTTTGCAAATCTTGTCAACCGCATCCACATTTCCAATCGAGGCAGTGAACGAGGCCCGGGGTGAGCCCGTGTGGTTCCAGCTCTACGCATCGAAAAGCTGGTTGTTTAATGAGGTTCTTCTGAAGCGTGTTGAAGATAGCGGTTGCAAGGTGCTGGTGGTTACGGTCGATCGGCCTACGGCGCTGAGCCGGCAAACCCAGCGGGCATTCATGCAGCAGGACAGCAGGGATTGTGCCGCGTGTCATGGTCCAGGCACGGATCCTGAAAAGGGGATCATTCGGGGACACTGGCCGATGCTGGATGGTCTCGATAAAGAAAAAATGGCGGCGAGTGAAAAATATCCATTGGATTGGAAAATGATCGACCGCATTCGCCGGCAAACCAAAATGGCTGTCGTCCTGAAGGGCATTGTGACGGGGGCCGATGCGAGGCTTTGTCTGGAACGAGGCGTAGATGGTATCGTTGTTTCCAATCATGGTGGGCGCGCTGAGGAAAGTGGCCGTGGCACTATCGAATCGTTGCCGGAAGTCGTTGCTGCGGTAAAGAAAAAAATTCCCGTGCTGATTGATGGTGGCATACGGCGGGGGACGGATATTTTTAAAGCATTGGCTTCCGGCGCCGACGCGGTGGGCATTGGTCGGCCTTATTTATGGGGGCTTGCTGCGTTCGGCCAGCTGGGTGTGGAGCGGGTTTTGGATATTTTGCGGGCCGAGCTCATGCTGACCATGCGCCAGGCCGGCACGAAATCCATTGACGAGATCACGCCGGCTTATATTGCGCGATAACATCATTTGCTCCGATGAGGTTTTATTTGCGGAAAAATAATTAAAAAATAACCATTTTTATTTTTTAGGAGTCAGCCCTTGAAGAGTCTATGCCAATTCACTAACTCCATATAATCCACATTCTCGTCATGGAAATAATAGGATGAATAACTGCGATAGATTCGCGGTTTGCCTAATTGGCCTCCAAAGCCGAATAGACATCCTCTTTGTCGTCTGGCGCCTGAAGAATTTGGATAAAATCTTCCTTGGGGATAGGATACCTTGTCAGGGCAAATGAATTTAAATCATTAAATTTTTCCTTTTTCGTACAGTTGTTCTTTACCACCCTGGCGGTGTTGAGGAGATTGGCGATATTGGATTTTTCCGCGTAGCCGGAGTTTTCAAGCAGATTGATCAGCTCGATAAGCGACAGGTTTCCCCGGCCTCGTCCTATGCCCCCTAAAGTCGTATCGATAAAGTTACCTCCCAATTTAATAAATTCGTAAGCGTTCGCGAAAGCCATCAGGCTGTCATTGTGGGCGTGAAATCCAATGTTGACATCACCCTGGCTTTTGATGTGGTTGTATAGGAGGCGAACGTCTTCCGGGAGCATGCGGCTGAAAGAGTCGACGATATAAATACATTTCGCGCCGCCGGCGATGGACGTTTTAATGATTTCATTGATGGCGGAATGGTTTCCGTTTTTGATTTGTTTGACCACCATGTCTGAGCAAAGAAGCTGAACGAAGACGCTGAAGTCTCCTTCGTTGAGGGTGGATTTAACCCACTTCATACCTTCGTCAAGGTTGTTGTGCATAACTGCTACGCGAAGAAAGTCGAGTCCGAGATCCCTAGATTTTTGGAAAATTCTTGGGTTTTTTTCAAGCTCAAAAATTATACCGCCGAGACATAGCTTGTTTTTGGGGTGATTGCTTCTTATTTGGGATATGGCCTCGAAGTCTTCGTCGCTGGTTGCGCCGAGGTGAAGTTCACTGCCGATTTCTACGTACTTGATTCCATAATCAAATAATGCTTTGGCTATTTTTATTTGTGTTTCTTTATTGGCTTTTAGCTCATATTTTCCATCTCTAAGTGTTGTGTCTAGAATGTTGATTTTCATTTTAAACCCCATGGCTTTTTCTGTATTGGCGGTGGTGGATGAAAATTGATTGAGTGATGTTTTTGTGGTTTTTAAGGTTTGATGCGTATAGCAAGCAGGGTGTGTTTTCTTGTTTTAATTTATTGGGGTTGGTGCTTCTATTTTTTCTTGATCGCAGGCGTTCTTTATTTTTAACCAGGTGGCTTTTGGAATATCTATGTAGCCGAGCTTGATTTGTTCCATTTTTCGGAGGATTCCCCTCTCTCCAGGTAAGTAGATCTCGTTTGTGTTTTCTCTTTTTTTTCCGAATTTAACTTGTCTTATAAGGCTTGCGATCCGTTCATTGAAGTCCTTTCTTGGGATAAACCGTTCTACGTCGATGGTAAAGAAAAATTGACCCATTCGTGATGAGGTTGATGAGCTTACAGTTTGAGCAAAGCCACTGCCTGTCAGTATGCCTGCCAATACATCGACGAGAAGTGCTAGTCCATATCCTTTTGCTCCAGACATGGGCAGGATTAAACTTGAAAATGGGTCGAATTTATGGGGGTCTGTAATGGGGTTTCCCTGGAGGTCTTCGGCCAAGCCTAGAGGGAGCATTTCCCCCTTTGATCTCGCGGTGAATACCTTTGCCGCCGCAGTTACGCTGGTTGCCATATCAAGGATGATTGGAGTTCCGTCAGGGGTTGGGATTGCGTAAGCAATCGGATTGGTGCCAAATGTTCTGGTTATCCCTCCGGGGGGAGGCATAATCGCGGTACTGTTGCTCATGGCAAATCCGATAAACCCTTCTCTTGCCGCCTGCATAACATAAGGAAAACCTGCCAGACAGTAATTGGAGTTGCATACACCGACAGCGGAGAAGCCAGTAGTTTTAGTTTTTTCTATGCTGATATTCATTGCTTTCGTGGATGTGATTATTCCGTTGCCATTGTCTCCATCGATGAGGGCGGTAGCGAACGATTCATTTACAACTCGAAGGCTTGGTGTCTTATTTATTTTTCCATTTTTGAATGAGGTCAACACATAATCGATATGTGCCACTCCATGATCTTCATGGCCCCTCAGTTCGCAATCCAAAAGCACTTCTGAAATTCGATAAGCATCTTTTTCAGGGATGGAATTTGCTTTCAGAGTTTTATTTAGCGTTGTTTGAAGTTCGAATATTCCTATTCTATAGCTATTCAATTAACGGGCTTCCTGGAAAATTTATAGGAGAATAGAGTTGAGTGGCTTTTAATTTTTTCGAAAGAAATTTAATTATATATTTTTGTTTTTGGGGTTTTATACCGCAAGCGGGTTATGCCTCTGGATGGTTTATACTCTTTTTGGCGGTAAATTTTTCGGGTGTTTAATTTGGGTTATCTGAGCATCTGTTTTTAAGCTCGCACAGAACGGAGCTTGGTGTCAAAGCTCAAGCGTGCATATGTCAAGGCTCACGCCTTGGGATCAAGGTCGTATATTCATGATTCTTGAACTCGCCCCTTTGTTCCGATCTCGGTTACAAAAGGCTTTTGCAAATCAAAGCGCAAGCAATGGTTGAGCTTCTCGCCTCATCGCCACTACATAACGCAAAACAGTGGCCACGGGGATGAATACAGGGAACGAGAGTTCCTTTGTGGAATCCACTGAAAATAGGCTTCAAGGTATTCTGGACAATCGCAAAATTATTCTTGATGAGCTTGGAAATTAGAGTGGTGCCGATTCCCAGGGCGAGGTAACGCGGCTATGCCGATACACAATCCCGACATCGCCAAGGTATTCCACGATATTGCGGATCTCCTGGAGATCGCGAATGCCGATCCGTTCCGCATTCGCGCGTACCGCAACGCGGCGCGGACCGTGGGGGAGTGCGGCGTGGAGTTGGCCGAGCTGGTCGCGCGCGGCGAGAAGCTGCCGAAAATTCCCGGCGTCGGCGCCGATCTCTCGGGAAAAATCGTCGAGATATGCTCCACCGGGCGCTGCGAGGTACTGGCGCAATTGCAGCGCGAGGCGCCGCCGGCCATCGCCGAGCTGCTGGCCATTCCCGGCATGGGGCCGCGACGCGTGCAGGCCTTGTATCGCGAGCTGGATGTCACCACGCCCGAGCAATTGCTCGAATGCGCGCAGCGCGGCGCGATACGCGAAATTCGCGGTTTCGGCGCGCGCGCCGAGCAGAAAATCATCGATGCGATCAACCGCCACGCCCGGCGCGATCAGCGCACCTTGCGCGCCATGGCGCGGCCCTATGTCGAAAGTCTGCTGGAGCGCCTGCGCCGATTGCCCGGCGTCGAGCGGACTGATGCCGCGGGCAGTTACCGGCGCGGCAGCGATACCGTCGGCGATATCGATCTGGTTGTCGGCGCGCGTTCCGGCAGGGCCGTCTGCGAGGCGTTCGCGCAATTCGATGAAGTCGGCGAGGTGCTGGCGCGCGGGCGCACGCGCGCCAGCGTTGTGCTCAACAGCGGCTTGCAGGTCGATCTTCGCGTGGTGGAGACAGCGGCCTACGGCGCCGCGCTGTTGTATTTCACCGGCAGCAAGGCGCACAACATCGCGCTGAGAAAAATCGCGCAAGGACGCGGTTTAAAAATCAACGAATATGGAATTTATCGCGATGAGCAGCGCCTCGCCGGCGCTTCCGAAGCCGAGGTATACGCGGTGCTCGATTTGCCGTGGATCGCGCCGGAGCTGCGTGAAGATCGCGGCGAGATCGATGCGGCCGGCGCGGGCCGGTTACCGGTGCTGCTGGAGCGAACCCAGCTGCGCGGCGATCTGCATATGCACACGCGCGCCAGCGACGGCCGCGCCGGTATCCGCGAGATGGCGCTGGCGGCGAAGGCCATGGGGCATGAATACATCGCGATCACCGATCACTCGCGGCGCCTGCGCGTGACGCATGGCCTGGACGTGGCGCGCCTGCGCCGCCAGATTGCCGAAATCGACCGTTTGCAGCGCGAAGAAGACCTGGGCATCGCGGTGCTCAAGGGCATTGAAGTGGATATTTTGCGCGACGGCAGCCTCGATCTTCCGGACAGCGTGCTGAGCCGCCTCGATGTGGTGATCGGCGCGGTGCACAGCCATTTCGAACTGCCGCGCGCCGAGCAGACCGAACGCCTGCTGCGAGCGCTCGATAATCCCTGGGTGGATGTGCTGGCGCATCCCGGCTGCCGCCTGATCGGGCAGCGTCCCGCCTGCGATTTCGATTTTCAGGCCGTGCTGCGCAAGGCGGCCCAGCGCCATTGCGCGCTGGAGATCGACGCCCAGCCGGAGCGGCTCGATCTGGCCGAGAACGATTGCCGTGCGGCGAAAAACGGCGGCGTACCGATCTGCATCGATTCCGATGCGCACAGTGTCGAGGGCTTGCGCTATCTGGACGATGGCGTGATTCACGCGCGGCGCGGTTGGATCGAAAGCGACGATGTCATCAATGCCATGCCGCTCGCGCAATTGCGTGGTTGGTTGCACGAGCGTCGTGTGGTGCTGTGATCCGTGTCGGTGAACGCCTGCGAACTACATTGAAGTTGATTCATCGCCTCCCGCCCGCCTGTTCTGTACACGGATCGGCCGCTGATGCTTTCGAGCGCGTGCGTAGAGCGGTGAGAGGGGTGAAAGACTATGTTCGCGAGGTCATCGGTGTGGAGCAGGCGGGTTTGAAAGTGGATTTCAAACAGACCGAAGCCTTCGCCATGCCTGCGGAGTTCGAGCGGAAATTACAGGAAATGCCCGCGTTGAAAACCGCTTTCGAAGCGCTGACGCCGGGGCGGCAAAGAGCGTATCTCCTGCATTTTGCTTCACCCAAACAATCCAAAACCCGGGCGTCGAGAATCGAGAAGTGCATGCCGCAAATACTCGAGGGCCAAGAATTGAACGACTGATCCCGCTGAAAAAATCGGTAAGAGGGAATGGCCGCCGCCGTCGGCGCATGACGAGTGTTCCAGGGCCTCGATGTTTCAGGCCATCGGCCATGGCTCATATTTCGGCGAACAGCTCCAGTTGTGACGATGAGGTGGGCAGTTTTTCTTGGTGTTTGCCGTGGATTGGTTCATCCACGCCCGTGGAAACTTTCTTGGCGGGCGTTTTTTTGCGCGCGCTGCGGACGGGGATGGCTTCGCTCTGCGCGTCCTTTCCGGCAATGTCGCCATGGGCGTTCGCATCGTGGATCAGGCTTTCCGCAATGCGTTCGGCAAGGTCGGGCGGCAGGCCGCGAAACGATCGAATGATGACCAGCAGATCTCTCCGCTCGAATTCGCCCGCAGCCATCCGCTCCTGGCAAGCGGTGATGATCTGATCGTCAATATCTCGACCTTCAAACTTCATTTCGTACCGATTCTTAAAGTGACTGTTCTGGCGCCGCCCGGATGCAGCGCCGTATATTTCCGCACAGGCTGCGCGCAACCCTGGCATCTCGCCGCTAGTTTATCATGGCCCGCTAGGCGCGATGGCCTCGGAAAATACGAGGGCGAAAGAATCACTCGCGACAAATGCGCCGTATGCCGGATTTGTGCCTGCTCATAATTTCGCCGGTTTCAGGCGATCAACGGTTGGATTTCTCTTCGATGAATGCGGGCACGAGCGCCGGTTCAAATCGTTTGCAAACAGTATCGCCACGCCGACCAGAAATATTGTGGCGTTTCATTGCTCGAACCATTGTCTGAGTTTTCCGCAATTCAAAGCGCACGGCGGTTGGCGGCCATGTCGGCGGTGTCTGAGTTTTTAGTCAGCGTTACTTGCCGTGAGTTTGCCTTGCCTGTGCAAGGCGCGCAGTGATCGAAAATTGGAGATGGCTACCGCGGGGGGGATTGCGGCGCGCCAATTTTATGCTGCGACAGCGCCTGGTGTCGCATGGCTTGAGTTTATTGCCGATAGTTTGACGCGCATTGCAAACGCCGCGCGGCCACGTTTTTCAGCGCGCAGTTATGTTTGCCAGCGCGCAGCTATATCTATCAGTACACAACTATGTTCATCAGTGCACAGCTGTGTCCATCAGTGCACAAATGTTCATCAGTGCATAGCTGTGCCCATCAGAATATAACGCGAACCGCCATCGTTATCGGTGGCGGTTTCGCTGGACGGTCCGGTGGCCGTCGATGCTTTGCTCAGAGGCATTCCAGTTCGAAATACAGATAGAAATCCTGTTCCACCGGCTCCGAGCGCTCCGTCAGTTTTTTCCAGCCGCGCGGGCACAATTGCACAGCCTGTTTGTGGAGCGGTTCGAGCACATAGAAGGCCGAATACGGGGTCTTGTTGCTGCGCGAAAGCGTGTAACGCTCGCGGATTTCATAGCGCTGCCCCGGTTTCACTTCGCCGGCGTTTTGCACGGTGGCCGTGGCGGGCGCTTTGTCGCCGGCCTTGGCCGCGACTGCGGGAGACGGCGTTACGGCGGCGCTGGTGCTGGTCACGGCGTTCGAGGTGCTGGCCGGCGGTGTCAGATCGTAGGCTTTCACCGTTTGGCTTTTATCGGCGCTCGGGCTTTTTTCCCAGACTTTGATCGCTTCTTTTTTATCCTTGTGAAAGCCCTCGAAGTTCAGCGAGTCGGCTTGATCCACGTCCATCTCTTGCGCCCAGGCCATACCGCAGGAAAGAGCCGTGGCGAAACCCAGGGTGGTTAAAGAGAGAAAGAGCTTTTTCATGATGTAACCTCTGTGCTGCGTCTGCGGACAAGGCGTCATATTAATGCCATGCCTTTGTCATATTTTGCGTCGCGGCGAAAAAAAGGGGGCGCGAGCCCCCGAGTTCTATGGAGAAGATCAGAATTTGAAGTCGTAACCGACCGCGAAGGTTTTGTCCTTCAGCATGCCGTCGTATTTTCTGTTGTCGCCATCGGCTTTGAGTTCCGCGTAGTAAGCGAAGACCTTGGCGTTGTCGTTCAGCTTGTAGTCCACGCCCAGGGCGTAGCTGGTCAGCTTGGTGTCGCCGAGGCCGAGCGGTGACGAGTGGTCGCCGTCAGCTTCGGTGGTCGAACGGCCATACTGGCCTTTCACGGTCCAGGAGCCGTCGATTTTCCAGCCGGCGCTCAGCGCGTAGCCATCCTGGCTCTTGATCGAGCCGCCGGTGAAATCGCTGACCAGGTTGCCGTTGCTGGCGCCGGACTGGCTGACCGGCAGGCTGCCCACGGACGGCAGGTACAGGGATTTCGTGGTCTGGTTGGTTTTATCGAAGCTGTCTTTGTAGTTGCGGTCGGCTTTTTGCCACAGCGCGCCCAGGGTGACCGGGCCGACGCCGACTTGGCCCACAGCGCGGACGATGTTGGCGTTGTTGACGTTATGCGCGTTGGCCAGTGCCGCGTACACGTTTTTCTGCTTGTAGGTGGCGGCCAGCGAGTAGCGGTCGATCAAGCCGCTGTTATCGTGGGTCGGCGCGTTGTCGCCACCCGAATCTTCACCCGGTTCGATCTGGGCGCTGAACGCAAAACCGCTGAAGTTCGGCGTGGTGTACTGGATGATGTTGCTTTCACGATCCTCGCCAACCAGGAAATATTTGTAGTCGGTCAGCGGCAGGTCTTTGAACAGTTGCACGGTTTCCGCCGCGATGGCTTTCAGCGGGGTGTCGTTTTTACCGGCGAACAGGGTACCCCAGCCGCCTTGCAGACCGGCGTAGGTGTTACGTTGCGTGAAGGTGTTGTATTTGCTGGCGCCGGTCTGGCTCGAGGGGCTGCCGTCGGCGAACAGTTCGTATTCCAGTTTGTAGATGATCTTGGTGTCGCCCGCTACCGGATAGTCGCCTTTCACGCCGATACGCGATGCGTTGCTTTCGAGCTGCCAGTTGTCCTGGGCGGTGTAGGACGTCGTCGCATTTTTGATACGATCGAAGCTGTAGTTGTTCAGCGTGACGTTAACCTTGCCGTAAATCGTCGGAATATTGTCGGCCGCGCCAACAACGGAGCTTGCGCTCAAGCCGGCTGCCAGCAAGGGAAGCAGTTTGCGTTTCATCCAGTATTCTCCCAGAGTTTCTTCAGTTGTATTAATGGGCAAAGGCCAGTTTTTCCACTTCCGGCGGTTGCGCAAAATCGAGCAAAAAAACCGCAGGCAAGTAAGGTTTATCCCCTACGTGGCCGGTATTGTGTAACGGGATTGTTTCACTAATGTGACACGCCATTGACTATAGCAGCGGAATTTCCGGGGCGATTAGTTTCTTTTTTTATTTGAATATAACGACTTGCCGGGCGTGCAACATTTCTGCGTTCAGTCGTGCCTTCGCGTTTGGAATATATTTATTCCGAAATTAAAAAGCCGGACGATTTCAGTACGCGGCGCCGGCGTGTTTTTTCACTCGTCGCTCAACAGGCGTTGGTCTCCGCCGAGGGCGGCGGTGTTGACGGTGATGGTTTTTTCCTGGGCGAAGCGAGCCAGGTAGTGCGGACCGCCCGCCTTGGGGCCGGTGCCGGATTTTCCGCAGCCGCCGAAGGGTTGCACGCCGACTACCGCGCCGATGATGTCGCGGTTGATATAACAGTTGCCGACGCGCAATCGTTGCGCCAACGCTTTGGCCTTGCGTTCGTTGCGACTGTGAATGCCGCAGGTCAGGCCGAAGCCCGCGTGGTTGATTTCATCGATGACCGCGTCGAGTTGGTGTTCGTTGTAATGGATGATGTGCAGGACCGGCCCGAACGCCTCGCGTTGCAGGTCGCCGATCTGCTCCAGGCGAATCAGCGTGGGCGCCATGAACAAACCGTGGGTTGGGAAATGCGATTGAAAAATCACTTTGTCTCGCCGGCGGAAGCGCTCGATGTGCTCCCGCAATTGTCGATGCGCGGCGGAATCGATGATGGGGCCGATATCGCTGCGCCAATCCAGGGGATTTCCCAATTGCAATTCGCGCATCGCGCCACACAGCAGCCGCTCTATTTCGCCGGCGCAGGTTTCGGGCAGGTACAGCACGCGCAACGCGGAGCAGCGCTGGCCGGCGCTGTCGAAGGCGGAGCGCAGCACGTCGAGTACCAGTTGCTGCGGTTGCGCGCTGCTGTCGGCGATGAGCGCGTTGAGGCCCGCGGTCTCCGCGATGAACGGAATGATCGCGCCATCGCGTTCGGCCAGCTGGCGCGCGATGGCGCGCGCGGTGTCCCAAGCGCCGGTAAATACCACGCCGTCGATGCGGGGATCGGCGCACAGCGCCGCGCCCACGCTTTCGCCTGCGCCGGGCAGCGTGTGTAACACGGCTTGCGGAATGCCCGCCCGATGCAGCAGTTGCGTGGCGTACAGCGCGGTGAGGGTCGATTGTTCCGCCGGTTTCGCCAGCACCGCATTGCCCGCGATCAGCGCCGCGGCAATCTGGCCGATGAAAATCGACAAGGGAAAATTCCACGGGCTGATGCAGGCGATCAGCCCGCGTCCTTGCAGGCTCAGTTGATTGTCTTCGCCCACCGGGCCGGGCAGCGACAGCGGCGCGCCGAACAGCGGGCGGCCCTGTTCGGCGTAATAGCGGCAGAAATCCATCGCTTCCCTGACTTCTTCCAGGCCGTTTTCCAGCGTTTTTCCGGTTTCCCTGGCCATCAGCGCCACCAGTTCCGCGCGGTTTTCCAGCATCAGGGCAGCACATCGTTCCAGCGCGCCCGCGCGCTCCTCAACGCTGGTGTTTTGCCAGAGGCGCTGTTGCCCGAGCGCCGCAGTCAATGCGTTAGAGATCTGTTCCTGTGCGGCGGCATGCCAGTATCCGATCAGGCTGGCGTCGGCCGGGCTGCGCACTTCGACGCCGTTGCCGGCGGGCGCTGTGCGAAAGTCGTAAATGGATCGGGCGTGGGCATTGATCGCCTCCAGAAAAGGCAGCCGTTCGGATTCCGTGTGCCAGTAAATTCCGGGAGCGTTGTGCCGGGGCAGCAGGATTTCCGTCGGCAGCGGCAGCGGCTTGGAGTATTCCCGCGCCAGCGGGTGCGTGGCCAGTGCCGTCGCGGAAAGATCCGGATCGTACAGCTGGTGCACGAAGGAGGTATTGGCGCCATTTTCCAACAGGCGTCGCACGAGATAGGGCAGCAATTCGCGGTGCGCGCCGATGGGAGCGTAGATGCGGCAGCGCAGGTCTTTATGTTGTTCCCGCACGATGTCGTAGAGGGCTGTGCCCATGCCGTGCAGTCGCTGCAATTCGAAACAGCGGTGGTCGGGTTGCAGTGCCAGGATCGCGGCAATGGTGACCGCGTTATGCGTCGCGAATTGCGGGAAAAATTGTTCCGGATGTTGCAGCAGCCAGCTGGCGCAGGCGAGATAACTGATATCGGTGGCGGTTTTGTCGGTGAATACCGGGTAATCGCCCAGGCCGCGAATTTGCGCGCGCTTGATTTCCGTATCCCAGTAAGCGCCTTTTACCAGCCGCAGCTTGATGCGTGTTTGCATCCGCCCGGCCAGCGCGCCCAGCCACTGCAATATCGGCAGGGCGCGTTTGCCGTAGGCCTGCACCACGATGCCCAGATGCGCGCGCGCCGGCGGCGACAATTGCGCCATCACGCTCTCATAGATGCGCAGGGACAGCTCCAGGCGGTCCGCTTCTTCCGCGTCGATGGCGAGATCGATGCCGGCGGACCCGGCTTGTTCGGCGAGCGCGCAGAGCCGCGGCACCAGTTCCTGTTGCAGGCGCGGCCATTGCTGGCTTTGGTAGCGTGGATGCAGCGCCGACAATTTGATTGAAATTCCGGGCCTCGTCAGGTCGGGCCGCGCCAGGCCGGACTGCTCCAGATCGGGCGACAGCCCGGCATCGGCGGCGGCCGCGATGGCGTCGCGATAAGCGCTTGAATAGCGCTCGCCGTCCGCGGCGGTCAGCGCGGCTTCGCCGAGCATGTCGAAGGAGTGGCTATAGCCCTGTTTCCAGTCTTTGCGGGCGCGCCGCAAGGCCGCCGGCAGGTTTTCACCCAGTACGAATTCGCGCGCCAGGTGGCGCATGGTTTTTTTCAGGGCCTGGCGCAAAACCGGCTCGCCCAGCTTGCCGGCCAGCCGCCGCAACCAGGGTTGGGAATCGCCTTGCGGTTGTTCGGTCGCGGCCAGCCAGCGCCCGGTCAGCGCCAGCCCCCAGTTGGCGGCCTGCAGAAACAGCGAATCGCCGCTGCCGGCATGCCGATGCCAGGCGACGGGGCTGAGCACATCGCGGATCAGCGCATCGGCCACCGCGGGGTCTGGAACTCGCAGCAACGCTTCGGCAAGGCATAACAGGGCGATGCCTTCCGGCGTGCTGAGCCGGTATTCCCGCAGCAGGATTTCGATGGAGGCGGCGGGGCGCGGTTGTTCGCGCAGTTGCCTGATCCAGGACAGCGCGGTGTCGGCAATCGCTTGCTGGGCCTGAGGCGTGGTGTCGAGGATTGCGCGCAGCGCATCGAGACACTCCGATTCGCTGCACAGGCAGGCGTGGGCGATGTTGTGCCAGGCGTGGGAGAGATTCATGGCTGACGCTCCTGTCATCCGCGGCGCGGACCGGTCATTCCCCACTATACTCAGTCATTTCTGGGGCCCCGGAGCAACAAATTGAATAATAACGATAACAGGCAGTCGCCGTTGGACCGTTGTCAGGCGCTGCTGGATTTATGCCGGCGCGTCGATTACGCCGGAGTGATCGCTCATCAACCCGCGGCGGTCGCGACGCTGGCGGATGTGCTCCAGTCTCTGCGCCAACTGACCGCCGCGTCGGCGCCGGCCATGGCGCGCGAGGTCGCGGACGAGATGCAAAGACCGGCATCGCCGCCGGACAGCCAGGATAAAAGCCGCCAGCTGGAGCATCAGCGCCAGGTCACCGAAGCGCTGAGCCGGGCGGGCTTTGGCGATCGCCTCGGCAAATTGTATTGCTCCACGGCCGAGCGCCGGCAAATCGCCTTCCGTGATACTCCGCACAAACTGGGCCTGCCGCAGTTCGCTATGGTCGTCGCTCCGGATTACGCGCCCCTCAATGGTTTCCACGGCGTGTTTGTCGGAGCCCAGGAGGTTTTTTCCTGCGTGCTGCCGTTACCGGCGCAGGAGCACCAGTGGCAGATACGCGAGCGCCATCGCTTCGCGAATCTGTCGCAGCTGGTCACTCTGGTGGGAATGCTGAGCGCGGGCTTTCCGGTTTCCTGATGCCGATTTCCGGCCCGTTTTATTGTCCACAGATTCTGTGGATAACTTCGTGGATAAAGTGTTTAACTTTGACCTCACCCCAGCAGTCATCGGCCTCCTATCGGATTGGTTAAAAAATAATCTATTTATTAAAATTTATTATTTATCAATAGGTTGTGGTGATGATCTGAGGTGGTTTCGCTGAAGATGGTGCCGGGCGGGCCGTTCATTGCCTTGTCATATGTATCGTTACCACGGTGTGTATAAGTTGTTACCCGTCGGCCCGGTTCCGGCGCTGTTACCCCGCGCCAGCAGACACGGACGTTCCACAGTTAGTGGCCACTAGGTGTTTATACGTACCGGGGTCACTCACCCCGATAGATGCATCCGCTGGTGCAAGTCTCCCGCACTTCCACGGCGGACAGCTGCGGCAGGGTTTCCTTGAGGCGGGTCCAGATCCATTGCGCGATGTTTTCGCTGGTCGGGTTTTCCAGGCCGGGAATGTCGTTGAGGTAATGGTGGTCGAGCTGGTCGTAGAGCGGGGCGAAGCGCTGCTTGATATCGCCGAAATCGAGCAGCCAGCCGGTATCAGGATCCACCGGGCCGCGCAGGTGCAGGCGCAACTGGAAGCTGTGCCCGTGCAGCCGCGCGCATTTGTGTCCGGCCGGTACGTTGGGCAGGCGGTGGGCCGCTTCGAAGTGAAACTCCTTGTAGATTTCGGTAATCATCTGCAATGACTCTGCCTGCGCGTTACGGGCTGCTGAAAAGGCGCGGTATGGTACCAGCTCTCGTCTCCTTGTACAGCGGTCCGGCCGCGTCCGTCAACGCGCCGCGCCGGATAAAAAGCGCTGTCAGACGGTCAGCGGCATGTCGGGCGTTTCCAGCGGCAGGCGGACAATGAAGCGGCTACCCGCGCCGCTTTCGCTTTCCACGTTGATGGTGCCGCGATGATGTTCATGGATGATGTAATAGGAAATGGACAAGCCCAGGCCTGTGCCCGCGCCGACTTCCTTGGTGGTAAAGAACGGATCGAAAATATAGCGGCGCACGGATTCGGGGATGCCGGGCCCGTTATCGATCACCTCGATGATGGCGTGCTCGCTGTCGTGGCTCAGCCTGAGCGCGATGGTGGGCACGCTATCGGCGTTGTCGCGCTCAGCCAGCGCCTGGCTGGCATTGCGCAGCAGATTGAGGAGCACCTGCTGGATCTCGGCGGCGCAGCACGGCACCTTGGGAAAATCCTCGGCGGGAAAATCGCACTGCACGGTGATTTTTTCATGCTGGGATTTGGGCAGTTTAAAGCCCGGCCTGGCCAGCTCCAGGCTGTGTTGAATCAGTCCTATCAGGTCGACATAGGTGCGCTGGCGATTACTGTAGCGCGAGAATTCGAGCATATTGCTGACGATGGCGGCGGCGCGCTCGCCGGCGGTGCGCACATTGGTCAGCAGGCGCGGAATCTTGCGCGCCTTGACGTAACGCAGCACGGCGGCGAGTTCCACGGCTTCACTGTCGGCGACCTGGCGATTTCTCACCAGTTTTGACGACAGGCGGCGCTGCACGGTCTGCACGCCTTGCAGAATGGCGCTCAGGGGATTGTTGATTTCGTGCGCCATGCCCGCGGCCAGCTCGCCCAGCGCGACCATTTTCTCGTTCTGCACCATCAGGTTTTCGAGCTGCACGCGCTGGGTGACATTGTCGATGCGAATGACCGCGCCACGGTTGTCGCTGTTTTGCAGCGGATAAATGGTGACATCGAAGTAATGCGCGTGGCTGCCTTCGCCGTCGCGCTGGTTTTCGGCCAGATGAGGCTTGCCCGAGGCGATGGTCTCCTGCAGCAGCGTGCTGTAGCGAACCATTTGCGGAATGCGCTCGACGAGGTCGCTGCCGAGCGCCTGCTCCGCGGGAATGCCGGTCAGGCGCTCGGCGTTACTGTTCCAATGGGTAACACGGCCTTCCGGCGAAACGCCGATCAGGGCCGAGGGCATGGAGTTCAGGATACTGTGCAGAAACGCCTGTGTATCCCGCAGCAGCAGTTCGGACGCCTCGTGCCGGGCGATCGCGGCGGAGAGGCGGGCATTGCTGTCGTGCAGGCTCTGGGTGCGCTCGGCCACGCGCTGCTCCAGTTCTTCCCGGGCCTGCAGCAGGGTGCGTCGCGACGCCAGCAGATTCGAGCGACTGCGCAGCAGCGCGGCGACCGCGGCGATCAACAGCAGCAGCGCCAAAAAAGTGAGGCGCTGCAGCAGAGGAATGCCGAGGCTGGTATCGAGCTCTTCGGCGCCGCAACTACCGCTGACAGCGATGAGTGCTATCGGCGGATAGAGGCGATTGAATAAAGATGGAGTGAGGATTGGGCGCAGCATAGGCCGATATTTGTCCTGTGCTAATCCAGAGAAAGGAAAATCGCTGCAGAGTTGAACAATAATTTATCGAAAAGTACGCTGCCTGCGCCGCCAGTTTAACAAAAAGAAAAATTTTTTAATTCAGGGTTTGACATCGATCCGCATTTCGGTAGAATGCGCGCTCTCAAACGTTGCGGGTGTTTAGCTCAGCTGGGAGAGCATCTGCCTTACAAGCAGAGGGTCGGCGGTTCGATCCCGTCAACACCCACCAAAACAACGTTTGGATTTTGATATGCGGCCCGGTAGTTCAGTTGGTTAGAATGCCGGCCTGTCACGCCGGAGGTCACGGGTTCGAGTCCCGTCCGGGTCGCCATTAAAATCCTTAGAGCCTGTCCAGTCGTATCCAATATTGTTCGCCCGAATCCAAAAAAGCCTGATTTTAAAGGGCTTTTTGGTTTTCGTTCGTCTGTCTGAATCCGATCCGATCCGTTGACAGCGCATCCTCGTAGGGGGCATCTTTGGGGACATGGTTTCCCCACTGGGTTGCAAAATCCATCATGCGCAGAGCACTCAAGCAGCTCACGGATATCGCGGTCAGGCAAACCAGGCTCGGTGGTTTCCAAATTGTGGCGACTCGAGTACCGATTAGCCGGTAAAGAAAAGCGCTACGCCCTCGGCGTTTATCCTGAAGTTACTCTGACTAAGGCGCGCGAGAACGCGCGCAAAGCACGAGAACTCATCGCGGACGGTATTGATCCGGTTCAGAAGGCGCGGGAACAGCAGCGCCAACAGCGCAACAGTTTTGATGGCTGGCTGAGGACTGGCTTGATGACGCCAAACAGGTGTTCGACCTTGGCACGCACTTTCGACTTGCTGCGATTAGTCGCACGCTCTTCATTGGTCAGCGGTCGATTCCGCGATGCCCTAACGTGGGTAAAATCCTTGGCGTTCGGCGCAACGGCTCGAATGACCTGGGCTTGCCCCGCATACGCCGAGTCACCCCAGACCCGGGTTTCACCGCCGTGCGGCAGATCGGAGATGACTTGCGAGTCGTGCACCTTGGCCGCTGTAACAGCGATCGAGTGAATCAGTTTGGTTCGGCTGTCCACGCCGATATGGGCTTTCAGACCGAAGAAATACGGCTGGCCTTTGCGCACCTGGCGCATGTCGGGATCGCGCTGCTTGTCTTTATTCTTGGTCGAGGACGGCGCATTGATAATGGTGGCATCGACAATCGTGCCATGGGCAATCTTCAAGCCTTGCGCCTGCAGATAACGCCCCACCTCTTTACAGAGCTTCTTGCCCACTTGCTGTTTCTCCAGCAAGTGCCGGAATTTGCAGATGGTCGTTTCATCGGGCACGGGCTCTTTGCCCAGGTCGATACCGACAAAGCGGCACATGGACATCGATTCGTACAGGGCTTCCTCGGCAGCGGGATCACTCAAGTTGAACCATTGCTGCAGAAAATAGATACGCCGCATGCGTTCAAGGCCGATGGGTGGGCGGCCATTGCCGGCTTTGGGGTAAAACGGCTCAATCAACAACCTTGGACTATATGGATTATTGGTCATGGATGGCCTGTCTTGGGAAATACCAATGCACCAGGCAATCCGTTGAAGTGTGCATCACAGGAGAGCAGATCGGCGCCTTGATGCCTCGCCGTTGCGTAGACGATCGCATCGGCTGTCGCCAGCTTGTATTCGCGATGCAGGTCGGCCGCTAACAGCGCGATGGTGGTGTCCAGCGGCACGATCACACACTTCTGCGTGTAGGCGATGACCAGATCGGCCTGTTCTTCGCCGAGTTCCCGCATCAGCCATTTCGACAGCTCAAGCTGCACGATGGTCGGCACAAGGCAGTTCGACTTCTCTGGAAACTCCTTGCCCAGCTTCTTTCCGAGCGCGCTACCGATCAGCCACTCAATCCAGGCTGAAGTATCGACCACGCGTAATGTCGCTGCCATCAGTAACGGTCCTCGCGGTCACGGTAGCCGTCCTTGTTTGCGCCCTTGGCAATGCCGGCTAACTGATTCAGCTCCGGTACCGGCATGACCAGTACGCCCCTACCCTTGGGGATGAATACGAATTCCTGGCCTGCTTCCCAATGCTGTTTTTCCCGGATGGCTTTGGGAATGGATATCTGATATTTGCTGGATAATGTGGCGGTTGCAGACATTTCGTACCTCCAATCGATCGATGGTATTTTTGTAAGAATACACTTGTTCCCCAGACCGCTACTAGAGGTAAATCCGCTTCGGCTGCGACTACCATGCCCCCCTGACGATTCCCATTAATTCTCAAGGATCGTCGGCAATGTGGCCGGGCAGGGCCAAGGCGGGTGGACGGCATTGCTCTGCCAGCTGGGGTTTGGGGCTGGGAGGACGTCCTTCGATGCTACTTGATGCCAGTATTTTTTAATCCACTGCTGGAGGGCGATTGATGATAACTGTGGCCAATCGAAGCCCGAGAAGGCTTGTAGTATCTGGCTAAGTCTTGGGCATCCTTGGGGGCATGGTTTCCCCACTGGGTTGCAAAATCCATCATGCGCAGAGCACTCAACCAGCTCACGGATATCGCGGTCGGGCAAACCAGGCTCGGTGGTTTCCAAATTGTGGCGACTCAAGTACCGATTAGCCGGTAAAGAAAAGCGCTACGCCCTCGGCGTTTATCCTGAAGTCGCTCTCTCTGAGGCGCACGAGTGCGCGCGAATAAATCGCGCATACCCTATTGCACTCGGGCCCTCCTTGTGAACCTGATGAATATTCCTTTCCAGAACGAAGTGGAGGCGATTCGCTCGGTCGCAAAACAAGATTTACCGGAGCAGATGGAGAAAGCATTCGGCAGGCGGGCAGGATGCGATGGCGAAGTTGATCACGATTTGAAGGTGCGAGCATTAGTCCTGAGGGAGCGCGGGGCCAGCAACGATATCAAGGAAATCGGCGCACAAGCCGTGGGGATCGTCGAGTGAGCGATGTGCCACCTTTCGGCGAGTGGTTTTAGGGAAAAACGTTGATGGCCGAGGAGGTGCAAGATGCAAATTGATTCGGCACATGAGGCCACTAATCGGTAATCGTGAACAGGGCTATGGGGAAGCCTTGGTGTTGGAGAGTAATGCCCTCGACAAAATCTATGATCTTGATGATTTCATAAAGACCTCCAGAGGATTGAGGCCGGTTCAAGCGACTGCGTGAACATAATGCATCTGATTAGGGGGCGTATAGCGTCAATTCGAAATTATGCGCAGGTGCGCGCCTATGCTTCCGCAATTTAGGTTTTTCGCCAGCAAAGCATGCTCGAAGTGCAAAGCGCGCAATTGCGCTCGGATGTAGCGCGAACGAAGGTACAAAAATTCCTGGCCGATTTGAATGCATGTAAAGCTGAACAGAAATCCAGTCTGCGCCGGGCTGAATTCAGCGTTGGCATGATCCGCAACCGCGGTTTTCCGAACATGACTATTGCCTATTCAGAAATGCAAATCTCGGATTTGCTGCCAAGATGGAAAACCGTGCAGAAGACGCAGATTCGTGCTGAAGGCAACAAAAGCCGTGGGCCAGCACATCGTAGCTTGTCGCTGGGGCGGTTGCTGTGCCGGGCAGTTTGGATCGCTTAAGCTGTTTCTCAATCGCCCTCTTTAGGATTTTTCAACCTGGTTGGCGAGTTGGCGCCAGAGAATGGCGAAGCCGATGCTCGTCTGTTATCAATATATGAGAGTTTGTTGAAAGCCAATAACTGCTAAGGAGCCTCTGAAAAACGTAGCGAGCGCAGCCGAGGCAAGGCAAAAATGAGCGAAAAACCGAAGTTTATACGTCAGTCAATGAGGATTTTGAGCTCATTTTTAACGCAGCATCGGCAAGCGCAGTAGTTTTTCAGAGGTTCCCTAAAGTAATTTCGGTGCTGATTCAACTATTAGCAGCTTGTTGAAATAACCCAGCAGATCAATTGCGTTTGCTCATTGAATGGCGGTTTTTCAGGGTTTTTTGCGCGGGCCTTTCATAAAATCATCACCGTTTGATTTTTCTGGCATCAGCACATT
>Ga0153956_1000394_pt1 | contig 51288 bp, 54 predicted proteins | sample TSFL040MetaG_FD_104704 | JGI IMG/M metagenome (GOLD analysis project Ga0153956, IMG submission 104704) | Attine ant fungus gardens microbial communities from Florida, USA - TSFL040 MetaG | ecosystem: Host-associated > Fungi > Mycelium > Unclassified | place: USA: Florida, Wekiwa Springs... | reverse complement strand
GTATTGTGTTTGTTCGTTAGGAGATAAATATAATATTGTTTGCTCATACGTGGCCCTTTTATTTCTTCCATACCAGGGAGATCCCTCGTCGTAAAAAACACTCCTCGGGATGACAGCGGGAAGCGCGAATAAGTGACAGATGAATAGTTCTTTGCAAAAACAACCCGACCAGCGTCATCCCGAGGCGCGCTCTTTGCGACGAGGGATCTCCATCCAATTCTCAGGCCTAAAAAATCTCTTCGTATTGAAATAACAACTGATGGAATTATCATGCTCCCTACCGGATTCGAACCGGTGTTACCGCCGTGAGAGGGCGATGTCCTAACCACTAGACGAAGGGAGCGGGATTAACTTTAGGTTTCCAAACTGGTGACAACAGGGCGTGCGAGCAAACTCGTTTCGCCGGCATACAATCCATCAAATCCCCACTCAGACCAAGAGCCATCATAGACCGCTTGCTGAGGCGTAATATCTAAGAGATCAAGCACAAAATTGAGTATGCATGCTGTCATTGCTGAGCCGCAGGTAGTAACAATCGGTTGCGTCAATTCAACACCAATCCCCATTAACTGCTTACGAATTTTTTCTAAAGGCTTAAATTTTCCATCCGTTTCAAACATCGTGAAATAAGGAAAACAATAACTATCCGGTATATGCCCTGAACGCAAATGCGAACGATGTTCTTTACCGCCTGCAAATCGCACGGGGTGACGCATATCGACAACTTGCGCAGTGGGTGTAATAAGATTTTGTTTCATCTGGTCTAAGCTATAAATCAGCTGCGATTGGTAGTTCACTGAATAATTGCTACGAGAGGGCATCACTCGCACCTCACCCGTTTCCAGCTTTCCACCATAACGCTCCCAGGTTTTATAGCCACCATCCAATATATAAAGTTGAAAAGGATTATGGCCAAACACTTTCAACATCCAAAGCGCACGACAGCTTGTGTGCAAATCACTGTTATCATAAAAAATAATTTTATGTTCATTGGTAATACCCAAGGCGGTCAATTGCGCAGCAATTTTTTCTTTATCGTGCAATAGCATGTTGGGCAAAGGATTATTCGCATCAAAGAATGCATTCAAATCAAAAAAACGTGCTCCAGCGATATGTTGTTGCAAAAACTCTCCATACGCATCGCGACCATCCGCTGGCAAGTGCCAGGATGCATCTAAAACAACAACATTCTTCTGACTTTTGCGAAATTTATCAACTTGCGCTGCATTAATTAACCAAGGCACAGACGTATCCTATAACCAATATACGAAAACAAATAAAAACAACCACACGACATCCACAAAATGCCAATACCAAGAGACTGCTTCAAATGCAAAATGATGTTGCGGTAAAAAATGACCGCGCAAACAACGAAGCAAAATCACCGTTAGCATTAAAGCTCCCACCGTCACATGAGCCGCGTGCAAACCCGTTAAAGTAAAGAAGGTGCTGCCATAGATGCCACTGGCTAAAGTGAGATGAAAATCTTGATAGGCTTCAATATATTCATGCATTTGAAAGCCTTCGAAAGTAAAACCAAGAATGATTGTTAACAACAAGCCAATAATTAATTGCTTGCGGTTACCTTTTTTCAATCCCCAGTGCGCCCAAGTGACTGTTACCGCACTACTCAAAAGAATTAATGTATTTAAAGCAGGAATGCCCCATGTTGGCACCGTGGTCTCAGGGCCAGGAAAAATTTTCGGATTTGGATTGACCAACAATGGCCATACCGCTTTAAAATTTGGCCATAGATAGTGATGGGTAGCCGCGCCTTTTGATATATGTAATAACGTTGCCAATTCGCCTGATGTATCACCTAATTCAGTTAGAGAAAACAAACGCGTATAAAATAAAGCAAAAAAGAAAATACCAAATAAAAAGATTTCAGAAACAATAAACCACATCATTCCCCACCGGTAAGAACGATCCATTTGTGCATTATGCATGCCAGAAACACTTTCTTTAATCACTGCACTAAACCAACCAGCCATGGTGATGAGAATCAAAATGATACCAATGCCCATAATAAAAGGACCAAAGGCATTGGAATGCAAGATATGCACAAAACCAAGCACTGTCATGAACAAACCCACTGAACCTACCAATGGCCAATAAGAAGGATCGGCAATGTAATAATAATCAATAGGTTTAAACTTTTTAGCATCATTGTTCATTAGCGTTATCCTTTCTTAATTGCTTTTGATACTTCAAATAAAGTGTAGGCCAATGTAATCACATGGACTTCTTTAGGAATATCTTTACTAATATTAAAAATAAGCGGCATGTCTTTATCCGTATGCGCCCTTAATGTTTGTTGTTTAAAACAAAAACATTCAATCTTATGAAAATGCCCCATCGATTCTGGCGGTGTGATACTCGGAATTGCTTGCACAGTCATGTCTCTATCCGTCGTGTTTTTCGCATAAAAAAACACTTTTGTTGTTTCCCCGGGATGAACTTTGACAGATTTAATTCGCGGATAAAAATCCCACGGCAATCCCATATGATCAACCGTTACAAACTGCACGATAATTTCACGACTAAGATCAGGCACCTCCTCAGTTGAGTTTGCTTTAGTGACTAATTGCGCACTCGGAACCGATGTATTAATGCCCGTGGTTTTACAGATCACACTGTATAAAGGCACCATGGCAAAACAAAAACCAAACATCAAGGCGGCAACAAAGCCGCCAATCATGTAAACTTTTCGATGCGATTTGTTCTGCGCCATAGTCACTAAGCCTCGTAACGTTTCTCTATCAATGCATGAATTTCTTTAAAGTTAGGTGGCACATGAAAACTGTGATAAGGCGCAGGTGATGGAAGCGTCCATTCTAAACCATGCGTACCTTCCCATACATGCGGCGTTGCACGTTCGCCCTTGCCAAGCATTGTACTTAAGACATTGTATAAAAAGATTAGCTGCGCAAATCCCAACATGAAGGCTCCGATGGAGCAAACCATGTTAAATTCCGCGTATTGCAGTGCGTAATCCGTGATACGGCGTGGCATCCCCGCTAAACCTAAAAAGTGCATGGGGAAAAAAGTAAGATTAATTGCAATCACGGTTAGCCAAAAATGCCACTTGCCCAACGTTTCATTATAAAAACGACCTGTCCACTTTGGAATCCAGTAGTACACAGCACTAAAGATAGATAATAATGCACCTGCTACTAACACATAATGAAAATGTGCAACCACAAAATACGTATCTTGATATTGATAATCCGCAGGAACAATCGACAACATTAATCCCGAGAAACCACCGATCGTGAATAAAATCACAAAAGCAATCGCAAATAACATCGGGGTTTCAAACGTGAGTGCACCACGCCACATGGTAGCCACCCAATTAAAAATTTTAATACCCGTCGGCACTGCGATTAACATGGTCGCATACATAAAGTACAGTTGCGTGCCCACTGCCATACCCGCAGTAAACATATGGTGACCCCACACCACGTAAGAAAGAAATGCAATTGCAGCAATTGCACCTACCATAAACTCATAACCAAACAATTTTTTACGGCTAAACGTAGGAATCACTTCAGAGACAATGCCAAAGGCTGGCAAAATCATGATGTATACTTCGGGATGCCCAAAGAACCAGAACAGATGTTGATACATAATGGGATCACCGCCACCGGCAGCATCAAAAAAGCTCGTGCCAAAATGACGATCAAATAAAATCATGGTGACTACACCTGCAAATACAGGCATTGCCCCAATCAATAAAAACGCCGTAATAAACCATGACCATACGAACAATGGCATTTGCATCCAACCCATGCCTGGTGCACGCATGTTAATAATTGTTGCGATAATGTTAATAGCGCCTAACACCGAAGAAATACCCATTAAATGGATAGCAACGATTAAATAATCAGTACTGGGCGGACCATATTTTGAAGAAAGCGGCGCATACAATGTCCAACCAAAGTTAGGGCCACCACCGGATTGAAAGAGAGAAATGGTTAACAAGGTAAAGGCGAAAGGAAGAATCCAGAAGCTCCAGTTATTTAAACGAGGCAACGCCATATCCGACGCCCCAATCATCATCGGAATCATCCAGTTTGCCAATCCTACAAATGCCGGCATGATCACACCAAATACCATCACTAAGCCATGAATGGTCACCAACACATTATAGAAATTGGGATCAAAAAAATGCGCGCCTGGCTGAAACAATTGCAGACGAATGAGCAGCGCCATGGTTCCACCATAAAAAAACATCACCAAGCTTAATAATAAATAAAGTGTACCGATGTCTTTATGATTGGTTGTGAACAACCAACCTTTTATCCAAGGTAATACACCATGTTTAAACGAGTGATGCGGTGGTGGTTCATGCGCATGACCATGAGGATGACCGTCGTCGTGTGTATGTTGCAATTCGTGACTCATATAGTGCCTCTTTTTCCTCAATGACTATTTATTTAGTTTGTGCACGGGCAGCCTTTACTTCTTCAGGCTTGACTAATGTACCGGTGTTATTGCCAAAGGCATTGCGTTCATAAGTAACCACATCCGCAATGTCTTGATCACTTAATTGATCTTTAAAAGCTTGCATTGCTGTACCTTGTTTACCATTCATGACGCGATCCAAATGACCGGCTACTGGACCGGTTGCAATCGGACTGCCTTTTAATGCCGGGAAAGTAGGTGGCATACCAGTGCCAGCAGGTTGATGACATACCGCACAGGTAGAGGTATAGACTTTTTCACCGCGCGCGATAGCTTCTTTTAAAGCATCGGCAGGTTGAGCAGCTGTTGCGGCTTGAGCAGATGGTGCAGGTGCCGCAGGCTGTGCAGGTGCAGCAGCTGGCGTTGCTGGTTTGGCAGATGCAGCAGGTTGTGCTTGCGCAGGTGCAGCAGCTGGTGTCGCTGGTTTGGCAGGTGCAGCAGGTTGTGCTTGCGCAGGTGCAGCAGCTGACGTTGCTGGTTTGGCAGGCGCTTTTCCATTCGCCGTAGAAGGTTGCGCAGAGGGCTTTGTGGTTAATGCTTCAGCCATGGACTTACCATCGCGCAACGCTTTAATTTGCACGGGTTGTACCATCGTACCGGTGTTATTGCCAAACGCATTGCGTTCATAAGTAATAATGGCAGCCAATTCAACATCAGATAACTGGCTCTTAAAGGCTTGCATTGCTGTGCCTGGTTTACCATTGAAGACAATATTGACATGATCAGCAACTTGACCTGTTGCAATCTTGCTGCCTTTTAATGCGGGGAAAGTTGGCGGCATACCCACACCACCCGGTTGGTGGCAAGCAGCGCAAATACGTGAATAAATTCCTTCACCGCGCGTCATTAATTCTTTTAAAGTCCATTCTTTATTGGTGTCAGCTTCGCCTTGTGTGACTTCGCCTTTTTGTTGTGCGACCCAATCTTTGTAGCCTTGTTCAGTTGTAGCTATGACAACAATAGGCATAAACGCGTGATTGACGCCACAAAGTTCAGCACATTGACCGAAATAAACACCTGGTTTATCGACCACTGCCCAAGCTTCATTGATAAAACCACCGATAGCATCTCGTTTCACTGCAAAATCAGGTACCCACCAAGCATGATTGACATCATTCGATGTCACAAGAAAACGAATTTTTTTGTGAATCGGCACAACCATTGGATGATCCACTTCACGTAAATAATTAGGACCTTTAGGTGCTTGATTGTGTAGTTGGTCTTGCGGTGTGGAAAGATTACTGAAAAAGCTAATGTTATCTTCCAAATATTCGTAATGCCATTTCCATTGATAACCCGTAATCTTAATAGTGAGATCTTCTTTATCGTAATTATTCATATTGAATAATACTTTAGTAGCAGGAATAGCCATGATCACTAAAATAATAGCAGGCACAATGGTCCAACCAATCTCTAAAAGAAGGTGCGAATGAAATTCAGCAGGTTTTACGCCACGAGATTTACGGTGATAAATGATGGCATAAAACATCGCGCCAAACACGATCACACCAATGGCAACACAGATCCAAAAAATGGTCATGTGCAAATCATAAACATCTCGACTAACGGGCGAGACACCTTGAGTTAAATTGATTGTTGTCTCTGCGCTCGCTGCGCTACTTGCGGCAAGCAAAGTAAACAAGGTAGATTGTACGCTTCGCACGCTTTCTCCTACAGACTCAAAATTATTTAAGGGCGAATTATAGCGACACTTCCCAGTGATTAAAACATTAAGGATCAAAAATATATGCAAGATTTTACTCATGATACGAATTCCCTCCTTGTTTCTGACTTACTAAAAGAGAAGCGCGCTGACCGTCGTTGGAAAAATATTCGCTTTATTTGCTGGTTAGCTTTTTTTATTTACGTTTTTGCTTCTATCATGCATCACGTTGGAGGAAAATCTTCTACTGCTGTCGCTGGCAATAAAAAATATGCAGCCTTAGTGCGTCTCGATGGCATGATTGCACCCGGTAGAAATTTCTCCGCACAAGAAATTGTTCCCATCCTGCATGAAGCATTTACTGATAGAGGCGCTGAAGGCGTTGTTATTGATATTAATTCTCCCGGTGGCACGCCTGTTCAAGCCGCTATTATTCATGACGCTATTCTTACTTATAAAAAGAAATACCATAAAAAAGTTATTGTCGTGGGTGAAGACTTGCTAACATCAGGCGCTTATTACGTGGCTGTCGCTGCCGATAAAATTTATGTTAATCCCAACACGATCACAGGCTCCATTGGTGTCATCATGAAAGGTTTTGGTTTTGTCGATGCACTAAAAAAATTAGGAATTGAACGTCGTGTTTATATTGCAGGCAATGATAAAGACCGCCTCGATCCTTTTCTTCCACAAACACCCGATGATTTGAAAAAAATTCAACATGTCATTGCTGAAGTGCATCAAAATTTTGTTACTGCCGTTCAAGAAGGCCGCAAAGGTAAACTAACCGGCGATCCAACAACTTTATTTAATGGTGATTTTTGGTCGGGTCAAAGTGCGCTTGGTTTAGGGTTAGTGGATGGTCTTGGTAACTTAATGGATGCTACAGAAAAAGAATTTCAAACCACGCAATTCAAAGAATATGGCGGCTCATCTAACTTTCTTAAAATGTTAGGGGGCGAATTGGGTAGTACGTTTGATGCTATAACTTACATGTCGCCTGTATAAAAGCGGCGGCTTGGTGGCCAAGTCCCTATTCGCGCAACTAAGACGTTGCGGGTAAGTAATGACTTGGTCACTTTGACGATAGTAAGGACAATAGCCATAAGGCACGCGATTACCAGGAATTTCAATCACTACACCGCTATCCCGCTGAAACGGCACCACGCTATGCGGCGAACCATAGGCATAAACACTGCTATTTTGTATAGACGCAGCAAATACTTTTTCTGAACCCGTTACATTCACATGGGAAGCATCTTGGGCACGCACATAGGCATCTTTGGTATAAAGGTTTCTGCCATCGAAACGTGCACTATCCCGCGCATCGACTGATAAATGACACGTACAACCAGCAAGCCCTACATGTGCATTATCAGCCAATTTAACATTTAAGCTATTTCCATCCACATAATAGAGATAGACTTGCGATTGATGCCCAGCATCAATCGCACTCACGGCCGATCGACCTCGTATACTAATTTTTCCTTTACCATCCGTTTTAATACACATAAAACGACTATTGGCGCCCACGATATTAATGCATCCGCAGCCGTGATGCGTCACATAACGCGCACCCACATTACCGCTAATATTTACTGATCCTGCATCAGTGGTGGTAATATCCACCTGCGGTGTGTGCGCACCAAAAATAGTAATACAACCTGCGCCTGTATTTACTACTCGGCGCAAATTCATGATGCCACCTAAATAAATATTGCCGCACCCCGATGATTGCACGGTTAAACAATTGCTACGAATTAAACGACCCTCAACAATGCCGGGCCCCATTTGATTGAGATACATTAAATTTCGAATACCAATACGCACAACAACGCATCGCATCACATTCGGCGGGACATTTTTATCTTGAATCAAACAAAGGGTATTGCCTCTGACTTTAACATGAATATTACGCAAGGATTCATTAGAACCTTGTAGAAATACACTGTTGTCATCCGTTGTACCAAACAACTGCACTCGGAAATTACCATTCACATTAATGTTGGTTAATTCATTGGAAACACGCACCATCATGGTACTCATGCCAGGTATGCTCGATTGCTTAGTTAATTCACTCGGATCAACTTCACGACCCAAAAACCAATCATCCGCGCCTGCCGCCCACACACGGGGTTGACATGACACTTGGCTTTGCCATGTTTCGCAAGTTAAATCGACACAAGGACCAGGGGGTTGGTGATGGGTACACCCACTAAAAAGAATCGCCACTATTAACATCAGCCCTGCAGATAAATAGCGTATCATGATGCCCATCCCTTAAAAGGTCTTTAAAATTTAGCACAGGAGAAGTCGTCAGTTCTAGGTTTAACGCTGCAATAAATAAAAATGCCCGTATAAAGGTTTATGTTCTTGTATACGCATCTCATCAAATACATACCGTAATACATGGAAATGATGCTTTTTAGCCAACTGATCAATATACGATTGTTGATGCTCAAAACGGCCGTATTCTGTCAAATGATAGGGCGCATTCGCACCCTTTTCTGCATTAAAAAGAAGCAAACCTCCTGGTTTTAATGCGTTATAAACCTTAGCAAATACTTGCTCTAAATCTCCCACATACACCAAAACATCACCCGCCACGATGAGATCATAAGCATTCGTCTTTTCTGCCAGAAAAGTCAGCATGTCTGTTTCAGTTAATTCATCGTAAATTTTCTTCGTTTCTGCAACAGCCAACATTTGCTTTGAGAGATCAACGCCGGTTAAGGTTTTAGCGTAAGGTTTTATTAATTCCCCCATCAATCCCGTTCCTGCACCGATATCCAAAACATGCCACTCCGCCGAAGAAGGAAGCACACCGCTCAATAAAGCCATTAATTTTTGCGGCACCGCATAATGCAACACTTTCAATAAATGCGAATCATAGTGGTCCGCATAGGAATCAAACAACGCACGAATATAATCCGGCGGTGAAATGTCTGGCATTTGTTGTTGCGTCAGGATGGTGATGGAATGACGAATCGCTTCATTGGCAGGATCAAGACGTAGTGCGGCACGAAAATGCAATAATGCTGAAGCCGTATTACTTAACACCAAATAAGCAACGCCCAAATTATTATGCGCCGCTTGAAACTGCGCATCGATTTTCACGGCTTGCAAGTAATAATCAATCGCTGCTTGCACACGGCCTTGCTGCATACTAATGACACCTAAATTAAATAACACTTGAGTGTCGTTCGGTATTAACGCTAGTGCACGCAAGTAGCGGGATTTAGCTTCATTCAAATAACCCAGACGCAAAAAACACGCTGCCAGATTAATGATACTTTCGTAATGATCGGGATAATATTGCTCAATACGTGCAAATTGTTTTTGTGCGTCTTGATAATTATTGCGCTGCATCAATAAACAACCCAATTGAAAATGACCACCCAAGTGATGATCATCCAACGCAATGACTGCTTCGTAAGCATTCTTAGCTTCTTCACGTCGCTGCAATTTCACCAACGCTAGACCTAAATTGTAATAAGCATCCACATAATCAGGACGCTTCTGAATAGCAGCCTGATAGCTTAAAGCGGCTTCAGCAAAATTGCCTTGTTTAAAATAGTCGATGCCTTGTCTATTAAGCGCAATGGCATCTTGAACATCTTGCATAAATCGGCCTTAGCATTTATTGGGTGGGCAGCGCCATAAACAATTGCAGCAAAATACCGCGCAAATCTTTGAGATCACGAATCAGCGCGGCTAATGTGATGTAATCTGTAGAAAGATTCAATAAGTCTAAATTACCCGGTGTTACGTCATTCAATGTCTTCTCAAGCGCCACCATATCGCTAGTAAAATCCGCATTCGACGTTACTTCTTTAAAATGACCTGTCACAAAATAATTCTGCATGATATGCAATAGGGCTTCATTTTTTTGCACAACTGTCGTCATCTCGGCCGATAATTCACTTAGCAATTCCGCATCGATACCCATTCCCATTAAATAATGCATAGAAAAAAATAATTCACACACATACTCAATATGAATTAGAAAAAAACGAAATCCAGCGCGTAAAGCAGGATTAAAACCAACCTCATATACCCACTCCGGATAATAATTCGGTCGACTGGACAGTATCTTTTCAATTTGTCCTTTTTTTTCACCTAACGCTTGCCAATTATGCGGATGACTCACGAAAGATTGCTGCAAACTTTGCGAATAGCTAATGAGAGCTTCCATTAATGGCAACATACCTCGACTAAATTCTGCATAACTATTCACTGGAAACAACAATTGCCCAAACACAATACCAATGACGCCACCTAACACAACATCCATCACACGCTCACGAATGAATGCAACATCTGTGATTGAAAACACCATCGCCAAAAGTACCATGCCAAAAAAATAAATCATGCTTTGTTTTAAAGGCGTGCCACGTGTTGTTTGGCTTACTAAAAATGCGGTGATTACCAACCATCCTTCGTGGCTAAATGAATAATAGTGCGCAACCCATAATGCGATCAGCACCGCTAAAGCGCCGCTGATCGCCCGACGAACAGAATATTTTTTCCATGCCTTAAGCATACAAGCTCACCTTCTCACGGAAGATTTTTAAACTCTCGATAAACAACAAAAATGCTAAAGGTTCTTTTGCTGCTACTTTTAAAACGTGTTCATAACTATCTTCTAGAAGTTTAATTTTTTCCGCCAAACCAATGGCATCTAGGGTATTTGATTTTCCTGTTAGATGAATTAATTCTTTAAACGTACTTTGTATAGCAGTAGAAATGCCTAATAATTCCGCATCACATAAACCAAAAACAGTATGATCAGTCACACGTCGACGCAATTGCGCACAATCCATAAGAATAAGGAATAATTCATCAATACGCTCAGCACGTTCGTGAGCTTTGGTCGCTCGCAATGCGGTAATATGCTGCAAATATTGCGTTTTGCGCACATGCAAGCGTCGCTCAAAGAGATAAAGATTATCGCTATAGTTTCGATCCATGAGACAAACGAAGATTTGTTTAGCCACCTCATTTAAAGCATGCAAGGATCGCTTTACTAAAAAATTAGGATTATTTAGAACCCACCGCAGCAATCCATCAATTACCACCCACACCAGAATAAGAATAATGATAGCACCGACACTGTACAGCATAGATAGCCAGTGACGTTCAAAACAATAAGTCAAGATTCCTATTACATTAATAATAAATAGGTAAAAGCCATAATGGGGCTGATTGAGACGAAAATAAGTGAGCAAAAGCGTTAAACAAAATAGATAAACAAGAGCAAAAGGAAAATAAATTGCGGCGAGTTTACCACCCAAAACGCTCAGTGCCACAGCAAGCACTGTCACACTGAGCAGCCCGATCCTTTGGAGAGTGATACGGATAATATTAATCCTTATGTTTTTTTACATCCTTCCAATATTCGCGCTTCAATAAATACATCATGACAAACAGAATGCATAAAAATCCAATGACCCACAAGCCTATTTGATGCTGTTCGGCACGGTAAGGCTCAGCTGCATAAGCCAGAAAATTAGTAATATCAGCAGTTAATTGATCAAATTGCTCAGGCGACATGCTGCCTTGTTGCGTTAACTTAACAGCATCATACCATTCCACGTGACCATATAAATCATGGCCGGGCTTTTCAATTAACACTTGATCGCCTTGGTAAGGGGCAACAATATCTGGCATGGCTGTGTTAGGGAATACCAAATTGTTAACGCCGGTTGGGCGAGACGTATCTTTGTAAAAACTATGTAAATAAGTATAAATCCAATCCACACCTCTTACGCTTGCTTCTAAGGACAAGTCGGGTGGCGTCACGCTATAAGGCCATGATTTAACATTAAGCGGCATTTTTTCATAAATAACACCTGCTTCTTGAGCCAACTTATCATAGCGCAAGTAAATAGCGGTGTGGCATGTCATGCAAGTAGTGGCAAAAAACTTTGCGCCGCGTTTAATGGATTCGATGTCCTGACGATTAATCGGCGCTTTCGCCAACTCCAACCCTTGAATCGTTTCGGTTTCCGCCCAACCAGCCAATGGTGATAAACCTATTGCAACTACAATACTTATTAAGAAACGCTTCATCATTAGCTCACCCGCTCTGGTAACCGTTTGGTTGTTTCAAAAGAGGTATAAAAAGGCATTAATAAAAAGAAAGCATAATAGCCTATGGTAAATACACGCGCCATTAAGGTGCGCAGGGAAGAAACACCCTCGTGCCCTAAGTAACCAAGACCAACAAAGCAAATCACAAACACCACGATCCCTATTTTTGACAATGTGCCTTTATAACGAATGGAACGCACAGGACTACGATCCAACCACGGCAACACGAACATCAATGCCATTGCGCCAGCCATTGTCATTAGTCCTAATAATTTGTTAGGAACCGCACGCAACATGGCATAAAAAGGCGTCATATACCAAACTGGCGAAATTTCAAGTGGCGTCACCATCGGATTTGCTTTGATAAAATTATCATTTTCTAAAAATAATCCGCCCACCGTGGGCACAAAAAACATTACATAACAAAACACGATCAAGAAAACCACGACGCCTACTAAATCTTTAATCGTGTAATACGGATGAAAAGGAATACCATCTAACGGAATACCATTTGCGTCTTTCTTTTTCTTAATATCGATGCCGTCAGGATTATTAGAGCCCACGTAGTGCAACGCCACTAAGTGCACAAAAATCATCACACAAAGCAACAAAGGAATCGCAATGACATGCAAAGAGAAAAAACGATGCAATGTAACGCCAGATACACTAAAGCCCCCGCGCAACCACACCAAAATCATATCGCCCAAATAAGGAATAGCGCTCGCAAACGAGGTGATCACCGCAGCACCCCAATACGACATTTGCCCCCAAGGCAAAACATAGCCCGTGAATGCTTCCACTAACAGCATCATGTAAATAACCATGCCCACTAACCAAAGCAATTCACGTGGTTTTTGATAGGAACCATAAATAAGGCCACGGTACATGTGCAAATACACCACCACAAAAAAAGCAGAAGCACCGGTCGTGTGCATGAATCGCAACAACCAACCATAGCGGACTTCACGCATAATGTGCTGCACGGAACCAAAGGAACCGTCTGCTGTTGGTGTGTACTCCATGACTAACCAAATACCGCTAATAATTTGACTGGCAAACACGAGCAATGAAAAAGAACCAAAAAAATACCAGAAATTAAAATTACGCGGCGCATAATAGCCCGCCATGTGTTGACGCCAAAATTCTGCTAAGGGATAACGTTTATTTATCCAGCCAAGCAAACCCTTTTGTGGCTGATCTTCAGTTACGTGTTCAGTCATTAGTTACTTTAAACTCCATCTTATTACTGTTAGCTAATCGAAATAGCGCCTTGGACGCCGCTCTTATCTTCACCAATCATGATTTCAGTATCACTGACATACATGTGATTAGGAATTTTCAGATTCAGCGGTGCAGGAACATTTTTAAAAACACGACCTGCAAGGTCGTACTTCGAACCATGGCATGGGCAATAAAAACCGCCCAACCAATCAGGTGATACGCTAGCCACATCAGGTCGATAAGTGGGTACGCAACCCAAGTGCGTACAAATGCCAATGGCAATAAAAAATGGCGGCTTGATGGAACGATGCGCATTTTTACAATAATCCGGTTGTTGATCTTGTTCACTTAACGGATCACGCAACGAATTTGTTAACTTCGCTAATGAATCCAACATTTCTTGATCGCGGTAAATCACCCAGATAGGCATACCGCGCCAAGGAACTGTTAACTGTTCGCGTGGTTTCATTCCACTAATATCAATTTTAATCGGTGCTGCGGCAGCTTCAGTATCTGCACTCGGCATCCAATACGAAAAAAACGGAACGGTGGCTGCTGCAAGCCCAATGCCACCCACTGCTGTTGTCGCACGACGCAAGAAACAGCGCCGCTTTTGATCTACTTCATCCATTACGACCATGTCTTTGCTCAACTATTTGTGTGTTAATTGAAATTAAAGGACGTAAGTTTAAACATTCAAAAATAAGATGGCTAGAGTTTTTTTGGTAATTAACTATCACCATGCAACTGCTGCTATTGCAGCAGCAGTAATCTCTTGCAGTGATTCTAATTCGTGAGCACTAATCGTTAATGGCGGCAACCAATAAATCGTATTGCCTAAAGGACGCAATAGCGCGCCGCGTTGCACCGCTTGTTGATATACTTCAAAACCTAAACGACGATGCGGTATTGCAGGCGTTAAATCCGCAGCAACTATTCCGCCAATACCGCGTACATTGATTAATCGCCCTGTGGTTTGCGCTATTTCTTGCATCATGCCATACATTTGTTCACCGAGAGCACACGCTCTCTCACAAAACCCTTCCTCTTCAATAATTGACAACACTTCAACAGCAACACTTGCCGCCAATGCATTTCCTGAAAACGTGTGTGAATGCAGAAAGGATTTTCCTAAACCATAGTCTGCATAAAACAAATCGTAAATAGACTGTGGAATTAATACCGCACTCAATGGCAACCAACCCGACGTTAACCCTTTCGAAAGACAAATAAAATCCGGCTCAATGCTTGCATGCTCGCAAGCTAACATCTTTCCTGTGCGAGCCATGCCCGTCATGATTTCATCCGCGATCAAATGCACACCATGCTGCTTTGTCCATTGTCGCAAACGACGTAGAAAATCTTGACTGTAGATTTGCATTCCCCCCGCGCCCTGGACAATAGGTTCGATAATAATCGCGGTAGCGGTTTCGCTGAAAGGCGCTAATTGTCGTTCGATATTCTCCCAAGCTACCGAAGCATCATTCCATAGAGCATCTTTTTGATGATGTACATACGGCACACCTGAAAGGATAGTGACCGGAAATAATAAGTCTGCATACGGCGCGCGATATAAACCCATATCACTGACACTCAGTGCACCGAGTGTTTCGCCATGGTAACTATTTTCTAATGTTAAAAAATGCCGCCGCCTGGAATTTCCTTCCAGTTGCCGCGCATGCAAACTCATTTTGAGTGCAATCTCAACGGCTGATGAACCTTCACTGGCGTAAAATACTTTATTTAATGTGGGTGATAGTCGCGTTAATTTTTCGGATAAATGCACAATTGTATCATTGGTGGTATTTGCCAAAATGACATGTTCAAATTTATCCAATTGCGCTTTGAGTGCTTGCTTTAGGCGTGGGTGTTGATGACCCAGCGTTTTACACCACCAACTTGAAATGGCATCAATGATTAAACGTCCATCTTTTAAATGAAGGTAACTGCCTTTTGCACCCACTACTTCCAGCGGTTTAAAGGTTTCATGATCTTTCATTTGGGTACAAGAATGCCAAATAGGCTGCGTGCGAGGCTCAATCATTAGTAAACCTTTATCCTTTTGTTGGTTGACTGTGGCGCCAAGCTAACATATATTTTTTTTCATCACAACGAGCCGGAGTTTAGAGATGTCTGCACCCTCATGGAAAATTGATCACATCGAAACCTTATTTTCATTACCTTTCAATGAATTACTCTTTCAAGCACAAAGCATTCATCGACAACATTTTAAAAATGATGAAATTGAATTGTGCTCGCTGCTCAGTATTAAAACAGGCTCGTGCCCTGAAGATTGCGGATACTGCTCGCAAAGCGGCCACCATGACACCGGTTTACAGCGGGAAAAATTACTTAGCTTGGAAATTGTCACCGCTGAAGCAAAACGCGCCAAAGCAGAAGGCGCAACGCGCTTTTGTATGGGTGGCGCATGGCGCAGTCCGCCGCAAAAAGATTTACCGAAAGTGATCGAAATGATTAAGGCTGTCAAAGCCATTGGCCTTGAAACTTGCGCCACGCTGGGGATGCTGGATGAAACGCAAGTGCACGCATTAAAAGAAGCAGGCTTGGATTATTACAATCACAATTTAGATACCTCACCCGAACATTACGGCAATATCACTTCCACGCGCACTTATCAAGATCGCATTGATACGTTGCACCTCGTGCATGCAGCAGGAATTAATATGTGTTGCGGTGGCATTTTGGGCATGGGTGAATCGCGCGAAGATCGCATCTCATTATTGCAACAACTTGCCAATCTTCCTGAACCACCAAAAAGTGTTCCCATTAATCGATTAGTTCCCATCCCCGGCACACCCCTTGCAGATATACCACCCATTGATAACTTGGAATTTGTGCGCACCATCGCCGTGGCTCGCATCATGATGCCGCCATCACGTATACGATTATCATCGGGTCGAGAAACCATGTCGGAAGAAATGCAAGCACTCTGTTTTATGGCAGGCGCAAACTCCATGTGGTTGGGTGACAAATTATTAACGGTTGCCAATGCAAAACCCGGACAAGATATTGCAATGCTAAAAGACTTAGGCATGTCGGCAAAAACAGTATCATGCTAGCACTTCCTCTTGAGCGCTTGCTGACGCAATTCACCGCACAAGATTTGCGTCGCGAACGAAAAATCACAACAGCTGCAAAATCATTTAATTTTTGCAGCAATGATTATCTTGATTTGTGTTCGCATCCAGAGGTTATTCGCGCTTACATACAGGCAGCGAATCAGTATGGATTAGGTAGTGGAGCTTCTGCCATCGTCTCAGGCTATACGGCGCCACATCAGCAAGTGGAAGAACAATTCGCTGCCTTTTTAGGACGCGATCAAGCCTTATTGTTTAATTCGGGTTATCATGCCAACCTGGGTGTCATTCCGAGCCTTGCCGATCGGCATAGCATTATTATTGCTGATAAATTTTGTCATGCCTCCATCATTGATGGCATCGTGTTATCACGAGCCAGTTGCAAGCGTTACAGGCATCAAGATTTGCTACATGCGGAAAGATTACTGCAAGAAGCTCGTCAAAAAAACCCGCGTGCCGATATATTTATCGCAACTGAAAGCGTTTTTAGTATTCAAGGCGATCTTACCGATTTACAACACTTGGCTTTTTTAGCAAAAAAATACCACGCTCATTTATTTGTCGATGATGCACATGGCATTGGCGTTTTAGGTCAACAAGGCAAAGGTGCCATTGAACATTTTCAATTGTCACAAGACGACCTCCCGTACTTAATTACACCACTTGGCAAAGCAGTGGGCGGCTTTGGCGCGATTGTTTCTGGTTCTGCTGCGATGATTGATGGTTTATTACAAAGTGCACGCAGTTACCGTTACAGCACGGCCTTACCGCCTGCGATTTGCAGCGCGCTTTCATCTGCATTAAAAATCATGACCGAAGAAAGATGGCGTCATGCGCAGTTACTTGACCTGATTCACTACTTCATACAAGAAGCATGCGCGCGTCGTTTAACATTGATTTCAGAGGATATCACTCCCATCAAATCGATTGTTATCGGCAATAATAGAAAAACCGTAGCCATTCAAGCAGCGCTTGCTAAGCACGGTTACGCCGTGTCTTGCATTCGACCACCTACAGTTGCAGCGCATGGCGCTTGCATTCGATTATCCATCAACATTGCACAAACTAAACCACAAATTAGCTATTTACTCGATTTATTGGCCGACCATGCTGCAGCAAAAAATTAAACGCGCGTTCAATCGAGCTGCAAATAGTTATGATGAACATTGTCATTTACAATGGCACATTGGAAATGAATTGATTGACTTATTAAAAACGCATGCGCCAAAAGGACGTGTGGTTGATTTGGGTTGCGGCACAGGCTTGATTACAGAAAAATTATTGACTACTTTTTCATTCCAAGAAAGTCATGCGGTTGATTTTGCTGAAATCTTATTGCAAAAAGCGAACGAACGTTTAGCAACGCACAACGTCTTCGTGCATTGTGCTGACTTTGAAAATTTGAAACCTATTGAAAATACGTTTGATCTGATGTTTTCTAACATGGCTTTGCATTGGAGCCAGCACCTACCTGCCACGCTATCCAACTTAATCCAACAACATCTTAACCCACAAGGCTTGTTAGCCTTTTCAATACCTATAACAGGCACATTAAAAGAATTGATACCGCACTTCGCCGTTCAATCTTTTTTTGCATCCCAAAGTATTATAGATATTTTGCATAATAACTATTGTCGATTACTGACTGCGATTGAGACGCCAATTATTTTGGACTTTCCTAATGCGCTGTCTGCATTACGATCACTAAAAAAAGTAGGCGCAAACGCCACGAGTATGTCGCTTTCTTTAAACGCCCCCAGTAAATCATCCATTCGCAATCTTTCTTTTTCGCAATTGACTTATCATATTGGCTATTTCATCGCACAAAGAGGCATTTAAAATCATGAAATTTTTTGTGACAGGCACCGATACAGGCATTGGCAAAACCTACGTAACCGTTGGTTTATTAAAAGCGTTTCAACAGCATCAACAATGCGCCATCGGGATAAAACCCGTGGCATCAGGCTGCGCCCAGGTTGAAGATCGATTGCAAAATGAGGATGCACTTGCTTTGCAACAAGCTTCGTCTATTCTGCTCGATTATTCCATTGTTAATCCGATCGCGTTTGCACCACCTATTGCACCACATATTGCCGCACAGCAAGTCAACTTTCATTTAACAGCGCATGTTATCCAACAAGCCATTCAACCTGCCTTAGCACAACCTGCCGATGTGTATATTTTTGAAGGCGCCGGTGGCTGGCTCATGCCCTTAAACCAACAAGAAACATGGGCCAATTTTGTAAGTGCCAATTCATTCAAAGTCATTGTGGTCGTCGGCATGCGTTTGGGTTGCTTGAATCATGCATTACTGACCATGCATGCGTTACGCTCAGCCAATATTTCCATTGCAGGCTGGGTAGCGAACTGTATTGATCCACACATGCTAAATCTCGAAGAAAACCTGATTACATTAGATAATTTTCTGGATATTCCACGCTTGGGTGTTATTCAGTTTCAACAAGCACCGGAAGCTGGGTTGGATATTTCGTCGCTGATTGAATCTGCGTTATACTAAATCTTCCCCGACTCAAAGAGGCGAAGGTAAGTGGAACATCCCCACAAACACATCACTTCTTTTATCGTGTCATTGGCACTATTCATGGAAGCCGTTGATACCAACATTATCAATACGGCAATTCCCACCATGGCAATTAACTTACACGTTCATCCCGTCGATTTAAAAATTGCTTTAATTAGCTATTTAATTAGTCTAGCCATATTTATTCCTATTAGTGGTTGGATTGCTGACAAACTAGGCGTGAAGCGCGTTTTTATCTGCGCAATTGGTCTTTTCACACTCTCTTCCATTTGGTGCGGTTTTTCTCGGACTATTTACGAATTGGTAGCAGCGCGTACTTTACAAGGATTAGGTGGCTCACTCACTTTACCCGTGGGACGTCTTATTTTAGTGCGTACTTTTAAGCGCCATGAACTCATTGCCACCATGAATCGCGTCGTCATGGTCGCCGCACTGGGTATTATGTTAGGTCCTTTATTGGGTGGCTTTATTACCCATTACCTTTCTTGGCATTGGATATTTTGGGTGAACATTCCGATTGGCGTGCTTACCATCGTGGCTGCCTCAATTTGGCTAGAGCATGTGGCACCACAACGGGTACCGCCACTGGACAAATGGGGCTTTATCTTATTTGGTAGCGGCCTGGCTACGCTTACATTTGGTCTTTCTGCTTTTAGTGAAACAACAATGCCTTCACAAAGGGCCAAAGAAATTACATTTATATCGGTTATTTTACTAATTTGCTATGTGGTGCATTCACGCAAACAAGCACACCCCATTGTCAAAACCGCTTTATTTCGCGCCCGTTCTTTCCAAGTTGCGGTATTAGGTAATTTATTTTCCCGTTTAGGATTTGGGGGCGTACCTTTTTTATTACCTTTATTGCTGCAAATCGGTTTAGATTATCCTGCGCAATGGTCAGGTATCTTATTGGCGCCCATGGCGATTGGCGTACTCTTAGTTAAACTATTTTCTTTATCAGCACTTCGCTTGCTTGGATTTAAACGTTTATTAATGATTAATACCATTTTAGTAGGCATTTCATTAGGATTGTTTGCCGCTATCAATAGTGATACCTCGATGTATTTTATTGCGTTCAATACTTTTCTGTTTGGATTTTTAATTTCTCTACAATATAGCGGCATGAATTCACTAGCTTATGCGGATATTGCCCATGAAAATCTCAGTGCAGCCACCAGCATCATGAGTACCCTTCAGCAAATTGCGCAAAGCTTTGGTGTAGCCGTGAGCGCCTTACTCATTCGCTATTTTGCCACCTCCAATCATTTAACTATCGACGATTTCCATCATACATTTACCGCCATGGGCATACTCACCCTATTTTCTGTATTTATATTTCTACGCTTACGCCCTGAAGATGGCAGCGAAATGATTGCGCTGCGCGAAGAAAATAATTTGTTGCCTTGAAGGATTGTTTATTTGCGATGATAATCGAACAACCCCGGATGAAATAAAAAACATTTCATCCGGGCTACCCAACAAAAAACCAACGGCAGATCGCTCACTTCTAACCCTGCCCCAGCATCTATATTTTTAATTTTCAATTCAGGACGTAAATTTTATGATTAACGCAGCTAGGAAATATAATTTTAAAAAAAATCCAATCAAAGCAACATTTGTGGGTTGCGAAGATATTAAAAAATATTTTCAAACCAGTAATTGCGTTGTCGGAATTAGCGTTGGACAGATGGCTTCTGAAGACAACAGACTAAGAGCATTATTAAATCTCATTAATAGAAATTTCGCATGCTGCACTATTTTGGTAGGAGATACATTACAACGGCATAATTTATATTTTTCAACTAACAGATATGCGGACTCACTCAACCATGGTGATGATTGGATTTTAAGAAATACAGATATTATTTCTAATTTAACTATTCCCTTTACCGTTACTAGATGGGACACATGGTTAAATTCAGATCTTTTTGCAGCTTGCCTATCCAAAGTTCAAATGGCATTTGATAATGATGAAATATTTTTTAATGCAGTGAATTCTACTATCGACGAATTTTATCAACGCATTTTGAAGAGAAACGAATGCACAGTGGAAAAGAAATATTTCTATGAATGCAGTAAAAATTATCTGTTAGAAGAAATTGCAATTATAGAGCTAATGCTACCACCCGCTGGCTACCGCTTTTTTATTTATCCAAATAAAACACCAAAAGCATTCGAAATAGCCTATCCAATTTTTGTCGAACATCTATACCCAGGAATGGTCCAATGGGTTCAGGTACAATTAAAGAAAAAATAATAATAGCAGCGCTGGATAACAACAAAAGCTGGCATCCAGAAAAAACCAACGGCGAATTGCTCACTTGTAATGACAATCGGATAACCCCGGATGAAATAAAAAACATTTCATCTGAGCTACATTGAATTTCGTAATTTTGTTGGGACAGCATAAGAAAAAAAACCAGAACACTATTGTCATCCCGAGGCGCGCTCTTTGCGACGAGGGATCTCCCTTTAAGTCTCGCTCAATAAAGCTACTATTTTCGCCTGATTATTGTTTGTTAATAATGTAGCAAGCCTATTGGTTAAAGTACTTAATATTTCAGGCTTCATTTGTATATACAATTTTACAATGCGCAACCAAGGCGTAATAGCTAGTTGTTTATTTATCCCACAAGCAGCATCAAGAACAACATCCAGTGGTATTTGTGTATAATAGGCAATGCCCTCTAAAGTATATTCACCTGTTGTGACCATTTCTTGAATAACTAACTGCAGAATTTTACTATCCACTGCATAACCCTCTCTTATTTCTGTTTTTGATTCCTGCTGATTTGATAGTTTGAACCGATCGCAAAAAATCTCTTGCAGATGATTCAGTAAAAATACTTTTAGAAGAGGTTTTTCGATATTTAGCATAGTAGTAAGGTCCATTTATTATTAAAAATTAGAAAACTTTCCAAAACAAATAATGTGTTTGCTCTTCCCAAACCATATCTGCGAACTGCAGAATAATACTTCGAATATTTGCGATATGCAAATTAATATGCGTCTCGTGAATTTAATAAGTTATTATTATTAAAAACAATGCAGAAGATTAACAGGATATATTGTAATATAATTTGCAATTTGCAGATTAAATCTGCTACAATTTTTGACTATAAATTGAGCAATTGTTATGTCTACCTTTGGAAAAATTCACGAGAGATTAAAAACAGCGAGAATAGCAGCTGGTTTCAAAACTGCTGCCGAATTCTGCAATAAATTTGGCATTCCTCTCTCAACGTACAACATGCACGAGACAGGTCGTAGAAAATTAATGCCAGCCATTGCTGAAAAATATTCTCGACTACTTGAAATCAATCCAGCTTGGTTAATAACTGGATTAGGTAATCCCTACGTTACATCTGAATGCCACGAAAAAACCTCTTTATTGACTGACAATGATTACCTTGCATTGCTTAATTACCAAGGTAATACAAAAATTCAAACTCGCCCTGCTATAAAGATTGATGTAATTTCAGTAGATACTGAAGTATTTACTAAAATTATTGTTGCATTAATTACTATTGCTAAGGAATACAAATTAAAAGTTGAGTTAGACTTTATCTGTAATCAAGCAATTGATATTTACAATGATATTTTACAAACAAACGGAACATCGAAAGATCATCTAACTATGGTTGATCTAGCAATCACACTATTTAAAAAAAATATGATGCATAATTTTAAATCTAGCATCAAGCAAGGTAGCAATTGAATGCTTAGCCATGCATTTCAAAATCCCGAGGAATATAAACGACATTCTGATCTCCAATATCAGTTTGCACATATGATGATTAAAGAAACAATTCTAAGGCCTGACTATAAAATTCTTGATATTGGTACGGGGGATGGACGAATAGCAAGAGACATGGCAGATTTCGTGCCCAAAGGGAAAGTGATAGGAACAGATATTTCTAAAGCAATGATATTGATCGCTACTAAGGATCATGTTCCTCACAAAAATAATAACTTGGATTTCATGATAATGAGTGCAGAAGCTAATATTTTTTTCAATCAATTTGATATCGTAACATCATTCTGTTGCCTGCATTGGATTAAAGATCAATTAAGCGCTCTGATTGGTATTAAAAATGCCTTAATTCCTGATGGAAAAACAGTTCTTCTTGTGCCATTACGTCATGAAGAATTATATGTTTCAATTGAAACAACAATGGCCTTATCAAAATGGAAATCATATTTTTTATATTTTACTAACCCGCATATTTTTTTTACTTATGATCAATATTTATTATTGCTTAATCAAGCCAAATTAAATATTCAATCGCTAGAAGAAACCATCATGGAATATTCATTTACTAACAAAACAGAAATGGAATTATTTTTAAAAGCTTGGCTGCCACACATGCAATTTCTTCCTGAAAAAAAACACAATGAATTTTTATCTGATATTGGTGACAATTTTTTACAAATTGTACCACCCCACAATGGAACTGTTCTCATGCCATTAAAAATGCTTAAGGTTCGAGCTACAAAACAGAATTAAAAAACATTATCTTTAACCATTAATAAAAGAGAAAAATATGAAAAATTTTGCATTAATACTATCTGGATGCGGTCAGCATGACGGATCGGAAACACATGAAGTTATCTTAACATTGCTTTCAATGTCTCAAGAAAATATAACTTGGGAATCATTTGCTCCAGATATATATCAAGAAAGAGTGGTGGATCATTTGACTAATCAAATAGAACAAGATCAAAAACGTTCTGTTCTAAAAGAATCTGCAAGGTTAGTTCGCGGAAAAATTAGTCCACTCAATGAACTAGACGTTTCCAAGTTTGATGCCATTATATTCCCCGGAGGATTTGGCTCTGTAAGCACTTTATGTAATTGGGCGCATCAAAGCTTAGATTTTGAAATACATTCGGACGTTAAAAAAATACTTGATCAAGCTACCCTTGTTAGAAAACCACTTGGCTTTATCTGCATTGCACCCATTCTCGCTACAAAAATTTACAAATCAGCTAAAATCACTATTGGTAATGATAAAAATATAGCGCAACAAATACATGATCTAGGCGCACAGCATATTGAGTGTACAGCTAATGAAGTAGTAATTGATAAAGAAAATAAAATTGTTAGCACACCTGCTAACATGGTAGCAAACAATATAAATGAAGTTTATGAAGGCATTAGACGCTTAGTCAAAGAACTAGTTTTATTATCTTAATTATATCAAAGATAAATCATTCGAATTTTAGGGATAACCATAAAATGCATTTGTCAAATCAAGATAAAGCGCTCCTTTCATATCGTCATAATAAAGAAATACAGCATGTTTTTAAAAATTTCATTAAAGGAGAACTTTGCATAGAGCATTTTTCAATAAATGTTTTTTTTGGAAATGGAGAAAGCATATTTTTATCGCCAACACCAAACATGGCTGAGGAATTGTGTAAAAAAAATTTTGTTTCTTTTGATTCAAATTATAAATCGGAAGTCTACAAAAAATATTGCATATATCCTTGGCAATCAGTGGCATCTCATTCTATTGATAATGTTATCAATTTAATAAAAGAAGAAAAATTCAACATGCGAAATGGAATGATGATCATTCGCAACTTAGGAAAAGGAAGGTATGTAATGTATTCATTTGCTACTCATAAAAAAAATTCCTTTGATGGTCAGTTTTATTTTTTATTCCATTGCAAAGCAAATTATATAGCTCAGATGGGCGATTACATGTACAACGAACTATTATCTATCGTTAACCAATACTCGCTTGAACAAAAAATTTGCATGCCAAAAATAAGAACATCACCATGCATTAACTTAGAAAATAACTTCAGGAATGATGAACAACGCGAATTATTTGAAAAAATAAAATATCAAACTGAACAAGATTTACTAAAAGTTATAAACAATAATAAAAAAAGCTCTCTCCGCCTTATTAATGGAGGGAAAATTGCAATCTAAGATTTCAAACCTTAATATTTATAAGATAGACAATATTGTCAGGATATTATCTGATCGTATTGCTTGAATAAAAGAATGGATATTAGTTTTCGCTGGTGAATAGCGCCTATAGGTTTGTCATGCCAGCGTAGACTGGCATCCAGAAAAAACCAACGGCGAATTGCTCACTTGTAATGACAATCGGATAACCCCGGATGAAATAAAAAACATTTCATCTGAGCTACATTGAATTTCGTAATTTTGTTCGCGCCTCCAAAGCGTGCTGCGCGAAGAAAATAATTTGTTAACTTAACGGGTTGCTCACTTGTTTTAATGCCTTGCAAGCTTGACATTATGCCGTTAGCCATATGAAAATATAGCCATATTTTCATATGGCTATATTTATGGATATAAGGAATGAAACAAGCCAAGTTCGAATGGGATTCTAAAAAGAATCAGATGAATATAGAAAAACACGGGGTGGATTTTTATGATGCACAACAAGCTTTTTTAGATAAAAACCGTATTATTGCGGAAGATCTTGATCATAGTCATGGCGAAAAACGTTACTTTTGCTTTGGGACCGTATCAGGCCGCATAATGACAGTACGTTTTACATGGCGTAATAATATTATCAGGATAATAGGGGCAGGTTACTGGAGAAAGGGGAAAAAAATATATGATGAAGCGCAAACATAAAAAATTGTCACATGAGCCCATTGGAAGGGTTAAAATTGTTGAAGATTTTCTGCCACCACCAGAAAAACTACTAGCCAAACCAAAGCCTGTAAAAATTACAATTACTTTAAGCCAAGATAGCATCGATTTTTTTAAAGAAATTGCACATAAAGAGCATGTTTCATATCAGCAACTTATACGTGCACTTTTAGATCAATATGCCTCTCATTACAGATAAATCTATTTTTTTAAAGACAGAAGAAATAGTCTGCTAGTCTAACTTCTAACTTCACAAAGCTCTTCCAAATAGATGGTTTCAAACCTTCCTATTTATAAACTTGTATGGCGATCGGATAACCCCGGATGAAATAAAAAACATTTCATCCGGGCTACATTGAATTTTGTACTATTATTTGCACCTCCGAAGTGTGCTACGCGTAGACCGGATGGAATGTTTTTTATTTCATCCGGAATGCCTCTCTATTGCAAGAAGCAATCCATTTTTATTTCTGATATGTCCCCACACTTGTATCGCCGGAAGAAAAGGCGCGCACGGTGTTTTCGTCTGTTTGCAACAATAAATGTCCTTGGGCATTAATGCCTATCACTTTACCTTGCACGATATGGTCATTGTTTTGTAGAGCGATATTTTTTTCCATTAAACAATCGGCTTTCGCCCATTCTGCCATGAAAGTAGCAAAGCCATTTTTTGAAAATTCATGCAAATAAGCGAGCAATTGATTGATGAGTTGCGCAACCAATACATTACGATCCACGTACTGGCCTGTAATTTGTTGTACCGATGTCCAGGGGCGCTTAATTTTATCTTCATCTTCCAACATATTTACATTAATACCAATGCCTATAATGGCATGACAAACCCCATGACTTTCTGCTTGAATTTCGATTAAGCTACCTGATATTTTCTTTCCTTCATAAATCACATCGTTAGGCCATTTCACGGCAAACTGATTCTCACTCACATAACAATTTAACGTTTTAACAATCGCCAAACTAGTTACCAAACTCAACCCACTCAATTCACTAATATCTTTAGCAAATGGAAAATAACAAGATAAATAAATATTCTGCCCAAACGGCGAATGCCACTGACGATTCATTCTTCCTTTACCTTGTGTCTGCTGCTCCGCAAGACAACAAGTAATTGCTTTAGGCTTCATCGTGCGTAGATAAACATTAGTTGAATGAATGGATTCAAAAATCATTAGTTCAACATCATTTTTTAATTGTGGTTTAATTTTATTGGCATCAAGCAAAATCAATGCTTGTTTCAATGCATAACCTTTGCCTTTTACACTATCAATCATGACTTGATAGTCTTGCAATTTCTTTATTGCTTTCCAAACAGCACTGCGCGTAATACGCAATGTTTTCCCAATGGATGTGCCGTCATGATAAGCACCGTCTTGCAATAAACTAACCACCTTCAATAAATTGTTATTAAACTTTCGCATGTGATTTTTTTCCACACCAACCTGAAAGCAGGATACCTGTTTCATAAAGCAACCAAATCGGTATTGCTAATAATGTTTGTGAAATCACATCCGGTGGCGCCAATAACATTCCTACAATAAAAGCGCCTACCAGTGCATAAGAGCGCATGTGAATAAAACGTGCTCGCGATACCACATTAAGAGAAACAAGCAACACCATCGCAATAGGAATTTCAAACAAACCCCCAAAGGTAAGCAATAATTTAATTGTAAAATCAAGGTAATCAGTAATATCAGGACAAAGCCGCACACCCACAGGCGCCGTATGCGCTAAAAACTGAAACAGCAAAGGAAAAATAATAAAGTAAGCAAATGCCATACCGGCATAAAACAAAAACGCACTGAGCAATAAGAATGGCCAGATCATGCGCCGCTCATACCCATATAAGGCGGGCGTAATGAACATCCATACTTGATATAAAAAATAAGGCACCGTCAAAAACATAGCCGCTAAAAAAGCCAATTTAAACGGCACAAAAAAAGGCGAGACAAGCTGTGTTGCAATCAAATGCCCATCAGGTAAAAACTTAAGTAGTGGCGCAGCCAGTAATGTATAAAGTTGATTAGAAAAATATAAGAAAATAGCAAACACAATCAATAACACTAATAAGGAAGAAATTAACCGCGCGCGTAACTCCACCAATAATTTTACTGCATTACCATCAGGACCGCTCATTGGGTTTATCAGCCGACTCGATCAAATCATTCATTTCATGTTTAACTTTTTTAAAAAGATTGCGAATGGTTTTGGTCAAACGACCCAAAGTCATTGCTACTTCCGGCATTTGCTCAGGCTTAATGACAACAAGCGCGATTAAAACAACAACAATTAATTCACTAATACTAAAACTCACGCTTTCGGCTCTTCTTTCTTTAATGTTTCAGGTTCATCTTGCAAACCTTTTCGAAAGCTACGAATCGCCGCCGCCAAATCATCGCCGATGGTACGTAAACGTTGTGTTCCAAACACCATCATCAAAATTAAAAAAATAATTAACAACGAACCCATATTACGAAAACCCATGCTTCACCTCGACAAAATTGCATGCGGTTGAATCCAACCCATTGCAAAACCTATAATCAACAAGACAAACAGCACAATAGACAATCCAATACGCCAGGTCAGTGCTTTAACACTTCGATTTGACCCACTCTTATCATGCACCAAATAATAAAGCGCACTGCCTAAGGAAAAGAAAATAAACACAAACAATATCGCAATAATTATTTTGATTACAATCGACATAAAAATTACAATCCTTAGTTAGTGTTTGTGCTTCATTATAGTCATCTGTGGTAAGGAATGCATCACCTAATGCCATCGGCTCCCTGGTTTAAAATTCGTAATTGGAAATTGGCTTTACTTGCCTTGATATGTTTTTGCTGTTTGTTGGGATTAGGCTATTGGCAATTATCACGTGCTCATTATAAAAAAGCGATACTACAATCGTTTACTGAACGGATCGCCCAGCCCCCCACTTCCGCTATAGCATTAAAAACATTCCGCGATTGGCGTTTTTACCGTATTGAAGTCAACGGCACCTTTGATAACCCACATACTTTTTTACTTGATAACAAAACGCACGATGGCAAGATTGGTTATGAAATATACACCCCTTTTCAAGCCCATGGGCTGCCTTTTTCTATTTTAGTAGATCGAGGTTTTATACCCTTGAAGGGTGACCGCCGCATGCTCCCTGCTATTTCGCCTTTATTGGGTGAACAAACCTTCATAGGAATGCTAAATTTACCACCGACTTACGTGGCTTTAGGGCCCATGGAAGCTGACGCAAAGCAGCAGTGGCCGCTCCGTATTGAATTCGTTAATTTAGCAACCATGGGCATGCTTCTTCACCAACCCTTCTTCCCTTATGTGCTCATCATGGACCCCAATGATTCGCGTGCTTACCTTTCCGAATGGAAAATCGTCACTTTCCCGCCCGAAAGACATACGGCCTATGCCGTACAATGGTTTGCTTTAGCCCTTACCTTATTGATATTATTTGTCGCCTTAAATCGCAAACCATAATTCAACCTAAAGGAAGGCATTCTTGACTCAGTACTGGTTCATTTCCAAAACCAATCGTCGCGCGACGCAATTCGCTTTAATGGCATTTATGTTAGCTTTTGCTGTTATCTTATTGGGCGCTTACACACGTCTCACGAATGCCGGCTTATCGTGTCCGGATTGGCCCAATTGTTTTGGTTATGTCACCGCACCCCACACACTTGATCAACTTCAGGGCGCCGCCGCACGTTATCCCAATATTGCCGTCGATGTGAAAAAAGCGTGGACCGAAATGACCCATCGTTATTTTGCTGGCACAGAAGGCATACTCATTCTTATCTTAGCGGTAATGACATTAGTCAAACGACCCACACGTGGACTTTCTTTCATTGCCATCGCACTCATTACTTTGCTTGGTGTGCAAGTCATGCTTGGTATGCTCACCGTTACCGAAAAACTCCAGCCCGTGATTGTGCTCGGGCATTTATTAACCGGCTTATCTTTGCTAAGCGGTTTATGGTTGCTCTATCTCTTAGGCACTCAATCCAATAAATATTATGCACTTAAACGTCCTTACTTATTGCCATGGCTCTGGTTAGGTTTGTTTTGCATCATCGGCCAAATTACGTTAGGCGGCTGGGTTAGCACGCATTATGCAGGCCTTGCCTGCATTGATTTACCTTATTGCAATGGTCAATTGCTTCCCCCACTCCATCTTAACGCGCTCAACACTGATTTAATTACTATTCATATGCTGCATCGCTTAGGCGCTTTAATCACTTTTAGTTATGTCGCTGGGTTAGCTTTATTTTTAGTGCGCTTTCCCTTGTTGCGTGCATTAGCCATCCAATTGCTCGCGTTACTCGCTTTGCAATTGACGTTAGGTATTTTCAATGTGATTTGGTTACGCCCTGTATGGATCGCATTAATCCATCATGCCGTTGCTATTTTCTTATTACTTACCATGATCACTGTCTTGGTCAAAGCTTACTTTGGATCAGAGGATAACCGTTATGGTTCATGGCCTACGTAATTACTATATTTTATGCAAACCACGCGTTGTCTTGCTAATGCTACTGACGGCATGGGCAGGCATGTATCTAGCCGCAATCGATCCTATTCCTGGATGGTTATGGATCAATGCGACACTCGGTATTGCACTCATGTCAGGTGCATCGGCCACACTGAATCACATTATTGATCATCGTATTGATGCTTTAATGGATCGCACCAAAAATCGCCCCCTGCCTTCTGGCAAGCTTCCACTGCGTGCCGCAGGCATTTTTGCCACCCTACAAGCTTGCATTGGCTTCGCTATTCTTTATTGGGCCGTCAATCATTTAACTGCGTGTTTAACTTTATTTGCAGCTTTTGGCTATGCAGGCTTTTATTCCATTTATTTAAAACGCGCCACGTCGCAAAACATTGTGATTGGTGGCCTTGCAGGTGCGATGCCACCTTTACTGGGATGGACAGCCGTTTCAGGAAAACTAGATCCAGAAGGATGGTTATTGGTTTTAATTATTTTTACTTGGACCCCAGCGCATTTTTGGGCACTTGCTATTCATCGATTACAGGAATACAGACGTGCTGCTATCCCCATGTTACCTGTAACACATGGCGTCCCTTTCACTAAATTGCATATTGTCTTTTATAGCCTATTAACTGTCGCTTGCAGCTTGCTACCCTACGTAATTGGCATGAGTGGTCAAACTTATTTACTTTCTGTCATGATATTAAATATTGGCTTGCTTGCTTATGCTTTCAAATTACAATTTGCAGTGGAAGATAACCGCATTGCTTTAAAAACATTCCATTATTCTTTAATTTATTTAACAGGTTTGTTTTTAGCGATTTTACTCGATCATTACTTACTATTTAATTAATTACGGCCATGTCAAATACTACTTTATCAAACAGCAAAATTATTCTTTTAGTGATGTTTATTTGTGGCGCGCTCATGACATCATTATTTGTATTTCATCTCACACACAAACAAACCCCTACAATCATTGAAGATGGTAATAGCACTGTTTTTCCGTTAGCGCGTGATATCAAACCATTTGAATTGGTAGCAACCAATGAAGAAAAATTCACGCAAAAAAATTTCTTAGGGCATTGGAGTTTGGTTTTTTTTGGTTTCACGCATTGCGCTAGCATTTGCCCAGCTTCTTTAGATATGCTTGGGAAAGCTTACAATGAATTGCACACTGCTTATCCCAATTTACAAGTGGTTTTAATCTCACTAGACCCGTGGCGCGACAACTTAACTGCATTGGCTAAATTCACCCATACATTTCATCCTGCTTTTATCGGTGCTACTGGTAAAATCCAAGAAATACGAAAACTGCAAAGCCAATTAGGTGTTTTTTCTTCCGAAGAAGATAAACAAAACGACAATTATCAAATTCAACATTCGCCCTCCATTTTGCTAATCAATCCGCAAGGTAAGTGGGCTGCTATTTTTAAATTCGGTATGACACCGAGCGAATTTACTCATGCCTTTAAAGAAAGCATGCGTTATGTTTAAACGTTTATGCACTTATCTACAATATGCATTGCCACAACACGGCTTGTCGCAATTAGCTGGCAAACTTGCCGATTCACGCACGCCGTGGTTTAAAGATTTTTTAATTAAAAATTTCATGCACACTTATCAAATTAATTTGCAGGAAGCAGTGCTTGAAAATCCGCAAGATTATCCCAGTTTTAATGAATTTTTTATTCGTCGTCTCAAACCCGAATGCCGCCCTATTGCGTCTAATACCGACATATTAATTAGCCCTGTCGATGGTACTGTTGCACAAATCGGTGCGATTCAAGGATGCCAGCTTCTTCAAGCGAAAAATTTTTATTTTGATTTGCAAACGTTATTAGGTAACGATCCTGAACTCACCTCTATCTTCACCGGGGGATCTTATTCCACACTGTATTTAGCCCCGCATAATTACCATCGTGTGCACATGCCTTTGGATGGCTATTTACGCAAAACGATTTATGTACCAGGTCGATTATTTTCTGTTAACCGAATCACTTCCACATTAATTCCTAATGTATTTAGTCGAAATGAACGTCTCATTGCATTGTTTGATACTGCAGCAGGCCCCATGGCGGTTATTTTAATTGGCGCTTTAATTGTTGGTAGCATTCAAACCATCTGGCAAAATGCACCTGTTCGTGCAAAGCAAGTGATTGCTACTCCCTTTTCAGAGAAACCCTTCCTTTCGAAAGGAAATGAGTTGGGCTATTTTAAATTAGGCTCGACGGTCATACTTTTATTTGCCAAAGATAGAATCGCTTGGCAACCTTCCTTGCACAATAATACGACCGTATTAATGGGAACACCTTTAGGACAAGTCTTGTCTGCTGTTTAATTTTTAAGTTTGTCTTAAGCCTGACCCGATAAAATTAAGAAAATATATAAAGCCTATCTTCTTATGAAAAAAATATTCAACTTAAGTTATATTCCTGCGCTCATCATTGCAGGCTATTTTGCTTACTCTTTATTACTTTGCCAAAACAATTGGCATACCTCGATTTCTGAAATCATTGATTATGCAGATCACTTAGAATTCACCAAGCACATTATCGTTCTGGGTGTATTACCTGTTTATATTGCAGTGGTTTTATTTGGCAGCGCCATGATGGGCTTATACTTGAGTTCTCTTTTGAATCATCTATCTTTAAAATTTGGCAAATCAAAGCAACCTTTTATCTAAAAAACCCTCCCTTAGCATGTAAGCAATTTTAGTATCTTTTTGTAAGCTATAACTCACACAGAGGTTAATTATTGGGATAATTTCTTGATATATCTATTAATGGGTTTTAGCTGCTTGAACCAATTTTGCGTCCCTTTCCAAAACGAATTTGATCATTCTTGAGCCAATTTGCTAACCTATAAGTTGTTCATGGATGAGATTAGGGACAGGCATCAAGGAACGGATGCAGCCGCACGGATGATACTGCTAAGGATTGGCAGAATGGGCCAGGAAGCCTGGGTAGGCAAAAAGGGGCAGCTTTAAGGATTAAGGCTGCCCCTTTTGTCTTTTGGGTATTAAGCCATCTCTTTATGCTGATAACGCTCAATGCTGGTCATGATTTCTTTACGGGCGGAGTCAATGCCTTCCCAACCGTCAATCTTGACCCACTTACCATTTTCAAGATCTTTATAATGCTTGAAGAAATGTTCAATCGAATCTAGTAAGCCCTTATCCAAATCTTCGGGTTTTTGAACTTGCTGATACCGTGGTGTTAATTTGGTCACTGGCACTGCTAAAATTTTGGCATCTTTGCCGGATTCATCGGTCATGCGCAACATGCCGATTGGACGGCAGCGAATCACTGCATTAGGGATTAATGAATAAGGGGAAACGACTAAAACATCCACAGGATCGCCGTCTTCAGAAAGTGTGTGCGGAATGAAACCATATTCGCAAGGGTAAAACATGGCGGTTCCCAAATAACGATCTACCGTAACCATGCCACTTTCCTTATCCAATTCATACTTAATGGGGCTGCTGTGGGAAGGAATTTCTATCACCACATTGATATCATCTGGTACTTGTCGACCTGCCTTTACACTTTCTAAACCCATAAAAAACCCTCAATTATCATCGTTAAGAATCCGATTAGTGTACTTTCCATCCACCATTTTGCAAGTCGAACGACAATCTTTTAAACTACGCTCTCTTTTATTTTGGGTTTTCGCTATGGATTGTCTTTTTTGTAAAATTGTTACGGGTGAGGTGCCAGCCAAAATTATCTATCAAGATGAATTGATCGTGGGTTTTGACGATATTTTCCCCCAGGCACCGGTGCATAAGGTATTTATTCCGAAACAACACATCGCCACGTTAAATGATTTAACGGACGACGACCAAGCACTGATAGGTCGATTAATGCTCACCGCTATCCAAACAGCAAAGCAACTGGATCTTGCCCAAAATGGTTACCGCATCGTCAATAATTGCAATGCCGATGGGGGCCAAACGGTATTTCATATCCATTTACACTTATTGGGCGGCCGCCGCATGCACTGGCCTCCTGGCTAAAAACGAGACAATCGATGCAAACTTATTTCCGAAAAATTATTGAAGCACTGGGTGAAGATCCTAATCGTGAAGGTTTAAAAAACACACCGAAACGCGCTGCCAAAGCCTTAGAATTCCTAACACAGGGTTATAAACAATCCATTGATGAAATCGTCAATGGGGCCTTATTTCAATCCGATAATGATGAAATGGTGCTCGTCAAAAATATTGAACTGTATTCTTTATGCGAACATCACCTGTTACCTTTTATTGGAAAATGCCACGTCGCTTATATGCCGAATGGTAAGATCATCGGCTTATCAAAAATTGCACGCATTGTGGATATGCATGCCCGGCGTTTACAAGTTCAAGAAAACCTAAGTCGGGAAATTGCGCAAACTTTAGCTAACGTCACTCAAGCCAAGGGGGTTGGCGTGATTATTGAAGCTCAGCATCTCTGTATGATGATGCGCGGTGTCGAAAAACAAAATTCCATCATGACCACTTCTGTCATGTTAGGTTTATTTAGAGAAGATTCCCGAACTCGAGCGGAATTTTTAAGCCTTGTATATAAAAACCATCTTTAATCATTATATTGATCTAAAATTGACCACATCTAGATTACCCCTCTCATTGCAAATGATAATGATTATCATTTGCTTTATCGGAAACGTTCCCTTACTATTCTTGTCTACAAATAGAACTTTTATCCTTTGAACAAAAATCCTGGAAAAATCGATGAGTGCTAAAAAAATCACTTTAAAAACAATGAAATGGGGTATTACTGGCCTATTAACCACGGGCGCTATTCTTGCCATTGGCTTTTTAAGTTATTGCGGCATGCTCGTGATCCATCCATCGATTGGTTTAGCATGGGTTGCTTTTGCATTAGCCGGCTTCATTGATGGGGAAGTTTATCTTCAGAATATTAAAAATGGCATCGAAAATCTGAAATTATTAGGAAGACAAGGCGTTGATTCGCTCATCCTCCATACACTAGAGCATTCTTTAGAGGAACAATTAAAAAAAACTCCTGATGAAATGAGCGAATTCGCTAAAGATTATTGTGCTCAACGAAAATATATTGCTAGTTTTGAAAATAAAAAATTATCTGCAACGCAAGAAATTGAAAAAGCACAGGCGCAAAAACGTTTACGTCGTATGCAAAAATTATTTATTGCCGATGTATTCGCCAATAAAAAAGAAACAAAAGAACAAAGTGTCGTTGCTAAAAAACTGCCGGTTCTACAACGCAAAATTGTGTACTTACGTTTATGTGTACCTGCTTGCATAGGCGCAGGTGTGGGATTTGGATTTGCAACTGCTTCTGCACTGCAAGCCGCGTTAGTGGGTACAGCGCTTGCCGCATCTGCTGCTGCAATTTGGCCACTCGCTGCTATTGCTTGTGCTGCTTATGCCTTCATTATTTATCAAACCCTATCTGACATGATTTGCCATGAAACATTCGGTCATTGGCGAAAAAAAATCACCAGTTGGTTTAAGCGTGAAACATTAGAAAATGGTTTAAAAAAACCGATTGATTCACGTTACATCTTACGTGTGATGGGTATCAGTGCTTTACTCATTCTCACTATCGGTGTCGGCATCATTGCAACACTTGCCACGGCTGGCACGTGGTGGCTAGCCGTTAAAAACGGCGCAGCATTATTGCCAGTGATGACTTCAGGTGCGAATATCATTAGAAATGTATTGGTACCTATCGCTTCCGCTGCCAATCTTGCATTTACTATTCGTAATTCATTAAACACTGTAAAGCAGTTAGTGCATGCCACAAGGAAAAAAAATCCCTTGCAACACTTACGCGAAAAAAGTATCGCCATTGCACAAGGGGTGTGGGATGTTTTACATACAAATCCGCTTCGGTTCATTCAAGACAAAAAACAGCAACATGCCAAGCATCGCACCTGGGGCGAACTTTTAAATCCCTTCAAAATTATTGCAGCGATTATTAGTGCACCTTTTTTATTTATTATATTCGTAGGACATTTAGCTTCGATTGGTTTGGTAGGTGATCGCGCACCCGGGCTTAATTATGTTGCCACCGTATTTAGCGCTATATTTGGCGCTATCTCTGATGGTTTTGTGGATTTTCCTTATATTTTAGGGTGTGAAGATCATCATGATCATGCACATGGCTCAGAAGAAGCACATGAACACAGCCATGGCTTAATTGCCAAAACCATTCTTGCTTTAGCACTTTCGCCCATTTTGATTGCTTCCGCTGCTTGGGATTTTTGTGCACAAACACCCGATCAAACCCTTTCGAAATGGGAGCGCTTCATTAGAAACGTTAAAGTCAGCTTTGGCATTCCATTACCTAACGAAGGCAATCCTTCTGCACCACCGCCACTGTCTGATACTTATTTGAAAAATGAAATGCATTACCGATTCGCCAAACAAAAAACAAGATTGCAACATACAGTGATCGACACTACGGTTGCGCAAGACAAAATTCACTGCTTAGAAACTATTGAAAGCAATTTATTAGAAAATAAAATTCCTGATAGCAAGGATTACACGCCGATTTTGAATAAACCACGCCAATTGTTTCACTCTTCTTATAATTTATTCTCTTCTTCTAGCTGCACAACCCAACGCGCTGCTGACAAGATTATTGCTGATTATCAAGTAACACCACGAAGAGGGCAGGCATGATTCAAGATAAAATTTCTTAAATAATGACCAATTACTTTGGGTGGCCCGATAGATTTTTCAGAAGCGACTAAATATTTTTCTCACGCTAAAAATGTAATGCAGAAAACCACCGCTTAACGCAGATACAATTGATATAATTTGTATTACGCATTCAGGTAGATTAGCAACATAGGCATGCTGTGTCACTAAACACCCAATATATAATGTAAGAGAAAACACTAATATATCTGCATAGCCAATTACCATAGAGATAATTACTAGTATTGTTTGTCGGGGCTGCAACTTTATTATATTCAATGGTTTTGCAGAACTGAAATATTTGAAAGTTTCTACAGTACGAGATAAACTTGAGGTAAGGAAGGTAGAAACAAAAGCCAAAATTAAAATAATTTCTTTTATAAAATTAGGAATTTCTATTTGCAAAGTAGAACACAGTGTTTCTACGGAAAAATAAGAAAATGCACCGAATGCTAACGACCCAAAAGTGCTTACTGAAATGGTTTTTCCTAAATTCAATATCAAATTAAATTGAGATTGATCAATAAGATTATTTTTTCTGATAGAAATTAACTTCGCATTTTGTATGGAATTCATTCCTACGAATGAAAAATAAGTAATAAATGATGTTAATGCAGCATAATACCCTATTATTTCTTTTCGCTGAGTATTTTCTATATTCATTAAATTAGCTATAAAAAAACCTCCTTCATAAGACTGGATTACATAAGTCAATCCAGACATAACCCCACTGAATGCCACCAGTTTTACTATAAAAATATTTTCTTGCGGTGTTAAAGCAGTTATTTTTTTTCTTCTTGGCTGAGATATCCACTGCAAGAGAGAAGGAATTCTTGTCTTATATCGAACATATAACGTTGTAATTCCACTAACAATTAAAATTGATATTATGACCGAAGAGTTTGTAATTCCTAAATATTCCAAATATACTACCATACCAAGGATAACCTGCCCAATGGCAGAAATCATCGCACCAATACCGAGAATAAGAACGATACTCCATAATTTAATTTTATTGAGAGTGGAATTCATTTAGTTATTCTTCGCCCAAAATATATCTATATCTGAGAAAAATATAGACTTCCATATCATAGACCGCTAACTTTCCCATTGTTCAATTAATCCATTTAAAGCTAGCAGTGCAAACTCACGACGCCCTGGAATCAGATATCCTATAGAAGCCAATTTATCACGAGCTTCCAACCACCCTGCTGCCCAATCTGCATAATTATTTAATACCTTACCCTTATTACTTTTGACTAAAAAACTTGGGAACCAAGGCCGAGTACTTACTTGGTCAGCGGGATAATATCTGAAATCAAAACTTAGACGAACTTTGTTTGACATATTTGGCAAAGCTGCATGGGGGGTTCTTTTATGAAAAATTACTATATCACCCTTTTTCACTGGAAGAGGTATACCTTCAACTTCTAATTTCTCTTTCAATGCGCCTACTATCGGGAAATCTAGTAATTTTTTATTTTTATGATACCCTGGAACCATTAAAAGACAACCATCATTTTCTGACACATCATTCGTGGGAACCCAAACAGTTATAATATTAGTTTCATCTGCTTGTGGCATTTGAGTATGCATATCTTGATGCCATATAGTCGTGGTATAAAGAGATTCCCCTTTTCTTGCACTAAAATACAATTTTCTTTCTCTTTGGAGAAGATAATGTGGCAATTTAGCTCTGTAATGCTGGTCTGGGCTAACTAATATTTCTGATCCTAATAAACTTTCAATTTGATTTATTATACGTGGGCTAGTCAAAAGACTGAAAACTGCTTTTCCTAGATGCATATTACTATTTTTTGTTATGACTGATAACGGTGTATAAGGTAAAGTGATGTCAAGCTGCGTAAGCAAATGACGAGGAAAATTCTGATTTTTACATGCTTCAAGCACGCATTCTTCAAATTGTAAATTTGATAGTGAATTTTCATCATATTCAACAACCCCCCATTCCTTTAAAAGTTGTTTAAATAATACTGTATATTCATCAATGACAGGATCAATATCTTTTTCAATATCTAAAACATCTCGAACAACTACATAACCATAGTCATTAAAGTGAGCAATCTGACTCTTTGAAAGTGACATATCAATTTATTTCATTATAATTTCGATCTCGGACCTGAATAAAATTCTTCATCAGCTTCCGATCATTTAGCTATTCCTAAAAATCAAATCGTGGTGCTCTTAGTAACTTTTTGGTATTATTATAATTTTAAGCAGCCCAGAGAAGCACACAACCGATTGACAACTTCAGTAAGTATATTGTCAGGTTTTGCAAAGCAAATTCGGAAATGATTTTTCATGCCAAATACTTCACCCGGAACGATTGCAACCTGAGCTTCTTCTAAAAAAAAATCTGCTTCATTTTTATATCCCATCAAAGAAATTGACCTAGCATACGCGCCTTTTAATTTAGGAAAAAGGTAAAATGTTCCCCCACTAGGTATGCATTGAAAAAAATCATGTTGAGACAATAAATTATAAATATGCGTATATCTTTCCTTAAACTTATTTACCATATCAAGGGTAAATGCTTGATCTCCTTTCAAGGCAGCCTCCGCAGCAAACTGAGAAATGCTGGAAGGATTAGACGTGCATTGTGATTGCAATATTTTCATCTTGCTGATAACCATTTCAGGACCAGCTGCATATCCAATTCGCCAACCCGTCATGGAATATGACTTCGAAACACCACTTATGATAACTGTTCTATTAAAAAGTTCTTTGCATGATGATAAAATATTTTCTGCAGTAAAATTTTGCCAGACAATATGTTCATAAATCTGATCTGAAATAATAAATATATTTTCATGCCTCAATAGTACATTGGCTATTCCTCGCAATTCATTTTTAGTGTACACAGCGCCAGTTGGATTACAGGGATTATTGATGATAATAGCTCGGGTTTTATTCGTAATAGCATTTTCAAGTTGCTGCGGTAACAGCTTAAAGTTTTGCTCTATAGGACAATGGATAATAATTGGAATTGCACCTACCAGCGTTGCCAAATCCAAATAAGTAGGCCAATAGGGCGAGAGTAATATCACCTCATCTCCTGGCATAATGGCTGTACACATGAAATTATAAAGACTCTGTTTAGCACCACATGAAACTAGAATTTGATTTAAATCATATTGAAGATTATGTTCAATATTTAATTTATTTATTATGGCCTCTTTTAGCGGGAGAACCCCATCAACAGCAGTATATTTAGTTTTACCATTTGTTATAGCTTTGATAGCAGCGTCCTTGATGGACTCTGGTGTGTCATAATCTGATTCGCCGGGACATAAATTAATAACATCTAGCCCAGCACGGGCTAACTCAACAGCTCTTTCTGAAATTTCCATTATGGGAGAAAATCGTATGTTACTTTTTTTTAGCATGCAACCTAACTTCCCAGTGTTTGTAGCTCTAACATAACATCGTCTCCAAAAAAAAGCTTGGCCACCTCATTAAATGAATCGGTATAATCTGAAACAAGGAATTTTCTATATGGATTTATATCCACATTGAGCAAGTCCCTTGACATCAAAGATGCTTTCAAATGAGCGGGAACTAAGGTCGTAGCATCAATAATTTCTATATTTTCCATTTTCCTTTCCTCAAAAAAATTTTGAAACTTATTTTTAATAATAGGGTAATGTGTGCAACCTAGTATTAAAGCATTAATGTCTGATAATAAGCAGGAATCAAGGTAGTCACGAATTACCTCGTCAAGTATATGGCTATTGCTATAACCAAACTCAATCAATGGCACTAATAAAGGGGTTGCCATTGATATCAATTGCGTTTGTATATTTTCCGTCTTAAATTTATTTTGGTAAATATTAGAGGACACCGTATGCTTAGTTGCAATAAGTCCAGCTTTTTTATAATTACCATCGTTTAATTTAAAATAATCAACCATAGGGTCAATCACATTAATAATGCTTATATCTGGATTGCTTGCATAGATTATATTTGAAGCTGCTGCTGAAGCAGAATTACATGCTATCACTATCGCTTTGCACTTTTGTCTTATTAGGAAATCACAAATATTTAATGTGTATGATTGAATGGTGCTTTGCGATTTATCTCCATATGGTAGATGTGCCGTATCACCATAATAAATTAAATTTTCATTTGGCAACGCATTAACTATCGCTTTTGCGATAGTTAATCCACCTATCCCACTATCAAATATACCTATAGGCCATGAACGAAGTACTCTCATTTTCTACCTCAACTTAGGAATACACCAATGAGAAGAATTTTGATTTAACATTTTTAATGGTAGATTTGATCTCTCCAGAAATTCTAATCCAATTAAAACATTTTTAACACGTTGCTCTATTATTGTCTGGCCAACAGAATCATAAGGATGAGCTTGTGCACTTGCACCAAGTTTAAGCATAACTGGTGCAGCAATTTGTATTATTTCAGGAATTTCATAATATCGTATAAATCCACCTTTTGACGCATAAACATCTATTGGCAAACTGATAGAGACATTATTTTTTAAGACTTTCCTCATTTCTTGAAGTACTGGTAATCCAATATCATGCAGGACCACTAAATTGCCTGCACCATTCTCTACATGAATTTCTGCAATCATAGGGTTACATACCATGGAGTGAGTAGATGTTGCGAGTAAAGTATCCGATGGTAAAGCTCCAGTTTTTTTCATCCTATTAAGGATACGCATGACTCCAATATCATAAACAATTAACGCACGACAACCAAAGCTTGTTAGACGTAAAGCATCCTCTACGGCACATGCAATGCCGTCATTGTTATTAATATGCCTACCCTGCTCAAGACCGAATTCGCTTCGATAAAACGCCGCTTTTCTATCGTATTCTGGTCTTGGTCCAATGGAAAAAAGCATCCCATAACTATTATCACGACATAAGGCGAGCATATCCCTTATTTCTTTGTCTGATAGTAAAAATGAACCTTTAGTTTCGCCAAATCTTATTCGATTGATTCCGTTTTTTCTTAAACATTCTATAGTTTGTTCTAAAATCTTCAATGAGTTAACAACAGGCATCTCTAATCCATAATGACCTCCATCCATAAATTCATATGGTGAAGCTTTTAAAGGTATTTCATCACTATAAGGATAGTTATTCTCTTCTAACCACTTTCTTGCATTCTGACCACCACGAATAATATCTGAACCCTGATTCATTTTTATCTCTCTTATTTTTAATAATTAACATTACATTTAAAATATAAAAAAACTTATCTCATCCTAATAGATTTTTAGATAATGCTTGAAATTAATGTACTCTCTTTAGTTACCTTAAAGGATTCAATGATTTTTTCTGGAACAAGAAGTTAAAATTAGCTCAAGTGCTGGAATTTCATTACTAATTAGGCAAAGTGTATTTGCTTTTCCATGTGTTTTAAAACTACCTCCAGCATATTCGTTCCAGAACTTATTTAGTAGCCGATGACATTATAAATATGTTGTCCAGGTGTTAACATTAGCAACAAATATGATCAAGATGCACATTATAATACAAATTATGTTGGTTTATAATGGCAAATATCTTACAAAAAATTGTAGGGATATCTTGCATTAATCTTCAAAAAAAGGAGGATGGATCACTTATTTCTCTGTAAGGTAATAGAAGGCAATGGAGCGCCTGGTTTTATTTGTCTTGCTGCATCTATAATGACTTTTAAATCACTACTCGCAAAATGATTAAAAAAACTTAAGTGATAACTCGCATCTTTTCTTAACGATCGAATATTTTCATCAGAAAAAACAGTGGCAATATCTTTTCCTTCTTTTAATTCACTTAATAATTTTTTTGCCAAGTGATAATTGGCTTTTCGATTCGCCGCCTGATGTTGTGAAAACCAAGAAAACCCGTAATCGAATTTAATATCATTTTCATCAATAGCTTTGAGTTTAGCTCTAGTTTTTGAATGGGATTCAACACGATTAATGTAGTCGGTTAATTTATGCTGTAATATTGTTTTTGCGTCCATGGTAGGCATTGTATCTAACAAAGCCATCACTGCATCTTTGTTTATGACATGTTTTTTTACGTCTTCTTTTAGGAAATCCTTTATTGCTTCGCCACTTCGAGTAAATTCTATTTGCACATCAGGAATCTCAAGTAGCCGCTTGCAGATATCCACATAACCATTTTGAGCAGCTATTTTAAGCGCCTCATTGTTATTTAACGTAATTGCATCTTTAATACCATCAATTTCTAATAATCGATCAACAATCTCGATTGATTGTGTTGATATCGCTTCTTTAATGATATCGTGGTTTATGTTTTCTCTTACTTTAGAGAATTTTAGTAAGCGATCGATGATAGGAAGCGACACCTCTCCACGCAGAGCTTCCATTAAAGCTGCATTATGATTAACAGCTGGATTATCTGCTATTTCCTTAAATTGCAACATACGGTCAACCACATCCAACTTTCCACTAGCAACCGCTGCAGTTAGGAGAGAAGGTTTCAAAGAATTTAACACTTGTGGAAATGCTAAAAATCGTTCAATGATCGTCGAGTTCCCACCAACAAGCGCTGAACTGAAATAGGCTGCAATGTTAGCTAGGATTGTTTCGTCTTGTAAAAATTTATCTAGAAAAATCCCCTTGCCAAGATGAAGAGCAAGATGAAAAGCTCGAGCATTATTATAAAAATAATAAGGACGACCTTTCTCAAAACCAAAACTGAGTTTTATTGTTTCATCGTTTTCACTTGTTACGAAGGCAAATGCAAGCTCCGCAATAACATCTGCCTGCTTTCTTTCTCTAGTCTCCCATTCATAGGCTACGATACTTTTCCAAACAGAGGGCCTCGCATGACCCGAAAGCTGTAGCTCATTCAGCAATGCATTATTCTTATTTTTTATTAGCGCTAACAATAGAGCAAATTGATCGCCATTAAATTTCAAACCACTCCATATAGCAGCATGTTCAGCATCATCTGTAGCAAATGTTAAGAAATTTTTAAAAATGCCAACGTTACCACCTTTCACAATACTGAAAAAAATATCACGGCACGATTCTCTGACTCTAATAAATTTGGCGTTATCTCCACTTTGTCTATAAGCCCTTTCTATTTTTTCAAACATGGGAAATAAAGCACTATAGGCTGCGAGATCGCCTGTTTTGGCAACAGCTTTTAACTGTTGCGTAATATCATCTAACTCTTTGAATTCAGAAGGAGAAGGCATAAATAACTCGCTTTTTTATATACTCATTTTTTATAAATTATGGCACATAATAACAAAATTTATGGGGATTGTGTTGGGCGCTTCAAAGTCGTCCTTTTGGCTGGCATCCATGTTCAAAATTTGGATCCAGGGACAACCCGCGGGACGACACGTGGATTGCCAGCTAAAAACGTGCTGGCATGACCTATCTTCAAATAAATGCCGTACCAAACTTCAAGGGAGGTAGATGCAAGTGTTTTGCTAAGGTTTGGCCAATATCAGCAAATGTGGAGCGCTTGCCGATGGACTTTGTTTTTATTCCCGGTCCAAACACGATGATGGGCACATTTTCTCGAGTGTGATCTGATCCTGGCCACGTCGGATCACAGCCATGATCAGCGGTAATCACAACCATATCGCCTGGTTTTAATTCCTTTTCGAACTGTGGCAACCAGCTATCTAAATCTTCCAAGGCTTTTGCATAACCAATGACATCCCGGCGATGACCATACAACATATCAAAATCGACAAGATTGACAAACGTAATGCTATTATCCGGCGCGTATTTTGCTTCGTCGATGAAAGCTTTAAATAAAGCTTCATTACCATCGCCTTTAATTATTTTAGTCACGCCATGGTTTGCATAAATATCGGCTACTTTGCCAATGGCAATCACTTCGCCACCTGCTTTCACCAAATCATCCAATAACGTCGGGCTAGGAGGTGGCGTGGCGTAATCGTGCCGATTACCCGTGCGATGATAATGACCTGGCGTGCCGACAAACGGTCGCGCAATCACACGCCCGATATTGTATTTATCTACCAGTTTGCGCGCGATCTCACACACCTCATAAAGCCGCTGTAACCCAAATGTCTCTTCATGCGCTGCAATTTGAAATACGCTATCGGCTGACGTATAAACAATAGGCTTGCCTGTTCGTTGATGCGCTTCACCCAATTCTTCAATAATTGCAGTGCCTGAAGCATGCTTATTGCCTAGCACCCCTGGAAGCGCTGCTTGCTCAATCAAATCTTTCAACAACGCTGCAGGAAAACTGGGATAATCCGGTGAAAAATAACCCCACTCAAACAACACCGGCACACCTGCCATTTCCCAATGACCACTTTGCGTGTCTTTACCTAAACTCACTTCTTCTGCACAACCGTATATACCTTCCACTTGTGCATCATCATCTATCAAACCCGGAACACTTTTACCTTGACTGGTTTTTGCCGCGGCGTTTAACCCTAATCGCGTTAAATTCGGCACACGCAATGGTCCTGAACGCACGCCATTTTTATCTGCTTTGCCACTCGCACAATAGTCAGCAATATGACGCAAGGTATCCGCCCCTGCGTCACCATATTTATTTGCATCCGTCGTTGAACCTAAACCGAATGAATCCAGCATTAAAATGAAAGCACGCGACATAACGAATTAAGCCTGAGATTTGCAATAAGTTTCACGAATGAAAAAAGCCATTATGAGCGCAACCACAAAAGCAATGGGGAACACCCACATGGCATAATTAAAATCTTGCGCCGTATAAACTGTCATCGCTTGAGCCGCTGCACCTGTTCTATGCTCCATCAACCACCCAAAAAATGGCGGAAAGATAAAACCACTCACCATGATGCAAATGGAATCAATGCTCACCGCAGTACTGGTTAAATAAATAGGATTAAGTTCGGCAATAGCAGGATAACTAAGCACTTGCGAACTGGTTACAAAACCAATCAGAAAAAATAACCCAATGAGACTAAACAATGACAAATTCGGTAAATACACCAATATCAACATTACTGCTAAAGACAAGACAGCGCCAATGATCATCGGCATAACACGACGCGATACATAATCTGAAACCCAACCATAAATCAGCGAACCCAAAATGACGCCAATAAAAAATACCGTCGTCGCATAAGAAGCTTCCACATCGCTTAAGTGATGCACACTTGTTAAATAACGAACGCCCCACAATCCCCCTAAAATAAAAACGGGCAAATTGACCAACGCAGTGTATAAACCACATAACCAATTTTGTGGATTAAAAGCAGCAATTTGAATACAACGCCACAAACCCAACTTTTTTAATGCTTCTCGATCAGAGCGTTCTTCCACCTGACTACCCAAAGGACGGTCTTGTACGATAAACAGCACAGCAATAAAAATAAAAACACCTAAAGCAGTATTCACTAACAACGCTTGTCGCCAGCTACCCATCCACTCAATCAACCAAGTAAAAGGTGTTTGCGCAACCAAGCCACCCAACATCGCCATCGTTACCACCACACCCACGACAAACGCCATGCGCTGTGGAGGAAACCAACGCGATGCAATGCGAATGCAACTTAAAAAACAAAATGAAGCGCCACCCCCCACCATTAAACGTCCAAACGCTGCAGCCCAATACGTAGTGGCCGTGGAAAAAATAAACGTTCCAATCGTGCAAATGCCAATCGCAAACAACAATAATTTTTTCGTTGAATAACGGTCAATCAAACTGCCTACTGGAAACAGCGCAACCGCATTGGCATAAAAATACATGGAAAATAACTGACCTAATTGCTCTGCATTGAGCTGGTAGGCTTCACGCAATTGCGTATTGATCGTGTTAAATAAATTCATTTGAATGAATTCATAAAAGAAAAATAAAGCCGATGTAACAACAATTATCCAAGCCATTTTGGATTGGTGTGCATTTGGTTTATCCATTGAAGCCATCTCAACCACAGAAAGTAACTCACTCATTTAAAGCACCGCCCTCACGTATTAATTCATCCACCAATTTGCTTGAACCAATACGGAAACTTGCTGGCTGTACCCAGTCGCGTCCTAAAATTTGCTCTGCCAATGCCACATATTGCGCTGCTTGTTGCACTTCGCGAATACCACCAGCCACTTTAAAACCCACTTGACGATTAAATTGGTTATACACATGTTTGATGACTAACAAAATCGTTGCTGCCGCGGTAAATGTGGCTCCTTCGGAAATTTTTCCTGTCGATGTTTTAATAAAATCCGCACCTGCAGCAATTGCATCGTAACTAGCATCAGCAATGATCGCTGGATCACCCAAAGCACCGGTTTCTAAAATCACTTTTAAAATAACTTGATTACCACACACGGCTTTACACGATTCGACAAATGTTTGCGCGTATTGACGTTCGCCTGCCAAGTAGCGTTGATAAGGAAACACTACATCCACTTCTTGAGCACCATCTTGCAATGCACGGCCAATTTCAATTAAAACCGTCTCTAGCGCAGCAGCACCTTCAGGAAAATTGGCAACGGTTCCGATTTGAATCGGCGAATTGCCATACTGGGCAACCGCCAAACGTACAAAAGCAGGCCCAACACACACAGCAGCCACATGACCGAACGGATTAATGGCTTTTCCGAGAAATAAGGCAATGCTTTCTTCAGTGTCGGTTTCGTTTAAACTGGTTAAATCGATTAAGCTCATTAATCGATTAATAACGGCGGTATTGATGTGAATGGGTTTAAGCGTTTCGACGTGTTCCTTAATCGCCTCAGACCATTGCATTACTAAATTCCCTCATCAATTCTGGGATAAGTTTTGTCAATTTACGCCCTGCAACTTGTCCAAGCTGAAGGGTATGTTCATGCGAAATCTTTTCATTACTTAAGCCTGCAGCAAGATTAGTAATAGCAGTAATGCAAGCCACACGCAAGCCACAATGACGGGCAATAATCACCTCTGGAACTACCGACATGCCCACGGCATCCGCACCCCATTTCTTAAAAGCGCGAATTTCGGCGGGGGTTTCGAACGAAGGCCCTAACACCGAAAGATAAACCCCTTGATGCAAAGTCACATTCATTTTAGCAGCTACAGACATCATGATGTCTCGCAATCCAGGATCGTAAGCATCTGTCATATTGACAAACCGTGGTCCTACACTTTCATCGTTTTCGCCACAAAGTGGGTTGCCGGGTTGAAAGTTAATATGATCATTGATCATCATGATTTCACCCGCACCCGCATTAGGGTTTAATGACCCTACCGCCCCTGTCACTAAAAAGATATTGCAACCCAAATGCTTAATAATATGTACCAAGGTACGAATCGCATCGTAACTAGCACCTTCATAGCGGTGTAAGCGACCGCGCAAGCAAACTACAGGAATCTCATTCATGTAGCCCAATACCATTAAAGAAGCATGGCCAGCAATAGCGCCGGTTTGCACACCGGGAATCGCTTGATAAGGAATAGAGATAGGATTAGTGATTTGCTCAGCCAGTTCAGACAAGCCCGAACCCAAAATCATGCCCACTTGCGGCGCGAAACCTTTAGGCACATACCGCAAGATCACTTGCATGACATCATTAATAGCAACGGTCATTCCATGTTCCTTTTATTTTGCTTGCATCCATTTCACCGCCACATCCAGCATGCGATTGGAAAAGCCCCATTCATTATCGTACCAGGCAAGAATTTTAACGAGATTATCAATTACCCGTGTGCCGACTGTATCAAAGATAGCAGAAGCCGGGTTATGGTTGAAGTCGATGGAAACGAGAGGCTCTTCATTAAACGCCAAAATGCCCTTCAATGGACCACTTGCTGCATGACGGATGATGTCATTGATTTCTTTTATACTGGTTTTTCGTTTGGCTTCGAAAGTTAAATCAACAACAGAAACATTCATGGTAGGAACGCGCACGGCAAAACCATCCAATTTGCCATTCAATTCAGGAAGCACAAGACCCACTGCCGATGCAGCACCCGTTTTCGCAGGAATAATGGATTGAGTAGCTGATCGCGCACGACGCAAGTCACCATGATAAACATCCAACAGACTTTGGTCGTTGGTAAATGCATGCACGGTATTCATTAAACCTTTTTCGATACCCACTGCTTCATGCAACGGTTTAGCCACCACTGCCAAGCAATTCGTTGTGCAAGAAGCATTTGAAATAATTTTATCGCTCGCTTTTAAGCTCGCATCATTCACACCGAATACTACTGTCGCATCGACATCGGTAGCAGGAGCCGAAATCAATACTTTTTTAGCGCCTGCTTCTAAATGCATGGCCGCTTTATCTTTTGAAGTAAATAAACCGGTAGACTCAAAAACAATATCAACATTTAATTCTTTCCATGGCAATTTCTTAGGATCTCTTTCTGCTACCACGCGAATGTGGTCACCATTCACCACCAAATCGTTACCCGCGATGGTAATTTCACCTGGAAATTTACTATGGGTACTGTCGTAACGAGTAAGATGCGCATTTGTATTGACGTCGCCTAAATCGTTAATTGCAACAATTTGAATTTCAGGATGGAGTTTTTTTTCGTAGTGAGCCCTTAAGATATTACGTCCAATGCGGCCATAGCCATTAATTGCAACACGAATTGCCATGATAGTTTCTCCTTCTTTTTCTATTTTTAGTGGCGCTAAGAAGTTAGCACCACTGCCAAAATGAGATGTTTATGCGGGTGTTTGTACACTGAGACTGGCTGCGTGGGCGGCAGAATGTAGCCTTTCTTTCGTCACTGCAACGATACGTTCGGCGGTAAAACCACAATCACGGTAAACATCACTTGCTGGTGCCGAGGCACCAAATCGATCTAATCCTATTACAAAACCTTTTTCTCCTACGAAGGGATACCAAAAAGCACTTGAACCTGCCTCAATGGCTATTTTTGTGGATACCCGTTGCGGTAAGACCGCTTCTCGATAACTCGCTTCTTGTGCTAAGAACACATCTGCGGATGGCATCGACACCACACGCACAGCAATGCCCATCGCATGCAATTCGGTTGCTGCAGTGACTGCCAGTGCAACTTCTGATCCTGTGGCAATTAAAATGGCTTGCGGCTCTTTTTCTTTCGAAAAATCACATAAGGTATAACCGCCACGTTGAACTTGAGCCAATTGCTGTTTATCTCTTTCTTGGAAAGGCAAGGCTTGCCGAGATAACACTAAGCATGTAGGACCTCTCGATTCAATCGCCGCACGCCAAGCGACTGCCGTTTCAACGGTATCGCATGGCCGCCACACCGACAAATGCGGCATGATACGCAAGCTGGATAAATGCTCAACGGGTTGGTGTGTTGGCCCATCTTCTCCCAAGCCAATCGAATCATGGGTATAGACGAACACTACACGGCGTTGCATTAAAGCCGCCAAGCGAACAGCATTGCGCGCGTAGTCAGAAAACGTTAGGAAGGTGCCGCCAAACGGCAAAATGCCTTGATAAAGCGCCATGCCATTCATCATGGCAGACATGCCAAATTCGCGAACGCCATAATGCAAGTAACGTCCTTCAGGCGTTTGTGCGCTAAACACTTGCATGCCTTTCCAATTGGTACAATTGGATTCCGTTAAATCAGCAGAGCCTCCCATCATTTCAGGAAGCAGTGGCGCAAAATGATCGAGACACCATTGTGACGCTTTACGAGTGGCTGCCGATTGTTTTTTCTCTTGGAATGCTTGCACTAATTTTTCAGCTTCTTCCGCAAAATTATCCGGTAAGCGATGGGTCATGCGACGCAAAAATTCTTTAGCCAATTCAGGGTAAGTCGCTTCATAACATTTAAATAAAGCCTGCCACTTCGTTTCCAAGGCAGCGCCTTTTGAACGTGCATCCCAAGAGGCAGAAATCGTTGGGGGAATCACAAAAGGCTCATGCGGCCAATTTAATAAAGCCCGCATACCCGCAATTTCTTTTTCACCTAAAGCAGCACCGTGCGTATGTGCAGTACCCGCATGAGACGGTGAACCCCAACCAATAGTAGTTTTGCAACAAATTAGAGTAGGTTTATCGGTCACGGCTTGAGCGGCTTGAATGGCTTGATGCACAGCTTCACCGTCATGCCCATTGATTCCTTCAATCACTTGCCAACCATACGCTTTAAACCGTAAGGGGGTTTGATCACCAAACCAAGCAGACACTTGGCCATCGATTGAAATGCCATTGTCATCATAAAAAACGATTAATTTGCCTAAACCCAGCGTGCCTGCCAAAGAGGCTACTTCGTGGGAAATGCCTTCCATTAAGCAACCATCGCCCACAAAACAATACGTGTAGTGATCAATCAGAGGAAAATCAGGACGATTAAATTCAGCAGCCAAATGCTTCTCAGCAACCGCCATCCCCACTGCATTGGCTAAACCTTGGCCCAGTGGCCCGGTGGTGGTTT